>Ga0316189_10001637_pt1 | contig 22186 bp, 18 predicted proteins | sample LowCovwburrow_MG_FD_204930 | JGI IMG/M metagenome (GOLD analysis project Ga0316189, IMG submission 204930) | Coastal sediment microbial communities from Maine, United States - Lowes Cove worm burrow | ecosystem: Environmental > Aquatic > Marine > Coastal > Sediment | place: USA: Maine... | reverse complement strand
GACGCACTCCTCGCTGAGCGCGCCGCCCAGCTCGTCAACGAAGCCAAAGAGCTCGGGCTCACCAAGGAGCAGGCGCTCTCGGCCGTGAAAGCGGCGTGGCGCAAGTCCGGAAAGCGGGTCGCGTGACGCTATGTCCGCTGCACTGAGCTTCGAAGACGTCGGGTTCTCGTACCGACGCAAACACCCGGTCCTGGATGGGTTCAACTTTCGCACCGAGCCGGGGGAGATCACGATTGTCGCGGCGCCCAACGGTACGGGCAAGAGCACGGCCCTGTGGTTGGCCGCGGGTCTGCTTGCCCCCCAACGCGGGCGTGTTCGCGTATTCGGCAAGGACCCGCATGCTCAGCGCGATGTCCTGGGGCGCGTGGGATTCCTTGCCGAGGGCGCACCGCTACCAGACGGCTGGACGGGCAACCAGGTGCTCGCGTTTCAGCGCGACACCTTCCCGCGATGGGATCAGGCCGAGTGCGATCGACTCTCGGCCGCCTTCCGGATCGACCTGTCGCAGAAGGTCAAGACCATGTCTCGCGGCCAGCGTGGCAAGCTTGGCTTGATCACGGTGCTGTCGACGCGCCCCGAAGTCCTACTCCTGGACGAGCCCACCTTGGGCCTCGACATCGCGACGCGTCGGCACCTTCTTGCCGAGATCCTGGGTCGCGTGGCCGAGCAGGGCTGCCCGATCGTGATCGCAGGCCACGAGATCCGCGAGGCTGAGGCCATCGCCGACCGGTTTGTGCTCATCAACGAGGGCAAGATCGTCTGCGACGAGCCTGTCGCCGATCTGCTCGGCCGACATCGCGCATTGTCGTGGGACGAGCACACGCCCCCGCCGCCCGAGGCCCTCGACGTGATGCTGCTCCCCAGTCTGTTCGGTCGGCGCGCGCTGGCCCACAGCTGGGATCCGGAGCTGGCACAACTTTGGATGGAGCGCGGTGGCCGGGTCGAACCCGCTGACCTCGAAACCGTCTATCTGTCACTGACGGGGGGCTCCGAGCATGCGTAGCGCCGACTGGGCGGTGGCCCATCACGCGCTGTCCGACGCCACGCCGACCGCCCTGCTCGGCTTGGTCGCATGCGGCGCGGTTCTGCTGTGGACGGTCGGCGAGCCCGGCAACCCGGTCGCGGCGCACGCTCAGCTCACCTGGCCGCTGCTCCCACTGGCGGCCGCGGCCATGTGGGCGGGGATCGGCGTCCTCGGCGAAGCCAATGCCAACATGGCCCACACCCTCGCCCGACCGCTGCACCGTGGGCGATGGCTCGTGATTCGGGCCATCGTGCACGCCGCAGCGCTCGGCGCGGTCGGAGCGGTCGTTCAGTTCTTCTCGGCCAACGTGTGGGCTCAGGATCCGGGGCCTCCGCTTGCACTCGTCGTCGGACTCATCATCACGGCGTTTGGCGTAGGCGTTGTCGCCGGAGCCTGTGCCACCACCGAGACGGGGGCTGTCGGCGGCACGGTGGTCGGGCTAGCGCTCATGGTCGCCCCCATACTCACGCTGACCAACTTCTACCGAGTGCCGTGGCCACGCGTGACGTCGGCGTTGGGCGATTGGATGTGGCCAGCGGCATGCATGGGTGGCGCGGCCCTGGTTTGGCCGCTGTGGCACGTGGTCCGGCTGCTACCGCTACGACAGCCTCGACGCATCGCTGTTGGGATCGCAGCGATCACAGCACTGCACGCCGCGGCCGTCGTCGTCATCTGGCAGCCAGCAGCATCCCGCGCCACATCGGCGGAGCACGGTGACCGGATGGCTATCGGCGGCACCCACGACGGGCCACGCGTGGTCTACACGGGCACCGAGGGGACGGTCGATGGCGTGTACATCGAGCGCGACGGGCAGCAGCTCCCAGTCTTCGGCGGCGGGGCGCGGCGCTCCCACGTGCTCGAAGGAAGGCTCTCACCAGACGGTTCCGCCATCGCGCTCCTGGTTCGGCCGTTCGACGCAGAGGGCCGACGTATCGAGATCGTCGATCTGCACTCCGGCGATCGAATGACCACCACCGTCGAAGCGGAGTTGTTCCTCGGCGCGTGGTCCCCCGACTCGACAGAGCTTGTGTTTGTCGCAACAAGCCAAGAACCTCGGCTCTCCGTCGCGAAGCTCGCCGACGCTACGGTTCGGGAGCTCTCGGCACCGCTGGGCCTCCACCACGCGGGCGTCAGCGGCTGGCACTCGCGCGTCGTCGGCTGGCGTGAAGGCAGCATCGTGATGCTCGACTCCGCCGGGTACAGGCACGTGCTGCGCCTCGTTCCAGCGACGGGCGGGGACATCACGCAAACGATGGCGTTCTCAGCACGGGCCAGGCCTGCGGTGTCCGACGCCGCGGTCGCCTGGCTCAGCCACGACGGACAACCCGATGCTCCTGCTGGCAGTGAGCACCGCTGGACCCTCATGATTCAAGGGTGGGAGCCTGGTGCCCAACGCGTCTCGGTGGACCTCGGGACCTGGGCCTCCGCCTCGGTCACGGGGCTCGGTTTTCTGGATGAAAATCACCTCTACGCCGAGCTCGCGGAGGCCGACCCCACACGACCCGCAGGGCAACGAGACCGGACCAAGCGACTGGTCGTCGTCGATCGCAGCGGTGAGATCCGGAGCGTCGTGGACCAACGCCGCGGCCAGGACTTGCACAGCTTGAGGGGTTCGCCGCAAGGGCCGTGGATCGCCACCGACGTCTATGGCGGCACCGGTCGTCTTCATCCCAACGGGCAGACTCTGCCCAAGACGCTTGGCCGCAATCTCGGCAACCGGTCGACACCGTGGATCCCCATGCGGACGGCGCCCAACGGCGTCGAGTTCATCGATTTTGCCGGGCAGCCTGCCGAAATGCAGCTGACCGATGTGGAGGAAGCACAATGATCAAGGCGATCTGGCGCGCGGCCGCCCCTGGCCGTTTCGCAATGTTCATGTCGGTCTTCGCGATCGTGATTCTCGCTCGGCTGGGCGGCGCTATCAGCCAGGGCGATCGGTGGGTTGGCAGCGAGTCTCAGATGACCATCGCGATCGTGGTGCTGTGGCTGACGCTGCCCGTCTTCGTGTCGATGCTCGCCACCCCCTTGCTTCGGGGTGAGCACGCGCCACTGGCATGGAGCTTGGCGCGCCCAATCCCGCGAACCCGGCTGCTCGGGTCCATCGTTGTCCTCGACTTGCTGACGATCGCCGCCTGCATGCTCGCCGCGTGGGTTGTCCTCGAGGGCTTCGGAGATACCACTTCGTTGTTGGGTGGCCGCTCGTCCGGGCTTTCGCCTCTTGTCGTGGCAGTTGGCTACGCCCCGCTGTACATGCTCGCGGCCATCGCTGGGAGCCGCACATCATCCGCGGTCCGTGCTTCGGGCACCGCCGCACTCATCGTAGCCACCGCGGCCGTGGCGCTCACGTCCGCAACGTCGTTGCTGACCCACAACGCCCTCACCGCGTTGGGCCTGCACGAGCGTTGGGCGAGCCTGTACCTGTGGGAGGGGCTGCGGGGATGGGGCGGCATTGGAGCTCTCACCCAAGCGCATACTTGGTGGTTGCTCTCGGGACTCTTGCTTGCGACGGCGGCGATCGGCGGCCTCCTGCTGGCGTTTATCCGCGCAGCGCAGCTTGTCCCTGGCCCCGTACGCTGGTCGCAGCTTCTGATGCCAGGCGTTGGACTGCTAGGCATCTCCACGCTCCTGTTTGTCGCGGGCTCGAGCCAGGCGTATCTCGCCGCGCCCCCACAAGCCAAGCGCGGCGATATCGAGCTGCTTGTGACCGTTCACGTCGTCGACCCCAATCTGACGCTCCGCTCGGTAAAGCTGCGATTCGACGGCAAGCCGTTCTCGCGGACCTTGGAGCACGACGCCTCGCCCCCTCGAGGCCGGGGTGCGTGGAGCGTCGTCGCGCTCTCCGCCGGCCACTATGACGCCTGCGCATCGGTCCAACGCAACAACCTCCCCGCGGATGCCGCCCCCGAGCTCCGGTTTTTCGAGCACTGCGTGCCCGTCGTCGTCACCCCCCACCCGCGCCAGACGCTCTCGCTCGACGTGGCGATGGCCAACGACGCTCCCCACCTGTGACAAACACGCTCCCGCCAGACTGCGGCATTCGCTCCGTGTCACGTTTTGCGGCGCTGTCCGGTCTGGGACAGCGTGACCCCGCTAGATTCGACCCCCAGCGTCCCCCGACCGCTCCCCGCGGCGGATGTCTTCGGACTGCCCACCGCAACCATTGGGCTGCGCAGTGGCCGTACCGCGTACTTCGACGTTGGCCAGGGGCCCCCGGTCTTGCTGCTGCACGGCGCGCCCATGACCGCGGTTGGTTTTGCGAGGGTCATGCGCACGCTCGCGCCGCACCACCGCGTGCTCGCGCCAGACATGCCCGGGTTCGGTGGCTCGGCTGCCGGCCCCGGGTTCGATGGATCTCTGTCGGCGTACGCTGCGTTCATCGTCGAGTTCTGCGAAACTCTCGACCTGCGCGACCTGGTGGTCTACGTCAACGACACCAGTGGGTGCATCGGTCTGTGCGCCATGGCGCAGCTTCAATCGCGCGTGCGCGGCATCGTGATCGCCGACACGGTTCCGCTACCGCTCACGGGACGTGCGTGGCTCGCAAAATTTGTCATCCGATACCTGGTGACATCGTGGCCGATGCGCGCGCTCAATCGCCGCCTCAACCTGCTACCCTGGCTCGTCGCACACGTCGCCCCGCTCTGGCATCCGGTGGCCCGACAGCTTCGCGGCTTGATGACGGCCCAGTTCGACACGGCGGACAAACGCGATCGCGTCATCGACGTCTTGCGTCACGTGGCCGACGACGAGTCGTTCCTGCGTCGCGCCGCCGCGTCTGCCGCGGCCCTCAGTCGCTGCCCCGCCCTTATTCTGTTCGGTCAGTTCGACCCCATGCGCATGCTCGGCGGCGAGAGGCGCTGGCGCCACGTGTTCCCCCAGAGCACGTCGGTCGTCATTCCGTATGAGGAGCACTTCCCTATGCTTGGTTCGGGCGAGCGCGTCGCCGCAGCCGTACACGCGTGGATGGGCGGCATCCCAGCCGAGGTCGCCCATGAGCGCTGACACGGAGCTGTTCGAGGGGCTGCGGTCCCAACTCCACCTGCTGGCGTACCGCATGCTCGGCGACAACGCGTCTGCCCAGGACATCGTCCAGAACGCTTGGCTTCGATGGGAGCGCCGCGACGTCGAGGTCGAGGCACCGCGCGCGTATCTCATCAAGACGGTCATGCGCCTGTGTCTCAACGAGATGGAGTCGGCCCGCTTCCGGAAGGAGCACGCGTTTGGCTTGCGGCTTCCCGAGCCCGTCCAGACCGACTCCGAATCCGAGGAGGCGGAGCTGTACGAGGGCATCTCCATGGCGTTCCTCGTGATGCTGCAACGCCTCACCCCCGCCGAGCGTGCCGTACTGCTGCTGCACGAGCTGTTCGGTTACGCCCACGCCGAAATCGCGGCGATGCTCGACAAGAGCCCCGCCGCGTCCCGCCAGCTCCTGCGCCGCGCCAAGACCAGTGTCGCGGATGCCAGGCGCGCCCGCGACGTCTCGCCCGAACGCCATCGTGAGTTCTTACGCGCCTTCGCTGCGGCAGCCAACGCGGGTGACCAAGCGACGTTGCTCGAGCTGCTGAGCGAAGATGCCATTTTGGTGGTCGATGCGGGCCCCGGAGGCGCGACCTTTGGACGAACCCGCAACCTCCCCGCCCCCGTGCAGGGCGCAACCAAGATCGCCGCCTTTGTCGCGGCCGTGACCCCGCAGGGCAACGCGGGCCTACGAACGAGGCTGTCGGAGCTCAACGGACATCCAGCGCTCATCACGATCGGGAAAAACGGCCCCCATTCCGTGATCGCGTTGTCGATCCGCGCGGGGAGAATCGACGGTGTCTTCATCCAGGCTGACCCGGCGCGGCTGCGAGGACTCACCCCCTGAGCACAGGCGGGCCGCACGGCGGGAGAGCGTCAGTCGATCTTGGAGATCCGACGATGAAAGCGTCCGACGATGTTGGGATCGGGCGTCAGCGAGACGTCCTCTTCAGACTTTCCGTCGTAGTTGAACTGGCTCAGCACGTGTCGAATGGCGGCGAGCCGGGCACGCTTCTTGGAGTTGGCCTTGACGATGATCCACGGACTGAACGAGGTGTGCGTCCGCGCGAACATCTTCTCCTTGTAGTGGGTGTACTCGTCCCACAAATCCTGTGCCCGGTCGTCAACCGGGCTGAGCTTCCATTGCTTGAGCGGGTTCTTGCGCCGAGCGTCAAACCGCTCACGCTGCTCCTTCTTGGAGATCGAGAACCAAAACTTGATCACATGCGCCCCGTCCTCGTAGAGCATGTGCTCAAACTCGGGCACCTGCCGAATGAACGTTTCGTACTGCGCTTCGGTGCAAAAGCCGTTGACCGGCTCCACCACGGCGCGGTTGTACCAGCTGCGATCGAAGAACACGATCTCGCCCGGGTTGGGTAGCTGCCGTGTGTACCGCTGAAAATACCACTGGCCGACCTCCTGGTCGGTCGGTTTGGGCAACGCGACGACACGCATCGAGCGCGGATTGAGGTGCTCGGTGAAACGCCGAATCGTCCCGCCCTTGCCGGCCGCATCGCGGCCTTCAAGGAGAATCGCCACGCGCTTTCCAGTCTTTTGGACCCACTGCTGAAGCTTGACCAGCTCGACCTGCAAGAGCGCGAGTTCCTCCTCGTAGCGCAGCACCGCGACAACCTTCTTGAGGTTGATCTTGCGGTGGCGCAGCAGCTCGATGAGGCCGTCGCGGCTGGTCACGCGCGCCAGTTCCTCGTGCGTCAAAATCCCCATGCCGTCGACCTTGGAGACGTCGAGGATTGCTTTTTCGTCTTGGTCTGCGACCACCGCGGCCAGAACTTCCTCGGGCGCTCCGGCCCGGCCAAGGGTGATGGGTGCTGGTTTCGGCATCGCACCGATAGTAGGCGAATTCACCAGCCAAACGGGCTCCTACGGGCGGCGCGCAGATTTTGCGGACGCCGAGCGGGCACAGCTACCTACCTCCTCAATCCGGGAGTTCACCCGGAAGACGCGGCGCCACAACGCATCGGTACACAAACGTTCCGACCGCGGAGGTCAGCGACCATTGTGGGTCCGCTGGACGTGCCTCGTCGACCTTGCGAATACGGGCGTACGACGCACCCACACCAAAGTCTATCGACGAGTCCGTAACAAGAATGGTGCCGTCCGCGAGCCGGTCGGCATCGCCCGCGATGGGCGCCATGAAATCATCGGCCGCGTCCTCCCAGACCTGCGTAACAACCATCGCGTCTTGATCCACCACATAGCGGACCGCACGGGACGCTTCGAGAGCATCGTCGACGTTGGGGTTGGCAATTCCGTTGTCGTACAGCAGCAGCGTGTCATCGGCTTGCCACTGGGGAGAGTGCTGGTGGTAGGGCCAGGTGCCATCCGCCAAGGTGAAGTCACCCCCGTCGCCGAAGCGCCACAGCACGGCCCCGGTCTGGCGGTCGATTCGCACAAGCCAATCTTGGTGCCGGATCGACAGCAGCACGGAGTCGGTTGCGGGTTCGTACACGATGCCGTTGCTGTGGGTCCAATCGTGCGCGCCCTCCCCTGTCTCCCGGTCCACGATCATCCCTTCAAAGCCAGGCCGTCTGCGCTGAGGGTCGAGGTGGTCGAACGCATCCCACTCCCACACGACATCACCGTCGGGCGTCACCTCGATGATGAGGTCGCCGGCCACCCGCACAACGCCCAAGTCGGGGTACTCAATGTCGCGGAAGGTGAACGCCAGCGTGAGGAAGTTGCCGTTGTCGAGTTCGACGACGTCGTGGTGCATCCCCTGGACGCCGACCATTCTCGGGTCCAGCACCAGCACCTCGTCGCCCAGCTCATCGACGATGTAGATCGATTCGTTGCGGTTGAACAGCACGCTGCCGTCGGGTCGCAGCTGCGCGGCGGCGTAAACCGTCGCGGCACCGACAACCTCCGCGACTTCGCCCAAGTGCCAGCGCGTGATCCCAGCTTGGTCGACGGCGAACACCGAGGCAGGTGGCATGCGGGAGACGCTCAAAAGGTCGAACAACAGGTACCCGCCCAGCCCGGTTGCGTCGCCTTGCACGGGGAAGCTAGGCACGAAGCCGGGAAGCGGGAGCTCCGTTTGGACGTCGAACTGCCCCTGGTCGCCCTCCACCGACCACGTCAGGGTGTGTAGCGTATCGGGCATCAGTCCGCGGACGCGCAGCTGCGTCTCCCCGTCCGCCGCAGCGGTGATGGTGGCACGCACGCCTGGGTCGGCTTGGGAGACGACCGTCGCCGACCAGTCTTCTGCGGTGAGAGACACATCCACCACCATCGGCTGGTGCGGGTAGGTCGTCACCGAGACCTCGATCGCCGCGTCGCCACTGCTGGATTCTTCGCTGCCGTCGGCCGTCGAGCTGTCGGCGCCGCTCGTGGAGTCGCTGGTTCCCGCGTCGGTGCTCGAGTCGAGGTCGGCCGCGGTCGTGCTCTCTGGCAGCGTTGTCGCGGCCCCATCATCGGTGGCGGTGGTGTCGTCGGTGGCCCGACCGCCGCCGCCGCTTCCACCGCCGCTTCCACCGTCATCGCCGCACGCGAGCGCTCCGACGATCGACAGCGCGAGGTATCTCGACATGCAGCTACTGTCGCACACCCACGACGACTCTAGGCGGCTCGTGCCTATGCGTCGGACACTGGGGTAACCTCCCCTAGCCCACTGTATGGATATCGCGGCTTGGGTCTTCATCGTGTTGTGCGCCGTGCTGGCAGCGGTACACCGTGGATGGCTGTGCGCGTTGTTACGACGCACGGAGGATCCACGAACGCTTGGGCTCTTTCGCGTTGCAGCGGGCGGCCTACTGCTGGCGTGGACCCTCGACCTGGTCCCACTGGCAGACTATTTGTTCTCGGGCGACGGCCTGGTTTCGGGCGCATCCGCGCGGGCACGGTTTGGGCGGGGTGTGCGGTGGTCGTGGCTGTACGGCTCTGATTCGCCCAAGACAGTCCGCATCTACCTCGCGCTGATGGGAGCCTCATGCACAGCTCTGACGCTAGGCTTGGGCACCCGCGTCGCCAAGTGGACAACGCTGCTGTTGCTACAAGGGTTGGTCAGCCGCAACGCCGTGTACCTCGGCGGCGAACAAGTGCTGAGCAGCTTCCTGTTCTACCTGTGCCTGTCCAAGTGCGGTGAGGCCTACAGCGTGGACCGCTGGCTTGCCGCGCGGCGCGGCGCGGTCGGTCTCACCGCCATCCCCGCGTGGCCCCGACTGCTCATGATCCTGCAGCTGGTGCCGATGTTTTTCGCCAACGGTCTGGCGAAGTCAGGCGCCATGTGGCGTGACGGCGACGTCTTTTACTATCTGATCAACCATCCGCATTTTGCTCGGGCTGAGATGTGGGGCGTTTCGGCAATAGCCGGCACCAACCTCTTTCGCGCGATGACATGGGCTGCCCATGTTTTTGAGCTGACGTTCCCCCTCGCCGTGCTCGGCGTGTTTGTGCGCATCAACTCGACACTGGCTTGGCCGGAACTGGGGAGCAGGGGGCGCCGCCTGGCGATCGTGCTGCCCCCGCTCATCGGAGCCAACATCGTTGTGTTGGCGGCACTGCGGTGGCCGCCCGACACACCGGTGCATCTCCCGCTCGCGACATGCCTTCTTGGCGGCGCCGCCATCGGCCTTGCGCCGCTGGGAATTCTTCGGAGATTGCCCCGCCGCTGGATCGATGTCGCGCTGGGCCGCGGGCCATGGGTCACGGTCTGGGTCGCCCTCGCGGCGCAGCTGTTCTTTGCGCTGCGCATCGGGTGGTTCACCGGGCTGACGCTGTGCGCAGCGATCCTGTTTTTCGACGGCGCGGCGATTGGGCGGGCAATGGCCAAGCTGCGGCTCCGGCCGCTGGAAACCGAGCCCAATCGCCCGCCCATGACGCGTGGGCGTGGGCTCGCGGTCCTCGCCATTTGCGCGCTCCACACCGTGGCGGTGAGCTCTGCCATCTTGCCTCGCAATCGGCCGGCGGCGCATTGGCGCAGCACGCTCGAGCGACCGCTCAAACGCTGGCTGGAGTGGACGACCGGCGCGCAGACCTGGCGGATGTTTGCGCCAAACGGCGCGCGCGCTGTGACGGATCTCGAGGTCGTCATGGTGGACGGTCAAGGACGTGAGCACAGCGTGGGCGCGGGCCTCGTCGACGCGAAAATGATCGACTCACCGTGGAGCCTCATCAAGCGACACAAGATCCGGCGGCGGATCAGCGGACGGAACGGCGCGCGCTTCCGGGCCGAACACGCGCGTTGGGCATGCCGCGAGTTCGGCGGAGCACTCCACGGCGAGGTCACGGTTGTGGTGTACGGCACGCGGATGGTGATGCCACCGCCTGCCGCCCTCGCGGCCGATCGAGCAGCCGCGCTGGCACAATACGACCGCTCTCTTCGGCGGGAGCCCCTCTACGAGAGCGCGTGCGCTTCGTTGTGATGCCGAGCGACGCGCGGTGCGTTCGAAACCCGAGTGACGGCCGTCGGGAGGTGGTCGGTGTCCGCGCGCTCCTGTTACATTCGATGCATGCACCGCCTTGGCCTACCTATCCTCATACTTGCTGCCACAACCGGTTGCCCCGCGGACGACACGGGTAACGTCACCGGCGACGGAGACTCCACCGGTGGCAACGACACTTCCAGCACGCCGCCAGCGACCAGCCCCCCGAATGTCACGGTTACGGCCTCCGCCGGATCCACGGACGGTGCAGACACCGGCTCAGACGGCACAGACGGTACAGACACGGGCACGGACGGGGCCGATACATCGACGGGTGGCGACACCAATGGCGAAGACACCTCGACGGGAGGCGATACCACCGGAGACGCGTCGACAACCGGCGGCGATACGGAAGGCGAAGAGTCGTCGAGCACAGGTGATTGCGACGGAGTCACCTGTGATGGGGAGTGCATTGACCCCGAGACGAACACGGACTTTTGCGGCGCCGAAGCCGACTGCATGGGTGTGAACGCGGGCATGGTCTGTCCGCCCAGCGCGGAGTGTCAGAACTCTGCCTGTGTCGACACTTGCGACAACTGCAGCTTCGAGCTTGGAGACTTTACCGACTGGACCGTGCTGGACTTGGATACGCCGTTCGTCGCCAACCAGGTTGCACCCGACGGCACCGATCTCACGAAGTTCTTCAGCGCGACCACGGCCACAGACGGCATGTTTGGCGCGGCCCACGGCTTCGATGGCGACGGAGGCTCGGGCGGAACCAGCGAGATCACCATCGGGCAGGACGTCGACCTGCGCATGGACGCACCCGCCGATCTGGTGTTTGACTACCGTGCCGCATGGGACCTCGTGACGTTCGGCCCGGGCATGATCGGCCGAACCTTCGAGGTACGCATCGAGCCCGCGGGTGGCGGCGTGCCCATGGAGTCGGTACTGCTCGAGACGGCGATGCCCGACACGATGGGGGACACCTCCGTCACCGACGCGACGGTCGATATGAGCGCCTATGCGGGTGAGACGGTATTCGTCAACTTCGTCTGGACGGTACCCGAAGACCAGACGGGCCCGGCCCAGGCCGAGCTCGATAACATCCGGTTCGTCGCGCAGTAACCGCTCTCGATGCATGCTTGGATGGGTGGATGGGCGGCATTCACCCACCGTCGCCGGCTGAGCAACGCTCAGGCCGCCGCCCTCCAGCCACCTCAATTCGCGGCCCCAACGATCTGCAATTATTGCACTTTGCGTCTCCCACGGCCGTCGCACCCGATGCGAGGTCAGCCTTTCTCCCAACACTTTGCCAACCCGTGGCATCTCTGAGGACTGATGCCCTCCACCGCAACGCAGGCGGACCCCAAGCCGCACCCCGAGCTCATGCCCGGACTGATGCGCTTGGCGTCGCGCTTGTCTGGAGATTCGGACGCCGAGGACTTGGTGCAGTCGACCTACGTCCGGGCGCTCGAACACGGAGGACCCGTGCGCGCCCCAAGTTCGTGGCTCCGACAGGTGCTCCGCAATGAGCGGCGCATGGACGTGCGCCAGCGACAGCGACGTAGCGACCGCGAGTTTGCGGTCGCGACGCCCAAGACCACGCCGGTCGACGTAGAGGACGTTGTCCATTGCCTGGAGGTTGCCCGGGTCGTCAACGAACTCGTCGAAGAACTCGCTCCCGACCTCCGCCTCGTCGTTCGCGAACGCTACTTTGAAGGAGACACCGCAGCCGAGATCGCCCGACGACATGCTATCCCCGCGGGTACCGTTCGCTGGCGCCTGAAGTCGGGATTGGACCATCTGCGGGGTCGACTCGACGAACGGTACGGCGGCAAGCGCTGCCTGTGGGCCGGCGGATTCATCCCAACACTCTCGAGCGCAGCGGCATCTAAGGGGCCGACCGTTGGCGGCGCTTCGGCTGCGACGGCGAAAGGGATGAACACAATGATGATCAAGATTCTAGTGGGCGCCGCGTTGACGGCATCGGTCGGTGGCGCAGTCTGGGTCGGCACGACCGGTAGCGACGACGCAACCCAACCCGCGGCAGTCGCCGCCAAGCCATCGGTCGCGCGCGCAGCAAAGACCAAGGCAGTCGACACCGCACCCGACAGCCCTGCGAGCGTCGACTCCGGCAAGAACATCGCGGCCAGCAAGGCAGCCTGGGAGGCGCGAGTTGCCAAGATCCAGGCGGCCCGAGCCGCCGCCCCCAAGCGCGAGAGCAAGCCTCAAGCTGCTGCGCAACAATGGGTCGTGGCGCAGGGCGCACACAACCAGGCTGATCTGGCCGCGGAAGACCCCCATGCTGGCGGCGCGATGATGGAGGTCGCCTCGCAGGTTGGCGTGATGGTGAAGGGGTGCAGCGACTTCATGACGGACCTGCCGTCGAACCTCTCGCTCAAGGCCAACATCATCGGTGCGCCCGACGTCGGCACCGTCGTTCAGAGCGTCGAGCTCATCTCCGCGGGCGATGCACCCGAGGATCTCCAGGAGTGCCTCACCGAATCGATGTACACGCTGGACCTTGGTGACAGCGACACCACCTTCGAGCGGTCCGTTCAGCTGATGATCGGCAGCGCGGGTGCCGACATGGCGGACATGGCAATGCAAGACGCCAACCTCGATGAGGAGACGCGCGCCAGGATCCGTGAGGCGATGGAGCGACACGGAGCAGGCGAAGGCGACGAGCCCGGATCGCATCGGCCACACGTGCTCCACTTCGGCGAGCATCAACCCAAGCGGGACAAACCGGAGTAGCGGGGCGGCCGGCTACGGTGCTGCGACGTCGATGTTGTGTTCAGCACGCAGCGCAGCGACCGGCCGCTCCCACTGCGTCTCGAGCGGAGCGGTGATCAGCGTGGCGGCTTTGCGTCCCATCGCGACCCCGCGCGCCGCATTTCGCCAGATCCGTAGGGTCTGGCGCGGTGCCAGCACGGGATACACAACGCATACCGCCACGACCGTCAGCCACAGGCTCCAACGGTAGCGCTGGCCGACGACAAAGCCCCACACCCCCGCTTCGCCAGCCCAGCTCGTGTCGAAGCCGGTCAGCACGTGAAAGACATCGTGCAGCAGCGAGTAGCGCACGATGAACAGATTGCGCTGCAGCAACGCTGGGTCCATGTCGTCGCTGATCTGGAATGGCCGCAGCGCATTGCGGCGCAGGAAATCCGCGTATTGGTGACCCAGCGTCTCCGTTGGCAGTGACAGCAACGGCTCGGGGGCGATGGATGGCAGTGGGTCGGCCATCGCCCGCAACTCGGTTTCAAGCGCCGGCCGCGCGCGGGCTCCGGACAGCTCGCTCTTGTAGACCGCGACATCGCCAAGGCGCTCCGGATCGCGCATTGCCTCCCTAAGTGCCCGAAACACAGCCACTTTACTCCACTGTGGGCGGGTTGCGACGGATTGTGACTGATCGGTCATGTGACTATCTAGTCATGTGACTGTATGGTCATAAAGTCAAGGCACCGCGGATGCCGAAATCGACATTCTTCAACCTGCCCGAGGCCAAACGGGCCCGTATCGTCGACGCGGCGATCGACGAGTTCTCCGCGCGCCCGTACCACCGCGCGTCGCTGACACGTCTCGTCGCGCGCGTCGGCATCGCCAAGGGCAGCGTCTACCAGTACTTCGACAGCAAGCTCGATCTGTATCGCTGGCTCCTAACCCACGAGGTGCCGCGCCGCAAGACAGCTCACCTCAGCGCGCAAGTACAGGCCGATCCTCCGGCGGACTTGCGCAGCTTTCTTCGCCAGGCGGTGCTGTCGGGCATCCGCTTCATGCTGGCCAACCCCAGGCTCAGCCAGCTGGCCAGCGCCGTCACGATGCCGACCGACGACCCGGAGCTTCGCGCGGTGTACCGCGAAGTCCTCGCGGGAGGACACGAGGCGTTCACCGAAATGCTCCGAGGCATGGTCGCAGCTGGGCACATGCGCGACGACGTCGACCCGCACCTGGCAGCTCGGGTCATCGCAGCGGTGCTCGGCCACGGCAGTCGCGAGATCGTGCTCGGCCAGCTCGGCATCGACATGATGACCCTGTTCGCCGACCCGTCACTCGCGGACGGCCTGACGGATGAGGCGCTGACCGAAGTCGTCGACAGCGTCGTGGCGATCGTCGTCGACGGCCTGGGCCCTCGCTAGGCTACCCGCATCACTCCCCCGTCGATGCGGCGGGCCCAACCATGCCCGCCAGCAGATCCAGCGTGGAGACGATGCCCGACAGCATGCCCTTGTCGACGACAAGCAGCCGGTGAATCCGCTGCTCGATCATCACCCGGGCCGCATCTTCGAGGCTCGCCGACTGCTCGATCGTGAAGGCGAGGGGCGTCATCACGTCACGGGCACACCCGGGGAGTAACCCACCCCCTTCGATGCTCGGCGACGCCCATCCATCCGCGATGTGATAGACGACCGGAAACCCTCTGGCATCGCTTGCCTCTCGATCGGGGTTGACCAGGTCGGTCGCAGAGACCACCCCAATCGCCTTTCCGCCAGCATCAACAACCGGAACCCCGGATATCCGATGCTTGGCCAGAGTGCTGGCAACGGTCGCGATTGCGGTGTGGGGCGCGACAGCGACCATGTCTCGGGTCATCACGTCAGCTACGGTCGGTTGCGCCTGTGCCATAGCTACGAGGTGGGAGGGCCGCGCATGGGTGCGAGCGAACGTTTTGCTGCCCGGGTCCCCCTGCCGCGCGAGGTTTGCGAGCCAGAGCTCAGCGCGGCGGCACGATCATCACGGGCGTGGCGGCGTTTCGGGCCAAGTCGGTACCAAAACTCGACGCGAATACGCGCTGCGCGAGACCCAGGCGACGCGACCCACACGCGATCAACGGCGCGCGCAGCTGGGCCACCCGCCCCAGCACGACATCCGGGACGGGCCCGTAGAGGATCTCTTGCTCGGCCGGACCGAGCCCGTGCGTCTCGCAGTAGCGGGCCATCTTTTCTTTGGCCTGTGTGCGCGACACGGCGACCAAGTCCGGATCGGGAACATTGGAGCGCAGCGAAGTGCTGACATGGGGAGCCGTATTCAAAAACACAGCGTCACGGCCGACCCCCTTGGCAAAGTCCAGAGTCGACAGCGCCGCGTCGCGCGACCCCGGTGTCGGATCGACAGCGCAGGTGATGGGGCCGTCTCCAAGATCAGCCGCGGTGAGGCTTGGCGGCACAACGACCACCGTCGCGGGCAGCTCCCGCGTTAGCCGACGTGCGACTCGGCCAAGGCGGATAATCGCCTCGCTGTCGGCCGCCGCGGCGCGTCCAATGATCACCCCGTCGGCCCCGTGCAGTCGCACCGCGTCGGCCAGATAGGCATCCGCCGTCATCGCCTGAACAACCTCCACATCGGCCACGACGTCGGCCGCGCCCGCTTCGTTGATGGCGTCTTGCGCAGCGACCTGCGCCTCGTCGAGCACTTCCTGCAGGTGCTGTCGACGCAGCCGCATCATCATCATGTCGTGCTCGAGGACGTGGATCGGCACGATCTCAACATCGCGGTCCTTCATCTGACGGGCCATCCACACCGCGAAGTGCAGCGCGCCCTGGCTAAGGTGACGGGTATCGAGTCCGAGGATCCAGCGCATGATGTTCGATTCCTTCTCAGTCGGTGGTTGATGTCGGGTTGGGAAGCGGCGGGCCAAGAAGCACCGCCACCCAGTGCGTACTGCTGTGCTGCTCCATGACGATTCGTGCGGCCATGGTCAGCGGAACCGAGAGCAGCATACCCAGCGGTCCCCAGACCCACCCCCAAAAGAGCAGGGATAGGAATACGACGAGCGCAGAGAGCCTAAAGCGGCGTCCCATGAGCTGGGGCTCGAGCAGGTTGCCAAGGCTGACGTTGACGACGACGTAGCCCAGCGCGACCAGGCCAACGGCACCGCTGCCCAGGTCCGGTTGGACCATTGCGACCATCAACGTCGGTGCTGCCGCAACAAACGAGCCGATGCTCGGGATGTAGTTGAGCATGAACGCGAGCACGCCCCACAAGATCGGGAAGTTGACCCCGATTAGCCAAAGCCAGATCGCGATCAGCGCGCCCGTGGCGGCACAGATGACCGTCTTGATCGCCAGATAGCGCTGCACATCGGACATCGCCTTCTCCCAGCGGCTGAGGTCGGCGGCAGGATCCGACAGGGCGGCGCGAAGCTTGCCCGGGAACCCCGAGACCTCAAGCACCATAAACACGACCACGATCAGGACCAACGCGGTGTTGGAGAGCGCGGCGACGACGGTGCCAAGCAGTGAACTCATCGTTTTCATCACCGCGGACGGGTCGAACAGCTGGAGAGAGGCCTCCGTCGTCACGACGACGCCGCGGTCGGCCAGCCACGCGCGAGCGCCAGCCCACAAGCCCAGGACTCCGTCTTGGTATGCCGGGAGCGCGTCGTCGAACCCGCGGAGCCCAGTCGACAGCAGGACGACAAACAGGGCAACCGAGGCGAGGAGGCCGAGGATAACGACCACCACCGACAGCGCCGAGGGCACGTGGCGCCGCTCGAGCCACATCACGGTGGGTGCAGCGAGCACCGTCAGCAGCGCCGCGACGAGGACGGGGAGGATCAGGGCACCCGCTGCCTTGACCCCTGCGATGACCACCACGAGCGCCGCGGCGGTGAGCAGCCTGGGAGTCCGCGGAGGCCGGCCGGCTGCCCGGGACGCGGCGGCGGCGTCTCGGCCTTCGGTCACGATAACCCGTGCCAGTGCCCTGTCTGAGTGAGGCCGCAAAAACTGCGCGCTGCCGCGAGTGGACTAGAACGTAATCCCGGCGCCGATCGCACCCGTGACGCCGGGCCCAAAGTCGGTGCCGATCAGCAGGTCGACGTTCGTCGGCCGGACCCAGAACGACCAAAAGTCGTTGAGCAGCAGCTTGAGGGTTGGGCCAGCCGTGATCTGAAACCCATGCGAGGTCACGCGATCGTCGTGTCGGCGATCTCGAAACCCATAGCCGCCCGCCACATGGGGACCCAGATACAGGCCGAGCGGCTTGTCCTTGATCAGTTTGAAATCCCACTCAAACAACACGCCGGCCATGAACCGGTATGACCTGTCCCAGCCGCCGCCGACCACGACCGCTCCCAGCGCGGGACCCTCAGCCGCGCCCCTGAAGTGATGCAGGTAGTTCAACCAACCGTCGGCGTGGGTGCCGTGCGCGCCGAACCCATGGCCGGCAGTCGGACCAAACTCGAAGTAGTTTGGCTTGGTGCCCTCCCGCAGGTCGGGAGGGATCTTCGCCCGAGCATCACGTGAGGGCAGCGCCACGATACTGAGGGACGCAACGGCGACGATGATGGAGCCGAGTGCCTTGCGCGAGCGGTGCTTCATGGCGTCGGATATCCTACACTGCATCGAGTCGTTGCCGCACGCCTCGCGCAGGCCAGCCACCGATGTCCGATCGCCAGTCGACAATGCCCGGGCCGCAGCGTGCGCTCGGCGAGACGCGTCCCACCTCGGACACGCGCGAGGGAGACGACGACGATCCCGAAACCCAGGCAATGATCGGCCGGCTGACCGAGCAGCTGTTTGGAGCGACCCACGAGCCCGTCCGGATTGGGCGGTTCGCGTTGCTGGACATGATCGGCTCGGGCGCCATGGGCGTCGTGCACCTGGGCTACGACGACGTCCTGGACCGAAAGGTCGCGATCAAGTTGATCCGGCACGAACGCACGACGTCACCAGACGCTCACGCCCGCCTGCTCCGGGAGGCTCAAGCGATGGCCAGAGTCTCCCACGCCAATGTTGTGCCCGTGTACGAGGCGGGGGAGTACCCAGGGGGACTCTTCATCGCGATGGAGTTCGTCGAGGGCAAAACGCTGCGCCTCTGGCTACAGGAGGAACGTCCATGGCAAGAGACTCTGGAGGTCTTGCTTGGGGCCGGGCGAGGCCTGGCCGCTGCGCACGAGCAGGGGATCGTCCACCGCGACTTCAAGCCGGACAATGTCCTGATCACCACGCGCAACGAGGCCAAGGTCGGTGACTTCGGCCTCGCGGGTCTTGGCAAGTCGGAGTTGCTCGAGATCTCAGAGGCGGACGAGAACCTCGGCCTGACCCAAACCGGGAGCCTCATCGGCACCCCGATGTACATGTCGCCCGAGCAGTTCGACGCCGAGCTCGCAACGGACCGTAGCGACCAGTTCGCCTTTTGTGTCGTGGCCACGGAGGCGCTGTATGGGCAGCGGCCCTTCGAGGGCGATACCGTCGCGTCGTTGAGCTACAACATTGCGTCTGGCCGAACGCGGCCAGTGCCTCGGACGAGCCTCGTGCCTGGGCATGTTCGCGATGCCGTGGCCCGAGGCCTCGCGCTCGACCCCGCGCAGCGGTGGCCCTCGATGGAGGCGCTGCTCTCTGCTCTGCAGCCGCGGCCTCGGCAGCGACGCGGCTGGATTGTGGGAGGCCTCGCTGCAGCCGTCGCCGTTGTCATCGGAGCGCAGGCCATTGCGGGCGACTCCGATGCGCCCTGCGGTGGCGCGCGCACCCACCTCGACGGCGTCTGGGATGATGCCCGGAAGGACGCCCTGGGGCGCGCGTACGAGGCGGTAGACACCACCTTCGCGGCCGATGTCTGGGCAAGGACGGCACCCCAGATCACGACCTACGCGGAGGCTTGGGTGCAGATGCACACCCGCACCTGCGAAATGACGCGTGTGCACGAAGAGCAGTCGGCCGCGGTCATGGATCTTCGCATGATGTGCTTGGGCCGCGCGCGCAAGCGCTTGGTCGCTTCCATCGACGTTCTCGCCCAACCGGATGACGACGTGCTCACCAACGCGCATCGGCTGGTCGGCGAGCTGCCTGCGCTTTCGCGGTGCGCGGACGTCGAGGTCCTGCAACGCGAAGGCGACCCGCCGTCGGCCGAAGAGGCCAGCGCCGTGGATCAGATAGAGACCTGGGTCGCAGCTTCGGAGGCGCTTGTCATCGGCGGGCGCTATGACGACGCACTCCGTGAGGCCGAGCAGGCGGCTGCGGCGCTCGCGGAGATCGAGTACGGCCCCGTGGCCACCGAGGTCTGGGGCGCCCTCGGCAACGTCCAGCTCCAGCGCCAACAGCACGACGCGGCCGAGCAGGCGCTGCGACAGGCTCAACAGTCGGCGACGCAACACGGCCAGTGGAAGCGAGCGGTGGAGGCGTCGGCCTTGCTCGGCTTCACAGTGGGTGCGCGGGGGCAACGATTCGCGGAGGCGCACTGGGTCATCGATCTCGCGCGCGGCCTTGCGTTGCGCACGGGCGACCCCGCGTTGCTCGCCTCCCTACGCTCGCGCGAAGCCTCGGTGCTCGCCAGTGAGGGTCGGTTCGCCGAGGCGGTTGCGGCGTATCGTGAAGCCAACCGCCCCAAAGCACGCCGCAATGTCGCGATCGCGCTTCTGCGTTGGGGCAAGGTGAGTGAGGCAGAGGTCGAGATTCGTGGTGCCCTGTCCGAGATGATCGAGCGGCTCGGGCCCGAGCATCCCAAAGTCGCCCAGACGTACTACACGCTGGGAACGATCCAAAAACGGAACGGGCAACTCGCCGAGGCAGCGGCGTCGCTCGACAAGGCGATTGCTTTGGCCGAGCAGTCGATCCCAGGCAACCCGGAAATCGCGAACTTCCGGCAGACCGCGGTATCAATGCTTGTCGATGAAGGGCGCATCGAGGAGGCCGTGGAGGGGTTCCGGGTGCTGCTTGGAGAGTGGGAGCCCGTGCTCGGGCCCGACGCGACTACGATTCAGGCAATTCGGGGCAACCTTGCCGTGGCGCTCATGAGCCGAGGCCACTACGCAGAGGCAACGGCCTTGATGCGGCTGGTCCTCGAGAGTCGAATCCGGCGGCTCGGGGCCGACCACCCGCTGGCGATCAGCACCCGCGGCAATCTTGGCGCAACGCTACTGAGCCAGAAGGATCACACGGGTGCAGACCGGGAGCTGCGACTCGCGTTGGAAGCGGGCGAACGAGTCTATGGCGCCGACAACGTCAAGCTCGCCACGATCCTTGGCAACCTCGGCAACTCCAAGGCGGATCAGCATGACTACGCGCAAGCGGTCGCATACTACGAGCGAGCGCTCGCGCTTCAGCTCGAGGCGTTTGGGCCCGACCACCTTGAAATCGCCGCAAGGCGAAACAACCTGGGCACGGTCTCCCTCGAGCAGGGGCGGTTCGACACCGCGAACGAGCACTTCAGCGACGCACTACGCATCTGGGAGGCGACGCTTCCGGCCTCCCATCCGAGCATCGGCATGGCCCTGCTCAATCTTGGACGCGTTGAGCTCGCCCGCGGAGCGTGTGGGCGCGGCGTGCCGTGGCTCGAGCGATCGATGAAGATCTACGAGGGTGGTGAAGCGGCGCCGGTCGACCTCGCCACGGCGATGTTTGTGCTGGCGGCGTGCCTATGGGAGGGCGACACCGACCGCCCGAGGGCCGCCACGCTGGCGCGTCAATCCGCCGCGTTGTTTCGGACCCTGCCCGTCGCGGTAGGCGGGCCGAACCTGGCCGAGGTAGAGAAGTTCCTTCGCGACAAGCAGATACCCGCAAAGCCCTGAATGCTGAGCGCGCGGCGGCCTACTTGGGTGCAGCCGTTCGCTCGAGCGATCGGACATAGCGCACCGGAAGCTCAGCGGGTGGCCGGACTGCAGGTTTGGGCCATCGCTGCTTGCCGCGATGCAACGTCACGTGGAGCGTCGTACCGATCGTCAGCATCCCACGCGGCTGCAGGTCGGCCGGGCAAGAGATGTACAGCCCCAGCCGAGGCGCGGGCGTCCCAACGCCAAGGACGTCGACCTCGATCGCGCCGACGGTATGAAGAACCCCGCACGCCGGCCCCTTGACGGAGTGCACGACGGCAATGCGGACGTCGGCCTCGGCGGCCGTGAGCGGGTCGAACACTGGGGGGTCGGGCGCCTCCGGTTCGACGGGCGCAGGCGTCGGGGTGGGTTCGACGGCGTTCGGCACCTTCGCGGTGGGCGGTGGCGCAATGGGCTGCGGCGCAGTGGGCTGCGGCGCAGTGGGCGGTGGCGCAACCGCCTGGGGAACAGAAGGGGCTGGCGCAGTCGGCTGGGGTTCGTCGCCCACGCAACCCGGGAGCAGCGCCGCGAGAGCCACGCTGAGGGTCCATCGCGCGAGGGCCATGCTGGTTGCTACCACGGCAGGAGGAAACGCGCGGGTGGTGCACCTGGGTCTGCGTTCGGGTCTCAGTTGCACACGATGGGATCGTGGTGGCGCCGACCGCTCTTGCTCCGACATCGAACGGTCCTGTGCGTCAGCGGACCGCCCATCGCTTGATCCGATCCAGCCCGGTTCGTACCGTTAGTCATGCTGGATCGCTGCAGCCTCGCCGCACTCTCGCTCGTCGCCGTGGCTGCATCCGCCGCCGAGGTACGCGCCGCAGACCCCGCCGAGACCCGCGTGATCAACGAGTCTGCCCCATGGGCGCTCGGGTACACGGGGGAGCTCTCCCAGTCGCTGTTTGAGCAGGTTTATGGCGCGGAGGCAGAGGCCGCACGACAGGCGTTCGAGCCCTTCGAGCAAGACGGCGTTCGCTACGATCGCGACAGCTGGTCGGCGAAAATGCTCGACGAGCTCGGGCTCCCACCGCAACCACCTCTGCCCGCCGTTGCGTACGAGCCGAGCGTTGGCGTCATCTACGTCGCGGCTGAGGGCGTCACGCTCACGCCGACCTGCGACAACGGCGACTTCGCCCACGCGGCCCTGAACTGCTCATCGCTCGTGGACGAAGAGGTCACGTTCCCCCCGCTTCCCGGCGGCGGTGGTGCCGTGGCGGCGACCATCCAGGA
>Ga0316189_10001635_pt1 | contig 22200 bp, 17 predicted proteins | sample LowCovwburrow_MG_FD_204930 | JGI IMG/M metagenome (GOLD analysis project Ga0316189, IMG submission 204930) | Coastal sediment microbial communities from Maine, United States - Lowes Cove worm burrow | ecosystem: Environmental > Aquatic > Marine > Coastal > Sediment | place: USA: Maine... | reverse complement strand
TATCGCCGTTCGTAGCGCTTTTCTTGTTGGTCTTTCTATCGAGTATCGCCGTTCGTAGCGCTTTTCTTGTTGGTCTTTCTATCGAGTATCGCCGTTCGTGGCGCTTTTGTTATTCCCAGCGTCTTACTATTGGTAGCCGTTGGGGTTGTTTTTTTGCCAGCGCCAGTGGTCTTGCATCATGGCATCCACACCATATTTTGCTTTCCAGCCTAATTTTTGTTCCGCCAAGGTAACATCTGCATAACAGCTCGCAATATCGCCTGGCCGTCGTTCCACGATTTGGTAGGGCACCTTCATACCACTGGCTAGTTCAAAAGCCCGAATCATTTCCAGCACCGAATACCCATTACCGGTTCCGATATTGTAAGCTTGGCATCCGTGATTTGGGCAGAGATTCCGCAAAGCGGCTAGGTGGGCCTGCGCAAGATCTACCACATGAACATAATCTCTAACACCGGTTCCATCTGGCGTGTCGTAGTCACTGCCAAAAACGGATACTGACGGATGTCTACCCACTGCGACCTGCGCAATATAAGGCATCAAATTATTTGGAACGCCGTTCGGATCCTCACCTATCAAACCACTTGGATGCGCTGCCACAGGATTAAAATAACGTAGTATCGAGATTTGCCATTTCGAATTCTGCCGACTAAGCTTGCGAAGTATATTTTCAATATCCAGCTTGGTTCCACCATAGGGGTTGGTAGAAGACAAATCCGCCTGTTCATCGACTGGAATACTACTCGGATCGCCATAAACCGTTGCTGAGGAACTGAAAACCAGACGCTGGCAAGCATGTCTCTCCATCACCTTTAACAACACTTTGCTACCTTCAACATTATTCTGATGATATTTTTGCGGATACTCAACCGACTCAGACACTGATTTTAAACCTGCGAAATGAATTACAGCGTCGAACGTATGCTCGCTAAACATTTTATTCAACCGCTTGGCATCCGCAATATCTCCTTCAACAAACTCCGGAGTAACACCCGTTAGTTCACTTATTCTAGCGATGACCAAGCGAGAACTATTTGCTAGGTTATCTAGAATCACCACCTCATTTCCTGCGTTGATCAGCTCTACCACTGTATGACTACCGATGTAACCAGTACCACCTGTAATTAAAATTTTTTTCATTTATCCGATACTGTTTTTTTCATCAATTTGGTACTAAAGCTGGGTAATTTTAATGACGAAATTCATGTTAGAATTTGCCTATTGTTTTTATAAGAATAACCCATCACCGATTTTTGTTCACACCTGACATTCATTCACTTAGTGGCGCTTCGGTGTTATGGCCTAGCCTGCATAGACTGCATTGCACTCTATGCCCTTGTTTGTTGGTGTTATAAGCCTAAATATTAGGCAACTTAGGGTAGAAATGTACCAACTGTATCGCGATCGACCACACCTAGTGTTGTGCATAATCTTGGCAAACATTTGCCTTTCGGCATGGTGTCTTTACCTCGATCCAATCATTAATTTTGATGGGGTTACTTATACTTCCATCGCCAAGCTTTTTCTAGAAGCCAAGGCTTATGCTGCATTTGAACACTACAGCTGGCCTTTCTATTCATTATTTATTGCGGTAGTTGCCAAAATTCTTTTCATAGACGTTGAGACGGCAGCCTATGTGCTTAACACGCTGTTTGCAATCTCTTTAACACTTGCTTTTGTTTGCATTGTTGCAGAGCTATCTAATAACAATCGACGCATGGTCATGATCGCAATGGTTGTGATTCTGCTGTTTCCTAGCATCAGCAAGTATCGATCCTTCATCATTCGCGACTTCGGATATCTCAGTTGTTACTTATGGTCGCTCTACTTTATCTTTCGATTCTGCGCGCAAACGAATAAGAATTACTTGATTGGATGGATTGTATTCGCAGCTCTGAGCAGTTTGTTTAGATTCGAAGGCATTGTCTTTATGTTGATCGCGCCATACTTTCTGTTTCTATTTGGTGCCACTTCAATTCCACACCGAAAAAAGGTATTGGCCGCCTTATCCCTTGTAATTGCTAGTAGCTCTGCAGCTATAATTTTTTGGTACGTAAATGACAAATACACCGACTCAGTGGAGGCCAACCAACATATAAATAGCTTATGGGATTTCTTTGCATCAAATATTCAAACGCGCTTAAACGGAGAACCACTTTCTCCGCTCACTTTCGCTGGCCTACTACTTGATAACTCATCAGATGTTGTCTATGAGCTGATTCGGCGAATGGCTATATTCTATTTTCTGTTTGCAATATACGCCTACATTCATAGACTCGCCCTGCAGCAAGATTTACCTAGAAAAATATGGCTTATTTATTTGCTCACCAATATTGCCATGTTGGTAGCCTTTAGTTTATCCAATAATTTTCTTGTGAGCCGCTACACGATGGCGACAGCCCTCACTCTACTGATTCTTGCTCCGTTTGCACTGGACAGGCTGATATCTGTTTACGGCTCATCCGGTTTGAAGACTAAGCTCTCAATAGGGCTGGTGCTTGCCTTGCTGGTAGCAGTCTCACTGGAAGGGCTAAATGTAAAAACAAATAAAGGATTTATTAAGCAAGGCGGGTTATGGATGAAACAAAATTTGCCGGCGGAGGCGACCATTTACAGCAACAATAAACTTGCTATCTACTATTCAGATAGAGGCGTAGAAGCTAATTTAGATATGCTTTACTCTCAGGACATGTTGAAGCAGTTTATTAAAACCCGCGAAGTTCGACGTTTTGACTATGTGGCTATTGTTGCAAACACCCACAAACCAAGCGAAGACCTAGCTCGTCAAACCTTAAGCTTCTATTTTGGTATCCCACTTAAGATTTTTTTTGGTGAGAACGACGACAACTTATTTATATTCAGCACTACCTTTCAGGAGCGTGACTGACTATGACGCGTCCTTCACGTAGGAAGTTTTTGAAGATTGCTTCGCTAGGGTCAGCTTCTGTTGCCGTTGCAGGATATTCTGCCTTTCGCGGCTTGAGACTTCCTCCGCTTCGATGGGATCCCAGGCCACCTGTAAATTCTTTACAACTTGATAATCTGGAAGTGTCGGCCACTGATTGCATTTTCCTAGGCTCAAGCAGAGAAAACCCAAAGTCCATATCTATGAGAGCCTATGCTCCGGAACCAATCTTAGATTTGGTATCCGCACGCGACCAGACAATCGAGGTAACGGTTAATAACGTAGCCGCTGATGCGGTACTGGAACTGTCTAGTAATCTCAATTCTAGCTCAATCGTCAAACAATCAATGGTCGGTATTAATCGAACCATTACTCTATCCCTAAGCAAGGGTATGGCCTGCCAACTCAAGTGGTCGCTACCACAGTTAGGCGAGTATAGCTTTGCCGCCATTGGTGATTCCGGCGGCGCTGATGAGCTCGAGTGGTGTATCAAGCGCGCGAATACCCTAGGCGCGCGATTCCTGCTGCATCTTGGAGATTTCAATTATCAAGCAGGTGATTATAAAGATGCAATAAATCACTTTCACAACGCTCCTATTCCTTGTTACGTTTGCATTGGTAATCACGACTTTCATGACGACGGGGCCGTATATCAGCCTTTTCTAAGTAGCCTCGGACCCCTCAATCACTACTTCAGCATTGGTCAGACACGCTTTGTGAATTTCGATACAGCGTCAGATTTTATTCCCTATGGGTCAGGCCAACGAGGTCGATTATTTGAACAACTCATAGCCGACAACTCACCTATCTCGGACAGTGTCGCATTCAGTCATCGACCGATATATGACCCAGGTTTCGAGGAAGAAGGTGAACACAACATAGGTAGTGATGGTGAACGAGATTGGCTAATAGCGTCGCTTAAAAAAGCTGGTATTAAAACCTTGTTGAGTGGCCATATCCATATTTACGATCGCCGAACCACTCAAGGTATTGATAATATTATTGCAGGCCAAGGCCTAGGCCATCAGGATCTAATCACCAACAGCGATTACTCGAAAATTGCCCTGGGGCGGGTTAATACACAGGGTTTTGTCAGCATTGAAGCAGCAAATCTAGCTATGCCTATGGAACTGCATTGTCACCCACGCTCTGATTATGTGAAAAAATCATTAACCGCCCCAGAGTACGCGGAAATGCTTGAAGCAATAAAAACTAGTTGTAATCGCGAATGAGATTCCTATGCCAGGAAACAATTTGCGTGTAGATAGTAAGACTTAGCCAAGAAAACACTGCTTTCTTTGCCTGCAAAGACTTATAATAGTGAGTCGAACTGCGCAAGCAGCTATTACTTAAATAAAAAATGGTTAGTGTACCGGAGAGAAAAATGTCTTTTGATGATCGTGATGGCTATATTTGGATGGATGGTGAATTCGTTGACTGGCGAGATGCAAAGGTGCACGTATTAACCCATACTCTTCACTATGGCGTGGGCGTATTTGAAGGTGTTAGGGCTTATGCCACAGACAAGGGCCCAGCCATTTTCCGGCTAAACCGACACACTGAAAGATTGTTTCAATCGGCTAAGATTATGGGTATGGATATCCCTTACTCACCTGAAGTACTCAATCAAGCTCAGATCGAAGCCATCTCTAAAAATGAACTCAAATCCGGATATTTGCGCCCAATGGCCTATTACGGGTCAGAAGCAATGGGCTTACACGCACATGGACTTAAAGTCCACTTGATGATTGCTGCTTGGCCTTGGGGAGCCTATCTCGGCGAAGACGCATTGGAAAAAGGTATTCGCGTTAAAACATCCTCCTACAACCGACATCATGTTAACAGCACCATGGCTAAGGCTAAAACTAATGGTCATTACACGAATTCAATTATGGCACTACAAGAAGCTGAGCGTTGTGGTTATGACGAAGCGCTGATGCTTGATACCAACGGCTATGTGGCTGAGGGTAGTGGTGAAAATATATTCATCGTCCGCCGAGGTAAGGTTTATACGCCGTCATTAACGTCTGCGCTCGAAGGTATCACGCGTGACACCATAGTCGAATTACTCAAGGATGATATGGGGATAGAAGTAATAGAGAAACAGATTACCCGCGATGAGATTTATACCGCAGATGAAGCCTTTTTTACCGGCACAGCCGCAGAGGTTACACCTATCAACTCCCTAGATGACCGTATCATCGGTGCTGGCATGGCGGGTGAACTAAGCAAAGAGATTCAAGGCCGTTATTTCGATGTAGTCAACGGCAAGGATCCCGCCCGCGAACATTGGCTTACCTATGTGTGATTTTCAAGGACAATAGTGTGCCTGTAGATTTTGTCTGATTTGATCAGATAATTTCGAACCCAAACTAATCACAGAATGTCTGGCCCAACCCAAAAATACCTCGTCGTTGGCCCATCTTGGGTCGGCGATATGGTGATGGCGCAAAGCTTGTTCATCGATCTTAAGCAGTGCCATCCAAACGCAAGCATTGATGTTGTTGCGCCTAACTGGACCCGCGCCTTGCTGGAACGAATGCCTGAGGTTGACCAGTTAATTAGCGCTGATTTTCAGCATGGAAAATTAAGTCTAGGGAATCGTATTGCGCTTGGCAACAAGCTGCGCGACAGTAATTATACTAATGCCATCGTACTCCCCAACTCTCTTAAATCAGCACTGGTTCCTGCAATTGCACGAATCCCTCATCGTACTGGATTTTTAGGCGAACAAAGATGGGGTTTACTAAATGATATTCGTAAGCTGGACAAAAAGTTACTACCCATGACAGTGCAAAGATTTATCGCACTGGGGCGGGAACGTAAGGCTCAATTTCCTGACTTGGCATCTATTGCTGCACCAAAACTTTCAGTACCTAAAGTGCAGGTTGAGAAGGCACTAACTAAGTATGATTTGAATGCTGAGCAAAAGGTATTGGTGCTTTGTCCCGGCGCTGAATTTGGTGCATCAAAGAAATGGCCTGCAAGCCATTACGCTCAGGTAGCACAGCATTTCTTAGATCAAGGTTGGCAAGTGTGGCTAATGGGCTCTAGCAATGATCAAGAGTCTTGTAGCTTGATTAATGACCTGACCGGCCATGGCTGTCAGCAGCTGGCCGGTGAAACAAGTTTGACAGAGGCAATTGACCTGATCTCCTGTGCGTCCTTGCAGGTGAGTAACGATTCCGGTTTGATGCATATTGGCGCTGCATTGCAAGTACCATTGGTTGCGGTTTACGGTTCAACTGACCCTGCTCATACTCCTCCTCTAAGCAACAATCACACAATCGCAAAGCTCGAACTAGATTGCAGCCCGTGCCACAAGAGAGAATGCCCATTACACCATCATGATTGCATGAATCAATTGCATGCCAGCTCGGTAATCGCCAGCGGCGAGGAACTCCTAGCGTGAGAGTATTGCTAGTCAAACTCACATCGATGGGGGATGTGTTACACGTGTTGCCGGCGGTAAATGACCTAGTTGCCCACTATCCCGAGGTCGAAATAGACTGGATGGTAGAAGATAGCTTCTCAGAGATACCGTATTGGAATAAAAACGTGTGTAGCGTGATCCCTGTTTCTACACGACGCTGGCGTCGCTTGAATCTAACTAACGTCCGCGAGTTTTTTTCGTTTTTGCAACAGGCTAGGCAATCCCCCTATGATTATATTGTTGATGCCCAAGGCTTGATGAAAAGCGCGGCCTTAGCGCGCTTCGCTAAATTGGCTAAGGGCGGGCAAAGAATCGGCTTTAGTGCCGATTCAATAAAAGAGCGGTCTGCCGCAAAACTCTACACTACAACTATTACTGTGCCACGCGATATACATGCTATTACTCGATTACGATTACTGTTTTCTGAGGGATTTGGGTATTCAACTGACACTCATCTTCAACCAAGCTACGCAGTCCGAGAAAAATTGTTTCCGAAACCTGCGCAGGACTCAAATACAATTCTATTTTTTCCAAGCACCACGTGGCCAAGTAAACACCTTAACCCACAAATTTGGCGTGATTTAGTCAAACTTGTTGTAGAGGAGGGATACAAGATCAAAATTAGTTGGGGGAGCAATAGCGAATTCGAACGAGCCGAATGGATAGCGCAAGGACATAACAGAGTTGAGGTGCTGCCCAAATCCTGTCTTAATGATCTCGCCAAGGAACTACGCCTCAGTGCTGGGGCAATAGCGGTGGATACTGGGCTCGGGCACATGGCCGCGGCTCTTGGGGTACCGGCTGTCTCAGTCTATGGTTCCACCGATGCAAAACTGACAGGCGCCATTGGCGATAAACAAACCCATCTTCAATGCGATTATCCGTGTTCACCTTGCCTCCTAAAGAAATGCAATAAATTAACTAGTCAAATTGACCACGCGCCGTGTTATGAAACTTATACCGCCGGCGATATCTGGGCTGCCTTGCATGGACAAATTATCTAGATGAACGCATTTTTAAGCGTATAATCAGGCTATTCATGCTCATTACTTAATAACCAGTGGCTGCGTCACCAATCTAGATCATGCATTTCGCATTTTGCCTTTATAAACACTTCCCATACAGTGGTTTGTCTCTGGACATGCTAAGGATTGCCAATGAGTGCACCCAGCGCGGTCATAAAGCAACCGTTTACACGGGCAGCTGGGAAGGTGATATCCCAGTTGGCGTTGAAGTTATCATCGTAAAACATTTTGGATTAACCAATCACACCCGAGCAGGCTCTTTTCATAGCAAGCTAAAATTATACCTTGCCGGAAAGTCCTATGATGCCGTAGTCGGTTTTAATAAAATTCCTGGCATGGATATCTATTACTGCGGCGACTATTGCTATATTGGCCGATCTTATTTAAGGCATTCGTTTTTTTATCGGTTTACTCCTAGATTTCTATACTTTTCAAAATTCGAGCGGGGTGTGTTTGAAGCATCATCGCAAACCAACATCCTGTCACTATCCGACCGTGAAAAGGCAATTTATCAACAATATTATCTGACCCAGGATTCACGCTTTCTGTGTTTGCCACCAACCTTAGAAAAGGCACGCTGGGCCAATCTAGAAGAACTGCCTGATCGAACAGCCCTACGAAAATCTCTGGGTATACAAGCCGACGAAAACCTAGTGCTACTCATTGGGTCCGGGTTCAGCACAAAAGGATTGGACCGAGCCATTATTGCGATGTCTGCTCTGCCTCAAGAGCTACTTGCCAAGACCAAGTTGTTTGTAGTCGGCCAAGACAAAATTGATCCTTATAAGCGCGATGCCAAACGATTGAACGTGGCGGATAGAATTCAATTTTTGGGAGGCCGCAAAGACGTACCAGCCTTAATGAAGGCGGGCGATATGCTACTACACCCTGCCTACGCCGAAACTACTGGCGGAGTGCTGTTAGAAGCCATAGTCTCCGGGCTACCAGTGTTGGCAACGCCTGTGTGTGGTTACGCACCACATATTAAAGTAGCAGAGGCAGGGCACGTTCTACGCAAACGATTCTCGCAAGAAGAATTAAATGACAAGCTCCACGAGATGCTGTTGTCAGAGGAGAAAGAGGTCTGGCGCAAAAACGGATTACAGTACGGCCTAAACCCAGCCCTCTATGTCATGCCGCAAAGAGCTGTGGATTTCATTGAACAAACCTGCCGACAGCGAAGTCTTTATCTGGCGCCGGATAAGCGACAAGAACGCGATGAATCTTTGTATATCATTAATGAGTTACGCCAGGCCCTAAAGGGCAAGGATTCTTTTTATGACATGATGAACATTAATGGAAAAGTCTATCGTGAAGCTCTGGGGCGTCGAACCTTACGTTTCACGCGCGGCAGCAAAGACTATTTCCTTAAAATGCATACTGGTGTTGGCTGGGGCGAGATCGTAAAAAACATAACTTACCTGCGAGCCCCAGTGGTTGGGGCTTTGAACGAATGGCATGGAGTGCATCGCCTTAAAGATCTAGAAATTGATACCATGACCGTCGCCGCCTATGGCATCCGAGGCAGAAATCCCGCCACCAAGCATTCGTTCATCGTCACAGAGGCGCTGCCTACTGAAACCAGTCTTGAGGATTTTTGCGGTAAGTGGAAGCTTAACCCGCCAAAGACTTTGCCTGAAATTCGCCTAAAAAGGTGGATTATGAATAAAGTCGTGGAGACCGCACGGGTGATTCATGAGAACGGTGCAAACCATCGAGACTTTTATCTATGCCACTTTCTACTAGATGCGCATTTCGCCGATGATGGCTATGTTTCTGCCGAGAGTAAATTGTATTTAATTGATTTACACCGTTTACAAATGCGCCGTAAGACGCCAGAACGGTGGGCGGTGAAAGACATTGCGGGCCTATATTATTCAAGTCGAGACATTGGCCTTAGTAAGCGTGATTTGCTTCGGTTCATGCAGCTTTATAGAGGCAAACCACTTCGCGAGATTTTGGAAACAGAAAAGTCCTTTTGGGCCAAGGTAGTGAGTCGAGGCAATAAGTTATATGAATCTGAGATGCGCAAGGCTCTTGTTAAAGAAAAAGCCATCAAAGACGGCAAGCAACTGCCCAACAGCTCGGATGCTAAGGCTGATAAGAAAGTAGTCGCCCAAAACTATGGCTCAAAATAGATTCGCTTAGCTTCAACGACGATTATTGACCCCTTAGTAGGCTGCCCGCAAATAACAAGCGCAATGAGATTATCGTAACTGCTTCTTTATTCTCAGGCCCACTCCGAAATATAACCTATTAACTATCCCGCCAAAATGAATCACTTGTGGTTAAATCAGCCAATTGATCGAAAGCTACAATGGAAAAAGCGGATATGGTATTCCAACCATGCTGATTTCGACTTGGAACCAGAATGTTCAACATTGAACGAGCTTCTTCGGCAATCAAATAATACCTTTAAGCACGACCAAACCACCACCGTTGCACAAGTCGAACTAGGGCAAAATACTGTGGTGGTAAAACGCTATAACTCCAGAAGCTTAGCGCATAAATTTAAACGCGCCCTACGCCGCTCCAGAGCAAGGCGTTGCTGGAATATGAGTTATCGTTTTCAATCCGCGGGACTCAATGTACCGCAACCGATATTGATGTGCGAAAAACGCTTTGGGCCCATCCGTCGCGACGCTTTCTTTGTTAATCAATTTTTGCATGGCGAAGAGCTAATCAAGTTACTCCCCAAACTGGGTGAAGCGCAACGTCAGGCGGTCCTAGATTCCATCAAGCACGCGTTCGAGATAATGCGCAAACATAGACTTACTCATGGTGATATGAAAGCCAGCAATTTGCTTTGGGTGGACAAGCAACTTGTTTTTATTGATCTTGACGCAGCCAAACAACATTACAGTCGATTCAGTTGGGAATTTGCCCATAAAAAAGATAAACGGCGCTTCTTGAAGAACTGGAAAGATAATCCGCAGCTGCTTAAATTGTTCGCCAAACTCTAGTATTGGCGCAGCGACTTCCACACAATGGACGCTTACTTATACTGCAGAGTTATTGAACGCTAGAACTAAGAAACGCTTTCAATTGTTCGCGTTGTGCCATCGCATCCCTATAGCCTAGGGCAATCAATTCCTGGCAAAAATCCTCTATAAACATCAAATAACTAATGAATCGCCTACTATTACCGCCGTCCAGACCGACGAACTTTAGCGCTATGCGAAAACTTCTCGGCAACTTTTGATAATGTCGGATTGCAATATCTGCAATATCTTGTGAGGGGCTGATAATAAGATGGTCAATTATTTGCAATGGCTCTTCATCGCGGCTAGGGCTTTCACGTAGCATCCGATTAACTCTTTCCATTCTTTCTACATCGGCAAATAGGCTATTCAAAAAAAGCGTGTCTAATATATAGCCTGAAATCTGTCCTAATGAAGGCATCTGCTTTGCCGGTTCTCGCATTCCTAACTGTGATTCCATACGCAACCCGATAATCAGTATTTTGTCGGCGCCTAAGTGCACCGCTGGGCTAATAGGAGATACTTGGCGCATTGATCCATCACCAAAATATTCATCACCTAACTTTATTGATGGAAATACTACTGGAATGGCCGATGATGCCATCATATGTTCAATAGTCATTTTAGCGCGGCGACCCTCTCGATGTGTTCGCTTCCAACTATCTATATGTTTATGACCATCAAAGAAAGACGTTGACTCACCCGAAGTGTAACTACATGAGGTGAGACAATAGGCATGCAGGCTGCCTGATTCTATCGCCTGATCTATCCTCTTAAAACTTATATACTTGCCCAGCAACTCTCGTAATGGCTGATTGTCCAACAAAGAACTGGGGCCACGACTAGCTCGACCAAAACCTAAGTGCGACCAAACCCAAGATATTATCCGCTTGCTAAGGTTTTTAGTATCGGCATAAAAAACATGCCCCAACTGAAAGTTTTCCCAGACATTTAAGGTGCGCTCCACACCCAAATGAAAGTCGTTTGCGTTTGACGCCAAGGCCACAGTATTAATCGAGCCTGCAGAGGTACCACAAATAATTGGGAACGGGTTAGGGCAGCCTCTTGGTACGATCTCGGCTATGGCTTTAAGCACACCCACTTGATAGGCAGCGCGCGCACCGCCGCCGCCCAACAACAATGCGGTTCGATGATTCGAATGTAGCTTATGATTTTTCTTTTCTGAAACTTCGCTCATTGTGCAAACCCATGAGATTGCTCGATACCTTTACCCGTGTTTTTTTTACGCCATGTTGCTTTTTTTAAAAATTCACTAATACTAACCAACGGCAGGTATTTCTTGCCCTCGCCGACCCCGCAATGGAATGCTGGGCATTGGCCTTGCAGACTGCTTAGGCGCTGAATCATCCTGTTGTCGCTTTTCCAGTTCAGCTAGTTTAGCGGCATCTTTAGCTTCTGGACTATCACTATGCGGTCTTAACGGCTTATCGGCCCGAGTCTTAGCAAGCTGGGCACCACTTTCACGTTTAGAAGCACTACGCTGACCGCGCTTGATATCGCCACTCGGGTTCGGCTTTGAGCCGGTTCTCGACCCGCTCTTAGCAGTGCCTCTAGAACCGCCACGAGCACCGCCAGTTTCACGACCACCCTTGGTCTTACGGCTGGATCGAAGTTTGGACAAATCTGGCACTACCGCATCCTTAAAAAGCAAATCGCCTATGTCCCGCTCAACCGGAATAGAGTGTTCGATGAACTCTTCGATATCCACAATATTCATAGCGAAAGTTTCGCAAATCAAACTAATAGCCGTACCACTAGCCCCTGCGCGCGCTGTTCGACCAACTCGATGTACATAATCTTCAGCGTCTGAAGGCAAATCAAAATTGACCACAAAATTCACATCCGGAATATGCAGCCCTCGAGCGGCAACATCGGTCGCAACCAGAATATTGCAAACGCCTTCTTTAAAGTTATTGAGTAATTTTTCACGCTTTTTCTGCGGTACATCGCCGGTCAAAAGAGCACATTTAAAATTGTTTGCCAACATCCATGCTTCGAGTTTTTCAGCCATGTGCTTGGTGTTAATAAATATCACACATTTCTGCTGATCGGCTTCTTTTAATATCCCTAACAACAAAGGGATTTTCTCTTCATTGCTTGGCATATAGCCGATTTCTTTTATTCTATCTGCGGTGATTGTGTCTGCTTCGATTTTAACAATCTCGGGCTCACTCATGTGCTCATACGCCAACTCTGATACGCGGTGAGACAAGGTGGCAGAAAAAAGCATATTCAATCGATCTTCTGGGCTGGGCATGCGTCGAAACAAATATCGAATATCCGCGATAAAACCAAGATCGAACATTCGATCAGCCTCATCGAGAATAATTACTTCTAAAGCATCTATCGAAAAAACACCCTGTTTGAAATAGTCAATGATACGGCCTGGCGTACCAATCAAAACATCGACCCCGGCTTCTATATGTGTACGCTGCTTGTCGTAATCAGTCCCACCGTAAGCAATGCCAAGCTTTAAACCTGTATGTTCAATTAATGGCTTGCCATCTTCATGAATTTGAATCGCTAACTCCCGAGTTGGGGCCAAAACCAAGGCTCTAATAGGGTTTTTCTTGGTGGTCTGCTTGCGCTCACTCGTTAATAGGCGATGAAAACAAGCGATTAGAAAGGCGGCCGTTTTACCGGTTCCGGTTTGAGCCTGACCGCTAATATCTCGGCCCTTTAGCGCTATTGGCAACGTTGCTTCTTGAATCGGAGTGCAGAGCTCAAATCCGGCCTGCTCTATGCCTTTTTTTACGTCTGCGTGAATATCGAGATCGTCGAAACGGGTCTCGCTTAAATGGGTATTTGTCATATTTTATGGTTTTTAGCTTTGATAGACCTATCTATATTAAGCTGTTGAACAGGCCTAAATTAGGTGATCTACCTTGCATCTATTTGTGTCTGACTCGATCGATCAGCCCTAACTATTGCAACAATGAACACAACAATCTGTCAATACATTATCAAACACATTCAAAAATGATTGATAAGTGACGCGGGTGTTAATGCTATTGTTTTTCGTGTGGCCGCCTGCGTCTAAATACCTTTCAGTAACGCTTAGCGCCTGCGGCGATTGTGTGCTGCACCTTTCCAAAGAACTTCTCATCAAGTCATGAATATTTCATTCCCGCCCAAAACGCTCAATTTCTTCGTCGCAAAACTTCGCAATAGCTCACTATTACGTACGTTTCGCGCCTTAAACCTTGGCATTTTCGACGGCCTGAGTTTATCCAGACTCAATTAGAGCTTCGCTCGTTAGCTGCAGCAGTCATATGATTGATTTTGTACTTGCAATATACAAAATAATCCGCACACTATACCCTAATTGAAATGCAAATAGGCGAATTAGTTATGTCCCAAAACACCGTAGAAATTTCCGATTCAAGCTTTGACACTGAAGTCTTACAAGCCGATAAGCCTGTTTTAGTTGATTACTGGGCAGAGTGGTGTGGTCCCTGTAAGATGCTGGCTCCAATACTTGATGAAGTGGCCGCCGAATATAGCGACAAAATCACTATTGCCAAGCTTGATATTGATAGCAATCCGCAAACACCTCCTAAATTTGGTATACGCGGCATCCCCACATTAATGCTATTTAAAGAAGGCGATGTTGCTGCTACCAAGGTCGGCGCCATGTCAAAATCTCAGCTAACAGCGTTTATTGACGAAAACCTATAAACTCGTTTTATTCTGGAATTATACGAGCCTGAAGCTTAGCGTGCTTCGGGCTTTTTTTGTTACTGAATTTTAGTTCACTGTAACTACCTTACACAGTAGGCCTGTCGGATAATGGATTATGCTAGTACGAAAGCACCACTTTCTCCTGACGCAAATCATTATCCGACAGCCCCACAGTGAGCCTCAAATTGAGTCTGGATAATTTCAGGTCGTCATAAATGCTCGAGTTCGAGGCGCGAAACACACGTAATAGCGAGCCATTGTGAAGTTTCGCGACGAAGAAATTGAGCGTTTTGGGCGGAAATGAAATATTCATGACTTGATCAGAGTTTCCATAGTAGACATTAGGCATCGGTGCGTGCTAAGGTTCAGCCTGACTCGCAGTTGACGAGTCGCATTCCCTGAAAATCCATTACTAGTTATAAGCATGGCTGTCGTAAGCCAACTTATTTCAAGACACAAATTAGTAATAGCGCCAGAGCATGAATGTCTGGCAACTCAAATCCAAACTTCCTAGAGATAAGATTTAAGTTGGTCACTCAGTTGACCTCAACAATAAGATTCCACGAATTTTTACCTACTTCCTTTAAAAAGCCTCCGCGTTCCGCTGAGCACACAATCAGAATAATTACATGTCAGCATCACTTACCGATCTAAAGAAAAAAACCGCCACCGAATTAACCGAAATTGGTCGCTCAATGGAGCTCGACGGCCTTGGCCGAATGCGTAAGCAGGACCAAATTTTCACCATTCTCAAATCAATCGCAAAACGCGGCGAAGACATTGTCGGCGAAGGCGTAGTAGAGATATTACAAGATGGTTTTGGTTTCCTACGCTCCGCAGATAGTTCCTACTTAGCGGGGCCTGATGACATTTACGTGTCTCCCAGCCAAATTCGCCGCTTTAGCCTACGTACTGGAGACACCGTTGCTGGACTGGTTAGGCCGCCGAAAGATAGTGAGCGCTATTTTGCACTATTAAAAGTTGAAACAATTAATGGTTCAACCCCAGAGGAAGCACGAAATAAGATTTTATTTGAAAACCTGACCCCACTACACCCCAACAAACGAATGAAGTTGGAGCAGGAGAATGGTACGTCTGAAGATTTAACCGGCCGGGTAATCGATTTGATCGCGCCTTTGGGCAAAGGTCAAAGAGGCTTGATTGTATCCTCTCCTAAAAGCGGTAAGACGGTAATGCTGCAACAAATCGCTCAGGCCATAACACACAATAATCCAGATGTTGAACTAATGGTTTTATTGATCGACGAGCGCCCCGAAGAAGTAACCGAAATGCAGCGTTCAGTTCGAGGTGAAGTTATTTCATCCACCTTTGATGAACCAGCAGCACGCCACGTCCAAGTTGCCGAAATGGTAATTGAGAAAGCAAAGCGCTTAGTTGAACACAAGAAGGACGTGGTTATTTTACTCGATTCTATAACCCGCTTGGCTCGAGCATACAATACCGTTGCACCCGCCTCCGGCAAAGTTCTTACCGGTGGTGTTGATGCTAACGCGCTACAGCGTCCTAAGCGTTTCTTTGGTGCAGCACGTAACATTGAAGAAGGCGGCAGCCTCACCATTTTGGCCACGGCACTAATTGAGACCGGCTCAAAAATGGACGAAGTTATATACGAGGAGTTCAAGGGAACTGGCAATATGGAAGTACATTTGGATCGTAAGATTGCTGAAAAACGCGTCTATCCTTCGATTATTGTCAATAGCTCTAGCACACGTCGAGAAGAACTGCTTATCGACCCTGAAGAGCTACAGAAAGTCTGGCTTTTACGCAAGCTATTACACCCAATGAATGAGCACGATGCCATCGAGTTCTTGCTGGATAAGTTGAAAGCGACCAAAACCAATGCCGAATTTTTCGGCGCAATGAAGCGCTAAGCACTGTTTTTAAATCGATAACGAGGCCTGAATTCGGCCTGGTATACAGGCCTACACCCAGCAGCCTGCAGTAGGTAAAAATGACATACATAAAGATTATCGCTACTAACAGCGATAATTTTGTCTACTCGCTATTTACCAACTATTTCTTAGCTCACGCAATTTTAGGAATACTGTTTCTGCGGTCGGCTGATCACCAAGGTCAGGAAACTGCAGACTCAGCTGTTCTATCAATGACTTGCTTTCTAGCCTAAAAAAGCTATTTACGGCTTTTTCCATGGCAATATTTGAAATGAAATGTTGCTCGCCGCTCCACTGCAACATGGCTTCCAACAAACTTTGAGCAGCGACATTTTCAGGCTCGCGATCCAGGCTGAAACGCAGGTTATTGACGATGTAGTCATGACCGGGATAAATTTTTGTGACATCAGGCAACAAATAAATCTGCTCAACAAAGGTTTGGTACATAATTTTAGGATCACCGCCGTTGTGGCAGTTGCCGACACCGGCGTTAAACAGGGTGTCGCCACAAAATAATGCCGGGGCTTGCTCGGTATTGCTTTCTCCCTTACCACCTGCCATGTTTCCTTGATAGTACAAACACGTGTGGCAAAAAGTATGTCCGGGTGTATCCAGAGAAATCAAGCGAACGCTAGTGCCCACAGAAACGACATCGCCTGCTTTTAAACCTACATCCACATTGTCAATCTTATCTATGGCTTTGTGGTGTGCGTAAAGCGTGGCGCCTGTAGCGCCTATAACCGCATCATTGCCGCCCGTGTGATCAAAATGTTCATGGGTATTAATAACACCACGAATAACCCAGCCAAGCTCCTGCGCTTGCGCTAAGCACAAAGCATGATCAAGAGGATCAATTGCGACTGCTTCCAAGGTTTCTGGGCACGCAATCAGATACATATAATTACGCAGACTATTGTTGACCGGTATTTGTTTTACTAACATAAGCTCATATCTCTTGAATTCATTTATCAGGCATCTAATCTGGGGCGACCGTTTTCGTGCTCAAGATTAGTGGTACACTGCGCGCGAGCCACTAAATCAGATTACTCACATGTCTTTGATCAACCTCAAAAATATAAGCATTAGTTTCGGCGCTGATGCCATTCTAGACCAAGCCAACCTAATTATCGAACCCAATGAGAGGATTGGTTTAATAGGTCGCAACGGCGCTGGAAAGTCGACTTTACTGAAGGTAATAGACGGCGAGGTCTTACCAGACGAGGGTGAAGTATTGCGCCAGCAAAACCTCATCACTGGAAGATTAATTCAAGAAGTCCCCAATGGTCTGGAGCTCGATATTCGAAGTATTATCGCACAGGGTGATAAACAACGAGGCGCGCTGCTGGCCAAACACTATTCTCAGAGTGATGTGGATGATGAACTCCAACATAAGATTACCGAGCTAGATGGCTGGACATTAGATCGACAGGTAAACACGCTCTGCTCAAAATTCAATCTACAACCCACTGACCTGTTTAGCCAGCTATCGGGCGGAATGAAACGTCGAGTGCTGATGGCTCGAGCACTGGTGAATGAACCAGACATATTGCTACTGGACGAACCGACCAACCATCTGGATATTGACACCATACTGTGGCTTGAATCGCTACTATTGGGCTTAAAGACCACCTTGATCATTGTCTCTCATGACCGCAGCTTTATTGACCGGCTATGCAATAGAATTATTGAATTGGATCGCGGTCATTTTTACTCCTGGCCTGGAAACTATCAACAATACTTAACCAACAAAGCCAAATCACTGGAGGAAGAGGATCGCCACCATGCAAAATTTGACAAACGGCTGGCACAAGAAGAAGTCTGGATTAGACAAGGTATTCAAGCGCGGCGAACACGTAATGAGGGTCGAGTACGCGCTTTAAAGAAGATGCGAGATGAACGCCGACAACGAAGAGAAAGGCAATCAACCGCCCAGATTAGCCTTAACCAAGGTGGGAAATCAGGAAAAATTGTTATTGAGGCAAAACACTTAAGTGCTGGCTTTGGCAACGAGAGACTAATTGACGATTTTTCCTGCACAATTTTAAGAGGAGACAAAGTGGGCATTATTGGTCCCAACGGCTGCGGGAAATCAACTCTGATTAAATTGCTTACCAATGAGTTAGAGCCTAGCGATGGAAACGTCAAAGTTGGCACCAATCTAGATATTGCTTATCTTGACCAACATCGCAGCGCCATACGTGATGATCTCAGCGTGCAAGATAATGTATCAGGCAATACCGAGATAACCATCAATGGCCAAAGCAAACACATAATGGGTTACCTACAGGACTTCCTATTCAGTCCCTCACGTGCACGAGCACCCGCGGCTAAGCTATCAGGAGGTGAACGCAATCGCCTAATGTTAGCAAAGTTGTTCACCCAGCCCTTTAATTTTCTGATATTGGACGAACCAACCAACGATCTAGATTATGAAACTCTAGAACTTTTGGAGCAACTGCTGATGGATTACACTGGCACACTATTGCTGGTGAGCCATGATCGTACTTTTTTAAACAATGTTGTTAGCAGCACTATTGCCTTTGAAGGCGATGGCAAGGTTATGGAGTATATAGGTGGCTACGACGATTGGTTGCGCCAGCGAAAAGCCAAACCAACTGAAAGGAAGCTTGAGCAAAAATCTCCAGAGCTTGTGAAAAAACCGGAACCTAAAGCTAGGAAACTCAGCTATAACTTGCAACGAGAACTCGACCAATTACCGCAAAAAATTGATGCGCTCGAACAGCAAATTGAATCGCTCACGACACAGATGTCCGACTCAAATTTCTATCAAGAAGCACCCGATTTAGTTTCTCAGACTGGGCAACAACTCAAGGATCTACAAAGCGAGCTAGATACTTGTTTTGTTCGATGGGAAGAACTGGAAACCTGAGCATCGTGCATATGGCATCGTGTTTGAACCCGGATTATGTATTAGAAATCTACTCGGCAACAGCTCCTGCGTTGCCCTACCTCCTGCTCCATGCAGTCGTACGAATGAAAGTAGCTTTGAAAACAATGACTTTCTCGAATTATTTCGCTCACCATAGAGTGACTATGGCATCGCCAAATGATCCTTCGAAAGCCCTTATTTTCTTTGCTCTTTTCCTTCTCGCAACGATCCCTAATGCATAATCCGGGTTGAAAGGGTCAGTTCTAACAGGGGTGTAACAATTTAATAAGCTGTTGTTATCCAACCTCACCCAAATGGGTGAGGCCAAAGATTGCGTAATAGACTAGGCTAGCTGTTATTTACGCCTCAGGCGATTACATTATGATTGAATTTAAAGTTAGCGTGGCAGAAATCGAGGAATTGGCGGAAAGCGTGCCAAATTTGAAGCTGATACTGGATGCGATGCGTGAACATACTGAGATTAAACTTGTGGTTGATCAGGAACCGTCTGCCACTAAACCCGTACGGGCCAATTAGACATAAGTTTTAGTTTTTGTATTTCGACTATGTTTTATATACTTGGCGTGACTAAGGCAGAGAAACCAGAAGCCAGACGCAGCGACTATTTGTGATCCCGCAGACTAGCTGATGAGTTTTGTCCCTCTACGTTCGGGAAAACGTCACTTGCGTAAACATACTTATTGGTAGTAATATTTACGTTTAAATTACTTTCCTTACCAAGTGGAGCATATTGTGCATAAATCAAAACAATACAAGTGGAACCATACAATCTTTGCGATTGCCCTATGCTCAGCATCTGGGCTAGCTAACGCGCAGGTTCTGGAAGAAATCGTAGTCACTGCGCAAAAGCGGGCTCAATCTCTAAAAGATGTTCCTATTTCGATTTCAGCAGTATCCGGCGAATTGTTAGAAAGCCGCAGCATCGATAGCTTGGCGGCACTATCATCATCCATGCCAAACGTCTACATTAGTGAGAATCAAATCGACTCTACGTTGAGTGTGCGCGGAGTAGCTACAGGTAATAACAAAGGTTTTGAGCAATCAGTCGGGATGTATTTTGACGGCATATCATACGGGCGCAGCCAACTTATTCGTACGCCAATGGTAGATTTGGAGCGCGTAGAAGTATTACGCGGGCCACAGCCAACGCTATTTGGTAAAAATGCAATTGCAGGCGCAATTAGCCTGATTTCAGCAAAGCCCACTCAAGAAGTAGAGGGTAAGTTTTCTGCCTCTTACGAGTTCGAGCATGACGAACCACAATTACTAGGGGTCATATCTGGGCCACTTTCAGACACGCTCAGTGGTCGGCTTACGGCATCTTTCCGTGAACTTGATGGTTGGATAGACAATGTTCAATTAAATCGCAAAGAACCACAGAAAAAAGAAACCTATCTTCGTGGCCAACTTGCATGGGACGATGGTGGGCTGTTGCAGCTTAATTTGAAAACCGAATTTGCTCAATTTGACAGCAAAGGATATGCAATGGAAAACTTGAATCCTCAAGATGGCTATACTTCTGTATTCAGAGGCCCAATTGCAGTGGATGTTACGGAAGACTATCGCCGCGCTAGTAGTGATGTTTCAAGTGACAATGAGATGGCTAACCTAGTCCTTACCGGCAACTATGATTGGGGAGACTACACTATCACCTCAATCACTGGCTATGTTGAGTACGACACATTCGAAGTTCTGGATGTGGATTATACTAATTTGAATATTCTTGACGGTACTAATCAGTCTGAAAAGTATGAACAATTATCGCAGGAGATTCGTTTAACCTCTCCTGGTGGCGAAAAATTTAACTACATCACCGGTGTATTCTTTCAAACGGCTGATGTAAATGTGACAGACGACGTTTTTCTTGGTGATTTTCTGAGCTTAGCTGGACCACCGGTGTCGCTCTTGGTCGACTCGCAATGGGCGCGAACCTATGCGCAAGATTCAGATCTATTCTCTGCGTTCGTACAGGGTGATTATGCATTGACCGACAACCTGGAATTAACAGTGGGTGCGCGATATTCCTCGGAGGATAAAAACGGCGCGCGTAACTTGGAAATTAGACCTGGCGCAACCAACATCGCTGCTGGATTGCCTTCTCCCAATCCAGCAGTACCAAATTTACTCGAATTTCTCTGGGGAGCGGTTCTAAACGCAGGAGCTCATGATGTCTCTGGTCAGCGAGACGAGAACTCTTTCGACCCATTGGTTCGCCTCCAATACACCGTTAACGATAACATCTCTTTGCATACTTCCTTCACGCAAGGCTCCAAAGCGGGCGGGTTTGATATCCGCAGTAACTCTATACCAGGTACGCCAGGAATCAGAAATCCGGGCACCTTCGAATTCGAGGGCGAGGATGCACAAAGCATTGAACTAGGCGCAAAAATGAATTGGGATCGCGCACAGGTTAATGTAACTTTGTTCCAAACTGATTACGAAAATCTGCAAACCAATATATTTGACGGTGTATTAGGCTTCTTAGTACAAAATGCATCGGAGGCAACCACCAAAGGAATTGAGGCAGATGGCCGATTTTTACTCACTGACAATTTGGAATTCTACGTATCAGCCGCGTACAACGATTACCAGTTCGACAAATTCCCACAGAGCCAGTGTGCTTACAAAGAAGCATCTAGCAGTGTGGTCAACGGTGTAGCCTTTTGTGATCGCTCTGGCTTTACCGCACCGTTCTCTCCTGAATTCACCTCGAACTTTGGTTTAGATTATACGCGGGAACTGTCAAACAATTTAGTTATGGATTTCAACCTTAATGTTGATACATCATCTAGTTACTTTTTAACTTCTAACTTAGACAAAAATCTTGAGGAAGAAGGATTTACTAAGCTGGGCGGACAAATCGGACTAGCCGGTAACGACGGTAAATGGCGTTTATCTTTGGTAGCGGATAATCTGACGAATGAACGTATCAAAGTTATTGGCGGCACATTGCCTCTCGCAAGAACCTTTGTTCAACTAGCATCCGGCGGAGCGCTTGATGGAGTAGCGTACGATGCCATCTACGCTCGCCCAAGAAATATTACGCTGAAGTTCGATTATAGCTTTTAGTATATAGCCATCAGCTAAGCCCAATAAAGCCGGAGACAGCGTCTCCGGCTTTATTATTTTACTGCAAGATCACTATTTTTTTCTGGTTGAACCCGGATTATGCATTAGGGATCGTTGCGAGAAGGAAAAGAGCTAAGAAAACAAGGGCTTTCGAAGGATTATTTGGCGATGCCATAGTCACTCTATGGTGAGCGAAATAATTCGAGAAAGTCATTGTTTTCAAAGCTACTTTCATTCGTACGACTGCATGGAGCAGGAGGT
>Ga0316189_10001634_pt1 | contig 22219 bp, 17 predicted proteins | sample LowCovwburrow_MG_FD_204930 | JGI IMG/M metagenome (GOLD analysis project Ga0316189, IMG submission 204930) | Coastal sediment microbial communities from Maine, United States - Lowes Cove worm burrow | ecosystem: Environmental > Aquatic > Marine > Coastal > Sediment | place: USA: Maine... | reverse complement strand
GTAACCAAATACCCTTCTTCAACTTCGTGCCCTTTAATTATTGCGAAAATAAACTCAACTAGCAATCCGACGCCATATGAAACTACCACTAAAGGCAATACCTTAATAATTCCTATCCAGAAGTTATCCCAGGTTAGAAAATGTTCCATCAGGGAAAAATCGGCAGGAAATCCATTGATGGCAGAATAGTGTTGGTATCCCGCATTGAACATAGAAAACAACAAGACAGGAATCAAAGCCATAATTACCGTATTCATGGTTCGCTTTAAATCATCAGCACCCCTAACATGTGAACCTGAATGTGTCGTATCATCTGGAGCGAATAAAAAAGTATGGAATGCGTTGAACGCAGGAGCCATTTTCTTATCCCTATAATGATGCTTAAGAATGTGTAATCTTTTCTTAAAGGTCAGTCTTTTATCACTCATCTTTTTAGCCTATTTCTTTTTGTAATAAATCCAACCCTTCTCGAATGATCTTCTGATGGGGCTGTTTTGATATGCAAACAAATTCTGTCAATGAAAAATCCTCTGGTGCAACTTCATACAATCCCAATTGCTCCATTTCATCAAGATCTTTGACCATACAAGCTTTCAACAATTGCATGGGAAAAATATCCATCGGAAAAACCTCCTCATATTGACCTGTAACCACAAAAGCCCTATGCTCACCGTTGGTATTGGTGTTTAGATCATATTTTTTCTTGGGTTGTAACCAAGAAAAGGTCAAAGCCCTTGTTGTCGATATTTTATTGAATACCGGCATGGTCCAACCAAACAATTCATAGTCGTCACCTTCAGGAATTGCGGTAACCGTATTGTTATAAAATCCTAAATGACCATCGGGCTTACTTTTTGAACCTGTCAATACATCGCCATTGATCACTCTGAAATTATCATCTTTAACACCACTACCATACAAAAAAGTAGAAATCTCAGTTCCGATTTTCGTAATGTAATATTTAGGCGACTTAATAGACGAACCGGCCAACGCAACAATACGCTCAGCATTGAATTTTCCAGTCAAAAGCAACTCACCAATTATCACCAAGTCTTGTGGAGTAACTGTCCAAACCACTTCCCCTTTGTTAATTGGGTCAATTATATTGATTTGTGTACCAACAAGTCCGGCTGGGTGCGGTCCAGCAACTTTATGTAGTTCTATTCCATTTAGACCTGCCAGTGGGGAATCTGATTTCGTACCTACTGAAACATGGACTTTCCCAGGGGTTAATTTACCTAAAGCGGTGATCGCAGCCTGCAATTCGTTTTCTTTACCCTGCAATACATAATCACTATCAGCGGCCAATGGGGCCGAAGTATAACCCGAAATAAATATGGCTTTTGGGTTTGCATCAGGATTTGCAATAATATCATAGGGCCTTTGTTTGATAAAAGGCCAACATCCTGATTTCAATAAATGAGACTTAATTTCTTTTGAAGATGCCTTGGCTGCATCGTAATTACCATGATCAAAATTTGTTTGTGTTTTGTCAGCAAGAATTTTTAGTGATAGAATTTTTCTCCTTGCGCCTCTATTGATCTCAATAAGCTCACCACTTACAGGAGACACAAACATCATTGTCGTATTATTCTTGTCAAAAAAAAGTGCCTCTCCAGCTTTGACCTCAGCACCCTGCTTCACTAACATTTTAGGGGTAATCCCGTGAAAATCATCAAGATTAATAGCATAAACATTGCTTAATACTGCCTTTGAAATTGTCTTTTCAGCAGCACCTACAAGATTAATGTTCAAGCCCTTTCTTATTCGGATGTCTTTAGACATAAAGTGTAGACCTTAGGTTAACAAAATTTCCGCCAAAAATAACATTTAATAGATTGTATTCATAATTATCACCCATAAATTTGGGTATTACATCGATGTAAATTTGTAAGGCATGGTTTTTGTCTACCTTTACCGGAAAAATTCACAATAAATGCGCATATTTCTTAAACAAATCTTTTTGTTTCTTTTTGTACCTTCATTGTTTGCGCAGGTTCAGGAAGAGGTGAATCCTCCGGAAAACATTAAGTCAATTATTTTCAAAGGGCAAAAAGAAGACCAATTTCCTGTAGTTCAAATTGGAGAAGCAGTTTTTTTAGAGTTTGATGACCTTCTGGCAAATGAACAGGATTACTATTATAAAATCGTGCATTGTGATTACGACTGGACATCATCAAAACTATTAAAATCACAATATCTTAGTGGTATAGATAACCAACGCATTCTGAATTACGAAAACAGTTATTCTACCTTGCAGCCCTATTCAAATTATAAGTTAAGCATTCCTAACGACAACGTACGTTTAAAAGTAAGTGGTAATTTTCTTTTGGAAGTTTACAATGGCAGCAATGAACTTCAATTTTCCCGAAAATTCGTTGTATACAAAGATTTGGTTAAAATTGGCGGAGAAGTTAAGCGCTCAAGGGATTTTTCCTTCCTAAATGAAAAACAAGTAATTCAATTCAATGTAAATGCAGGTAATTTTAGATTGGTAAATCCGAAAAAAGAAGTAAAAATAGCTATCCTTCAAAATTATCATTGGCCAACGGCCCTTTACAATATTGCCCCGCAATTTACCTTGGGCACCCAATTGGTCTATAAGTATGATCAAGAAACCAGCTTCTTTGGTGGTAATGAATATTTGAACTTTGACACTAAAGATCTGCGAGCTCCGAGCTCGGCCATATCACATATTGAACTTGGCGAATTGTATGAACATTACCTTTTTTCGGATCGATTTAGAGTAAATCGGCCATATACCTATTACCCTGATATTAATGGTGATTTCGTTGTTCGCACGCTACAAGGCAGTGATGCATCCCGTGAAGCTGAATACACCTATGTACATTTTAGTCTACCTTATTCAGATGCTATAGGGCTTGATGAAGTTTATATTTATGGCAAGCACAATAATTATGCACTCACCAATGAAAATAAGATGGTCTATAATGAGACCAATGGCATGATGGAAGGTATTGTTAAAATGAAACAAGGTTTCTACAATTATAAATATGTCATCGGAAGAGAAGATGAGCAAGTTGACCTCAACACCATTTCGGGGAATTTTCATTTTACTGAAAACACCTATCTCATATTAGTGTATTATAGAAATTTTGGTGACATCTACGATAGTATAATTGGTGTTGGATCTGTAAACTCGCGAAACATAAGCAATTAGTATAGATTCATCCCTTTCAGGGAAATTAACTATTTACCATACCTGTATCATTCATTCAAAATGGATTTCACCCCAAAATGGTATAGAATAAAAAACTGTGCTTAGTCCAATAGCGCGATCAACGACGTGATTTCAAAGCTTTTGTTTGCCACATTTTTCTTTCTTTCCGTCTTTACAATCTTCATTTGGCTGGCGTACATCAGAAAAAAATATAATTATACCGATCATCTACCCATTAGTTTCCATAATCGGCCTTTGTTATTTACCTTGCTCATTATTAGTTTCTTAGTAAATCCAATTTTCAATATTTACAGCGGTTGGATTTTCAATTTTATTTTTTCTATTCACCTGTTTTAGGCATTGAAAAAAATTTATAATCAAGGAACTTCTAAAACAGTTGTTAAATATCTATTTCTTAATACGATTTTTTTTATTTTAGCAAGCATTTTAGTCATCTTACTGTGTACTGGAAGCTTATTAACATACAAGGAAGAGCATGATAACACAAGTCACCAAAGGCATTAAAATATCAGTGAAAACAAGTTTTGAAGGCACTTTCTTCAAAAACTACAAAATGCATTTTGCATTTGGGTATACCATAACTATTGAGAACCAAAGTAAAGATTCTGTTCAGTTGAATTCACGACATTGGCGAATTTATGATTCCTTAAATGAAACCGAAACATTGGAAGGCGAAGGGGTTATTGGCAAAAAACCGGTCATTCTACCTGGCGAGTCCCACACTTATAATTCAGGATGTTTATTGGCATCTCCTGTGGGTGCCATGAAAGGTCATTATAATATGGTCAACTTCAGTTCTACAGAAAAATTCAGGGTATATATCCCTACTTTTAAATTCAGTGCCCCTTTTGCTTTGAATTGATTTTTCTTTATCCTTTTATTTAGTTTTTTATCCATTCCCAATTCAGTACCTTTGGGTAGTTTTTTAATTAAAAAATACAATTATGGGTAAAGGTTTTTTTCAAGTACCAACTGCTATTAATGAGCCAATAAAAAGTTTTGCTCCCGGCAGTCCGGAAAGAAAGGAAGTATTGAATCAATACAAAGCATATTTTAATGGTACTACGGATATTCCATTTTACATTGGTAATCAGGAAATAAAAACCGGCAATACCAAACCAATATCCCCCCCGCATGATCATAAGCATATTGTAGGCCAATATCATTTAGCTGAGAAAAAGCACGTAGCCAAAGCCATTCAAAATGCCTTGGACTCAAGAGATGCTTGGGCAAATTTAAGCTGGGAACAAAGAGCCGCGATTTTTCTAAAGGCGGCAGATTTGATTGCCGGACCTTATAGGGCCAAAATCAATGCTGCCACCATGATTGCGCAATCAAAAACGATACACCAGGCAGAAATTGATGCTGCCTGTGAGTTTATAGATTTCCTACGTTTTAATGTGGAGTATATGTCACAGATTTACGAGGAGCAACCAGATTCTGCTGAAGGTATTTGGAACCGCGTGGAATATCGCCCGTTAGAGGGCTTCGTTTATGCCATTACCCCATTCAATTTTACTGCCATCGCAGGTAATTTACCAGCCAGTGCCGCTATGATGGGTAATGTTGTTGTATGGAAACCTAGTGACAGCCAAATATTTTCAGCCAAGGTAATCGTAGATGTTTTCAAGGAAGCCGGACTTCCTGATGGAGTGATCAACGTGGTATATGGCGACCCAGTCATGATTACCAAAACCATTTTGGATAGCCCTGATTTCGCAGGTATACATTTTACAGGTTCTACCTATGTATTCAAAGAACTTTGGAAACAAATAGGGAGTAATATACATACCTATAAAACATACCCTAGAATTGTTGGCGAGACTGGTGGTAAGGATTTTATCCTTGCCCATCCAACAGCAAAACCACAGCAGGTAGCAACAGCTATAGTGAGAGGTGCTTTTGAATTTCAAGGACAAAAATGTAGCGCTGCTTCAAGGGTTTATTTACCAAAATCCACTTCTAAAGAGATTTTGAAACTGGTCAAGAAGGATGTGGAGTCTTTCAATGATCCAGGGTCACCAGAGGATATGGGCAATTTTGTTACTGCCGTTATTCACGAAGGATCTTTTGACAAATTAGCCAAATATATAGATCAAGCCAAAATTGATACGAATGCCGAGATTGTTGTTGGTGGGAATTATGATAAATCAAAAGGCTATTTCATAGACCCTACTGTCATATTAACTAAAGACCCACATTATACAACTATGGAGACTGAACTATTCGGCCCTGTAGTTACGGTTTATGTTTATGATGACAAAGATTGGTCAGATACCTTGACATTAATAGATAACACCTCGGAATATGCATTGACCGGAGCCGTTTTATCAACGGATCGGTACGCTATTGATGAAGCTACCAAAGCTTTACAAAATTGTGCAGGTAACTTTTACATCAACGATAAACCAACGGGTGCTGTTGTAGGTCAACAACCATTTGGTGGAGCCAGAGCTTCAGGAACAAATGATAAAGCGGGTTCTGCACAAAACTTGCTGCGTTGGGTTTCCCCAAGATTAATCAAGGAAACCTTTGTGACTCCCGAAGATTATAGATACCCCTTTATGGGATAAGGTTTTTATATAAATTTCAAGCCTGCACCCTTTATGGATTGCAGGCTTTTTTATGCATTTATTTCTAGTATAAATCACTAATTAGACCTTCGCAATAAGCTCATTTTCATTGTATTAAATATTTTTTATTTGCATTTTACATAATATTTATGTAAATTTAACGTTAAATAATTGTAAATTTACGGTGATTAAAATTCAAATTGCCTAAAAAAAGCTAGTATGACTGAAGAAAACAACAATGAAAACATTTCAAACACAAGTATGTTCTCGTATTTGAATAGGGTCCAGAACTATGTAAAGCGTTATGCTGAGAATTGTAGACATTCCTTCAATTCAATGTTGAATCTTTAGGAGGTTAGCCTTTATACTTTAAAGGCAAATACACGACTTTCTTCGTATCAAAAAAATCTTCCGTGAAATAATCGGAAAGGTCAAATGTCTGTGCATTTTTATAGTTTTCCAGCTCTTCTGACAGATCCCCTCCCTTTAAATAAAGAATTCCATTTCGCCTTTCGTGCTTTGATTCCTTTTTAATTTTTCCTTTTACCCAATGCACAAATGTGGGCATTGCGGCAACTGCTCTACTTACTATAAAATCAAATTGGGCATTCAATTCTTCAACCCTGCAATTGATTGGTGTAACATTTTGTAGTTGCAGCCCTTCAACCACCTCTTGAACGACCTTGATCTTTTTCCCTATTGAATCCACTAAAGTAAATTTTGATTCAGGAAATAATATAGCCAGAGGAATTCCCGGAAATCCACCACCAGTACCAACATCCAAAATATTACTATTGGGCTTAAATTCTTGTATCATGGCAATCCCTAGAGAATGAAGTACATGCCGCAAATACAATTCTTCAATATCTTTTCTGGAAACTACATTTATTTTTAAGTTCCAATCCTTATACAAGTTTTCCAATTGTTTAAATTGAAGTTTTTGATCTTCAGATAAATTGGGAAAATATTTAAATACTATATCAGCTTTCATCCTTACCTTTGTGTTTGCAAAAATAGCATATTCAAAATCATATTTATTCCCCATTTAAGGAAGGAATCGAATAAACAAGTCTAATATTGCGTTATATTTACACAAAGCATACAACATATGGATACAAATACCATAAGATTCTCTAGAAAGGATTCGGCCCAATTTTTTAAAACTTTGAATAAAAGGGTAAACGATTACTTCAAAGACAATCACAAACAGAAAACCGGGGATTGGAGATTACATTTAAAGACTATTGTAATGTTTGCTCTTTTCCTTGCACCTTATTTCCTAATCTTGACATTGGGTCTTCCCAACTGGGCAAATCTTCTATTGACCATTGTTATGGGAATAGGAATGGCCGGAGTTGGAATGAACGTAATGCATGATGGCAACCATGGTTCATACTCCTCAAAAAAGTGGATAAATAAAATTATGGGTGGGAGTATTTACATCTTGGCGGGCAATGTTTATAACTGGCAAGTACAACATAACGTTTTACACCATACCTATACCAATATCCCGGATCATGATGAAGACCTTGAAGCTGGTCGAATATTGCGTTTTTCAAAACATTCAGAATGGCATAAATACCATAAATTCCAACATTTCTATTCTTTATTTCTATACGGGCTTCTAACTTTCAATTGGGCGATTACGACTGATTTTCAACAGATGTACCGCTACACAAAAAGAAAGTTGTCTTTTGGTAAATTCCCAAATCCTGTAATCAACTGGACCACTTTGGTCATTACAAAAATACTTTATGTTACTATTTGGATTGTATTACCAATGCTAATACTGGATATTGCATGGTGGAAGATACTTTTAGGCTTTTTCATTATGCACTATGTTGCTGGTGTAATCCTCAGTGTAGTATTTCAATTAGCACATGTTGTTGACCAGGCTGAAACGCCGCTACCAGATGAAAATGGTACAATGAAAAATACCTGGGCTATACACCAATTATTTACCACAGTGAATTTTGGAACCAAAAATCGTATTGTTAACTGGTTTACGGGAGGATTGAACCATCAAGTGGAACACCATATTTTCCCCAACATTAGTCATGTACATTACACAAAAATTTCAAAAATTGTTAAACAGACGGCAAAAGAATTTAATTTGCCTTATAACGAATATAAAACTACTAGAAAAGCTATAATTTCGCACTTCAAACATTTAAGGGAATTGGGCAAAAAACCCACATTACAGTACCAGTAAAATTTTCATTTCATGAGCAACCATTTATCCGAAAGAATTAAAGGAATGTCTACTTCGGCCACTTTGGCTATGGCGGCAAAGGCAAGGGAACTAAGAGGCCAAGGCAAAGATATTATAGGATTGAGTTTGGGTGAACCCGATTTCAATATTCCAGATTTCATCAAGGAATCAGCAAAACAAGCCGTTGATGACAATTATAGCAGCTATTCCCCTGTTGACGGATATGTTGATCTAAAACAGGCCATATCCAATAAATTCAAGAGAGATAACAATCTCGAATATGGTTTAAACCAAATTGTTGTTTCTACCGGAGCAAAACAGTCCTTGGCAAATATTGCCATGATAATGTTAAATAAAGGTGATGAAGTTATCTTGCCAGCACCTTATTGGGTTAGTTATAGTGATATCGTAAAACTTGCAGAAGGAGTTCCTGTTGAAGTACCAACAAGCATTGATACAGATTTTAAAATGACACCTTCACAACTTGAAGCTGCCATTACGCCAAAAACCAAAATGCTTTGGTTCAGTTCTCCTTGTAACCCCAGCGGCTCGGTCTATAACAAAGAAGAGCTCAAAGGCTTGGCCGATGTGCTTAAGAACCATCCTAACATTTTTGTGGTGTCTGATGAGATCTATGAGCATATCAACTTTAGAGGAGGTCATGTGAGTATCGCTGGCATAGACGGAATGTACGACAGAACTATAACCGTAAACGGAGTATCAAAGGCCTTTGCCATGACCGGATGGCGTATAGGATATATTGGAGCACCTGATTGGATTGCCAAAGCATGTACAAAATTCCAAGGGCAAAACACCAGTGGTGCGAATGCCATTGCGCAACGGGCGACAATTACCGCTTTGGAAGCTCCCGTAAGTAAAATACAGTTCATGATTGACGAGTTTCGCAGAAGAAGAGACTTGATCCTAGAACTTCTTGGCGAGATTGAAGGGTTTAACCTCAACATTCCTGAAGGTGCATTTTATGTATTTCCTGATATCTCTAGTTTCTTTGGAAAAACATTGAATGGTACCACGATAAACAATGCTTCTGACTTTGCCCTTTATCTATTGGAAAAAGCAAATGTAGCAACCGTAACAGGAGAAGCATTTGGCAACCCCAATTGTATACGAATTTCTTATGCGGCTTCCGAAGAAGAATTACGGGAAGCAGTATCGCGGATAAAAGCAGTTTTATAAACTTAAAAACCCGCTTCAGCGGGTTTTTTTATATATCCTTCCAAAAATAGGGCGTTAAAATAATGAGTACGGTAAAAAGTTCCAATCTTCCAAGGAGCATTAGAAAACCACACCACCATTTCCCCAACATTGGTAATTCATTAAAATTACTTAAGGGATGAAGAATACCCAAGGCAGGACCAACATTCCCCAAGGAAGAGGCCGCCCCGCCGATGGCAGATTCAAAATCAAGCCCTAAAAACCCTAAGACCATTGAACCAATGATAAATGAAAGCATATAGAGTACAAAGAATGCTATTATGTTATAGACTATGTGCTCCCTTACTGTTTTGTTATTATATCGCACGGGTATCACCGCATTGGTATGTAAGGTTCTTTTAAACTCCAATATTCCATTTTTTATGATCAATAAATGCCGCATCACCTTTATACCCCCAGCGGTTGAACCAGCAGAACCGCCAAGAAAGAACAATCCGAAAAAGAAGACCGTTAAAAAGGGGGTCCAACTAGTGAAATCAGCAGTAACAAAACCCGTTGTTGTTATTACCGACACTACTTGAAAAAGTGCATGCCTAAAAGAGCTTTCTGCCATTCCTTTTACCATGGGGTGATATTCTGAAACCGGAACATTGGCATTAAAATAAATAACCAATGCAACAATAATGGTGAAAATACCAATGAAAATAAAATAGAATTTAAACTCTTCGTCTCTTAAAACCCGCTGTACTTTCCCCTTAAAGGCAAAATAACTCAATACAAAGTTGCTTCCTGCCAAGAACATGAAAAATATTACTATGTATTGAATCAAAGGTTGATCGTTCCAAAATGCCAAGCTCGCATTTTTTGTGGAAAATCCGCCTGTAGATAATGTTGCTAGCGAATGGTTTATCGCATCGAAAAATGACATTCCAGCTAGCTTCAATAATAAGGTTTCAGCAGCAGTATAGCCAACATAAATAAGCCATAGACGTTTTGCCGTATCAGTAATCCTTGGATGTAACTTATCCGCGCTCGGCCCAGGCGCTTCAGCTGCGAATAGTTGCATACCACCAATTCCTAAAAGTGGAAGTATGGCAATAGCCAAAACAATGATTCCCATTCCGCCAATCCAGTGCGTTAAACTTCTCCAAAGTAAAATACCTTCGGGCAAAGCTTCAATATCATCTAATATTGTTGCCCCTGTAGTTGTATAGCCTGAAATAGTCTCGAAAAAAGCATTGGTAACATCAGGAATGGCCCCAGAAAACAAATAAGGCAACATCCCTGAGATAGACATGACAATCCAACCAAAAGTAACAATGATATATCCTTCTTTTCGTTGTACTTCTTTCTTATGATTCCTCGTAAAATACATTGAGGACACGCCAGCGAACATTGTGGTAATCGAAGCCACAGCAATATCCAATGTCGCCCCATCCTCATAAAACCCGCTCACAACCGCAGCAATAAGCATAAATAGTCCATTAAAGAGCAAAAGCAGCCCCATTAAATGGAATATGATTTTGGAATTCAGCGTCATATTACCGGAATAAGCGTTCAATTTTTGAAATGGCCTCTGGTAGACAGCATACCACTATCCTATCCCCAGCTTGTATTTTAAAACCCCCAAGGGCAATAATTCCTTTTCCATCCCTTACCACTCCCCCGATTGTCGCCGCCCGCGGAAAATCAAGATTACGGATGATCTTACCTGTCACCTTAGATGTTGGTTTAACCTTGAATTCAAGAATTTCAGCGTTGATGTTGTTTAGGCGCATTAAGGCAACAACCTCACCTTTTCGAATATGCCTAAAAATATTGTTCGCGGCCAATAACTTCTTATTGATGAGTGTATCGATACCGATTGAATGTGAAAGTTGAAAATAGTCCATATTCTCAACGAGTGCGATTGTCTTTTTTATATTTTTGGATTTTGCCACCAAACAAGACATGATATTGGTTTCAGAATTACCGGTTACGGCTATAAACGCATCCATAGAATCCAAGCTTTCTTCTTCCAACAACTCAACATTTCTACCATCACCATTGATCACCAAGGCATTTGGAAGGTCATCGGCCAAATCAAAAGCCTTTTCCTTATTCTTCTCAATAAGTTTAACATTGAACTTCTTCTCACAAAGATCTCGTGCCGTCTTAGAACCTACTTTGCTGCCACCAAGAATCATTACGTTCTTGATTTCCTCTTTCTTCTTACCGGTCAACTTATACAATTCATCAACCCCCTCTTTTGTGATGATAAAATATACTTGGTCGCCTTCCTTAAAAACGGTGTCCCCACGAGGAATTACGGTAAATTGGGTTCCCGATCTTTTTAAAGCAATTGGCATAAAATGAAGCTCTGTGAATATTTGGGCAGCTTCTTTAACCATTTTACCAACGAAAGGTGCCGTTTTTTGTAACGAGACCCCAACCATTATCAATGCACCTCCCTCAAACTCATATGTGTCGTTAAAGGCGGACTTGTTCAAAAGCAATTGAATTTCCTCTGCGGCTAGCTGTTCGGGTGATATCAATTCATCGATTCCCAATTCAGAAAAACGTATGATGTCCTTATTATGGATAAACTCAGTATTTGAAATTCTTGCTATTGTACGTTTACTACCCAATTGTTTGGCCAACATACAGAGGGTTATATTGGTAGTTTCGGACGATGTTACACCAATTACCAAGTCTGAATTTTGAACCTGTGCCTCCTTTAACAGGGATATTGATGTGGCATCACCCTTCATAACCCTAATATCCAGGTGGTTATCCGCATACACCAAACTCTCTTTATCGGTATCTATCAGGGTAATATCCTGGGACTCATATGAGAGTAATTTTGCCAAGTGAAAGCCTACTTCACCAGCTCCGGCAATTATAATTTTCATTGTTTACAAATGTTGATTTCACAGTTAAGCTTACTATGGCTTAATTGATTTTGAGAAAGAAGTGTCTTTTGAGGCAATACGCCTATTTTACAACTCATTTAATAGAAAAATTGCGCCTAATGCAACACAAAATTACACATTTTATTTGGGTTCATCTTTAATTTAACTAGCTAAAACCAAGAGCCAATATTCTTTAAATTCCAAATCAAAGAAATAGCTGACCACTAAATTGTATCTTTGCCGAAATTTTTAAAATGAGTAAGAACGTAACGCCCTATCAGGATTCCGATTTAGGAAAAAAAGAACAGGTTACACAAATGTTCGATACCATATCAGAGCATTATGATGGCTTGAACCGGGTCATATCATTCGGAATTGATATTAAATGGAGAAAACGGGTAGTGGCCATTTTAAAAAAGAAAAAACCGGAAATGCTATTGGATATTGCAACAGGAACCGGGGATTTAGCAATAAATCTTGTGCAAACAGGAGCCAAGAAAATTGTAGGTCTGGATATTTCTCCGGGCATGTTGGAAGTAGGAAAGAAGAAGGTGCTTGAAAAGCAAATGGAAAAAACTATTGAGATGATCGAAGGTGACAGTGAAAATTTACCTTTTGAAGATAATACATTTGATGCCGTAACTGTCGCCTTTGGTGTTCGTAATTTTGAAACCCTTGAAAAAGGACTGTCTGAGATTCATAGGGTTTTAAAGCCTACAGGTACTTTTGTTGTATTGGAAACTTCGGTACCAACAAAAACGCCTTACAAACAAGGATATCATTTTTATACCAAAAACATACTCCCGAGAATAGGCAAGTTATTTTCAAAAGACGATTCTGCATATGCCTATTTAAGTGAATCAGCATCAGTTTTCCCACATGGTGAGAATTTCAACAATATTTTAAGGAAAATCGGGTTTATAGATGTAGTGAATAAACCGCAAACCTTCGGGGTTGCCTCTATTTATGTAGCTACAAAATAAGTTTATGAAACATTATCTTTTTGTCTTGATAGGCCTGGTATTTCTAAGCCAACCAATTATGGCGCAATTTAACGAAAAACCAGTCATGAATTTGGAGTCCGAAGATGAACCGCTTCTTAATTGGGGTTATTTTCTGGGCTTTAATCAATATGATTTTAAGTTCGATTATAAAAATGATTCACGGGACATTCTGGTGAACAAATCTTTTGGTTTTAATGTTGGCCTCATTGGAGAAATGCGGATAAACGAGTTTTTGGATGTTCGTTTTGAACCTGGTTTATTGTACAATTCACGAACGCTGGGCTTTCCTGGTTTTGAAGAAGAACAAGACGCTATAAGGGAAGTGAAGTCGACTTATGTTAATTTTCCTGTGCTATTAAAGGTTAGTACGCGTAGATTAGGTAATTGGAAGCCTTTTTTAATAGGTGGCGCCTCAATCTCCATGAATTTAGGAAGCAATGAAGATAGCCTCGATGACAATTCAGGAGGGACTTTTAGAATGAAAAAATTGGTCTACAATTACGAGCTGGGGTTTGGTATTGACTTTTACCTGCAGTACTTTAAGTTTACACCTTCGATACGTGGTGTATTTGCCATTAGCGATGAATTGGTTCCCGACAATGATCCGAACAGCCCGTGGACAGGCAATATAGCCGCAATGCGTACCCGAGGACTCTTTATTAATTTCACGTTTGAATAACACTTTCGATTAAGGTCGTCTAATTTCATTCAGGAATATTGCCGTTGCAGTTGCAACATTCAAGCTTTCGGTTGCTTTATTTCCAAATTGCGGAATACTTACTTTTGTATTGACCAAGTTTTCAATTTCACTTGAAATACCATTGGCTTCATTGCCCATTAACAAAATTCCTTTTAATGGCAATTTAGACGAATAGACACTATTGCCATCCATAAAAGTGCCGTAAACAGGCAATTCTGATTTTTCAAGATAATGAACCAGATCAGTATAAATAATATTCACTCTTATTATTGAACCCATAGTAGCTTGTAGCACTTTGGGATTATAGCAATCCACAGTTTGTTCGGAACACACTAAATGTTTAATTCCGAACCAATCACAAAGCCGAATTATGGTTCCTAGATTTCCAGGGTCGCGAACATCGTCCAACGCTAATATCCAATCATTTTCATCAATTTTTCTGGGTTGGGGAATCTTGAATATTCCCAGAACCTTATTGGGGTTCTTTAGACTACTCATTTTTTTCAAGTCGACCTCTGATATCAATTCAATTTGGTCTCTTGGGTATTGAAACAACTCGGAATTTGTAGCATAAATTTTATAAGCCTCAATATTCGATTCTAAGAGCTCTTGCACAGTTTTAATACCTTCAACCACAAACATCCCATTTTGATTTCGGTACTTTTTTTGCTGTAAGCTTTTTATAAACTTTATTTGGCTTTTACCAACCATACAAATAATGTATTTTTGATTTCTATGAGGATAGTGTTTCGTTTTAAGAACCCCAGCGCTAAAATAAGCTTATTATTTTTTGCTATTACACTTGCCTCTTGTAATACGCTGAAAAGGGTAGATGAAAACGAATTGCTTCTTACTAACAATACCATTTATGCAGATGAGGAAAAAGTGAACGATGAGGATATTCAAAGCCTTATTATTCAAAAACCCAATAGTTCGTTATTAGGTTATCCCCTAAGATTGAATTTATATAATCTTGCCAAACAAAAACCAGATTCCTCTTTTCAAAATTGGCTGTATAGAAAAGAGAAAAGAAAAGAAAGACTTGTTAAATTACTGTCTGAAAAACAAGTAGACAGGCTAGGGGAATCATTTATGGTCAAAGGGATGAGCGTATGGCTAAAAAATATTGGCGAACCACCAACCATTATTGACACTTCTGATACTCGAAGAACTTTAGAACGGCTGCAGGCCTATTACCATAGCAAAGGGTATTTTAACAACAATACCACTTTTGTGATTGATACATTGAAACGAGCCAAACGGGCTGAAATCGATTATAAAATTACGTTAGGCAAGCCTTATATGATTGAATCAATTGCCAACAAAATATCATCCAAGGTTATAGATTCGATTTACCATTTAAACAAAGACAAATCCCTTGTTAAAAAAGGGCAACAGTTTGATCTCGTAGATTTTGATAGCGAACGTAAGCGATTAACATCAATTTTCCGTAATTCAGGTATTCGCACATTCCAGGAAAGCTCAATTAACTATGCCATCTCCAGGGATTCTACAAAAGCAGCAGATGACCAAAATATGGATATAGCTCTAAATATTGATAACCTAAGAACTAGGAGCGACAATACCATAACCACCTCTGAATATAAAGTTGAAAAGTTTAAGGAAATAAATATCTACACCGATTTTATCCTCAGCGGGGACGAAGATCAAAACAACGTTATTAAATATGGGGATTACAATATATTCTACAAAGATAAATTAAGATTTAAACCAAAAACATTGGCTGATGCCATTTTCTTTGAGAAAGATAGTATTTATCGAGAATTGGATAGGTCGCGGACCTATAGGCAAATTACCAATCTAAATGTTTTTAAATATCCCTCGATTGCTTTTGCAACAGATAGTCTACAAACGGGTTTAAACGCCAATATTTATTTGACAGAAAGACCCAAATACTCCCTTGGGATGGATTTGGATGTTTCACATTCTGTCATTCAACAGATAGGATTGGCTTTTAGTCCATCCTTGCAAGCCCGAAATCTCTTCAAAGGTGCTGAAAATCTGAGTTTAACTGGCAGATTGAATATAGGATCCTCAAACGACCAAAGTATAACCGCAACTGACAATCGTTTTTTTAACTTGTTGGAATTTGGGGCAGATGTCAATTTAACTTTTCCTCGAATCTGGTTCCCTTTTGTAAATACCAGTAGGTTGATACCAAGTTATACTTTACCCCAGACGAGACTTTCTTTAGGTACTAGTTTTCAAAAAAATATTGGATTGGACAAGCAAACCTTCAATACCATTTTAGGTTATAATTGGTCACCTAACGATTCCAAAAGAAACAATGTTGAACTGCTGAATATTCAATTCGTCAACAACGTAAATACCAACCGTTTTTTCAATGTTTATCAAAACTCCTATGATCGTTTGGATGAAGTAGCCGATGCGTATGACGACCCATTGGAATTTCCAGAGCTTGTCGACAATTTTGAATCCAACGATGATGATGAGAACAGTCCGCAGTTGATTATATCATCAGGCACCACGGGGTTTACGGATGCTATTATAAACGGGACAGTTTCTTCGACAACCGATGATTTAAATGAGGTGCGAAGTATTGAGGAAAGAAGGGTAAGGCTTACAGAGAACAACCTTATTTTCGCCACCAATTACTCCTTTAGTAAAAACAACCAAAATGGGTTAACCGATAATAGTTTTCATCGCTTTAGATTCAAGATTGAAAGTGCTGGGAATTTACTTTCAGCCCTGTCCTATATAGTTCCTTTTAATCAGAACAGTAGTGAAGATCTATTGGTTTTCGGGGTTCCTTATTCCCAATACATTAAAACTGAATTTGATTATGTAAAATATTGGGATATGAGCCGATCCAATGTTTTAGCTTTTCGAAGTTTTTTTGGTATAGCAATACCCTATGGTAATGCAGATAATATTCCGTTTGTTCGCAGCTACTTTGCAGGGGGGTCAAACGATAATAGGGCATGGAACCCTTATTCTTTAGGTCCGGGAAAAACAAATGAAATCAATGATTTTAATGAGGCCAATTTAAAAATTGCACTCAATTTGGAATACAGATTTCCAGTTGTCGGAAATATTAAAGGAGCCATATTTGCCGATGCCGGGAATATCTGGAATGTCTTCGATAGCGAGGATGACCCGAACAAGACTTTTAATGGTATTGATTCATTGGCCGACATTGCTTTAGGCACCGGTTTCGGCTTAAGATATGATTTCACTTATTTCCTAATAAGGGTTGACCTCGGTTTCAAAACCTACAACCCAGCAGAAGAAAATTCAAAAAGATGGTTTAGAGACTACAACTTTGCGAATTCTGTGCTACAAATTGGTATAAACTATCCTTTTTAGACTTATTTATTTATTACTTTTGTGCTTCACTTTTTAAGAAACCAAAAGACCAAAGAATTATGGCTCACAATATAAAGCCTGGTGTTGCCACCGGCAATCAAGTTCAGGAGATTTTCAATTACGCAAAGGAAAAAGGATTCGCTCTACCCGCTGTAAACGTTATTGGTTCTAATACCATTAACGGGGTATTGGAAACTGCGGCTGCTTTAAATGCACCTGTTATTTTACAATTTTCCAATGGGGGAGCGCAATTCAATGCTGGAAAAGGTTTATCCAACGAAGGACAAAACGCTGCCATCCAAGGCGCTGTTGCAGGCGCAAAACACGTTCATCAGCTAGCTGAAGCCTATGGCGCTACCGTGATACTTCATACAGACCATTGTGCAAAAAAATTATTGCCTTGGATAGACGGACTTCTTGATGCCAGTGAAAAGCACTATGCTGAAACTGGTAAATCATTGTTCAGTTCCCACATGATCGACCTTTCTGAAGAACCAATTGAAGAAAATATAGAAATCTGCAAAGGGTATCTTGAAAGAATGAGCAAAATGGATATGACCTTGGAAATAGAATTGGGCATTACGGGTGGTGAGGAAGATGGCGTTGATAATTCTGATGTTGATGATTCTAAATTATATACCCAACCAGAAGAAGTAGCCTATGCCTATGAGGAACTTTCAAAAGTAAGTCCAAGGTTTACCATAGCAGCAGCTTTTGGTAATGTTCATGGAGTATACAAACCTGGCAATGTAAAATTAACTCCAAAAATCCTGAAAAATTCGCAAGAACATATTTCAAAAAAATATGGGGTTGAGCACAATCATATCGATTTTGTTTTTCATGGGGGATCAGGATCTACCGTTGAGGAAATTAGGGAAGCGATAGGTTACGGTGTTATTAAAATGAACATCGATACTGATTTGCAATATGCTTTCTTAGCGGGAGTTAGGGATTATGTTCAAGATAAAAAAGATTATCTTCAAGCCCAGATCGGTAATCCAAATGGTCCTGATGAGCCAAATAAGAAATATTACGACCCAAGAGCTTGGTTACGTGAAGGAGAAAAAACCTTTATTGAACGTTTGAAAAAAGCTTTTGACGATCTAAATAATGTTAATACTTTGTAATAAAGGTGATTTAACTTAATATGGAAGATATGTCATCGTGGTTTAAGAGAAAAGAAAAGGGAATACAAACAGCTACCGATCAAAAGAAAGATACGCCTAAAGGGCTGTGGTATAAATCACCCACAGGTAAGATTGTTGAGTCAGAGGAATTGGCAACAAACTATTATGTAAGTCCTGAGGATGATTACCATGTTCGTATTGGCAGTAAAGAATATTTTGAAATTCTTTTCGACGACAATAAGTTTATTGAGCTAGATCCAAATTTAACTTCGAAGGATCCCCTCAAATTTTCCGACACCAAGAAATACACCGATCGATTGAAGGCTGCCCAGAAGAAAACCGGCCTAAAAGATGCGGTAAGAACTGCATTTGGCAAATCCTTAGGAAAGGATTTAGTAGTAGCTTGTATGGATTTCAGTTTTATAGGGGGATCTATGGGGAGTGTGGTAGGTGAAAAAATCGCAAGGGCCATTGATCATGCCATTAAAAAGAAAGTACCTTTTGTAATGATATCGAAATCTGGTGGGGCGAGAATGATGGAAGCAGCTTTATCTTTAATGCAATTGGCAAAGACCTCTGCAAAATTGGCACAATTGGCCGAAGCTGATTTACCTTATATCTCTTTATGTACGGACCCAACAACAGGTGGTACTACTGCATCTTATGCGATGTTGGGTGATATCAATATTTCAGAACCCGGTGCATTGATTGGTTTTGCCGGACCTCGTGTTGTAAAAGAAGCAACAGGAAAGGAATTGCCTGAAGGGTTTCAAACTGCAGAATTTGTGCAAGAACATGGCTTTCTGGATTTCATCACCCATAGAAGGGAATTAAAGAAAAAAATCAATCTTTATATTGATTTGATTCAAAATATTCCCATTAGGAAATAAAAAAAGCCCTGAAGTTATTCTCAGGGCTTTTTTATTCATAACACTTTTACTATTTAAACCTTCTCAGGAATATTTCCTCAGTATCCCCATTTGGATAAGTTAGAATACCCTTTGCATCGCAACTTCCATCACCAAAATCAAGACTAGCCGTTGCATCATTCCGGGTTATTTCCAAAATACCACTCACAATAAACCTACAGGACAATTCCCTACGTAAAGGCACGATTGTTTCTTTCATAAATACATTTCCTAATTTTCCAGTATAGGTTCCTTTACCAGAAATTAGGAAAACATTATCGGCCCAATACCCAGAACCATAACCTTCAATCCATTCCCGGGTCCTATTTGCTGTGAAATTGGCAGAAGTACCATCAGGCCAGTTTCCGCTGAAACTGGCTTCAGCATCTGACTGCGGATTACCACTATCATTACTTCGGGTTCTAAGAACCGAGGCACTACCCTCGACCGCAACACCATTAAAGGTGAAATTCTCTAAGGACATACTCAATGTCTTTGTAACCAAATCCATATCCTTTAAATAAATAAGGTATATGATTCCACTCAAGACATTGCCATTCGGCAGTTCGCATCCTTCGCCAAAATCAATGGTTCTTTCTTTACTTGTACTGGTAATCACCGTGGTAATGGTAACACAATCAGGTAGAAAGTCAGAAATGTAATTGGCTTTTGAAGTAACCATGATTTCATCAGTGGCATAGACTTCTTCTCCAATATTAAAAACATCCTCTGCAATCAAATCCGCTTCATCACTTACTTTAAGTTCTGCTATGGTAATAGTTCCTTCCTCAGAAATATCCGGGGAATCATCTTTATCACAGGATACCAAAACAAACATTGCCATTAGCAATGATCCTGTGAAGTTCACTTTTTTGAGACTCTTTTTCATTTTTTTAATTTTTAATTGTTTTTAATCTGTAAAATGTAATTCACCATTTATGATTCTAACTAGTATTGAACTGTACTATGGCTCATTTCATAATAACATTTTTTTAACATTAATAATTTGACCTATGAAAACCGAAAAGGTTTAATATTGACTTAAAAAAAGAATACCTTGCTTTCCGAAACAAAAAATATTCCTATCTTTGCGCCCTGATTGAAAATCAATCAAATACATAAAAATCATTAAACAAATATTGGAATGTATTTAACCAAGGAGATTAAAGCTGACATTTTTAAAAAATACAGCGGAAAAGAAGAGAACACAGGTTCAACAGAAGGGCAAGTTGCTTTGTTTACACATCGCATCAACCACTTAACTGGACACCTTAAAAGAAATCACAAAGATTATAACACCGAACGTTCGTTAGTAAGACTGGTAGGTAAGAGAAGAAGTCTTTTAGATTACTTGAAAAAGAAAGATATTGTAAAATATCGTGAGCTTATCAAGGAACTGAATATTAGAAAATAAGACAAAAAGGGGAAGCTAGGCTTCCCCTTTTTAATATACTCCTAAGTCCAGGATCCAAAAAAGGACAAATTCTAAAAGCTGCACACAGTTTTTCATTGGTCAACACACAACAACACAACACAATCCGACCAGTAAGAATGGCGGAAAGACCATTGTTTAATAAACCTGAAGAAATCAGGTTTTAAATCGAATTTATGATTCCAAAAGTATTTAAAGAGGTCATTGACCTTGGTGACGGTAGGGAAATTTCTATCGAAACCGGAAAATTGGCAAAACAGGCCCATGGCTCTGTTGTTGTCCAGTCAGGAAAATGTATGTTATTATGTACAGTAGTTTCCAATTACGAGCAAAAAGATTTGGATTTTCTTCCACTTACGGTAGATTATCGCGAAAAATTCGCCGCATCAGGTCGTTACCCGGGTGGCTTCTTCAAGAGAGAAGCAAGACCAAGTGATGGTGAAGTATTGACCATGCGTTTGGTGGATCGTGTTTTACGACCACTTTTTCCAAAAGATTACCATTCGGAAACTCAAGTAATGATTCAATTGATGTCGCATGACGAGAATGTGATGCCTGACGCTATGGCCGGTTTGGCCGCATCGGCAGCGATTCAGTTGTCCGATTTTCCATTCGAATGTGCTATTTCCGAGGCTAGAGTTGGTCGTGTTAATGGTGAGTTCATTATCAACCCAACAAGAGCGCAGTTAGCAGAATCAGACATTGATATGATGATCGGTGCATCAGCAGACTCCGTTATGATGGTTGAAGGTGAGATGGATGAGATTTCAGAAGAAGAAATGGCAGATGCGATCAAATTTGCACATGAGGCCATTAAGGTACAATGTGCAGCTCAAATACGCTTAGCTGAAGCCTTTGGAAAGAAAGAAGTACGTGAGTACCCAGAAGAGCGAGAAGATGAAGATCTTGCAAAGAAGGTTCACGATATGGCATATGATAAAGTATATGCAATCGCAAAGGCGGGTTCTGCAAAGCATGAGCGTAGTGCTGCATTTTCGGAAATCAAAGAAGAAGTAAAGGCTACTTTTTCTGAAGAAGAATTAGAAGATTTTGGCGATTTGGTTTCTAAGTATTATCGCAAAGCTGAAAAATCAGCGATTCGTGACTTGACCTTAAATGATGGTTTACGTTTGGACGGTCGTAAGACCGATGAGATTCGCCCGATTTGGTGTGAGATTGACTATTTACCTTCTACACATGGCTCGGCAATCTTTACCCGTGGGGAAACCCAGGCATTGGCAACCGTAACATTAGGAACGTCTAGAGATGCAAATAAAATAGATATGCCATCCCATGAAGGGGAAGAGAATTTCTATTTACATTATAACTTCCCTCCTTTTTGTACTGGGGAAGCAAGACCGATCCGTGGAACATCCCGTAGAGAAGTTGGTCACGGTAACTTGGCGCAACGTGCCTTAAAAGGAATGATTCCTGAAGATTGCCCATACACTGTTCGTATAGTTTCTGAAGTATTGGAATCTAACGGTTCTTCTTCCATGGCAACGGTCTGTAGTGGTACAATGGCGTTGATGGATGCTGGGGTTCAGATGACCAAACCTGTATCCGGTATCGCTATGGGATTAATCTCGGATGCTGACTCTGGAAAATACGCTGTACTTTCAGATATCTTAGGAGATGAAGATCAC
>Ga0316189_10001633_pt1 | contig 22224 bp, 22 predicted proteins | sample LowCovwburrow_MG_FD_204930 | JGI IMG/M metagenome (GOLD analysis project Ga0316189, IMG submission 204930) | Coastal sediment microbial communities from Maine, United States - Lowes Cove worm burrow | ecosystem: Environmental > Aquatic > Marine > Coastal > Sediment | place: USA: Maine... | reverse complement strand
GCAAGTCCCATGAGCTCGACGCCTACACAACCAAGATGCTGACGACGACAAGTGCCGCGCGCTGGCTGGCTAGCAGTGCTCGGGAATTCTCCGGTCGGTCTGTGCAAGACCGGAGATTCCCGCGCCCTGCTGGCTCATGTTGCCGTTCGGCCCGTTGCGGGCCTCCCTCGGTCGCATCGCTCGGTGCAAGTCCGGCCCCCGGTGGGGGCCTTCCCCCGAGCGCTGGCGGCGGCTCGGACATGCCGAGGAGCACCCTCGATGGCCATCCGGCCGGTGCGAGCGGCTCGCGCCTGACGTCGTCGCTCCTGTGGATCGGCACGGCGGTGGTCCTCGGATACGTGGTTTCATTCCATGGAGGTGTTGTGGCATACGGTTTTGGAACGACGGTCGATCTGGACGTGCCGGCTGCAGTGGAGCGCGTCACGGCGGCGTTGACGGAGCAGGGCTTCGGCGTGCTCACGCGCATCGACGTGCACGACGTGCTGCGGGCCAAGATCGGTGCGGACATCGAGCCGTACGTCATCCTCGGCGCGTGCAGTCCCGAGCTTGCGAAGCGCGCCATCGAGGAAGAGCCTGAGGTGGGACTCCTGCTGCCCTGCAACGTGCTCGTGCGCGGGGTGCGGGGCGAGACCCAGGTGTCGTTCATCGACCCAGCTGCGTTGGGTGCGTTGGCCGACAACGCTGCGCTGGAAGTTCCGATGCGGGAGGCCAGGGAGCGACTGCAGGCGGCGCTCGCGTCGCTGCGGGGCTCCGCCGTGGAGTGAGCGGCGCCGCACCCGTTGCGCGCCCAGACCGACCTACAGGAGGAGGCCGCCCGGCGGGCCGCTCGATGCACAGCCACAGGCTGCTCGGGCTCGATGCGGTCGACGACCAGCGGACGCCGTCGTCGCAGTCCGCATCGCCGAAGTCTCCGGCGTCGAACGCGTCGACGGGGCAGCATGACGCCTCCTTGTTAGCTGGCAGCTCTACCCCGGAGCATTCATGGAAATCCCGACCGTGCAAGAGTTCGCATCCAAGAAGATTGTCGCAGGACTTCTCGGCATCTTCTTGGGCGCATTCGGAATCCACAAGTTCATCCTCGGCCTGAAGACGCCGGGCCTCATCATGCTCTTGTTGTCGCTCCTCAGCTGCGGCGTGGCGTCGCCAGTCATCGGTTTGATCGGGCTCATCGAAGGCGTCCTGTACCTGATGAAGAGCGACGAGGACTTCCACAACGACTACGCCCTCGAGAAGAAGGGCTGGTTCTAGTAGCCCTCGGGAAGAGGCCCCAACGGGGCCGGGACTTGTCCCGAGCCCTGCTGGGGAACTGGCCGACAATGGTCTGGGCATTCGGCCGCGCTGCACGCCCGATGGCTGCGTCATCGAGTTCTCGGGATAGCTCGCACTCCCCTCGACTCTCCTCCTTGCCCTCGAACGAGCATCGCGTCCTCGATGCCGAGCGTATCCTCGGTCGAGCCCTAGGGTCTTAAGGTCTACAGTCCGTCGCGGTCGGTTGCTCGCGAGACGGGTTGTTTCGTCGCGGACCGACCGCTGTGGATCTGCTCGGCCGCGCGCCGTTCGACCCGAACACACTCGAGGGCTTCGGCTGCTCCGGTTGCTACACCACCCGGTGGCCGGCATGCGCGATCGCCGGTCGCCCTCGCACAGGCTGTGGTGACCAGCGCGATGGCGCCGGCTTGGAGGCCAGGCTTCCCGAATGGGGGGCGACATCACGCTGGAGGCCAGCGCGCGGCTGGTGGAGCCGGCTACTCCTTGCCGCTGCCGCTGAAGAACTTGCCTGCGATAGCCAGCATCCCCACCACGCCAGCGATGACGAGCTTCTTCCCGGCGAGGAGCGCCGCAAGCAGTCCCTTGAATAGACCCGCCTTGCTCGCGAGGGCGCCGCCTGCCACGAGCGCGGCGATGCCGACCCCCGCGGAGGGGTCCACGCCGGGCTCGTAGTCCGCGTACGTCTGGCCTGCGATGAACGCCGCGGATGCGCGCACCGGCTCCATTCCCGCGCGGATAGTCGCGAGCTGATCCATGCCCCCTACGGCGTTGAGGGAGAGCACTCCGCCGCGGCCCAAGACCCGGACCTCGTAGTTCAGGGTCTGACCACCGTCGTCGGACACGAGCTCGCGTGCCCAGTACAGCACCTTGCGGCTCGCGTCGTAGTGCGGCGTCTCCGCCCAGCCCTTGAGCGTGAGTCCGACCAGCCCGGACTCGCGCCGAGCTTCCACACTCTCGGCGTTCTGGGCCTTGAGATCAGACAGCAGCTCGTCGTAGTCGATGGTGGCAGCGTCGGCATCGTCGACCCACCCCATGTCTTCATACCCGACGATCACGCCCCAGCTGTTGGCTCCAAAGACGTGGGCGCCCTGCGGGAAGAGCATGCCTCCGTGGACCTGGCCTGGTGGGTTGCCCCACGCCTCGAGCACCTGTGCGGTCGCGTCGGGTCCTAGGAACCGGTCGGTGGGTCCGAGCTCGAGCGTAGCGATCTCGCTGACGGTGACCGTGCCTTGCTGCCAGGGCAGGGACGCCTCAAAGGCCGCCATTCCGGCGGCGCGCTCCCGCGCGGTCTCCTCGTCGACGGCGTCCGGTGGGCCGGTCAGCCACGCGATCAGCTCTGCCACGTGGTCGGCATCCACCACGACCGCGTCCGGCGCCGGGGCCTGCTCGACGGCCGGCTGGGCGTCCGGCGCTGCAAACGAAACCATGCCGACGAACGCGGCGGTCCACACCAACATCTCAGCTCCAACGCACGAGTCATCGCCGTGTAACTTGATTGCCTCCTCGGCGCATGATGCGCCCTGTGCGGGCGGGCCGGCGTCCGTTCCGCGGCGTGGAACGATCGCTGCGTCAAGTTCGCCGGATCCTGCTTGCTGGGTCCATGCCGACCCGGTGGGGCGCGTCGCGGGCCCTCGGCTACCGGGCCCGAGGTTAGGGATCGTCCAACAACAAACGCTGCATTCGGATGCGCTGCACGCTCGATGGCTGCGTCGTCGAGTTCTCGGGATAGCCAGCTATCCCCTCGACTTTCCTCCTTGCCCTCGAACGAGCAGCACCTCCTCGATGCAGCGCGTTTGTTTTCGGACGCTCCTTTAGGGATCGTCCAACAACAAACGCTGCATTCGGATGCGCTGCACGCCCGATGGGTGCGTCGTCGAGTTCTCGGGATGGCCTGCTATCCCCTCGACTCTCCTCCTTCCCCTCGAACGAGCAGCACCTCCTCGATGCAGCGCGTTTGTTGTTGGACGCTCCCTTACCCGAGCCGAAGGAGGGCCAGGACGTAGGCGTGGTCGGAGGCGCGGGTGCCGCGGACCCCGGGCTCCGCGCCCACCAGCTGGTTGCCGTGGAGGACCTCGTAGGTGGCGTGCCCGCGCTGTGCCATCGCGGTTCGGACCACGCCGTGCATCAGCGCCTGGCCGGTGCCACGGTGGTTGTAGTCGTGGCGGTCCTCGGGGGGCAGCGACTCCACCAGGTTGGTGAACTGCGCGCCGCAGAGGGTCCGCAGGGTCTCGCTGAACTCATGGTCGTTGAAGTCGCCGGTCACATAGACGGGACCCTCGTGCGCGAGCAGCGCCTCGCGGATGTGCTGCGCCTGCGCGACCCGGGTGGGCTCGCGCGGATCGAGCTCCGGCGACTCCGGCGCGAAGATGGAGTGCTGGTGCCGCTTGCTCGCGAGGTGCACATTCACCATGGCGACCTCTTTGCCGGTGGTCCGCAGGCGAAAGTGGGCCCACAGCGCCTTGCGTGAGTCCTCGAACGCCCGGTGGCCTTCGCCGAGTCGTCGGACCGTGCCGGGCACCACCTCGACTCGGTCCGTTCGATACAGGTAGCCGTTGCGGATGTTGCCGCCGGGCTGCCCCCCGTCGGCGTCCGTCTCTGGTGGCTGGTCGACCCAGGCGTAGGCCGGACCTCCGTGTCGCGCGATCGCGTCGACCAGCACACGGTAGGTGGCATCCGCGGTCACGACGTCGGTGAGCTCGGCACCGTCGTCGTCCTGGATCTCCTGAAGGGCGATCACATCGGGTGCGCCGGCCTGCTCGACGACGTCGCGGGCGAGCATCTCGAACCGGCCGTCGCCGACGTCGTCGTCCACGTCGCGGCGCGGATCGTTGACGAGGTTCGGGTCCTCGATCTGGGCGTCGAGGTTGAAGCCGTTGAGCGTGAGGACGCTCATGTGCTGCGCGTCGCTGTGCAGCTGGCACGCGGTTGCTGACTGGGACACCAGCTCGATCTTCGGCGTCTGCAGTGCGACGATCTGGTACGACTGCGCGCGGTAGTTGAGCGGCCCAATCACGGGGTCGAGCAGCTTGGATCCGACGTCGACCCGGGGAGCGCCGCGGGCGCGGAGCCGGAAGCCCGGCAGCCAGCGCAGCGGTCGCTCGGGGTCGATGCGCATGCCGCCCTGGCCGGTGCGCAGCGAGACCAGGCCGGGGGGCAGCACCACGTAGTCGCCGAACAGGTTGCTGGGGGCGCTGAACATCGATCCGGACGGGATTCCCACGAGCCGCCCCTGGAGCCGCGCGAGCCGTCTCGCCAGGTCGGCGTTGCTGTGGTCGAGCCAGTCTGCGTCGAGCCAGACGGGCTGCAGCGCCGGGACCGCGTCATAGCGCTCGGTGGTGTTCTTCAGCCGGAGCTGGGTCACAGGTCGGTCGCCGGGGATCGCGACGTAGTCGTCTACGCGTCCTTCGAGCTCGACCCACGTGTCTCGTGGGGGCGGCCGTCTGCGGGTGTAGACAAACAGGGCGCATGCGACCTCGGGGTCGGTCTCGTGTGGGTCCTGCACGAAGAAGCCCTTGCGGGTGCTCCCGGTGACCACGCCGCGGATCCGGACGTCGCGGCCCTTGAGCGGCGAGCCGAGCCCCTCGGCTTGCACGGCGGCGATCGATACGAGGTCCAAGGGCACACTCTCTCTGCTTGGTGGTGGGGAGCGGCGCCCAGAACGGGCGTGCGAACCTGGGGCTACCAGCGCCCCTGCACGCCTGACATGAACGTGTAGGGGTAGCCGAGCTCAAATGCGCTCGCTTCGTCCAGCCGCTCCACACAGGACGCAGGCAGGGTGAGCTCCGCGGCCTTGAGGTTGTCCTCGAGCTGCGCGACGGTGCGTGCGCCGAAGATCACGGAGCTCACCGCCGGCCTCACGAGCAGCCAGGCGAGCGCCACTTGGGCGGGGGTGGCCTCGAGCTCCGCTGCGCAGGCATCGAGCGCTGCCAGGATGCGCCAGTTGCGGGGCGTGTCGAACGACTTCAGGCGGCTCTCCCACCTGTGCAGCCGGGACCCCTGTGGCGGGGGCTGGTCCTTGCGGTACTTGCCGGTGAGAAAGCCGCTGGCCAGCGGTGACCACGGGATGATGCCCACACCGAAGCGCTCGCACAGGGGCACGTGCTCCCGCTCGAGCTCGCGGGTCACCAGCGAGTACTGCATCTGCAGTGACACGTAGCGCTCCAGACGCTGGTCTCGGCTGGTCCAAAGGCTGTCGGTGAAACGGTATGCCGCGTAGTTGCTCGCGCCGATGTACAGCACCTTGCCGGCGCGCACGAGGTCGTCGAGCGCGCGCAGGGTCTCCTCCTCGGGCGTGTCGAGGTCCTGCATGTGGATCTGGTACAGGTCGATCCGATCGGTCCCGAGGCGCTTCAGGCTCGCCTCGACCGTCGCGACCAAGCGTCGCCGGGATGCCCCGGTGTTCAGCGGGCCTTCGCCGGTGCGGAACCGCGCCTTGGTCGCCAGCACGACCTCGTCGCGCCGGCCCGTCTTCTGGAACCACCGCCCGATGACCCGCTCGGACAGGCCGTCCTGGCCGTATACGTCTGCGGTGTCCCAGAAGGTGACTCCCGCGTCGAGGGCCCGGTCCATGATCGCGGAGCTGGTGGGCTCATCAGCACCGACCTGATGCATGAACGAGTCCTCGTTGGCCTCACCGAAGGTCATGGTGCCCAGGCACAGGGGCGAGACCTTCAGGCCGCTGCTCCCGAGGTTGCGAACGTTCATGCGTGGACTCCTTCTGTGGCTCGGTACATCCGTAATGCGCGCAGCGGGATGTCATCACACCTCGCGGACCGAGTCGCGCCGGCCCGGAGTCTCAGCGGGTGGCCGCGGCGGTGTCCACGATAGCAACCCTGAGCAGCGCCCGCTGCCCCTGGGGTGGAGCTGGCGCGGCGGTCTTCAGGATGCACTGTGCAAACGCATCGACCGCGCCTGCCTCCGCAGGCTGCCAGGTGGCGCCGTCGAACGCCAGCAGGCGCTCCACGGCGACCGGGGGCCTGTTGTGCGCAATCCACGGCCGCGCGGCGCAGTCCGTCCTCCCAGGTCATGGCCTCGCCGAGCTGCGCTCCGACGACCCCGGCCAGCGCGGCGCGCTTCGCCCGGAGTTCGTCAAGGTGTCCGAGCTGGTGCCAAGACTTGTGCCGAATGCTGCCGCCGAGTCGGTTCCACCAGACCCGGGTCCAGTGGTCGTCTCCGCGCGCCAGCGCGTGCCGAAGCATCAGGTCCACGAGCTCGTTGTCGAGCGGAGTCTCCGCCTTCGACATCACCTCGTGGTCATGTAGATGAATCTCTGGCCCCTGGACGGTCCGGATGAAGTCGCTCGGATGGGAGAGTTGTTGGTAATCGCCGGCCTGGAATTGCTGAACGAGCGCTTCCCAGATGAGCTGTTCGTGGTCCTCAAGTGGCGCTGCCCAAAGCGAAGGGCTCAGAATGAGCTCCCGCGCCATAGCAGCCTCTGGGGAGGTTGGGTTCTGTGAGACCACTGCATGCAGGATCTCCTCGACGCCTCCGGGAATCTCGGTGTACGGACTCCCATCACACACGTCTCTGTAGGCGATTTGCATCTCAACCACGGCTGCACGCAGCGCCACGCTCGGCAAGACGTTCGCGACGCGGGAGAGCGCTCCCGCCCGCCTGCTGGGGCGAAGACCCGCTCGATCCAGGGCGGCCTTCGCTAGGGAGGTGCGGCGAACTGCGGCTCGCGCTCCGGCCGACCCGCTGCACTCCCAGCCACTGCGATACGGCGCGACGCCGCGCGCTTGCTGGAGCGAAGGACCCAGGGTCCCCGCCGGGTGGTACACCGTTGCAAGCACCTCGGTTGGCCCCGAGGCAATCGCAGGGGTCGACCACGCGTGGCGCGGCGCTCTCGGGGCGACAGGCAGTGGGGGCTCAGGCGGGGACCGAGTTCCGATCCCGATCCCGACAGCGACGGCCAGCGCGACAAGCACTCCTGCGCTCCAGGCGCGTCTCCAAGACAACTCCATGCCCGTCGATCCCACAGGCGGTCGACCGAGGGGCCTTCGTCCTCCTCCTGCTGGGGGCTCAGTTCGCGTGGTGTGGATGCGCACTCTTCGCGGCGTACCGGGAGCTTCGAGCGTGAGGTGGCTTTGGTCGACGGCCCTATTGCCCGTTCTGCCTGCCGCACAGTCAGCTCCCGCACGCCTCCGAGGCCAAGCGAGCCGCTCACTTGGCGTATGCTGCGGCCATGCAGAAGAACGACCTTGCGACCCTCGCAGTCGTCTTGGTCGCCACCTTCGCCATCTGTTGCAGGCTGCCTGCTGTGCTGCTCATCGGCCTCGGCATGGGCGTCGAGACGGGCGTGGTTCCCCCCCAAAGGCGATCTTCCACTCGAACAGCGCTCCCTGCAGGGCCACGCCCGGCAGGACGTGCGCGACGCGGGACATCGCGTCCTTTCTGGGCCCCTTTCATTGTGACCTGGCTCCTCAAGATGGCAGTGGAGATTCCGCTCAGCCCTGTTGGTCAGAGGGCGCGCCCGCTCCTGCGCTCGAGCCGCGGGTCGCGGCGCCCGCACACCGGGTCCGTCTCGTCACCCAGACCGCTGGCCTGCGTCGTCGCTGGACAGGACCCGCCGCATTCGGATACCCCCCGATGCCCCAGCGGAGGCCCTATGGAACGCGGTCCATTGCTCTACTCCGGCAAGTCGAAGCGCGTCTTCGAGACCAGCGATCCTCGTCGTGTGATCCTCGAGTTCACCGACGAGGCCACTGCGTTCAACGCCAAGAAGCGCGCCACGATTTCCGACAAGGGGCGGATCAACCAGGCGCTCTCCGCGCACCTGTTCGAGGCCGTCGCTGCCGCGGGGGTCCGCCACCACCTCGTCGAGGTGCTGTCCGAGACCGAGGCGCTGTGCGAGCGCGTCGAGATCGTGCCCGTCGAGGTCGTCGTCCGCAGCACTGTCGCTGGGTCGTTCGCCAAGCGGTACGGCATGGAGGAAGGCGCGCCGCTGTCCCAGCCGCTCGTCGAGTGGTTCTACAAGTCCGACGAGCTCAACGACCCGCTGGTCGGCCACGATGCCATCGTCGAGCTCGGGTGGGCCCGCCCGTGGGAGCTGTCGTTCATGCGCGAGGCGGCGCTCACCACCCACGCCGTGATCGCCGCCTTCTGGTCCGAACTCGGGGTCGACCTGATCGACGCCAAGTACGAGTTCGGGCGCCAGGACGGGCGCCTGCTGCTCGCCGACGAGCTCACCCCGGACGGCTGCCGGCTTTGGGAGCAGGGGACGGGGCGTCGGATGGACAAGGATGTGTTCCGGCGCGATCTGGCCGACCTGGGCGACACCTACCGCGAGCTCCACCAACGCGTCTTCGGGCACTGACCGGTGGAGGGCTTCGTCGACGCGAGCGCCTTGTTCGCCGTATCAGGCCATCGCGATGCCTCGCACCTGGTGTACCTGGGGCTGCACGCCCTGCAGCACCGCGGCTCGGTCGGCGTCGGTCTCGCCGTCAGTGACGGAACCCTGCTTCGCTACCGCCGCGGCGTGGGGCTCGCACAAGGCGCGCTCGACAGCGGGATGCTCGCCGCGTTGCCCGGTCCCATCGCGGCCGGCCAGGTGTGGGGACGGCACGACCCGGGCACCCGCATCGACGCTGACGCGGTCGAGGGCGAGCGTATGGTCTTCGGTCGCTACCGGGACGGCCAGCTCGCCGTAGCCGTCTCCGGCCGGTTCACCAACGGCACCCGCCTGCGGCGCGAGCTCAAAGAGGCGGGCGCGGTGTTTCAGACCCCTTCCGACGCCGAGCTGCTCCTGCACCTGATCGCCCAGTCGGGCCAGAAGACCTTCGTGAATCGGCTCGTCGACGCGCTGTTCAAGGTAGAGGGCGCCTACGCGCTGCTGGTGATGGCCGAGGACCGCCTCGTCGCCGTGCGCGACCCCTCGGGCTTCCGTCCCCTGGTGCTCGGCCGCCTGGGCGAAGCGGTGGTCGTCTCCACCGAGGACGCTGCGATCCGGTTCGTCGGCGGTGAGGCCGTCCGCGAGCTCGCGCCAGGTGAGATGGTGATCCTCGACGGTCGCCAGCAACAGGGTGTGGCGCCGTTCCCGCCGGCCGATCGCCTCGCGTGCGTCCACGAGTTCGTCACCTTGGCGCGCCCCGACGCCGCGGTGTTCGGTCGCCCCTGCCACGCCGCTCGGGTCGCCCTGGGAGAACGCCTCGCGAAGGAGCAGCCGTGCCGCGACGCCGACGTGGTCGTGGGTCTGCCGGGAAGCGAGGCGATCAGCATTGGATACGCCCGCGCCCACGGCATGCCGTATGGCCACGGCCTGCTCCGCGCGCCCTACACCGCGCGCCGCCTCGAGGAGCCGCCCAGCGGCGTGCGTGACTTTGGGACCCGCGTCACGTGGCGGCCGGTCCCCGGCGTCGTGGAGCGGCGATCGGTGTGCTTCGTGGTCCCGAGCCTGGTGACGGGCCGCGCCCTGCGCAAGGCCGTGCGCATGCTGACCGAGGCCGGAGCCACCGGGGTCCACCTGCGCGTGGCGTCACCGCAGGTCCGCATCTCGTGCGCGTACGGTGTGGCGGGCCCGACCACGGACGAGCTGCTCAAGACGGTGCACGAGGGCGACCCGGCTGCCTGGCTGGGAGTGCGCACGTGCGGGTTCCTGTCGCTCGAGGCCCTCCGCACCGTCCCGCTCGGTGTCGGCGACGAGGACGCTCCCGGCGTGTGCGACGCGTGCTTCTCGGGCACGCGTCCGATCGAACCCGAGGAAGGTGACGATCAGCTGCCGCTGTTCTGACGGTTGGTTATCCGGGGGCCCCGGGGGGCGATGTCGTGGAGCTGCAGGGCAAGGTCGCAATCGTCACAGGGGGAGGCCGCGGGATCGGACGCGGCGTCGCCCGTGAGCTGGCCGCGGCAGGTGCGCGCGTCGTCGTCGGCTACGCCGGCAACGCCGAGGCCGCGCAGGCGGTCGCCGGCGACGTAGGCGGCATCGCTGTCCAGGGCGATGTCTCCGAGGCCGCCGCGTGCGAGTCGCTGGTCGCCGCCGCGCGGGAGCTGGGCGGGGTCGATATCCTGGTCAACAACGCTGGCGTCACCTCCGATGGGCTCGCGATGCGGATGAGCGACGCGGCGTGGGACCGGGTGCTGGCGGTCAACGCGGGTGGCACGTTCCGGATGTGCCGCGCCGTGCTCCCGCTGTTCGCCAAGCAGCGCGCCGGCTGCATCGTGAACGTCGCGAGCGTCTCGGCCCTCAGGGGCAACCCCGGCCAGTCCAACTACGGTGCGTCCAAGGCGGCCGTCCTATCGCTCACGCGCTCGCTGGCGCTCGAGATGGCCAAGCGCGGCGTCCGGGTCAACGCCGTCGCTCCGGGCTTCGTGCGCACCGACATGACGTCGTCCCTCGACGAGACTCAGGTCCAGCGCATTGTGGACGCCATCCCGCTGCGCCGCATCGGCGAGGTCGGCGAGATCGCGCCGCTGGTGCGCTTCCTGTGCGGCCCGGGCGCCAGCTACATCACGGGCCAGGTCTTCGTGGCGGACGGCGGCCTCAGCATCTGATGCCAGCCGATCGGTCCAGCGACGACGCTGGGCACCGCCCGCTCAGGCTACCCCGCGAGAGCCAGGATGTGCCCATCGGGGTCGCGCACGTAGCTCACGCACTCCCCCCAGCTCCGCTCGCACCGGGCCGACAGCTCGTGGGCTCCAGCATCGAGGGCGCGCTGGTGCAGCGTCGGCGCGTCGGGGGTGCGGAGGTAGATCTCCGAACGGGCTGAGCCCGGCGGTCCAAGGGCGAGCTCGGGCCCGAGCAGGGTGCGGATCCCGCGCTCGGTCATGAGGCCCAGCACGGCGTTGCCTGGAAGCCTGAACTCGGTCATTCCCGGGACGTGGAGCGAGGGAGGGCGGCCCAGCACCGCGGCGTAGAAGGTACGGCTTCGCTCAGGGTCCGAGACGAAGAGGATGATCTGAACCGAGGACGTCGGGCACGGCGCTGACGTCTTCCCCCGAAGGGTGGGGAGGTGATCGGCGGGCGTGAACCAGGGCACCCGCTCTTCGAAGCTCACGTGGGCACCAGGGTCCCGATCGAGCGGATCGTGGAGGGTTCCCACGGTCAGGTACATGCAGTCGGTCCGAGGCGCCTCGGGGTGTCCCTCGGCGTCTGCGCAGTAGAAGAGGGTACTGCCGCAGCCAGCACACGATCCCCAGCGGATGGTGTCGGAGCTCTGGTACCACCGGACCGTGTCTTCGCCGTGGATGGTGAGCCGGTCGCGCGGCACGCTCGTCCACGTGAGGAACGCGGCCCCGCTGATCGCACGGCACGAGGCGCAGTGGCAGTGTGCAACGAAGTCGGTGGGGAGCTCGAGCACATAGGTCACGGCGCCGCACAGACAACTGCCGCGGCACGGATCAGGACGCATTGGGGCCTCGGGGTGTGCAGAGCGGGCCCTGCAGGGTGGGCGGGACGTCGTCCCTCAGCATCGGACCGCGTCGATGTTCTCCTCGCCATGGAGCACGGCCACCAGCCGGTCGACGCCCAGCGCGATGCCGGCCGACCGCGGCATCCGGCCCACCGCCTCGATCAGCGCCTCATCGACTGGGTGGGGGGCCTCTCCGGCGGCGGCCCGGGCGACGTTGGCGACGAGGAAGCGCCGGCGCTGCTCGGCGGGGTCGGTCAGCTCGAGGAACGCGTTGCACAGCTCGACGCCGTTCAGGTAGCCCTCGAACCGCTGCGCGGTGGGCCAGGCTCCGTCGCTGTGGACCCGGGAGAGCGCGGCCTGGCTCGCCGGCCAGTCGGACACGAACACCGCGCCGGTCAGGGTGGGCTCGACGTCGGTGACCCAGCGCCGCAGGAACGCGTCGTCCCAGGGCTCGTCGTGGCCGGACAGGTCCTCGGCCGCCGCGCGGGCGGGGTCGACCCCAGTGGCCTGCTGAAACGCGGCGCGCACGGTGGTCCGCCGCCAGCGCGGAGGGGAGTCGCCGAGCGCCGTGGCCGCCGCGGCGACCAAGGCCTCCACCTCGTCCATCAGATCGCCGAGCTCCGCGCCGGCGCGGTACCACTCGCACATCGTGAACTCGCGCCGGTGCCACGGGCCAGCCTCCCGGTCGCGCATGCACGGGCCGATCTCGTAGATGCGGGGCAGTCCCGCAGCCAACACGCGCTTGAGCGCGAACTCGGGTGAAGTGCGCAGGAATCCGTCGGCCACGGCCAGCGCGTACAGGTGCTCCTCCATGGCAGGGGAGGGCACCAGCGTGTCCGTGGGGACCTCGAGGTAGCCGTGCGCCGCGAACCAGGAGCGCAGCGCGTGCAGGACGGCTGCCCGCGCGCGCAGTCCCGCGGGGTGCACCCTACCTCCGGGCGCGCTCGACGTACTCGCCCGTGCGGGTGTCGATCTTGAGCCACTCTTCGTTCTCGACGAACAGCGGGACATTGACTGTGTGGCCGGTGGTGAGCGTGGCCGGCTTGGTGGCGCCTTGCGCGGTGTTGCCCTTGACCCCGGGCTCGGTGTAGTTGATCTGCAGCTCGACAAAGTTGGGCAGATCGATGCTGACCGGGTTGCCCCTGAAGAACATGACGTTGACTTCCATCTGCTCGACCAGGAAGTTCTTGGCGTCCCCGACCGCCTTGGGCTCCATCGGGAGCTGATCGAACGTCTCGGTGTTCATGAAGTGGAAGTACTCGCCGTCTTCGTACAGATACTGGAACGTGGCATCGGTGATGTCGGCCGGCTCCAGGCTCTCGCCGGTCTTGTACGTGCGGTCGAGCATGTTGCCCGACAGCATGTTCTTCAGCTTTGTGCGCGTGAACGCGCAGCCCTTGCCGGGCTTCACGAACTGAAAGTAGGTGACCATGTAGGGCTGGCCGTCAATCTCGACCTTCAGGCCATTGCGGATGTCCGACGTAGAATACATGCGCGGGGTCCTCGCGGGGGTTGAGCAGACATGTATCACGGCCGCCCACCTCGTCCTCCACGCATGGTCCGGCGCGAAGAAGTGCTCGTCGAGCGCCCCGATCTCGCGCCCACTTGGGCACAGGCCGACGCTGCATTCCCGGTGCGGGTGACCCGGGCCGTCTGGGAGGCCATGGACCCGGCCGACCCGGATGACCCGATCGCCCGGCAGGTGCTGCCCGACCCACGCGAGCTGGACGCCGACCCGGCCGACCTGGCAGACCCCGTGGGTGACGCCGCGTGCAGCCCCGTGCCGTGGGTGGTCCACAAGTACCCGCGGCGGGTCCTGTGGCTGCTCACCAAGCGCTGCCACGTGTACTGCCGCTACTGCTTCCGGCGTGGGCACGCTCCCGGTGCGCAGTGGGACCCCAGCCCTGAAGAGTGGGAGGCAGCGGCCGCCTACATCGCTGCGGCCGACGTCGAGGAGGTGATCCTGTCGGGCGGCGACCCGCTGGTCCTAAAGGACGCGCCCCTGTTCGCCGCGATCGATCGGGTGGGCGCCGGCCGGGTCATTCGAATCCACACGCGCGCGCCCATCACATTCCCGGAGCGGGTCACGGACGCCCTGGTGCAGGGCCTCTTGGCGCGTCGTCCCGTGTGGGTCGTCGTCCACAGCAACCACCCGGCCGAGTGGACCCCGCAGGTCGACGCTGCGCTGAGCCGGCTGGTGGACGCAGGGCTGCCCGTGCTCAACCAGGCGGTGTTGCTGCGCGGGGTCAATGATCGGGTGGAGGTGTTGGCGGAGCTAAGCGAGGGCATGGTCCGTCGCGGGGTGTTCCCGTACTACCTGCACCTGACCGATCGCGCGGTGGGAAACGCGCACTTGCGCGTCCCGCTCTCCGAGGCGCGCGTGCTCCACGACGCGCTGCGGCAGCGGGTCAGCGGGGTTGCGCTCCCGAAGTTGATGGTGGACCCACCGGATGGCAGCGGAAAGGTCGACGCCGCCGCGGGGACAGGGTACGAGGAGTAACTGAAAACGGTTTTCAATAGCATGACATTGGACGAGCTCCTTCCAGGACAAGCGGCGCAGATCGTGCGCGTGAACGGTCAGAGCCCCTTCCGGCGGCGCTTGCTGGAGCTGGGTGTGCTCCCCGGGACCCCGATCCAGCGCACGGGCCAGGCCCCGCTGGGCGACCCGCTCACGTTCGAGGTCCGCGGTGCCGTGCTCGGCTTGCGGCGCACCGATGCGGCGATGGTGGAGGTCCTGCCTTGAGCTCGCCGGCTCGGGTGGTGGTGGTCGGCAACCCGAACACTGGAAAGTCCACCCTGTTCAACGCCCTGACTGGCGGCAACGCTCGGGTCGGCAACTTCCCGGGGACCACCGTTGGGACCAACCGGGCCACGCTGCAGCGTCCCGGCGGACCGGTGGAGCTGGTCGATGTGCCTGGCACCTACTCGCTCGCGGCATCGAGCCCGGACGAGCGCGTCGCGATCGACGCGGTCCTGGGCACCGGCCGCGCGCCTGCGCCCACCGCATTGCTGGTGCTCGCGGACGCCCCGCGGCTGGTGCGGAGCCTGTACCTGGTGCTCCAGCTCATCGAGCTGAGCGTGCCGGTCGTGCTCGCGGTCAACCTGCTCGATGAGGCGCGAGAGGCAGGCATCGATGTCGATCTGGCGGCGCTCTCCGCCGATCTGGGCGTGCCGGTGATCGGCACGGTGGCGCGCCAGGCGGAGGGGGTCCTCGCGGTCCTCGCGGCGCTCGACGCGGTCCTCGCCGACCCGTCTTCGGCGACGCCGGGACCGCTGCACCCGTGGACCGAGGCGATGGACACCGACTGCGACGCGGTCAGCGCCACGCTTCCGCCGCACCTGGCCGCGCAGGGTGCGCCGGGGACCCCGCGGGGGCGCGCGATGGGTCGCTGGGCGTTGCTGTCGGCCGACCCGGCGGGGCGCCTGCCCGGTGAGGACAAAGCGCTGCCCGCGATCGTCGTCGCCCGCCGCGACGCGCTTGCCGCCGGCCGCGACCTCGAGGCCGAGCTCGTGGGGACCCGGTACGCGTGGCTCGATGCGCGCCGCGCCTCCTGGCTGGGCACCGGGATGCCGCCGTCTGCGGGGGGTTGGTCCGAGAGGGTCGACCGGGTCGCACTGCACCCGGTCGCCGGCACCGCCATGTTCCTGCTGGTGATGGGGCTGACGTTCACCGCTCTGTTCTCTTGGGCCGACCCCATGATCGGGGCCATCGAGGGGCTGTTCGGCTGGGCCGGGGGCTGGGTGTCCACCGGCTTCGACCGCTGGATCGCGGCCGCTCCCGCCGCCGCCGGGGTGCTCGTGATCCTCCGTGACCTCACGGTCGACGGGCTGATCGGCGGGGTCGGCGGCGTGCTGGTGTTCTTGCCGCAGATCGCGCTGCTGTTCCTGTTCCTCGCCATCTTGGAGGACTGCGGCTACCTCGCGCGGGCCGCCCACCTCGCCGACCGGGTGCTGCGGACCGCGGGGCTGCCCGGAAAGGCATTCGTGCCGCTGTTGTCGGGGTATGCCTGCGCTGTCCCCGCGATCATGGCGACCCGGACGATGCCGCGGCGACGCGACCGGCTGGTGACGATGATGGTCCTGCCGCTCACGTCGTGCAGCGCGCGGCTGCCGGTGTACACCCTGCTGATTGCGGCCCTGTTCCCCGCGACCATCGCGGGCTTCGTGCCGCTTCGCCCGCTGATGCTGGCCGGCATGTACGTGTTCTCCACCCTGCTGGCGCTGATCGCAGCAGTGGTGATCGGCCGGACGGTGATGGCCGGCCGCGCAGAGCCGAGCCTGATCGAGCTGCCGCCATACCGGGTCCCCGGCGTCCGCGTGGTGCTGCGGACGGTGTGGGCCCGCAGCGCAGACTTCGTGCGCGAGGCCGGCGGCATCATCCTGGTGGCCACAGTGCTGCTGTGGGGGCTGCTGTACTTCCCCCGGTACGAGCCCGAGCAGCTGCTCTCCGGGCCCGAGATCGCGGCCGCGGCCGCACAGGGCGAGGACCTCGACGCCCTCATCGCCCCGCTGGCGCTGGAGCGCTCGTTCGGGGGTCGGCTCGGGAAGTTCGTGGAGCCTGCGATCCAGCCGCTCGGCTACGACTGGCGCATCGGGATCGGCCTGGTGGGGGCGTTCGCTGCGCGGGAGGTGTTCGTCAGCACGATGGGCGTGGTCTACGGGATCGGTGCCGATGCCGACGAGGAGAGCGCCGCGCTGCGCGACCGGCTGCGCGCCGAGCGCCGACCGGACGGCACGCCCCGGTACACGCCGCTCACTGGGGTCTCGCTGATGGTGTTCTTCGCCATCGCGCTGCAGTGCCTGTCCACGCTCGCTGTACTCAAGAAGGAAGCGGGGTCGTGGCGCTGGCCGGCGTTCACGCTCGTGTGGATGAACGCGCTTGCGTGGGTGGCTGCGCTGCTCGTGTACCAGGGTGGGCGGCTGCTCGGCTTGGGTTGACGCCGCGTGCGTTAGGGTCGCTCCGCCCCTGGAAGCTGGAGTCGCTGGTGCAGTACGACGTGTTCTTCTCCATCTGTCAGACGCCCGTGGACGGCCACTGTCCCAGCGAACAACAGATGTTCGCCCACTTCTTCGATCAGGTGCGAGCCGCGGATGAGCTGGGCTTTGGCGTGGCCTGGGTCGCGGAGTCTCACCTGTCGAGCCAGGTGCAGAAGCGCACGCGGCAGCCGGTGATCCCGCACTGGGATGGTGAGGTTGGGCTCAACGTGGACTTCCTGCAGCTCGCCAACCACGTGTTCCGGCGCACCGAGCGCATCGAGGTGGGATCGGCCATCATGAACATCCTGTGCAACGGCGGTCCGGTGGCGGCCGCCGAGCGGGTGGCAGCGTTCGCGGCGCTTCACGGGGTCGACCCGGAGGAGTCGCGTCGGCTGCACGTGGGGTTCGCAGCCGGGCGGTTCGACTTCATGAACCGCGCGTACGGGGTGGGTCCGCGCAATGCGATCGAGGCGGCGGCGTGGCCCGCGCTCAAGGGGCAGGTGTTTCGGCAGGCGGCGCAGGTCTTCACGCGCCTGCTGCGCGGCGACGAGCTCGCGAGCGACGCGCTGGCTCCCATCGTGGTGAAGCCCGGTCAGTTCCGCAAGGAGTCCGACTGGGACAAGGTGCGCGCCGCGGCCGGCGATGTCGAGCAGCTCGAGATCCCGCCGTTCTACGACTTCGAGCTGCTCAAGGTGGTGCCCCAAGACTGGCGCCGGGAGCTGGTCCAGCTGGTGGTGGGCTCGCACGACGCGACGATCCAGGCGGAGGTCAACGAGGTGCTCCCCGTGCAGGTGTTCAACCTGTCGATCACCCAGCCGGACGTCATCGAGGCCACGCACGAGCGGATGCGCGCGGCGTACCACGCCGACGGCGGGCCGTGGCAGCGCGACTGCATGCCGCGCACGGTGTTCGTGTTCCTCAACGAGCAGCCTGGCCTGTCGTCCGAGGAGCGCAACCGCGCCGCCCACGAAGAGGCGCGCAAGGCGCTGGGGGCGTACTGGAACGCGATGACCGGGACGATCGATCCGGCCAAGGTGGAGAAAGCAGCCGACAATGCGCTGATCGGCGATGCCGAGGCGGTCGCTCGGCAGGCGGCGGAGCGATTCCACTCCGACGACCGGCTCATGCTGTGGTTCGACTTCTTCAACCACGACAACGACCGGGTCATCGCGAACATGACGGCGTGGTCGGAGCGCGTCGCCCCACAGATCGCTGCACTCCAGGCCTAGAAGCTAGGCCTCTTCGGCGACCGCGTGGGCCATCAGGGACTCCAGCGGCACCACCTCGAGCGCACGCTGGTGGGTGCTCTCGAGGTACACCGCGCAAGCGACTCCCTGCTCGAATGCAAGGTTCCAGCTCGCGGCGCACACGCACCAGCAGTCGCCCGGTCGCAGGCCCCGGAAGCCGAACCGCGCGGCCGGCGTCACCAGGTCGTTGCCCTGTTGCTGGAGGAACGAGAGGAACGGCGCGGTGACCTGCGCGCAGACGGTGTGCGAGCCATGGTCGGTGGCGTCGGTGTTGCAGCATCCGTCGCGCATCCACCCGGTGACGGGGTCGTGGGAGCAGGACTGAAGCGGGGTCCCCAACACGTTCACGGGGCGGTCCATGGGCGTCTCCTCCGACAGCGGGCGGGGACTTCTATCGCCCTACGAGCCGCTGCGCATCGGCATGTCAGGGCCGCCCGCAACACTGTCCTCTGATTCTCTTCATGAGATCGGAGTGCTGGGCCTGGCCGCCTGCGGCGAGGCGCTCGGACTCTTGCTCGCGGGGCTCGCAGCATGCAACGGTATGGTTGGCAGGACGGTGTCCTTCGGGAGCGTCCAGAAATAAACGCGCTGCATCGATGAGGTACTGCTCGTTCGAGGGCAAGGAGGAGAGTCGAGGGGTTAGCGAGCGATCCCGAGAACTCGACGGCGCGGCCATCGGGCACGCAGCGTGCATGCCACGCATTGCGCCTCGATGGGGTCTATGTGGCGCACGGCGGCGCGTTGTCGTTCGTCCCCCTGCGCCCGCCCAGCCCACTGTGAGTGGTGGCTGTCCCGAGCCGGTCATGCAGGGGAGGACCCGCAGAGCGAGGACGCCGTGTGCTCGTGCTCGCCGTCGCATGGCCCATCGTCGTCAGCTGCCGGTCTGGGGACCACACGCGTTAGGGGGGAGCCGGAGGATCCATGGCCAACGAAAACCCATTCCATGCGTTCGACCACCAAGACGCAGGCACCCTCGACGAACACCTCGAGTTGCTGACGAAGATGCAGCCGTGGCTCTACCTGATGGGGGGCCTGGCGCTGCTCGGCGGCGCGCTGATGGCCATGGGGAGCCTCGGGATGGGGGCGATGGGCCTCGTGGGCGGCGCGATGGCCGACGAGATCGGCGGCGGCGCTGAGATCTTCGGCAGCGCCGTCCTCTTCCTGATTGCGCTGTTCTACGGCCTGGTGGGGGCGATGTACCTGGCGCTCGGCTACTTCATTTTCCGCCAGGGCCTGGCCATCGGGTCCGTGCGCTTCGGCGGGGGCTCAGCGGCCCTGCTCGAGTTGTTCCGCTACCAGCTTCACTTCTGGCGGACTTTGGGGGGCATGATGTTGGCGCTTGTCGTGCTCTACTGCGGCGGGATCTTCGCCATGTTCGGCTTTGGCGTGCTCTTCTCCTGATCCCCGGGCCCCGCGATCCGATCGATCCGGGATCGATCCCGGACACCTCGAGACGAGGAGGAAGCGTGGCGGGCCACCCCGATCTCCCAGGCCCCAACCGGCTCGCGCTGGCCGTCGTGCGCACGCTGCTCGCGTCGGGCGCCGACGTGGAGGTGTACTTCGACCCGCCCGCGGGCCTCGTAGCGTTCGTCGTTGCCGGTGACGGGCCCGAAGAGCCGCGCAAAGCGTGTTGACCCTGCCCCGCCGCGGGGTCGAGGTGGAGCTGATGCTCGACGATGGCCGCGAGAGCGTTGAAGCCCCTTCGCATGTCGACGCGGTCGAGCGCGACGAAGAGCCGCACCCCTGCAGGGAGCGTCACCATGCCGCCGCCACACGCAGGATGCGCCCCAGCGTGTCCTCTCGGAACTCGTCGTCGACCACGATCACGAGCTCGCCCACGCGAAGCCGGTACGCGGCCCGCGCAGCTGGCTGCGTCCCGACGACCTCCAGGAAGCGCAGCGGTGCACGGGCCTCGCCCTCTCCTCGTCGCCCCAGATTCACCCGCCAGTCGTTGAGCGACCGACCGTCGACACCCATCCCACGCAGAACGCAGTGATGTCGAGGCCAGATTGCTCCCAGTCGCAGGGCAGCTGCTCGGCGTCGTTCTCGGTGCCGAGTAGCGCTCGGCCGGCCTGCTTGCTTGCTGCGAAGATCTGCCCAACGCGCGCGCTAGCAGCACGCGGCTTCCAGGTCGGTGACCGCCTTCGGGATGGCGTCCGTCAGCACGTCCGGGTCGCCGGCCGTCACCAGGACGTCGTCCTCGATCCGGACTCCAAGACCGCGCATCGCTTCCGGGGCGTCCTCGTCGTCCTCGGCGATGTACAGACCCGGCTCCACCGTGAGCACCATCCCGGCCGCCAGCTCGCGGGTGTGTCCGCCGCGGCCGTAGGCGCCCACGTCGTGGACGTCCAGTCCCAGCCAGTGGCTCGTGCCGTGCATGTAGTACTTCTTGAACGCCTCGGTCGCGATGAGCTCGTCGATCGCGCCCTTGAGCAGTCCCAGCGACACCATGCCCTCCGTCAGTGTCCGGACCGCGACGTCGTGAATGGCGTCGAACGAGACTCCACTGCGACAGCGATCGATCGCGGCCAGCTCGGCGGCCAGCACCACCTCGTAGACGTCGCGCTGCGCGGCGGTGAAGCGGCCCGACACCGGGAAGGTCCGCGTGACGTCCGCCGTGTAGTACTGGACCTCACAGCCCGCGTCGAGCAGCAGCAGGTCGCCATCAGAGAGCGTGCCGCGGTTGGTGACGTAGTGCAGCACCGTCGCGTTGGCGCCGGAGGCGACGATGGGCGTGTATCCGGGCCCCGTCGACCCCGCGCGGCGCCAGGGTGCCACCACCGCCGCCTCGATCTCGTACTCCGTGCAACCCGGGCGGCTGGCCTGCATCGCGGCGGCGTGGCCTTCGGCGGTGAGCGCGGCCGCGTGCCGCAGCAGGTCGAGCTCCTGGGGCTGCTTGATCAGCCGGAGCTCGTGGAGAAGCCGGGAGGGGTGGTGGAACGTCTCGGGGACCGACAGTCCGTGCAGGCGCGCGGGCTTGGCGGCCTTGCGGACCGAGGCGGCGACCACCGCATCGTGACCCGGGTCCCGCGCGAACTCGTAGTGCAGCGCGTTGACGCCCTGCAGCAGGCGCGGGAGCTGCTGCTCGAGCTCACCGATGTTGTACGCGGCGTCGGCGCCGAAGCGCTCGCGGGCGCCATCGGGACCCGGGCGCCGGCCATCCCAGACCTCGCGCACGGCATCGCGGGCCTGAACGAACATCGTCAGCGGCTCTTCGCCGTGGCGCAGCAACACGGCCACCCCCGGGTCCTCCCAGCCGGTCAGCCAGTACACGTCGGAGTCGGGCCGGTAGCGGTACTCCGAGTCTCCGTTGCGCACGTGGCTCGGCGCGCCAAACACCAGCACTGCCTCGTCCTCGGGCAGGGCGGCGAGCAAGTTCGCGCGGTGCGCCGCGAAGTCGGGATGCACGGTCATGCGGTCTCCGGAACGATGGGCTGGGCTTAGGCGCCCGATGGCGTTGTCGTCTTCACCCGAGCACAGCATGCTATCCCCCCGGTCGTTGCAGGGGCGGCGCCGGGAGCCTAAGAGACCCGAAGGGGAGAGTGCATGGAGAGCTTCCGGATCGACGGCGCCAGCGACCGGGACTACACGATCCGGGTCGACGAGGCGCTGGACGTCACGCCGGAGCTGGTGCGCACGCTGATCGAGATCGACCTGCAGACCTTCGCAGAGTCGACCTATTCGCCCTACACGGCCGCTGCGTTCCTCAAGAGCGGTCGGGTCTACCTGCTGTGCGCGGACGACCTCACCATCGGCACCTGCGTGTGCATGCGGGCTTGGGACCGCGCCCGCGAAGCGATGATCCTGTCCATGGGGATCCGCCCCGGCTGGCGCGGGCGCGGGCTCGGCCAGGTGTTCGTCACCGGCGTGCTCGACAAGCTGCGTGCGCGGGGGCTGCGCAGCTGCGTGCTGCTCGTCGGCGAGGACAACCGCCGCGCGGTCAAGGTCTACGAGGACGTCGGCTTTCAGGTCGTCGAGCAGCGCGAGGTGGACGCCGAGCACAACGAGGTGCTCTTGTTGATGCGCATTCAGCTGCGGCCGGACGACGCCGAGGTCATCGAGCTCAAGGCGTGAGCTCGCCCACCAGGTAGGCGAAGGCTTCGTCGACGCTGTCGGTGCTGTGCACCAGGTCGAGGTCTTCCCGGCTGATCGTTCCGAACTCGGCCATCGCGTCCACGTCGATGACCCGGTTCCAGTAGTCCCGCCCGTACAGGACGATGGGCAGCTTGCGCTTGATCTTCTTGGTCTGGATGAGCGTCAGGGTCTCGAACAGCTCGTCCATGGTGCCAAAGCCGCCGGGGAAGATCACGAGCGCCTTGCACACGTACAGGAACCAGTACTTGCGCGTGAAGAAGTAGTGGAACTCAAACGCGAGCTCGGGTGTG
>Ga0316189_10001632_pt1 | contig 22231 bp, 10 predicted proteins | sample LowCovwburrow_MG_FD_204930 | JGI IMG/M metagenome (GOLD analysis project Ga0316189, IMG submission 204930) | Coastal sediment microbial communities from Maine, United States - Lowes Cove worm burrow | ecosystem: Environmental > Aquatic > Marine > Coastal > Sediment | place: USA: Maine... | reverse complement strand
GGGGGTCGCGGTCGCGCCCAGCTCGCGGCCGTCGTTGAAAGCGCAGTGGATCAGGGGCAGCGAGCCGCTCGCGACCGCGCCAGCGGCCAGCGTGGCTTGTTCGACCTGCTCGCGGCCGAGACCAGTGCCACCGTCGTGCACGCCGAAGAATACCCAGACGTGCAGGAGTGGAGCGCCAAGCAGCGCTTGATCAACGAGCGCGAGGCGCTGGGCTTTTACCTGACCGGCCATCCGCTGGACCGGTTCGCCCAAGACGTCGAGCGGTTCGGGACGACCAACATCGGCGGCCTCCACAAGGGCATGGGCGGCAACGAGATCGTGCTCGGCGGCATCATCTGCGACTTTCGCGAAGTCCAAACACGATCCGGCAAGGGGCCGATGGGGTTCTTCCAGCTTGAGGACCAGTTTGGGCGGATCGAGGTCGTCGTGTTCCCCAAGACCTACGTGCGGGTCGATGAAAACACTGGCTTGGCCATCTGCGACAAGATCAGCCGGATCGGTGACGAGCCGATTTTGGTCAGCGGCAAGGTCGAAGCTGAAATTGGCGACGACGGCGAGGTCTCACGCTACAAGCTCCTGCTGGATTCTTTGGACGAGCTGGAGGCGGTTCGAAAGGAGCGCACCGCAGGGGTCCGGCTCGAGCTGCGGATGGACGAGCTGACCGACGATCGGATCCTCAAGCTCAAGCAGGTGGTCGCCGACCACAGCGGGCAGTGCACGATGCACATGCAAGTCACCGTCGACGGTCGGTTCTCGAGTGAGGTGGTGTTTGGCGACGCGTTTGGCGTCACCGCCGATGAGGGACTCTTGCTTGCTCTGGAGCGCCTGTTTGGCCGCTCCGTCGCGCGATTGGTGTGAACGCGACCATGAACGGTTCTAAGACGGATGCCGCACCTGGGTTTCGGGATGTACCGCGTCGCGCGGTCGTGACCGGATCGAGCGGGTTTGTGGGGCAGCGGCTGGTGGAGATGCTCGTCGAGCGTGGCGCCGAAGACGTCGTCGCGTTTGATCTGGCCCCCGCACCCGCGGACGCGCTCGACTCCCCCGCCGTTCGCTATGTGCAAGCCGATATCACCGATGCCGCCGCGGTGAAGGCCGCGTGCGCGGGCGCGGATTGCTGCTTTCACCTCGCCGCGCTGGTGGGGCCGTACCACGCCGAGTCTGCCTACGAGCGCGTGAACCTTGGCGGCACGGTGAACGTGCTCGACGCCTGCCGCGAGCACGGGGTCAAGAAACTCGTGATGAGCAGCAGCCCCAGCACGCGGTTTCCGTATCCGGACCCCAATGTGCGCGGGCTGACCGAGGACGCGCTCGAGCAGATCAACGGCGGCGCCTACAGCCCGACGTTTCACGCGACCTACGCAAAGACCAAAGCGATGGGAGAGCGGATCGCGTTGGAGGCGTGTAGCGATGAGCTGCGCACGATCGCTGTGGCCCCGCACCAAGTCTACGGCCCCCGTGACGCGCTGTTCATGCCGAATATCCTCGACGCTGCGCGGGCAGGAAAGCTCCGAATCTTCGGCGACGGCACCAACCGCGTCTCGTTTACCCACGTGGACAACTACTGCCACGGCCTCATTCTCGGGGCCGAGGCGCTGTATCCCGAGTCTCCCGCGCTGGGCCGTTTTTACATCGTCACCGATCACGGGCCGCAAGTGCTCTGGGATGCGCTGGACGATGCCATCACGGGGGTCGGGTTGCCCTCGCTCAAGACGCGACGTGCGCTGCCCGTGCCGTTGATGCTCGTGCTTGCGCGGCTCACGATGGTGTTGGCTCGGGCCATTGCGTTTGTCACGCGCCGTCCGTACGGGAGGGTCATGGCCCGCCTCAAGCTCAACACCTTCGCGGTCCGCATGTTGGTCATCGACCGCTGGTTCGACATCAGCCGCGCCGAGCGGGACCTCGACTACACACCACTGCTCTCTTTTGAAGAGGGGTGGGCCGACATGATTTCCTGGTTCCGTCGCAGCTGAGTCATCCTGCGAGCCCGCCGGCCGGCTGTCGGAACGGGCCAGGGGCAGGGGTGCGCGCGCGCTCGATACTCTCGTACGCGGCCCGGGCTGCTTGTTCGGAGGCGCAGGGGAGGCGGATCGGATCCACACGCATCGCGCTGGTGTCTTCACGGCCGATCGTGACCCCGGCGCCGTGTCGGTGGACCCAGACGATGGTGTCCCAAGGCACCCATACCGTCTGATCGCTGCCGACGTGCCGCAGTGCGAGGCCCCCGGCCTCGATGCGGAACGTGGCGGTGGATTGACCGGAGAGGCGATGGGCGAGGGCGACGACGGCCACCAGGAGCAGGCCCCCAACGGCCCACGGTCCCAGCGGGCCGGCCGCGCTGTGCGTCATGGTGACCAGCTCCTCGAAGAAGCTGCTGTCGAACGCATCGGCGCGCAAGAAGGTGACGGGCAACGCGGGCTTGCCCAGGAACGGGCGGCCAACCCAAGAAAGCTCAGCGCCGACCAAGCCTTCGACGGCGAGCCACGCCCACAAGACCCGTCGGGCGACCCGTGGGTCGTCGACCAGGGCCCGCAGCAGCTGGTGCACCCGGACGACCCCGAGCGTGCCGGCAACGGCAAACACAGCGACGTGGCCCGCGAGAAGTCGGTGCGCCGTTTGGGTTGAACGAGCCAATGCAGCGTCGGACGGTATGGCCTGTTCCGCGGTAAACCAGGCCAGGGGCGCGGCGGCTCCCATCAGGGCGGCGGTGACCGCCAGGCCGACGAGCGTGCAGACGGCGACCTGAGCGACGCTCAGCCGCGCTCGCACAAGGCCGGCCGCGACGACGTTGGTGAGGGTGGTCAGCGCGAACAGCCCGCCGAACATGGCGATGAGTTTGACGCTCGCAAAGACGGCCTGGCGAGGGCTGCGCCACCATCCCATGGCAGCACCGTACAGGCCCGCCCCCACGACGATCGTGACCACGCAGCCAACGATGAGCGGCCGCAGCTCGGTGGCGTGGCGAACCGTGCGGACGAGCGTGCTGTCCATCCGGCACACCGTGGCAGGGCCGACCATCGTGGTGCGTCCCGCGGCGGTCGGGGCGGCGAGGCTCATCGTGTGCGCGGACCCGCGGTGAGCTCGTTGGCCCAGTGATCAACGAAGAACGCCTTGTCGCCGATGAGCTGCCCCTCGTAGGGGCCGACGAGGGGGCGGAGGGTCGCGGTCATCTGCAGCACGACCAGGACGAACATCACGCTCCAGCCACCGAGCCCGCGGACAGCGTTGGGGTTGAGTGCGGTCAGGACCCGTCGGATGAGCGCGAGCCCAAACCAGCTGGCGACGAGCAGGGTGGCGAGGTGGATGAACCCCATCACTGCCGATGAGCCGGTCGTCTGCGAAAAGAGCCAGCTGACTGGAGCCAGCCCGACAAGCAAAATCCCGATGAGGGCGACGCCCATCAGCAGCGCGGCGGCGGTCTCGCGGAGGGACTGGCTGGCGCCCGCAAGGCTCGAGAAGATGTACAGGCTCGGCAAGCACAGCAGCGAGCAGGCGAGCATGCCCAGGCTTAGCTTGAGCGGGACGACAAACCACTGCAGGCCGCCGGACATCGCAGCGACCACAACGCCCGTCGCCGAGAGCGTGAGCAGCACGATCGCGACGAGCTTGGTCAGCGTCCAGCTGCGGCGATGCAGATCTTCGACGACGTCGGCGGGCGCTTGCACCAGTGCGGTCGCGTAGTCGGCCAGCCCGCCGCTAAACCGACCCTTGCCTCCGCGTAGCGCAGGTTCTGGCGGCCGTGGCTCCACAGGAAGGCTGCGCTGGGTCTGGGAGGCTGGCGGATGAAGGTCAGGCGAATCAGGCGAAGGCATCACGGCTCGCGTGTGGCGTACCGCGTGCGGGTGGCGTGGACGACCTCAGCCCCCCCGACCGGTCGGGGCGCGTCGGTGGGCGGCCCGTGAAAACCGATCAGCCGCGGGGGTTCGCCATCTCGACGCCCGCGGATGACGGCTGCGAGGTCAGCTCCGCCGACGACGGCGGCTCTTACGGCGCGTGGGCTCCGCGTCGTCCGCTCCGCTCGTAGGGGCGGGGCCTGCCGCGTCGCCGGACGTCGCGGCTCGGAGTGCTTCGGGGAGCGGCGGCAGCCCGATCGCGTCGCGCCGGGCGTCGTTGAGCCCCAAGAACGTGGCCAGCTCGTCGAACACAGACATCCGCAACTCGTGACCCAGCTGGTCGGGGTCGCGGGCGTACCGGCACAGGCTGCGTCGATACAGGGCCAAGGCGGTGAGCGCGGGGGCGCCGGGCTCGGCCGAATCGCCGCCCGTGCGGCTGGCCAGCGCCAGCGCGGCCAACCGCGGATCGACCCCCTCCAAGACAAGCTCCGGCGATGGGGACTCGCGCACGACAAGCGCGATGGGATCATCGCCTTGGACAAGGTTGCGCAGTGTTTCGTCGGGGCAAGCCGTGAGCGTCTCGAGGACCTGTTGATGGAGCAGGGCGGGACTGGGCGCCCAATCGGGCAGGGGGGGAGCCTCGTCCAACTCCAGGGCCCGAAGCGCGGCATGGCTCGACATCAAGGGGGCGCCGTCGCGGTAGCCGGCCTCCGATAGCAGGTACCAAGCGTCCGCATCGTTGGGGTACCACTCGGTCACCTGACCCATGAGTGTCGCCGCAAAGTCGGCGCGCCCCAGGTCGATCTGCAACCGCGCCAGGCGTAGCGCGAACTGGCTCGCGCGATGGACCCGCTCGACTCGCTCCTCCTGTTCGAGCGGCTCGCCTTCGGCATCGGTGCGGACGAAGGCCAAGGCCACCCCGCGATCGGTGCCGAGATCGATCTCGAGATCGTCGTCGTCATCGGGTGTCTCGGGGTCGGGCGCCGCGCCGAACTCGAGGGCCAGTCGCAGCGCGTCGACCACGGCGAGCGCATCGATCCGCGCGGCTGCGGCGTCGACCGAGCCCTGCACCAGCTCGCATTCGGCCGCCATCAGCGTCAGATCGAGCCGCTCAAACGGGGCCAGGCCCTCCAAATCCAGCGCATCCTCGCAGTACCCGAGCGCGCGCGCCGGGTCGTCGAGATCGAACAAGCACAGCTGAGCGGCGGCCGCGTATGGCTCGAGGTAGTCCCCGTCCAGTTCGAGCGCGCGTTCGTAGCAGCGCAGACTCTCGTCGAGCTGACCCTCCGCGAGCGCGACGGCACCGAGCAGCACGGCCGCGTCTGGGTCTTCGGGCCGAGCCTGCTGGGCGTGATCGGCCGACGTTCGCGCGGACGCGGCGTCGCCCTGCTCCAGGAGGGCCCAACCACGGTCCAGGTGTGCAGCGTAGCGACTCGCTTCGCCAAACCCGTGGTCGTGATAGTCGTCGCCGTCGGAAGCCGGCATTGGGCGCTGGATATAACACGCCCCTGTTGCCCGCGCGCCCCGCCCGGGCGTCGCGAGGAGTGATGCTCACGGGGTGAGGCAGAGGCCAAATCGTGGGTTTCCTTGTCTTGTGGACGACATCGTTGCCACCATGCGTTGACGATGGGCGTGCCCCGCACTCGACCCCAGCTTCGCTCCCGGCGCGGCACATTGGCGCCCGCGCGGGCTGCGGTCGGCGTGGCTCTCATCGCGGTCGGCCTGGCGTGCCACAAGCCTGGCCCTCCGCCGAAGTTTACGGGGTCGCCGCTGCAGCCCGTGGCGGCCGGGGTCGATCCCGGATCACCCGCGGAGCGTTCGTGGTCGGATCTTCTCGCCGCGCGACAAGCCGATCCCGCAGCCGCCGAGGTGGTGGGCCTGGCGCAAGCCCTCCTCGACTCCGACCCTCCGCCCGCCGGTCGCCTCGCCGCGTGGGCCGCCCTCGCCGAGCAGTCGTACCTCATCGGGGACGACGCCACCGCGGCGACGTGGGCCGAGCAGGGATTGTCCCAGCTTCAGTCCGGTCCCGCGTTGTCGAACCCCGACACCGCCTCCGCGTTGCGGGCCGACCTGGCCGGCACGCATCTGCGCGCGCTGGCCCGGGGTGGCGATCCGATCCAGGCCCTGACCGCGCTGGGAGATCCGAACGCGTCGGGTGCGCTCGACGAGGAGGCGAGGCTGGGCTTGCGGGCCGTCGCGCTCGACCGAAACGCCGACGCTGGGGCGGCGGTCGTGGCCTACCTGCAGTGGCGCCAGGCGCTGAGCGATGATGACCCCAGCGCCCCTTGGGCGGAGCACCGAGCCCGGGTGCTCGCGGCCCGGGTTCCCGTCACCGAGCTTGCCGAGGCTGCCAACAATGCGGTTGGGGAGGGCACGTCTCCTGTGCATGCGTGCCTTGCTGCACGGATGGGCGGGCCTGCGCCGACGTCCAAAGCCCCCGCGTGGGCGCAGCGCTGCGCGAGCAACGTGGAGCGCATCGGAATCATGCTGCCCAGGACGGGGCCGCTCTCGGCACTGGCCGACACCCATCTGGTGGCTGCGCTGGCCGCATCCGATGTGTTGGGGGCCCGTCATGGAGAGGTGGAGATCCTCTGGGAGGATCCGGGTTCCTCGGCCAAGGGCACCCGAAAGGCGGTGCGCGCTCTCAAGGCGATGGGCGCCGATGTCATCGTGGGGCCGCTGGGATCCAAGCTTGTCGGCGTTGCGGCTCGCGAGGCGGGCGACTCGATCCCTATCGTGGTGCCCGGCGAAGGGCGTGGGGTCGCCCGCGGTGTCGCGCCAAGCCTGGAGGCCCGCGTCGAGGCGCTGGTGAAACTGGCCAAGGCGGCGGAGAAACACCGTTTGGTGATCCTCGCGCCCGACAATGCCTACGGGCGTCGGGCCGTCGCGGCGGCGAAGCGGTACGGCGGCAGGATGAAGTACGACGTGGTGGCGCGGCAGTACGAAGCCGGGACGACCAGCTTTGCCAAGACGCTAAAGCCCATCACCACAGCGCTGTCGCACGACAGCGCCTTGCTGCTCGCGGATCACCTGTCTCGGGCCGAGATGGTCGTCCGCCAGCTGGCACGCATCGGGAAAGTCCCAAGCCGGGACGACACGCCCGGCCTGATGGTGATGACCACGGCCGAAGGCGCCTCGGACCGAGCGCTTCGGGACGCAGGCTCAACTTTCGAGGGCGTCTGGGCCGCCCCCGTCGCGACGCCTGTCGTCGCCGGGCCGACCGGTGTGCAGTTTGCGAGCGCGTACGCCCGGGGGGCCAACACGCTGCCCGGCGACCAGGCGATGTTGGTGTACTACGCGATGCATATGGCGTTTACCGGTCGTGCGGCCAAGGGGTCGGGCTACGCGCCTTTGGTCCGCGTCGTCCAAGGCGAGTTTGTTCCCGCGGCAACGGGGGAGGATGGATCATGAGGAACTCGGGCGGGAACAAGCGTGGACGCCGCGAGCGCGGCAATCGCGGGCCATCGTCGTCCGACGCTGACAACGGCGGCCAACACCGCGTTCCCGGCTTGCGCGCGGTCCTGGAGCTGCTGCGGTTTGCGCCGCGACGCGTGCAAGAGGTGCTCGCGGTTGCAGGTCGGGCCAAGGGCGAGCTCAACGATGCTGCGGGTGCCGCTGGGGTGCCGCTCACCATCGTGGACCACGCAACGCTGTCCAAGCGGGCCGGAGATGCGGATCCACGCGGGGTGCTCGCGCTCGCCCATCCGGCGGCCGAGGTCGAACTCGACGATATTCTTGCAGGTTTTGCGACCGCCCCGGATGCGGACGCCACCGCGCCACCCGCCCGTCGCATCCTGTTGGCGTTGGACGGTGTTCTGGACCCGGGCAATCTCGGTGCCTTGATGCGTTCGGCCGAGTTCTTCGGCGTCACAGCCGTACTGTGGCCGCGCGATCGCGCCGCGACGGTCACCCCCTTGGTGGTGCGGGCGTCGGTCGGTGCCTCGGAGCGGCTGGCGTTGTGCCGTGTCACCAATCTCGCCCGTGCGCTCGACGCTTGCAAGGCCGCAGGCGCTTGGATCATGGGCACGGTGCCCGAAGGCGGGCGGCCTCTGGCGGCCTTGCTCGCCGAGGATGCCCTGCCAGACCCCCTCGTCGTCGTTCTTGGGGGAGAGGAGCGGGGCATTCGGCGACTCACTCGCGAGCGCTGCGACTTCCTGGCGACGATTCCCCGCGCCGGAGCCCTGGCGTCGCTGAACGTCTCGGCCGCGGGCGCTGTGGTCTTGGCAGCCGTCACCGCGTCGGTGTGACCCCGCCAAGGTTCGAACGCGCAACGCGTTGAACCCAGGTTTGGGCCAACGTACCCTTGCGGCCCGACCAGGCAGGTCGTGCTCGGCGGCAGTCTCCACGTTCGGTTGCGTGGCGACGTGCCCGTCCTCATGCCCATGCCGCTCGGTTCAGGCTCCCACATGGCAGACGTCGTCACCGCCCTCCTCGATCACCTCACCCAAGGGGACGAGGACTCCCGCACCGCACTCTCCGAGCAGGTCAGCGCCGAAGGTCTCGACCTCGCGGCCGCGCGCCTCAGCGCCAAGGACAGCCCCGCTTCGGCCCCGGCCGTCGCGCTGGTCCTGGGCCTCACCGCGCTCGAGTCCACCGAGGAATCGGACGCCGCGCCGCTGGTGGATGCGGCCAAGGCCGCCGCTCAGCGTGCGCCCCGTGACGCCGAGGGCAATGACGTTGCACTGCTTGCGGGCACGGTGATCTGGCGGGCAACAAAGGACTCCAAGCCGGCCGAGCCTTACTTCCGTCGGGTTCGTCGCAGCGATCCAGCGCACGCTGGCGTGCTCGCGTTTTACCGCGAAGTGTTTGCGGCCGAGGACCAAGCCAGCCAGCTGATGCAGGTCTTGGTTCAGGCCCGCCGTGCGAGCAAGGAAGACCCGGCCCGTCGGTTCTCGTTGGCCGAGGAGATGGCCGGGCTCGCCGAGGGACGCCTGCACAGCCCCGAGCGCGCGATCGAAGTCTGGCGATCGGTGATGCGCGAGGACGGATACGACGAGCGCGCTGGCCAGGCGCTGCAGCGTCTGTACCGCGACAGCGGCAAGTGGACCGCGCTGGTCGACCTGCTCAAGGACGATCTGGAGCGCGTGCCCTCGGGCGCTGAGCACGACGCCCCGCGGATCGAAAAACTGCTCGAGATAGCGGCGCTGTATCGCGACCGCCTCAACCTGGACGGCCTGGTGCTGGGCACGCTCCAGCGCATCTTGGACATCGACCCGCAGCACGAGGCGAGCCTCGAGGTCCTTGCCGAGACCTACGAGAAATCGGGGCGGTTCAACGACTTGCTCGGCGTGTACACCAAGCGAATCGACGCGGCGGCCGAGGCGGGAGACACCGCGCGGCAAGTCCAACTACTCGGTGCCGTCGCCGAGATCTGGGTTGAGAAGCTCGGGAACCCCCAGCGGGCACTGGAGCCCCTGGACAAGGTGCTCGCGCTGGCTCCCGGAGACGCGGGGGCGCGTGGGCTGCTCGCACGCATCCACGAAAAACGCCGCGACTGGCGTGCCCTCATCGCGCTGCGGCGCGAGGAGCTGGCAGACGTCACGGGGGACGCGGCGCTGACGCTGCGGACGGAGCTGTCGAACCTGGCCGAGGAGAAGCTCGGCGACCGCAGCGAGGCGATCGCCGCATGGAATGAAGTCCTCGAACATCACGGTGATGTTCCCGAGGCACTGGATGCCCTGTCTCGGCTGTACGAGCGGGAATCTCGCTGGGCCAACGCGGCAGAGATCATCCATCGAAAGCTGGTGGCCGCGTCGCACGACGAAGCCGTCCTGCTGCTGGGTCACCTCGGTGGCCTGTACTCGGATCGCATTCATTCGGCCGCCGACGCCACGTTGGTCTGGCGCGAGCTGTTGCGCTTGGTGCCACGGCACGACCGTGCCACGCGGCGTCTCCGGGACCTGTACGTCGCCGCGGCCGACTGGGACGCGCTCAGCGACTTGTACGAAGCCCAGGGGCGCCTTGTCGACGTTGTCGATGTGCTCCAAGGCGCGGCCGATCGCGTCAGCGATACCGAGGCGCGCGTGGCTCTTTACCGCCGCGTAGCGGCGCTGTGCCGTGATCGCTTGGGCCAGCCCGAGCGCGCCCTCAAGGCGCTGGAGCGAACGCTGGCGATCCAGCCCGACAACCTCGCCGTCGCGCGGGAGCTCATCCCAATCTACCGCGAGCAGTCGAACTGGGCGCGATTGATGGGGACGTATGAGGTCCTTCTCAACGCCGCCGCCGAGGACGATGAGCGGCTCGAGATCATTGGTGCTCTGCGAAGCGTGGCCCAAGACCGCTTGGGGTCTCCCACGTTGCGTCTGCAGTGGGCGGCGCGTGGCTACAAGATCCGGCCCAGCGACAGCGAGCTGCGCAAAGCGTTGGAGGCGGCCGCGGAGGAAGCCGACGGCTGGGACGAGCTGGTCAAGATCTACGAGGACCGTATCGGGGTCGAGGGCGTCAGCGACGAAGAACATCTCCAGCTCTTGGACCGGCTCGCCGGCATTGCTCGGGATCGCCTGTTCAAGCCCGACGACGCGCAGCGTTACTACCGACGGATCATCGCGCTAGACCCGAACAACGACGCCGCGATGACGGCGCTCGAGGGCATCTACGCGTCGACGCGGCGCTGGGAGGACCTGTCCGAGGTCTACCAACGCCGCCTTGAAGTCACGACCCAGCCCGAGGCGCGTCTGACCACGCTTCGTGGCCTGGCCAAGCTCCAAGAGGACCAACTGGGCGACTTGGCGGGCGCGGTGACGAGCCTCAACGCCATTCTCGAGCTGGACCCAGAGGACGACCGTCCACTGTCGGCGCTGGCACGGATCCATCGCAACCGCGGCACGTGGGTTGAGCTGGCCGAGGTCCTGACGCTCACCCTGGACCGCGCCGAGTCGATCACCGCCCGGGTTCCGCTTCTGTTTGAGCTGTCGCAGATCCAGGCGCAGCGCCTGTCGCTCTCCGAAGACGCGGTCGAGGGCTTCCTCGGCGTGCTCGAGCTCGAGCCGCTCCACGGTGAGACCGTGGACGCACTCGAAGCGTTGCGCACCTCGGACCCCTCCACGAGCCTCGCCGTGATGCGAGGCTTGCTGCCCTACTATCGCCGTAAAGACGATCGGGTACGCGAAGCCGAGGCGATGGAGGTCATTGTCGCAGCGGAGGAACAACCGCAGCGCCGGGCCGCGCTTCTGACCCAGCTGGCCGACACCTACGAGCGCATGGATTCTCGCCGAGAGGATTCCCTGCGGATCCGCGGGGAGCTGTTTCGCGCCGACCCCAGCAACTACGACACCCGCAAGACGTTCCAACGACTGGGCCACGAGCTGTCGCGCGAACAGGACGTCGGCCAGGCGTACGAAGAGGTCTTGGCGGGCGTGGCCCAGGCGGCCGAACTCGCCGAGGCCGAGGGCCGGACCCCGGCCCGCGAAGAGCAGATCCTGCGACGGGACATGCTGCTTGAGTATGCGGCGATGCTGCGCGACTCGCTGCAGCGGCCCGAGGACGCCGAGGACACGTACCGCGACGTCCTGGACAGCGACGAGACCCACCAAGGCGCGTACGAAGCCCTTGAGGAGCTTTTGCGTGGCCGCTCGGCCAACGAAGCGCTGATGGCGTTGTACCGCCGCCGCGTCGACGTCACGTTCAACCAACGTGAGCAGCGCGAGCTGCTGTCGCGCATTATCGAGATCTCCAGGTCGCTGCTCAACGACCGGTCGACGGCAATCGCGACCGCTGAGGAGCTGCTGGATCTCATCCCGAACGACCTCGACACGATCAAGCTCCTGGCGCAGATGTACGCGGCAGGCGAGGGCGACGATGCCGATCCTGCGCAGCTCGAGGAGATCCTCGGCCGCTGGGTTGAGCTCACGGAGGACTCGGACGAACGCCAGGCGCTCATGGTGCGCCGCGCCGCGATTCGCATTGAGGATCTCGAAGATGCGTTCGGTGCGGTTGACCTGCTCGGTCAAGTGCTGGGCGACGACGCGAGCAACGCCGAAGCGCGGCAACTGCTGGAGTCGCTGCTCGACGTCGGCGGCGTCGCGCTGCAAGCGTGTGCCTTGCTGGAGCCCATCTACGCCGAACAAGGTGACCACAGCGGCCGGATCCGCATCCTCAACGTGCGTCGTCAACAGGCGGCTGATTCCGGCTCGGCGGACCAGGCGATCACACTGCTGATCGAGATCGCGGGCCTGCGCGAGCGCGAGCTGGACGATGGCCCCGCGGCGTTCGACGCGATGCGCGAGGCATTCCTGCTCGACCCACGACGCTTGGACACGCGGCAAGAGATCCAGCGCCTCGCGCTGGCGCAGGGCAGGGCCACCGATCTCGTCGGCGTCTGGCGTGCCGCGCTGCAATCGGACCTGGCGGCCGACAAGGCGCTGCAGATCGACCTGACGCATCGCGTCGCGGTGCTGCTGGACGAAACGATCGGCGACCAAGAACTGGCCCGTGCGGCGTACAGCCGTCTGTTGTCGCTCGACCCACCCGACGCCACGCTCGCCCAGATGGCGGTCGAGGCTCTGTGTCGGCTTCACCTCGAAGCCGGTGACGGGGTCCAACTCATCGAGGCCAAGCGCGCGTTGCTGCGGTTCACGGACGACGCGGAGCAACAGGTGGCAATCCGGCTCGAGATCGCAGGATTCCAGGAGCAGCTCGGCGACCGCGTCGGGGCGGCGATGACGTACAGCGAGGTGCTCGACATGCAGGTCGACAATCTGCAAGCCCTCGAGGCGTTGGAGCGGCTGTTTCTCGAAGAGGGGGAGTGGACACGCTTGTGCGAAGTCCTCCAGCATCGCATCGAGGTCACCGCGGACTCACGGATGCGTGCACCCGTGTGGCGTCAGATCGGTGAGATCCAGCGCGACCAGCTCGCCAACGCGCATCACGCCATCGCGGCGTTCCAGTCGGTGGTCGACCTCAAGGTGGGTCGCGAGGAGACCGCGTACGCCCTGCAGGCGCTCGTGGGGCTCGACGAGCTGCTGGAGCGGTGGCCGGATGTCGAGGAAAACCTGCGACGGCTGGTGACCCTCGCCGAGACGGACTCCGACCGGGTGGAGCTGCAGCTGATGACAGCGCAGGTCGTGGGCGATCGATTGGGGCGCCACGGCGATGCGCTCGATCTGCTCAAGCGTGTGCTGGACCTGTCGCCCAACGAGGAGCGTGCGCGCGATGCCGTGCGCGCGCGTCTTGAAGACGACGACACGTACGAGCGAGCGATGCGGGTGCTGATGCCGCTGTACGAGACCGAGCAGAACTGGGCAGAGCTGCTGCGGCTCGAGGAGCTTCAGGCGCGCAAGCAGCCCTCTGGGCGGCGGCGCCTCCAGGCCTTGCTGCGCGTCGCGACCACGCAAGAGGAGCGCATCGGTGACTCCGAGCGGGCGTTTGCGGTGCTCTGCGACGCGATGACCGAGGCTGCCGATCAGCCCGAGCTCGAAGATATCGTCGAAAAGGTGGAGCGCCTGGGCGAGCTGCCCGAGCGTGCCGAAGCGTTGCTGGCGGCCTACCGCCAGACCGTCGATCACATCCTCGACGCGGACCTGCAGCAGCGGGTTTGCAAGGCGATGGGGCACGTTGCCCTCGAGCGGCTCAACAATCTCGACGCCGCCCGCGAAGCGTTTGAGCGTGTGCTGGAGATCGCACCCGATGACGCCACCGCGGCGACAGCACTCGACAGGATCTACCGCGAGCTCGAGGACTTCGAGCCGCTGGCGCAGCTGCTGCAGGGGCGCGCGGAGCGGGCCAGCGATGTCGCCACCCGCGACGAAGTCTTGACCCGAGCGGCCGAGTTGCACCGTGTGCAGCTCAATGACCCCGAGGGCGCGATTCAGCTGTACGAACGGCTCTCATCCGATGCCATGGGGACCGAAGAGGTCCAGGCGGTGCTCGAGCCGCTGTACGAGGCGACGGAGCGCTATCGCGAGCTCGCAGGGCAGCTCAATCGGAAGCTGGCGAGGCTCGAGGGGCACCAAGCCGTCGATGCGCACCTGCGCCTCGGGCGTCTGTACGGTGACAAACTCGGGGACCAGGCCGAGGGCATTCGGCATCTCGCGATCGCGTTGCGTCTCGACCCGGACCACGCGGTCGCGACCGACGAGCTGGGCCGCTACCTCGAAGACACGACCATGCGGACGCAGGTCGCGGACATGCTCGAGCCTGTCTTTGCTGCGGTCGCGGACTGGGCACGCTTGATCCAGATCCAGGAGATTCGATTGGACGATGCGCCCAACGAGGGGGCCCGCGTCCAGATTCTGCTGAAGATTGCACGCATCGAGGAGGACCAGCTCGAAGACTTGGATCGGGCCTTTGACTCGTACACGCGCGTCTTCAAGGAGCAGCCGAGCAACGCGACGGTGCGGGATCAGCTGTCGCGCCTGTCGGGCGTGCTGGCGCGTACCGACGACTACGCCGAGCTGCTGACCGAGCACGTCACGACGGTTGCCGCGGACGACAATACCGACGAGACGCTCAAGGTCGTGGCCGAGGCCGCGCACATGTGGTCGGGCTCGCTGCGGCTGCCAGAGCGCGCCGTGCCGCTGCTGCAGCGGATCCGCGAAGCTCGCATGGACGATGCCAACGTGTTTGCATCGCTGGAGTCGGCGCTCACCCAGTCGGAGAACTGGGCTGGGCTGTCGGAGATGTACTGGAGCGAGGTCGACGTCGCCATGGATGAGCGGCGCCAGATCGAGGTCCTGCGCAAGCTTGCGACGCTCGCGTCCGAGTTGCTCGAGGACGCCGACGAAGCGGCGCGAGCGTACCGCCGCATGTTGGACATCCGGCCCGACAACGAGCTTGCGCGTCAGCGCCTGGAGCAGATCTACGAGTCGACCGAACGCTGGCCCGACCTCGTGGAGCTGCTGCGCGACCGTCTCGACCACACCGATGGCAGCGAGCAGCGCAACTCCGTCCACGCCCAGGTTTCGGACATCTTCGAGGAGCACCTGGACGAGCCCGAGGCCGCGGTCGACACACTCGAGACGATGCTCGGTGAGCTGACCGACGACCCCGAAGCGGTCTCGCGCTTGGAGCGGATCGCCCAGTCACGCGGCCCATTGCGGCCGCGCATCCTGTCGATCTTGCGACCCATCTACGAGCGTCAAGGCAACGTGCGGCGGATGGTCGAGGTCGATGAGTGGCAACTGGCCCACAGCGAGGACCCGACGACGCGCCACGGCCTGTATCGCGAGATGGCGGCGCTGCAGCAGCGAGCCGGCGACGGCGGCGAGGTTGCCTTCCGCACGTTGTGCCGCGCGCTGTCCGAGCCTGGCCCTGACGACGCGCTCGAGGTGCTGGATGCCACGTTGGAGCAACTCGCGGGCGACTACGATCTCGCGGCCGAGCTGGCCGACGCCCTGATCGGAGGAGCCCGGAACGAGGCGCTGGCCGATGATGAGGAGCGTCGCTTGGCGCTGCTCGTGCGTGGCGCAGCGATCTTGTCCGAGCGCAATGAGATCGAGCGCGCGATCGAGGTCTTGGGCGAGGCACTGTCGCTCTCGCCTGAGGACGCGCGTGCCCTGGCGCTGCTCGATGCGGCGCTCATCGTCGCGGGCGAGTTCGAGGCCCTCAAGGGCGTGCTGGCCACCCGTGCGAAGATCGCCGAGGACGACACCGACAGGCTCGCACTGCAACGCCGCCTCGGTACCCTGCTCGAGGACACGTTGAGCGAGCGGGAAGCCGCGGTCGAGGTCTGGAAGGACATCATCGATCTCGAGCCTGGCGACGCCGAAGCGCTTGGGCGCCTCGCGCAGGCCTACGGCGACGCTGAGCAGCACGGCGAGCTTGCTGAGATCCTGCTCCGCAGCGTCGAGACGTCGGACGATCCGGCAGCCCGACGCGAGCTCCGTCTGCGTCTTGCGACGCTGCAGCGGGAGTCCTTGGACGATCGCGATGCGGAGATCGACGTGCTCCGCACCCAGCTCACCGAAGATGCCGAAGACGACGAGGTGCTCGGCACCCTGGCCGATGCTCTGATCGCCGAGGAACGTCACGCAGAGGCCGCCGATACCATTGGCGAGCGTGCCGCGGTTGCGACCGACGATGCGCAGATCGCAGCGTTGCAGCTGTCGGCAGCGCGCTTGTTCTCGGGTCCACTCGAAGACACCGCCTCGGCCCTGGAGCGATACGAGCAGATCTTGGCGCTGGCGCCCGGGCATCCGGAGGCGGTCGGGGACCTGGTGGGTCTCGCGGTCGGTGTCGACAACTACGAGGTCGCTGGCCCCATGGTTGTGCCGCACCTCGAAGCCACGCAGCGCTGGGAGGACCTGGCGAGCGTACTGGCCGCCCGCGCGGGGCTGACCTCGGACCCCGAGGATAAAGCGCGAACGCTGCGCCAGCTCGCGGCCGTTCGCGTGGAGCAACTGGGCGACGTCGAAGGGGCCCTGGAGTCCCTGCGCGAGCTGATCGACGTTGTCGAAGCCGAGGGCCTCAACGAGGTCCTGCAGGACGCGGGGCGACTTGCGGTCCATCTCAACGGTGCCGAAGCACTCATCGACGATCTGGCGGCCCGCTCGGTCGACCCCGATCGTGAGCCCACCGTGCGCACGATTCTAGCGAGCTTTGCGGCCCACATGGCCGAGGAGATTCTCGGCGAGAACGCCAAGGCGCTGAGCATCTTGATGCCACTGCTGGAGGCGGGCTCAGCCTCGCCAGAGCTCTGTGCGGAGGTCGAACGTTTGGGGCGCAGCAGTGATGCGCCCGCCGCGGTCGCGTCCGCGCTGCGCGAGGCAGCGCGCATCGCCAATGATCCCGAGACGCAAGGTGCATCGTTGCTCCGGCTGGGCCAGGTGCAGCTGGAGCAGGGACAGCTGGCCGACGCGCTGGACTCGTACCGTGAGGCGTTTGAGCTCACACAGGACCCAGACGCTGTCGCTGGCCTCGAGGCCGTCTTGGAGGGGAGCGAAGGGCAGCCCTCGGCCGGCCTCCTCGACGCGCTCGATACAGCGTACGAAGCGCAGGCGAACGTGCCCGGACAAGCACGCGTGTTGGAGTGCCGACTCGCTGGCGCCGATGCGGATACGGACGTCGCGCTTCTCGAACAACTCGCCGTGGTCTTGGACGAGGGCGGAGGCACGCAACTCGAAGCGCTCGAGACTTGGGCGCGCTTGCTTCAGCGCGACCCGGAGTCCGAGCGCGCGCTCAATCGGGTGCTCGAGCTGGCGCAGAGCACCCAGCGGATGCCCGAGGCGGCAGCCGCAATGCTCGCGGCGGTGGGGGTCGCAACGGAGCAGGGGCGCTCGGCGACCGGACTCGCCCTGAAGACGGCATCGACGTTCCACAACGAGGTTGGGGATCCAGAGCAAGCACTCACCGTGATCGCGGGGATACTGGCCGAGGACCCGGAGCACGGCGAGGCGCTCGACCTTCTCGTCGCCGCCTCGCGCGCAACGGGCGACGCGACGCGCTTCCACGAGGCTTTGGTGCGGTCGGCCCGGGCCCAGGCCGATCCGATGAAGGCCGCCGCGCAGTGGCGTGAAGCCGCTGGCGTCGCAGAGGGGCCGATGGCGGAGCCCGATCGGGCCGTCGCCGATCTCGAAGAGGTGCTCTCGGTCGACGAGGCCGACACCGAGTCGTGGACGCGCCTGATGACGCTGCTTGCGGCCGCCGACAAGCACGAGCAGCTGGCGGAGGTGCTCTCACGCCGTGTGATGATCACCGACTCGCCCGATGAGCGGCAGGCCCTCCGGCGTCAGCTGGCGGACCTGTATGTGCAGCGGTTCGACCGGTCCGACGACGCGATCGTCGTCTACCAAGACATGATCGCAGACCAGCCCGACGACACGCAGGCGCTGGCGGATCTGGAGCGGGTGCTCCGCAAGGCCGAGCAGTGGGACGACGTGCGGGATACGCTCGAGAGTCGACTCGAGGTTGTCGACGGTGAAGACCGCATCGAGACCCTGCTGCAGCTGGCCGTGCTCGCGGACACCAAGCTGGACGATGCGGGCGATGCCATCGAGCGGTACCAGGCGCTGATCGTCGAGCGGCCCGAGCACGGCGACGGCAACGCCGCGCTGGAGCGACTGCTGCGGGCCGAAGAGCGTCACGTCGATCTGTCGGAACTGTGGGAGGCTCGCATGCAACGGCAGCGCGAGTCCGGTGATGCCGATGGCTTCCGCAAGACGGGCTCGGATCTGGCGGGACTCCTCGCCGAAGAACTCGACCACTCCGAGCGCGCGCAGGAAATCCTGGAGCAGCTTCTGGAGCTGGACCCGACCTACGTGCCTGCGATCCTCTCGCTCGCTTCCGTGCACGAGGCGCGCGGTGACGATGCGTCGATGCGTGAGGCGCTGGAGCGGGCCGCCGCGTACGAACCAACCGGGGCCGACGGTGCTGCGCTGCAGCTGCGATTGGCTCGCTTGGCGGGGGACGACGGTGCGGCGCGCAGAGGGTTCTTGGGCGCCGCCCTTGAGCTCGACCCGGGCTGCGTCGAGGCGCTCGACGAGTTGTCGACGCTGGCGCGGGAGGACGAGGACTGGAAGCAGGTCATCGCGCTGCTGGAGCTCAAAGCGATGGCTGCCGAGGGCGACGAGGCCAAGACGGCGCTCGTGCTGGAGCGCGTCGACCTGATGCTCGAGCACACGGCGGATGCCGAGAATGCGCTGGAGGTGCTTGCACCCCTGTATGAGCGCGTGCAGGACGATGTCGGCATCAACCGGCGAATCGCCAACTCGCTGTACAGCGCGTCCCGCTTCCAAGAGGCGGGCGGCATGTACAACTGGCTGGTCGAGGTCGGCCGTCGTGGCAAGCGCAGCAAGGTGCTGGCGCACGATCTGACCCGGCTGGCGCGCGTGCACGCCGAAGCGGGCGAGCCCGAGCCTGTGCGCGACCTGCTGGTCGAGTCGTATCGAATCGACACGACCAACGTCGAGACGCTGATGGCGCTCGGCTCGGTGTACGAGGGCGAGGTCCAGTGGAAGGACGCGCTGAAGATCTACCGGACGATGCTGCTGCAAAACGCAGATCAATCCGGTCTACTGCGGCGGGGCGACATCTACATTCGACTGGCCCGCGCTCACGTTGCGCTCGACGAAAAGCCGAAGGCACGCGCGATGCTGCGACGTGGCATGGAGGAGGACGCCCAGCATCCTGAGCTGGCCGCTCAGCTCGAGACGCTCGGGTAGGGCGCCCCGGCCGCCCAGGCCCACCCGGTCGGGCAGACCGGTTGGGCGGGCGGCGACTGCTTGTGCGGCCTCGGCAGATCAGTCGTTGGAAGCGGACCCGACCACGAGGTCGAAACGCTGGATCCAACGCCCGAGCTGGCGGGGTTCGATCCCCATCGCCCGTGCGGTCGCCTCCGTGTCCCCGGAGTTCTCAGCCAGTGTCTTGACCAGCTCCGCACGCACGCGCCGGACCTCGTCGGGGCTGTCGGGGAGGCCGTCGTCGTCATCGAGGACTTCGGCCAACGCGTCCGATGTGATCGTCCCGTCGCCCGACGCGAGCAGGCTCGCGGTCGTCAGCGTTTGACGAAGCTGCCGGACGTTGAACGGCCACGGGCGGACCAAAATCCGTCGAAACGCATTCGTCGTGATCCGGATGGGGCGCCCCTCACCGTGCAGCTCCAAAATGACGCGCCGAACGAGCAAGCCCAGGTCCTCACCTCGAGAGCGCAAGGGCGGAAGCTCAGCCACGTACCCCGCAAGGCGGGAGTACAGGTCGCTACGGAACCCGCCTTCGTCGACCATGTGGGCCAGGTCGTGCAGCGTGCCGCACACCAGACGCACGTCGAAGCTTCGCTCATCATCCTCGCCGACTCGGGCGGCGCGGCCCTCCGACAGCGCAGACAACAGCTTGCCCTGCACCAGCTGAGACAGCTCGCCGAGCTCGTCGAGCATCAGGGTTCCCCGGTCGGCCTTTTCGAACAACCCGGCCGTGCCGTCACCGCCGAAGAGGACCTCTTCGACGCGGTCTGGAGACAGTGCGGCGAGGTTGGCGAGCACAAACGGCCCCTCGCGCTCGCTGGTGCGGTGCAGTGCCCGCGCCATGTATTGCTTGCCCGTGCCCGTCTCGCCCCGCAACACGATAGGAATTGTGCTGTCCGCCAGGCGGATGAGGGTGCGTTCGACCTGGCGCAGGTGCGGGCTGCAGGTGCCCGTGGGATCGAGCTCGCGGAGTCCCTGGACGCGGGTGCGCTGCTGCTGGACCTCGCGAACCATCCAAAAAGAGCGCCCGATCTCGACGACATCTTGCTGCCGCAGCTGGACATTGCCGTGCACGCGATGCCCGTTGACCAGCGTCCCGTTGCGACTCTCCAGGTCGTGCAAGGTCGCCTGGATCCCCGAGTGGGTCACCGTGACGTCGATGCGCGCGTGCTCTCCACTCACCCAACCAAATGGGATGCCGATCGCGGTGGACCGGTCGGACTGCTTGATCGAAATGCCGTCCGCCTCTTCGTCGCGACCAAACTGGATGCTGTGGGGTGCTTCCAGCGAGACAATCTTGCCGGCCGACGCGAAGTGATCCTCGGGTGAGCCGAGACACAGCAGCCAAGCCCGGGTGGGCTGGGCCTCCTCGTCGCGCGGCTCCTCCTCGACGAGCGTAGTGGTCAGCGGATTGTTCTCTGTCACGGCTGATCTCTGCTCGGTTTGGGGGCGATGAAGACCATCGGCACGACCGAGTACCTAGCCTTTCGATGCTAGGGGCAGGGACCTTTCGGGGTCAATGTGGGTGATGCGGACCACTCTGGTCCTACTGGCGACTCGCGCCCACATGGTCGTGACCGAATCCGCTCTCGCGCACGGACGCATGCGCGAGACCGCTCCGATTGGGGCTTGGTCAGCCGCCGTTGAGCTGTTTTCGCGCAGCTTCTTCGCTCACGCAGTCTTCATCGACGGTGTTGTTGCAGTTGTCGTCCTTACCGTTGCAGATCTCGGGTCCGGGCTTTTGGTCCTGGATGCAGATCTTTTTCGCGTTGACGCACTGCATGGTGCCCGCGTTGCACACTCCAGCCTTGCCTGTCGTGCACTGCGACTCCGCCGCCGGTACAGAGTCCTCGTCGGTTTGACCGTCGCAGTCGTTGTCGACGCCGTCGCACGTCTCGGCTGTTGGCTGGATGACCTCCGCATCGCACTGCGAGGCCTTTCCGTCCGCGGCGCAGTGCCACTTGCCAGACGTACGGCACACGCCCTTGGCGCCCGCGAAAAAGCAGAGTGCTCCGTCGCGCTCGAACCCGTTGTCGACGATGCCGTCGCAGTCGTCGTCCAGCGAGTTGCAAAGCTCGTCGGTCGGGACAACTTGCCCCTCACACTCGGCGAGCGTGCCGTCGTCTCGGCAGGTGGTGCGACCCGCCTTGCACACGCCGCGGCCCTGCGTTGCCTTGCTCCCGGTGTAGCAGGGCTCTTCAATGCCTGGACGGCAGGCGACGCCGCCACCTTCGATCGCTGCGGCGCGGCGCTTCTTCTCGAGCATCGCGTCGGAGTTGGCACAACCGACGCCGACAGAAATCCCGGCCGCGAAGGCGATCGCGGCCCGAGCGACAAGGCCCGGCAGCGTAGTCGCCTGGTGTGCGCCTCGGCGGGCGGCTCGACGGTGGTCAGATGATGACAATTCGAGGGTCTTCGACCGCTTACCCGCGCCGACGCCCCTGTTGGCTCCCATGGTCAGAGCATACACCGCTTGCTATGTTCGCGGCACCGTGTCGCTCCTAGGCAAGGTTTACCTCGGGGTAAGTCTCGTTCTTCTGGTCCTAGGGATCGTGTGGGCATCCCACGCGCTTCAGAGCAACGCGGCGACGTCGATCAAGATCCAGTTGCTCGTGCCGCGCTTGGATCTCGCCGAACCGCTCGCGCGTCACTTTTACGAGGTGCGCGCCGCAGCGCTCGTCGCGGGCTGGGTGGCCGCGGGTGCGATCTTGGCCATCCTGGCCATTCGAGCACCGTTTCGTATTCGCGGGGTGGCGATGATCCAGCGTCGCATCCGCGAGCTGGAGCGCGAGGTGTTGGAGCTTCGGACGTTGCCCTTGCGCCAGCACGATGAGGACGAAGCGCTCGCCGCCGAAGCGCACTTGGACGCAGGAACCAAGAAGGTCATGACCGAGAAGATCCTCCGCGATGAGCGTGAGGCGGGCGGTCGTAGTCCGGGAGGGCGCACCTCGTGACGACGGTGATCTTGGCGCTGCTCTGCCTCGCCGCAGGATTCGCTGGGGGCTGGTGGTACATCGCTCCCCGTCGAGCGATCACCGAAGCCCTCGCGCGCCGCAGTCGGGTTTTGTACGAACTCGCCGAGGGCGACCTCGAGAACGTGGCGACGGAGCTCGAGCGCGTGGCCGAGGTGGAGCCAGGAGACTCGACGGTATTCCTTGCGCTCGCAGCCCTGGACCGCCGCCGCGGCCGAGTGGAGCGCGCCAAGGCCATTCACCGGACGGTGTTGGCGTCGGCGACCCTGCCGCCCGAGCACCGCGTCGCTGCCCTCGTAGGACTCGGGCGGGA
>Ga0316189_10001631_pt1 | contig 22238 bp, 21 predicted proteins | sample LowCovwburrow_MG_FD_204930 | JGI IMG/M metagenome (GOLD analysis project Ga0316189, IMG submission 204930) | Coastal sediment microbial communities from Maine, United States - Lowes Cove worm burrow | ecosystem: Environmental > Aquatic > Marine > Coastal > Sediment | place: USA: Maine... | reverse complement strand
ATACCTCGATTAGGAAGCAAATTAGCTAACGGAATTTATTTGGTGATGGTAAATCAAGAAGGGAAAATGAAAACAGTAAAAGTTAGTAAAAGTAATTAACCTGAGATTTGTTTGGTCCTAAATAACAATTATATTATTTAAAAGATAAAATCTAAATTTTAAAGCTGAGCAAAGACAACTTTGCTCAGCTTTTTTGATTTTTATTGTTTATTATAATTGGATTCGCAACACACAAATATTCTTTCTTCAGAAAGTATATAATCTATTTATTTTCATAAATTTATTGTTGATCGCTTTTGTTCAACTAAATGTTCTCTAGACTAGCAACTCCAATACGTACACATCTAATTTAGCTTATTTCCTAACAACAGCTTTATTTTTCATTATTCTATTATCTTTGCAGATAATTTTTAATTTATGGAATATCTTCTTAATCCATGGCCTTGGTACATATCTGGTCCATTAATAGCCCTAATCATGTTTAGCCTTATTTATTTAGGAAAAACATTTGGCATGTCTTCTAATCTCAGAACGCTTTGTGCCATTGGTGGTGCAGGAAAGAAAGTCAAATTTTTTGATTTTGATTGGAGATCGCAACGTTGGAATCTTACCGTTATTGTGGGTGCCATCATTGGTGGTTTTATCGCACATATCCTTCTATCAACACCAACTCACATCGATTTAAACCCAGAGACCGTTAAAACGCTTAATACACTAGGTTTTGAAAACGTAGGTTTATCATTGCTACCAACAGAATTATACAGTTGGGATGCCGTATTTAGCATCAAAGGATTAGCTATTTTAATCATTGGTGGTTTTCTGGTTGGTTTTGGTACACGTTATGCTGGAGGCTGCACATCTGGTCATGCCATCACAGGATTGAGTAGTTTACAATTGCCATCACTTGTAGCTGTTGTTGGTTTCTTTTTAGGAGGACTCGTTATGATTCATTTACTATTCCCTTTAATTTTTGGTTAATATGATAAAGTTTTTAAGATTTTTAGGCGTCGGAATTATATTTGGAATCGTACTCGTCAAATCCGAAGCCGTTTCATGGTATCGCATTTACGAAATGTTCAAGTTTGAATCTTTCCATATGTATGGCATCATCGGAAGTGCTGTTACTACAGGAATAATATTACTATTATTAACAAAGAAACTCAAACTAAAAAATATTGAAGGATCTCGCATGACTGTACCATTAAAGGATCGTGGTTTAGCGCGCTATATTTTTGGCGGAACTATTTTTGGATTGGGTTGGGCGCTCTCTGGAGCGTGTCCTGGACCCATGTATATTTTAGTTGGAACTGGAGCCTTTTCAGTCATTATAGTCATACTAGCAGCAATACTGGGAACTTTTGTTTACGGAGTTATCAAGGATAAATTACCACATTGATTTTTATTCTAAATATTCCAACAGAAAAAGAATAACTATTATCTTTGTGTACAATTCACATTTAGAATCTTATTTCCATGATAATCGAACAATTATATACCAACTGTTTAGCACAAGGTGCTTACTATATTGAATCTAATGGCGAAGTTGCAATTATTGATCCGCTACGAGAAACACAATCATACATTGACAAAGCAAATAAGGACAATGCGAAAATCAAATATATTTTTGAAACGCATTTTCATGCTGATTTTGTCTCCGGCCACGTTGATTTAGCTAAAAAAACGGGAGCGACTATTGTATATGGCCCAGGAGCTGAAACGACTTATGACATCCATTCAGCAAAAGATAATGAAGAATTTAAACTCGGAAATATTACTATTAAAGTGTTACATACACCAGGTCACACTTTAGAATCTTCAACTTATTTATTAATTGATGAACATGGAAAAAATCATGCTATTTTTTCTGGTGACACTTTGTTTCTAGGTGATGTTGGGAGACCAGACTTGGCAATTAAATCTGATTTAACAAAAGAAGATTTAGCCAGTATGCTTTATGATTCGCTTCGCAATAAAATAATGACATTAGAAGATGATGTTATTGTATATCCTGCGCATGGTGCAGGTTCTGCATGCGGAAAAAATCTAAGTAAGGAAACTGTTGGAACTATTGGTGATCAAAAGAAAACGAATTACGCACTTAGAGCGAATATGACAAAAGCCGAATTTGTAGAAGAAGTTCTCGATGGCATTGCGCCTCCTCCACAGTATTTTGCAAAAAACGCTATGCTTAACAAAACAGGATATGATACTTTTGAAACGGTTTTAAAAACTGGAAACATTCCACTTTCTCCTGAAGATTTTGAAGCCATGGCAAACCATGAAGAAGCTCTAGTATTAGACGTCAGACCTCAGAGTGATTATATTAAGAGCCATATTCCAAATTCGATTTTTATTGGATTAAACGGCGGATTTGCACCTTGGGTAGGCGCTCTAATTACTGATATCAAACAGCCCATTCTCCTTGTCGTTCCGGAAGGAAAGAGTCAAGAAGCTGTGACGCGTTTATCTCGTGTTGGTTATGACAATACCTTAGGATATTTAGAAGGAGGGATTGAGGCTTGGGTTTCTGCAGGAAAAGACACTGATACTTTAGAATCTATTTCCGCTGAAGAATTTGCAAATCGCGTAAAATCTGGAGATGTAAATATTCTAGATGTTAGAAAAGATGGAGAATATAATAGTAGTCATTTAGAAAACGCACAGCACTTTGCCTTAGATTTTATTAATGAGAAAATGAATGAAGTTTCTAGAGACAAAACCTACCACATCCATTGTGCTGGTGGTTACCGTAGTGTGATTGCTGCTTCTATTTTAAAAGCTAGAGGTTTTCATAATCTTGTAGATGTCGCTGGTGGTTTTGGAGCTATTAAAAACACGGATTTACCGATGACTGATTTTGTTTGTCCGTCAACATTATAAAACGTTAATAGAATTCTCTTTCAAAACGAAAAAAGAGAACCAATTTAGATGATTTCGGCACTTAAGCCTGCTTCTAGAAGCATTGTACATCTTGGTTCTAATTCTTTATACTCTCCTGTTTTCACTGTACATAATCCTTTGTAGTGAACGATTATTGAGCATTGCTCTGCTTGTTCAGGTGTGTGATCACATGCATAGATTAAAGTATCTATAACGTGATCAAAAGTGTTTACATCATCATTATAAACAACAATCTCATTTAGAGGTTGCTCTAAGGTGTCGACGAGGAGGTCTTCTTTTATTTTTTCTTTTGTACTCTTTATTTGGTGCATTGCAATTAACTTAAATGAGGTTGGTTAACATTAGCGTTATAAAGTTAAAGATTATTTTTCAAATTTTAAAGCTACCCAACTATTTCTTTCTAAAGTTTCAACGTGTTTTAAACCTTGTTTATTACATTCCGCTTCAATGACTGGAATATCATCTTTATAAAATCCGCTTAAAAATAAAGTGCCGTTTGTATGTAATGTATTGGCGTACGTTTCTAGATCATTAAGTAGTATATTTCTATTGATATTGGCAATTACAACGTCATAATGTCTACCAGGTAATAGATTGGCATCGCCTTCTAAAACTGTAATATGTTTCCTGTTATTCCGTTCAATATTTTCAAGACTGTTGAGGTAGCACCAATTATCATAATCAATCGCATCAATAGGTCGAGCCCCTTTCATTTCAGCAAGAATGGCTAAAACTCCTGTTCCGCAACCCATATCTAAGACTGATTTGTTATTGAAATCAGTTTTAAGAATATGCTGAATCATCATATGCGTCGTTTCATGATGACCAGTACCAAAACTCATTTTCGGTTCTATAATAATGTCGAAATCTGTATGTGGTTTTTCATGAAAAGGTGCACGAACCGAACATTTGTCATCTACAATAATCGGATTAAAATTCTTTTCCCATTCAGCATTCCAGTTGGTTTGCTCTATATCTTCTGAAGTAAATGAAATTTCAAACTCTTCGGACTTCAAAATTTGAATATCATCAAGAATAGTGTCATACCATTCATCTTTCTGAATATAAGCTGTAACACCTTCTTCAGTTTCTACAAAGCTTTCAAAACCTGCGTAACCAAGTTCAGCAATTAGAATTTCTACTGCTGGTTGAAGTGGTTTCACTTTGAAATAAAAACCTAAGTATATGGTATTTGACATGTCAGCTATTTAGACTACAAAGATACACGTCTAAATATTAAAGCAGATGCTTTTCAATAGCAATTTTAATAATTCCAACACTGTTTTTCGCACCTAATTTACTCATGATATTCATGCGGTGTGTTTCTACTGTTTTCGGACTGATAAATAGTTTTTCTGAGATTTGCTGTGTGGTTAATTCTTCTGAAATACCAATCAAAACATCATGCTCCCTCCTAGTCAGTTTAATATGTAATCCGTTATTAGTTGGCTTTGAAGATAGTTGATTGAGCAACTTATCATTAATGCTTTTTTGAACATATAAATCACCCGACAATACGGCCTTTATGGCTTCTACCAATTCTATTTTATCTGTGTTTTTTAATAAATAGCCACGAACTCCATTTTTTAGCATGCGCTTAACAAAAGAAATATCTTCAAAATTTGTAAGGGCTATAATTTTTAATTCCGGATACACTTTAAGAAGCTGCTTGCTGAGATCAATCCCATTAATATCTGGCAAATTAATATCTAATAACAATACATCTGGATTATCCCTTTTCAACCCATCAATGGTCTCTTGAGCATTTGTATACGTTGCAATAACTGACACCTCTGATGTTGTATTCATCATCGTTTCAATACCTTTTAGCACCATGACATGATCGTCTGTAATTGCAATTTTAATTTTCATTTAATGTTCTTAAATCAATATCAATTGTATATGATGTGCCATTCTCATTAGAGATAACATCTAAGACAGCATTAAGATAGTCTACTCGAGATTGAATATTACTTAACCCTATACCCTCTGTTTCAATATTACTGTCAAAACCTTTTCCATTATCCTCAACGGTAATTTGAATCTCATCATCTCGATTACTTATTTGCACATTAATCTCACTAGCTTCTGCATGCTTAATTGCATTAGAGACGAGCTCTTGAATAATTCTGAAGATATTTACCTCTGTCTTTTTTGATATCTGCAGGTCGCTTCCAATATGCAGAAATGTGATTTGTTCAGCATTGATAGCATCTAAATTAGCACAATAATTTTCTGTAGCTTCTACTAAGTTAAAATTTTCTAATGAAGGTGGCACCAAATTATGCGAAATGGCTCGTACTTGCTCACAAGAGCTATCAATCATGGTTATAGCTTCTTTAATAACTTTGTTATTCATTTCTAATAAGGAAGACAGTTTAAATTTAATTGCTGACAAATCTCCATTTACGCCATCATGCAGTTCTTTGGCTATTCTGAAACGTTCCTTCTCTTCACCTTCTATTAAAGATTCTAACGATTTGATTTGATACTCTCGTTTTAAGGTTAAAAGTTCTTGGCTTTTACGTTTTTGTTTCTGCTGAAATATAAGCCAAATAAGTAATCCAGCAATTAATAAAAAAAGGGCTATTCCTGACATGTATATTAATTGACTGTTTTTTTGTCGAATTTCACTTTCTTGTTGGTTCAGTGATAATTGTTGTTCTATAATTTCTTTATCTTTTTTCTCAATGTCAAACTTTACTTGTAGTTGGTTTAAGTCTTTTAAACCTTTCTCATTAATAATACTATCCTTGAGTTTCTTATATGCTTTATGATATTCTAAAGCTTCTTTGGGTCTATTAGACACTTCATATAATTTATATAAACCAAAATACACTTTTGATTTAGCTTCAATAGTTCCTTTTATACTATCTAGTTGCTGCTTTAAAACCTGCTCGCTTTTTTTATAGCGACCCATCAACATATATATTTCACCAAGATTACCTGCAGATTGTGTTAATTCACCTTTATAATCGTTTTCTTTTAAAATATTATACGCCTCGAGTGAAAAAGTAAGGGCTTTGGAGTATTTTTTTTGCTCTTTGTATATCGAAGCTATATTTTGCTTGTTGTGAGCTATTCTTCTAATATTAGAGGTCTTGATACTTAACTCAATTGATTTTTGAAAATAATCTAAAGCCTTGTCATGTTGGTTCTGGTAATCATAAACATTGGCTAGATTAGTATAAGTACTTGCTAAAGCGTCAATATCATCAAGAGCTATAAGTATCTCACAAGATTTTTCATAATTACTTATAGACTCATCATAGCGTTTCATATTAGAATATGCGATTCCTATGGCATTGTACGTGATTCCTAATCCTCTTTTATTATTTAATGATTCATAATTCTCAAGCGCTTTGTGATAATTATTTAAACCTTCAACATTATCTCCTTTAATACAATTTAAAACACCTTTTTGAAATGCCACTCCTGCAAGTTTTAAAGTGTCCTCTTTTATAAACCCTTCGTATTTATTTAAATAATCTAGAGCCTTTTCGTAATCACCAAGAGCGCGATTAAGTACGGAATATTTATAATAAGAATCTATAACACCTTGCTTATAATTATTTCGTTTTGAGATATTAAAAGCACTATCGTTATAACTAATTGCTTTTGCTAAATCTACATCAATTAAAGCCCAAGACGCATTAGCATAACTAACCACTTGTTTTTCTACTGAAGTTGCAGTTTTGGCAATTTGCAACAAACTATCCACTTCTTTAGTTTGAGATAATAAACTAAAGTTAAGCAGAAAAAAAGATACTATACAAATTACGTTTTTCAATGTATTTGATTTTAATTATTTAAATGTAACAAAAGATTAGCAAACTACCTTTTAATTATTTTACCAGATATAATATGACCATTTCAATCCTTTTTTAAAAGCGCCTTGATTTCTTCTAATTCCAATCTAATACCCTTTAATTCTTCTTTTTGAGCTTCTATAATATCTTGTTGCTCTTGCATTGCTTTCACCAGTGGCACAACAAACTCGGCATAACGCAAAGCATATGTGCCTTCACTATTGTAAGGCTTCACAATACCATGAAAATCGAAGTCTACTTCTTTAGCTGCCGCTTCTACTTCTTGAGCGATAAATCCCGTTTGTATTTCTTTTGCTTTTAATTGTTCTGCATCTCTTAGACGTAAACTGTCAGGTGTTTTCTCAAAACGAGCAATGGCATCCATATCTAAATTGTAACTCACAGGACGCAATTTTTTTATAAAATCTAATCCAGCAATATCTTCTTTTATATTAGTTTTTAAGCGTCTGTCTGACAAGTTAGACCAATTAGCAGAGCCACCAATTACTGAAACAGGAGCATTGCCTAAGCGCACTTGGTTAGAAGTTGTAGGTACTGCACCATAACCTAGAGCTGTTGTATTTGATAATGCACCAAGCGTTGGTCCACTATTATAACCAATTGACGTATTATAGGAACCTGTAGTTATATTGCTTGAAGCCTGATAGCCTACTGCTGTATTAAAAATTGCAGTTTGGAGTGTTACATGACCATCTAAACTTTGCAATGCTTCATAACCTAATGCTGTATTATATGCACCATTTGTATTGCTTAAAATAGCATTATAACCAATAGCAGTATTTCTAAACCCATTAGTATTACTTTCTAATGCCTGATAACCTAACGCTATATTGCTGCTACCTGTGGTATTATTTTCAAGAGCATCATAACCTATAGAAGTATTAAAAGCACCTGCAGTATTCAGTTCTAAAGATTCATATCCTATGGCAATATTTGAATGCCCAATTGTATTACTTCGTAAAGCTTCGTATCCTAATGCAGTATTGTAATAACCTGTTGTATTCGATTCAAGTGTTTCAAAACCTATTGCTGTATTATGATATCCTGTCGTATTAGACGTTAAGGCCTCAAAACCTAATGCTGAATTAGAATATCCTGTTATATTATCTTCTAAGGCTTGGCTTCCAAACGCTGAATTACCAGAACTAGTAGTTGACGAATACAATGCTCGTCTACCAAATGCAGAATTATTACTACCTGAAGTATTATTAATTAATGCTGTACTACCTAAAGCTGCGTTTGCAACTCCTGAAGTATTAAAGTGCATTGCATAATATCCAACTCCAGCATTATGATTATCTGTTTCATTATCATTTGTTCCTGCATTAATTCCTAAAAATATTGAAGAGCCATCATCTGTACCATCATTATCAGATTTACCATCTGCCAAATCGTTCACACGCTCAACATTTACTTTTTGCCATGACGTTGCACTATTTCGCCAAAAATAAAACGTATTGTCTGTAGTTAAAAACACCAGCATTCCATTTTGAGCTGCTGTTGGATTGAACGCTGGAAAAGCATCAATTCTAGGAATTAAAATGCCATCTGTATTTATTGGTGTTGCACGATTTGTAGCTTCTATATCTAACAGAGCAGTTGGAGCTGTATCATTAATACCTACTCTTCCATTTTTAAGCCATGTCATACGGATGCCCTCATTACCTGCAAATGTTCTAGACCATAAAAACAATTTATCTGGTGTACCATCATACTGAAACTCAAAACCATAATCGCCACTGCCTCCACTTTCAAATAATTTCAAAGAAGATGTTTCTCCAAAAGGTGTTTTTACTGTAATACTTGCATCAGTTATTTTTTCTACTTCAAGATCTCCGTTTATTCTAAGTAAATCATTATCGAATTCTCCGTAAATTAAAGGGTCGGTTGAAAATGAGTTTTCTATATAAAGACGATTACTATTATTTTCATAATAGCCTGCTCTATAACCAATAAACACACTACCACTCTTAGGGTCTGTTCCATCTGATCCCGCACTAGAACCAAGAAATACGTTATTACTGCCATTTGTTTTACTACCTGCAGAATTTCCAATTGCTACATTACCACTTCCATCTATATTGCTATTCAATGCACTAAAACCTAATACTGCGTTAAAATTCCCTGTAGTATTTTGCAATAATGCAAAATGACCGATAGCAGTATTTAGTAGACCTGAAGTGTTATTAAATAATGCTTCTGATCCAAAAGCCGAATTATTACCTCCTGTGTTATTATTCAGCAATGCAGCATAACCAAATGCACTATTTCGACTACCAGTTGTATTATTTTGCAAAGATGCGACTCCAATAGCTGTATTAACATTACCGTCTATGTTATCTCGTAATGCAGCATAACCAATACCTATATTAGCGTTATTAGTCTCATCATCATTGACACCTGCATCCACCCCTAAAAAAATCGAAGAGCCGTTGTTATCTGACCTACCATCTGTTAAATCATCAATCTTCTCAATAGTAGTTCCTGAGAATGGTTTCCAAGACGTGGTTGTATTATCCCAATAATAAAAGCCCTTTGTTACGCTTCCAGTTCCTGTAGCAAACACCAACATACCATCTTGAGCTGCTGTTGGATTAGCCGAAGGATATTCATCAATTTTAGGGATCAAAATACCATCTGTATGTGTTGGTGCTGCCTGATTCGACGATTGTATATCTAATAAGGCATCAGGCGAAGTGGTATTAATACCTACTTGACTAAAACCTATTAATGGCAAAAAAAACAATAGGGTTAAAGCTCTCATTACTTCTTAAGTATTTGACCAGATTTCAAAATTGAATTATGACTACTAATGGTATACAAATACATTCCGTTAGATAAAGTTGAAATATCCAGTATAGTTTCTATCTGTAATTCTAAGTCATTACCAACTTTTCTTCCGCTTAAATCCAATATTGAAAGACTTAAATCTTGACGGCTATTAATTAATTGCTCGTCTAATTTAAATGTAACGACATCTCGAGACGGATTAGGATATAAGCTTATATTTTCAATAGAACTAAAGTCATCAACACTAAGTCCATCTTGACATACACCAGCGGCTCCAGCATTATATACACTTTCTAATTCACTTGTTGACAAAGCTCTATTATAGAGCATAATTTCATCTACTTCACCATTAAAATTGAAACCGTAATCATTTGAAGAATTTGTTGGATTATGATATTGTGCTCCTATGGTAAGAGGCAATCCTAAAGTACTTGCAGGATTTGAAGAAAACGTTTGATTATTGAACAAAAACCCATCTACATATAACCTATGCACATTTCCTTCTCTAACATATACATAATGATGATACATCGAATCTTCGAAAGCAGGTCCATTTATAATTATATTGTTTCCATTGATATCTTCGAACAAAAATTCAGTAACATCAAACTCAAATCGCATAAGAAAAACAGCTGGCTCATCATTTGGTACATCGCCTGCACCTTTACAAATAACCGTTTGATGTTGATTTTCATAACCAATCCTTCTCACCCATGCCATTAAGGTCATATCTCCTGTTAAGTCGAGATTACCGCTATCTGAAACCAGAATGAGATCATCAACTCCATCAAACCAAAATGCGCCACTTACAATTCCAGGAGTAAAACCTACACCATTAAGTTCAGATCCATCATTTGTCCCTATAATATCATCAAAATGATTATCTCCTGTCCACCAACTTAATAAATCATTAGGTGGTTCTGCACATTGACAAAAAGCATTTATGCTAAAACATGTTATTGCTATAAAAAATAAGAATTGTTTTAAATTTTTCATTTTTTTAGTTTTTAATAAGGTGCTATTTTACTTACCGAAATGGTAAGCCAACCCTAATTGAATATTATTGATTTTTATATAGTTATTGCTATCTCCTCCATCCAGTAAATTTGTTTGTCCCCAATCATATCTGGCATCTATAGATATTTTTTCAGACACATCATAAGACGCACCAAAATCTAGAGCAAAATTGAATGACTTTATACCATCTCCTGCATCTAATAAGTAGGCGAAATTTGGACCTGCAAAGGCATGAAGCTTTTCAGTTATACCGTAACTGAGAAGCACTGGAACTTGTATTTGATTAAAGTCTTTAACCACCACAAACCTTACTTCGGGTTGTAAATCAAAATTATTAAACAATGAAATATCACTAAGTGCCAATCCTAAATAAAAACCAGATTCGTTACTTGTGTTTTTTCCTGAAGGTATTGACAGTTCCCTATTAACATTTTTACTGTTTCCTAGATCCAATCTTACTGGCAAATCTGTATCATCTTCATCAATTTCATCATTAGGGATATCGACCGTCGACGATTCAAATGCTGTATTTACGCTCATTAAGTTTACGCCACCTGTTACTTTAAAAGTCTGACTACTTGCAAAAGATGTTACTAAAAACATCGCTAAAACGGTGCTAAGGAAAGTTTTCATAATTTATATTTTATTGATTAATAACTAGTTGCAAGTTAAATCTACAATTATGAAAAAAAATAAGGGTATTCTCTGAATATTAAAATTCAGGGAATACCCTTAGGTAAGTAATTTGTAAAATATTTTATCTAGAATGCATTAACAATCGCATAGAAGTCTTCAGCTTTTAAAGCAGCACCTCCAATGAGTCCACCATCAACATCTGGCTTTCCAAAAATCTCTTGAGCGTTTCCTGGTTTTACACTTCCGCCATAAAGAATCGTCATGTCATCAGCAATTGTATGACCGTATTTGCCTTCTAATGTCTTTCTAATAAAAGCATGCATATCTTGCGCTTGCTCAGGACTAGCGGTTTCTCCAGTACCAATAGCCCAAACAGGTTCGTATGCTAAAACAATATTTTTAAATGCATCTGCTCCTAAATGAAACAAGGCATTTTTAATTTGACCTTCTACTACTGATTCTTCATTACCAGCTTTACGATCTGCTAATTCTTCTCCAAAGCAGAAAATAATACGCATATTATGTGCTAAAGCCGCATCTACTTTTTTTGCAAGTGAAGCATCAGTTTCGTTAAAATAAGCGCGACGCTCACTATGTCCTAAAATAACAGTTTTAACACCAATACTTTTAAGCATAGCAGCACTAACTTCTCCTGTGTAAGCACCGTTTTCAGCAAAATGCATATTTTGTGCAACAACTTCTACGTCATCTTCTCTTGTCGACTCAAAAGCATGCCAAAGATTGGTAAATGCTGGTGCGATCATCACTTCTGCATTTGACGTTTTTGTTTGCTCTTTTAAATCTGATATCAACGCTGCCGTTTGCGATAAATCGTTATTCATTTTCCAGTTTCCGGCTACAATATTTTTTCTCATGTGTGTTGTGTTTTATGTTTCCGAAGAAACTTAAGTTTTATTTTAAATGTTCTTTAATTTTTGAATCGTTAACTTTAATAGCTCTAAACAATTTGATATTGCCTTCGGTGTCAATGACCATATATCGTGGTACCCAATCTAAATCTACAAAATCGCTAAAAGCACTATCCCAACCTGAAGGCATGAAATAATGTTCACCTACAATCTCATATTTTTTAATACCGTTTTTCCAACTTTCTTGAGTTTTATCCATCGATAAAAACACATAGGCGACATCCTTGTATTCTGTTTGTAGCGCTCTCAAATTTGGTAAACCAACGATACAATCTCTACACCAACTTGCCCAAACATCAATTAAAATCGTTCTGCCTTTATTGATTTCCAAAATAGACTTTAAACTTACCGATGCTCCTTCAGTATTGATGAAGCTATCATTTAAAGTTTCTTCTGAAAAACGCACAGGATCAGGTTGCGTTTGACAACTAACTAACGCTATGCTAAATATTAAGATTTGTATAATTTGTTTCACTTCTAGTTACAACTTTATTCTAATTTCACTTTTGGGTCGAGCCATCCGTAAATCACATCTACAAATATATTAATGATAATGAACAATAAAGCAATCACCAAAACAGATCCCATAATTACTGGCAAATCTAATGTATTTAAGGCATTAACGATTTCTTTTCCGAGACCATTCCATCCAAAAATATATTCTACAAACACTGCTCCTGCTAACATGGATGCAAACCACCCAGAAATAGCAGTTACTACAGGATTTAATGCGTTTTTAACTGCATGTTTTTTAATAATCTGAAATTCGCTAAGCCCTTTCGCTCTTGCCGTTCTGATATAATCTTGATTAAAAACTTCTAACAACGAATTACGCATCAGCTGAATAACGACCGCCAAAGGACGAATGCCTAGCACAACAGCAGGAAGAATTAAGTTTTTCCATTTAATATTTACCTTTTCACCAAAATCATCCAACTCGTAAAGGCTTCCTGTCATTTCCAAATTTGTATAGTTGTGTAAGACAAAACCAAACAACCATGCAAATAGAATGGCACTAAAAAAAGAAGGGACACTCATTCCAAGGGTGCTAAAAATTTGGATAGTTTTATCTATCCATTTGTCTTTATATAGTGCCGAAATAATACCGAAGATAATCCCCAAAACAATTGCAATAAAAATTGCTGAGACAGCCAAAATAGCTGTGTTTGGGAGTGTTTCACCAATAACCTGCGACACCTTTTTTCCTTGTTTGGTAAAGGATTCTCGTAAATATGGAAATTTAAAAACAGTTATCGTGTTCCCTAAAGTGAACAGTTGTGATGCTGTATATTTTCCGTCTCTTAAAAACGTATAATCGTCTTGACTTGTAGAGTGAAAAGAGACTGGTGACAAATCATTTAAATAATATAAATACTGTGTTGAAATGGGTTTATCAAATCCGTATTTAGCTTTAACAGCTGCAACTTGTTCACTATCTTCATTTTGTCCCAACATCATTTGTGCAGGATCTCCGGGAAGAACATTAAATAAAAAGAATATTACGGTTACTACTCCTAAAAGAGTGAGTAAAGCGTAAAAGGTTTTATTTAGGATGTATCTGATCAGTTGTTGTTTGTTATTTGTTTATGGTTAAGAAAAACGTGACTAAGCCTTAAAACTCAAGGTCTTCAAAATCGTTCCAATGTGCTTTTTGAGTTACAGTTCCTTTTTCAAGAACTATAGCTCCTGGATTTGCTCTCACAATAGTCTTTAATACTTTTTCATCGCACAGATAGAACTCTATATCTAAATTGTACGCGTCTTTAATTTCCGTTTTCTTAGGTTCTCCAGATGCTGTGAGTCCAATAACTTTATAGCCTTTTTTCTTTGCTTCATCAACTAAAGCTTTAACTTTTTGCATTCCATCAACTTCGGTTTTCTCTAAACTATAAGCGACTACCATTAGTAGTTTTTCTTCTTCTAAAAGCTGTTGTGTTAAATCTTCATCTTCAGATTCTATTGAAAAATCTTGAATTTTAGGCACATCCCCTTCCTCAATAACTTTAGTATCAACACCAATTATTTTTTCGTATTTAACTGGTCCACGTCCTCGGTCAACAAGAGTCTTTTCTTCGCCATTTAAGGTATATGTCCATGTGTAATCTGTAACCGCTTTTTGAGCGTCTGCTGGTAATTTCATATTCTCCAGAAGATTATCTCCAATCTTATAAGCTCTGAAATCAAACGTAGGTAAATGCATCAAAACATAATATCCGAACCAAAGCGAAATGATAAAACTCAATAAGGCTGTAAACGTTAATCCAAACTTCGTAAGCATTGGTTTAACATGTCGCTGCCCAATAAACAGAATAATAATCATGATGAGCAAGATCATATCCTTCCAGAAGGATTGCCATGGCGATAATTTTAAGAAATCTCCAAAACACCCACAATCTTTTACTTTATCGAAATACGCGGCATAAAAGGTTAAAAAAGTAAAAAAGACAATCATCCCTAACAAACTCCATACAGTAAACTTGGGTTTGTAGCCAATGAGTAAAAACACGCCTAAAACGACCTCAAATACAACAACAAATACAGCGATAGCTAGTGCATATGGTGTAAAAAAAGGAATATCTAAAACATCGTAACTAAAATACTCCTGAAGTTTGTACGAGAACCCTAATGGATCATTCAGTTTTATAAATCCTGAAAAAATAAATAATCCGCCAACGAGGATTCTACAGATATTAACTAATGCTTTCATAAATTTTTATTTTTAATCTTCACTTAAATGGATTAATGCAAACACCGAATAATTAATCATATCCTGATAGTTGGCATCAATCCCTTCACTTACTATTGTTTTTCCTGCGTTATCTTCAATTTGCTTGACGCGAAGTAATTTTTGTAAAATCAAATCGGTTAAACTACTAACTCTCATATCTCGCCATGCCTCACCATAATCATGATTTTTATCCATCATTAATTGCTTGGTAATCGCAATTTTATCATCATAAAGTGCCGTAGCTTCTTCAACTTCTAAATCGGGTTGCTCTACAACGCCCTTATCTAATTGTATCAAAGCCATTGTGCAATAATTAATAATCCCAATAAACTCGCTTACTTCTCCCTCATCAACCTTACGTTCATTGTTTTGCTGTAAACCTCTTATGCGCTGTGCTTTAATAAAAATTTGATCGGTTAATGATGGCAATCTTAAAATTCGCCATGCACTTCCGTAGTCTGTCATTTTATTCATAAAAAGACTTCTGCATTGTGAAATCACATCATCATATTGTTTTGAAGTATCTTGCATTTAAAACATTTAATTTTCCGTAAATTTCGCTTAAATAGTTCAGAGTTCAAAGTTCAATCCTCCAAATTCAAAGTTTTTATGGATTTAGTGCAGCTTTAAACATTGAATTTCAAATTTTTGTACACTTTTATGACAATCAACTGCAAAGGTCAACTCGTAGATCTATCCATTCCGAAGGTTATGGGGATTTTAAACGTTACTCCAGATTCGTTTTATGATGGTGGACGCTTTAAAAACGAAAGCTCAATTTTAAATCAAGTGGAAACCATGATAAACAACGGCACCACTTTTATTGATGTTGGAGCTTACAGTTCTCGCCCAAATGCAGACCATGTGAGCGAAAATGAAGAGCTGCAACGTATCCTTCCAATTGTAGAATTATTGTTGAAACATTATCCTGAAATTCTGCTATCTATCGATACTTTTAGAAGTACAATAGCTGAAGCATGCATCAACGCTGGAGCATGTATGATTAATGATATTTCGGCAGGATATTTGGATGATAAGATGCTAAAAACAGTTGCAAAAATCAAAGTGCCTTACATTATGATGCACATGCGAGGAACACCAAAAACAATGCAGAGTTTGACTGATTATGATAATTTGGTTAAGGATATTCTCTTTTATTTTTCTGAACGCATAGCCACAGCAAGACATTTAGGTATCGTAGATTTGATAATTGATCCTGGTTTTGGGTTTGCAAAAACTACAGAACAGAATTACGAATTACTCAACGCCTTAGAATTATTGAAAATTACTGATTTACCAATTTTAGCGGGACTCTCACGAAAATCAATGATTTATAAAACATTAAATTGCTCAGCAGAAGAGGCACTCAACGGAACCACTATCCTCAATACCATTGCCTTACAAAAAGGTGCTAATATTTTGAGAGTACATGATGTAAAAGAAGCTATGGAATGTATTGCACTGACACAACAATTTTATTAATGAAACGTCATATATAAAAAGTACATCCTGCTGTCAATTCGAGCACAGTCGAGAACTTAAAATTCTAGGAACTGAAGAATTTCTTCTGCGCTCAATGTGACAGAGAACATAACTTTTACTTTTTATATTTTAAATTTAATTACATGAAAAAAATATATTTATTAATTTTAATAGCATTCATATTGTCTTCCTGCGGAAAAGAAAAAGTCATCTTGCTTCCTGAAATTGAAAATGCGGATATTACCATAGTTCGTGATGTTTCTCATGCGTACTTGTTTTATGATGAAACGCAAGAAAATGGCGTAGAACTCAACCGAAAGAATTTGATTGGCACCACTAACTGGCTCATAAATGTGGATAAACGCTTAACCTTGGCACAAGCAATTCCGAAGATTAAATTTTTACAAGACAAAAAGCGCAATGCCAAAATGCATAAAAATGAAGCGGCTAAAAATTACTACACCTGTAATGATACGAGCATTAAAAATTTGGGTTTTTTAGAGTTTACTGATGTTGTATATCAAGAAGAATTCTATGACTCATACTTCAAAAAAAACTCTAACAAAACAGACTACAGAGACTATATCTATATAAAATTTTATCATAATACAAATGTAGAAATAGTAGATTTGAGTGGAGAAGCATCAACATTTGAATTAGAGTTGAATGAATTAAGTGAATATTTGATTTCCTTCAATAAAAGAGGTGAAGATTATAAGACTTATTTGAATTTAAATTTTACTAAAGATTTATCATTTCAGAATTATATTAAGATTAAATCAATAATTTCAAAATTAGATTTAGTCAATATCTATATAGACAACAACGAATTCATTTATTAACCAATAATTATTACATTTACAGAAACACACTAGCCTTTGGAAAAATTCAAATTTTGGGATTTTGGGATTATAGATTTTATCGACGTATTTCTCGTCGCTATTCTTCTGTATTATATCTATAAGCTCGTAAAAGGTACTGTGGCTGTCAATATTTTTATTGGGATTATTATTATTTACCTTGTTTGGAGAGTGACTGAATTCCTAGACATGTTTATGCTACATCGCATTTTTGATGGCTTTATTAAAGTAGGTATTATTGCACTTATCGTTGTATTTCAACCCGAAATACGAAAATTTCTTCTTATGGTTGGCTCTACAAATTTAAGTGGTCGTGGGAAGTTTTTCAAGAAGATGAAATTCTTAAAAACTGAAGCCGAAACCGAAACCGATATCAATGCGCTTGTTAATGCATGTGTAAAAATGGGACAATCAAAAACAGGTGCACTTATTGTTTTAGAGCGCAATAACAATCTTGATTTTTTAACCAACACTGGTGACGAAATGAATATTAAAGTGACGCAACCTATTATTGAAAGTATCTTTTTTAAAAATAGCCCGTTGCATGATGGCGCCATTGTCATCATAAATAATGTAGTGAAAGCGACACGTGTGATTTTGCCAGTTAATAACGAAAAAACCATTCCTCAACGATTTGGCTTACGTCATCGTGCAGCTGTCGGTATTACTGAAAAAACTGATGCTGTAGTATTAGTAGTAAGCGAAGAAACCGGGCAAATTTCTTACCTTAAAAATGGAGAGTTTGTGATGTATGAAAACATACAAGAACTCACGACACTACTCTATAAAGACTTGACTTAGATGTATTGTAAAAATTGTAACACAACTCTAAATGATCATTCGCGTTTCTGCTCAAATTGTGGAGAACGAATTAATGCTAAACGTCTTAAGGTTTCATCAATCATTGCTCTATTTTTTTCAAACTTTTTTAGTGTTGATAATAAATTTACCAAAACTTTTAAAGACTTAACGATAAAACCAGAAAAAGTAATCGATAGCTATGTTAATGGCTATAGAAAAAATTACATTAATGTTATTGGCTATTTAGGATTTGCGATTACATTAATAGGTTTTCAGTTTTTTGTATTACGTCGATTTTTCCCAGAATTATTAGTTGTTGATTCACCCCAAAACTCAGAGGCTTTAAAAGTAAATAATGAAATTTTTGATATGAATGTTTTTATGGATTCCTATTATCAATATCAAGGTTTAGCAACCATACTTTTTATACCTTTATATGCGTTCGCCTCTAAACTCATATTCTCTAATTTTCAAAAATACAATCTCGCGGAGCATTTTGTTATTAATATCTACACAATCGCTCATTTTTTTATTATCTGGTTTGTTTTTGCTTTTATTACGTTGCCTCTAAGTATTAATTATAATATTTTATCATCATTTCTTATCATCCCAATGCTCATATACATGACATACACATTTAAGCGATTGTATGATATTAATACTTTGAATTCGTTTGGTAGAACCTTCTTGTATTATCTCATTGCTTTTATTGCCACTATGGGGATTATCTTTGTTTTTGCTATTGGTTATGGTATATACCTCGCGTATTCAGTTCAAATAACGACCGTATGAATATAGGACTATGAATTGTAAAAACTGTCATACCGAACTCTCTTCCAGCAGCGCATTTTGCAATTCTTGTGGAGGAAAAGTGATTAGAAATCGCTTAACCTTCAGAAATCTCTTCGAGCACTTGAGTGAAACTTTTTTTAATTATGACAACAAACTATTAAGAACGTTTATTGATTTATTTAAAAAACCAGAAGTAGTTATTGAAGGCTATATTAATGGCATCAGAAAACGGTATGTCAACCCTATTAGTTATTTTGGTTTGGCTATAACCTTAACCGGATTATATATTTTAATTATTAACAAGTTTTTTCCCGAAGCTTTTGATTTTTCAAGTTTTGTTCCCAAAGGTCAAGAGGAAATACAACAAAAGAATGTAGGCTTTGTTCAAGAGTATATGTCCATACTAATGATGCTATATATCCCAATGTATGCATTAGTTGCACGAATTACCTTTATAGGCCTAAAAAAATTCAATTATACTGAATTGTTGGTTGTATTTATGTATTGGCAATCGCAAATATCAATCATAAGTGCTATTACTGTTGTCATCGCAGCAATGTTTGGCGTGTCACAAGGAATAATTAGTATGGTGTTTTTGCCTCTTATGGTACTCTATGCCGCTTATATTTTAAAACGTCTTTATCAACTTAGCTTTGTAGAAATAGTTTTGAGGACCATAATATTTTTAGCTGTCATGACAGTAACTTTTGTCATCATTGCTACGCTTATCGCAATTACAATGTTTATTACTGGAGATATGCAGCAAATGATGGAAGCGCAAAAAGCTGCCAGAGAAGCCGCAAGTATATGATCTAAACTGCTTCAACCTTTAAAAACTGAACCTCATATAGATTTCTATAATAGCCATCTTCGACTTTAAGAAGTTCGTCATGTGTCCCTTTTTCTACAATTATACCAGCGTCCATAACAATGATTTGATCGGCTTGCTGAATTGTTGCCAAACGATGTGCAATCACTATAGACGTTCGACCTTGAGTGATTTTATCAGTTGCGTCTTGGATTAATTGTTCAGAATAAGAATCTACGGAGGATGTCGCTTCGTCTAAAACCAGAATACTTGGATTGGTAACATAGGCTCGTAAAAACGAAATGAGTTGTCGCTGACCTGATGATAGCATCGCACCGCGCTCTTTTACGTTATAATGATAGCCATTTGGTAGGCTTGAAATAAACTCATGAATCCCTATATCTTTTGCAGCTTGAACCACATCTGCTTCGGAAATATTAGGATCATTGAGTGTGATATTATTCAAAATAGAATCTGCAAACAAAAACACATCTTGTAATACCACTGCAATTTGAGTTCTTAATGATTTTAAACTATAGGTCTTAATATCTGTGCCATCAATACAAATAAGTCCGTCATTGATATCATAAAACCGATTGAGTAAATTGATAATTGTAGATTTACCAGCTCCCGTTGCACCAACAATAGCAACAGTTTCACCTGCTTTAACATCCAGAGAGATACCTTTAAGGACTTCTTCGTCTTCAACATAAGAAAACCTAACGTCCTTAAATTCTATATTCCCTTTAAATTCTGGTGCAATTTCTAAACCAGAATCATCAATTTGAGATGTGGTATCCAATACTTTAAATACACGATCTGCAGCAACCATTCCCATTTGCAGTGTATTAAACTTATTGGCTATCTGGTTTAAAGGTCTAAATAACATGGGTACAAACATGATGAAGGCAAATAACTCACCTTCGCTCGCTGTATTACTAAAAACCACACTTATGCCACCAACCCAAATGATAGTTCCTAGGGTTATAGATGACAACAAATCTGCAATTGGGAAAAACACAGAATTATACCAAACCGTTTTTAGCCAACCTTTTTTATGTCGCTCGTTAATGTCTTTAAATTTTTTAAATTCGGTATCCTCTCGCGTAAATAGTTGAAGTATTTTCATTCCGGTTACACGCTCCTGAACAAAAGAATTCAGGTTTGAAACCTCATTACGAACCTCCTCAAAGGCACGTTTCATATATTTCTGAAAAATCTTAGTAGCGAACAATACAATAGGCATGGTTACAAAAGCTATGAGGCTTAGTTTCCAATTCATATAAAACATCATTCCGCCTACAACAAGCATTTTAAGCACGTCACTAAAAATCATAAATAAACCTTGACCAAAAATATCAGCAATACGCTCCATATCTGTTACTGCTCTAGTAATCAATATCCCAACTGAAGAATTATCAAAATACTTCATTTTAAAGCCTAACATGTGCTGATACAGTTTTACACGAATATCCTTAACAACCGATTGTCCCAACCAACTTGCATAATAAATAAAAAGTAGTTGACTTACAACTTCAAGGACGAGTAAAACGAACATGATTATGATATAAAACATAAAGCCTTCAAACTCCTGTGGCTTAACGTTTTCGTCAATCGCTTTTTGAAGTATCAATGGACGTAATGCACCAAAAACAGCAAGACCAATCACACAGAGTAAAGACCCCATAAATACCAATTTATACGGTTTTATAAACTGAAGCAATCGCTTAAAAAGTGATAAATCAAAAACTTTTTTATTGATATCTGCCATATTAATTTTCCGTAAAACGGAAATCTTTAATTATTCTGTTAATTTTATACGCTCTGGATATTCTATTTTTGTGAGATACAAAGCATGAGCAGGAGCAGAAAATCCAGCTTCACTCCTATTCTTAGACTTTATAATATCATGTAATTTTTCTAACTCAAGTTTGCCTAAACCAATATTAACAAGTGTTCCAACGATAGCTCTTACCATGTTTCTTAAAAAACGATCTGCTTTTATGGTGAAAATTAATTCGTCATTATTAATGTCCCATTGGGCATACATGAGTTTACAATGATACGTTTTTACATCTGTATTTGTCTTTGAAAAGCATTGAAAATCGTAATACTGCAATAGGATATCACAAGCTTTATTCATCAAGTCTACATTTAACTCTTTTTGTAAGCCATAGGCAAAGTCAAAATTAAACACATTTTTATGAGTTGAAACTCTATATTTATAGGTCCTAGCTGTAGCATCAAAACGTGCATGAGCATCCGCTTTGACCTCAAAAATAGATGCTACCGAAATATCTTTTGGAAGAAATGAATTTAGCTTAAAAATAAAATTAGCTGGTACATTATCATCAAAATCAAAATGTGCAAACATCTCAGTCGCATGAACTCCAGTATCGGTTCGTCCTGCTCCAACAATAGCGATATCTGTTTTTAAAAGTGTCGACAAGGTTTTTTCTAAAACCTCTTGTACAGAGATAGCATCTGGTTGAATTTGCCAACCGTGATATGCTTTTCCGTTATATGATAATTTGATAAAAAAACGCAATAGAAACCTTACTTTTGTAAAAGCACAAAGATAACCTATTCCAACAAACGCAAGAATGTAATTAACATTATGCAAAGAAAATATTTGGACTTTATATACAACGCAAATAATTATCG
>Ga0316189_10001630_pt1 | contig 22242 bp, 16 predicted proteins | sample LowCovwburrow_MG_FD_204930 | JGI IMG/M metagenome (GOLD analysis project Ga0316189, IMG submission 204930) | Coastal sediment microbial communities from Maine, United States - Lowes Cove worm burrow | ecosystem: Environmental > Aquatic > Marine > Coastal > Sediment | place: USA: Maine... | reverse complement strand
GTCCTGCATCCAGCGTGTTCGATAAATACACGGCTATTGTCGATGAACTGATCGGCCTGATGGAACGCACCGGACAAAAAACCGGCCTGTATAACGACGCCGATAACTTTTACTTTGTTGACAGCCTCGCCCTTCGCCTTCCGGATCTTGCCAAATCGCTTGGCCACATGCGCGCCCAGGGAGCTGACATTCTGATGGCCGGCCATGCTGATGAGCGTCAACGGACTTTACTTGAGGTATCTGCAGGGCGCGCTGCCAGCGATCTGCATTACCTGGAAACCAATTTCCATGAAATCTTTGCCGCTCACAACACGCTGAAGGATCAACTCTCATCATCCTTCGAAGCCATGGATCACACTATCAGCGAATATCTGAACGTCGCCCGTACGGGCATCACCGACACCGGGCAGTTGTCACTTGATGCCGGCACCTACTTTGAGAATGGCACCGCAGCTATCGAAAAAGTTTTTCACCTGCACGATCGTCTCACAGCCGAGTTGGTCGCGCAGCTTGAGGACCGCATTGCGCATACCAGGTACGAGGAACTGGAGCTGATTCTGCTGGCAACGCTGGCAATCGGCATGCTCGCCTATCTGTTTGCCGGTTTCTATTTCTCGACGCGAACCGCCCTGGAGCAACTCGGTGATTCTATAGCCCATTTTGCAGATGGTGACCTGACAGAACAGCCCAGCAGCTCCAGCAACGACGAGCTCGGCGCGATCACCAATCAGACTGCCCTGATGATCGAGAAAATGAACGCCCTGGTTTCACAAGTCATCAGCGCGACCACCCAGGTCAGCAATAATGCGGAACAGTCAGCGGTCACCATGAACCAGTCGAACAGCGGCATTCAACAGCAGAACCAGGAAATTGATCAGGTCGCCACCGCTATCGAAGAGATGTCGGCTACCGTGCAGGAAGTTGCGCGTAATGCGGCCGCTGCGGCAGAGGCCGCCGAGCGTGCCAACAACGCTACAAATAATGGTGGTTCTGTGGTCCATGAAGTTGCCAGTTCGATACAGAGCCTCTCCGGCGAAGTCAACCAGGCGACAGACATCATCCGTGAACTGGAAAGTGAAAGTGAAAATATCGGTACCGTGCTGGATGTCATACGCGGCATCGCCGAACAGACCAACCTGCTGGCGCTCAACGCTGCCATCGAGGCCGCACGTGCGGGCGAACAGGGCCGCGGTTTTGCTGTAGTTGCTGACGAAGTCCGCACCCTGGCGAGCCGCACACAACAGTCAACCGAAGAGATACATGCCATGATCGATCGACTGCAGCAGGGCAGCCGTAACGCCGTGGCTGCAATGGAAGCCGGGCAGAGCAAGTCGGAAGACAGTGTGGCCAAGTCAGGGGAAGCCCGGGAAGCACTTAATGCGATTGATTCTGCCGTAGTGGAAATTAGCGACATGAATACCCAGATTGCCAGCGCCGCAGAAGAACAAAGTGCGGTCGCCGAGGAGATCAACCGCAACGTGGTAGCAATTCGGGATATTTCCAACGACTCCGCAACAAGCATCCAGCAGACAGCCTCAAGCAGCCACGAATTGCTGCAGGTTGCGCGCCAGCTACAGTCACTGGTGAACGAGTTTAAAGTTTAAAGCCTTGCTATAAAAAAGGGCCCGGTGAGGAGTAACACATTCGTCACCGGGCGCCTTCAGGTATTCAGCACCCTCAGGTAGCAGCGAACCCACCGAGTCTATTCGTCAACGCGGCCTCGACTTCTTCCATAACCGTCCGGCCGGTATCTACTCGGACAGCGCGTTGATTCTCGCTCTCGGTCAACGCTTCCTGGCTTGTTCTCTGCGCGAGTAAGACCTCAATGGTTGCCTCCGACGCATCAGTCTTACGGTCTGCCCGGGACTGGATTCTTCTTTCAAGCTCGTGCTCTTCTGCGGCGCAATCAAGCAGCAGAAATGGCACATCAAGTTTTTCCGCCAAACCCCGGAAGTGGTCACGATATTCACGCTTCAGGAAGGTCGCATCGACAATCACACTGTAACCTGCTTCAAGCACTGTCTCCGCCAATTCGCTCAAACGGTGATAAGTCATACTGGTCTGGTCAGCGGTATACAATCCCGTTCCCGTACCAGATCGACTACTATCATTACTCCCGAGGCCAGCCAGCCGTTTACGCTCGACATCCGAGCGCAGCTGAATAAAACCCATGCGCTCGGCAAGCTCTCGCGCAACGGTCGATTTCCCCGAGCCTGACAGACCATGGGTGATTACCAGGCTAACCGGACCGCTCGACACGTAGGCTTCTGCCAGATGAAGATACTGAAGATACTCGTCAGTTGCCCTTGCACAGGCATCCCCGGCTTCAGCCAATTGCTGGCGACGCAGCACAGCCACCTTGGCTCTCACCATTGCCCGATACACCATGTAATAGCGAAGCACGCGTAAACCCGTGTAATCACCAGCATACTGAAGATATCCATTCAGAAAACGCCAGGCAAAACCACTCTGACCACAGGCATCCAGATCCATTAAAAGAAAGGCAACCTCGCTGATCACATCGATCCAGCGCAATTGAGGGTTGAACTCAATACAATCAAAGGGCGTCACCTGCCCGTCTATCAGGGTAATATTGCCGAGGTGAAGGTCCCCGTGACACTCGCGAACTGCCCCATCGTTCTTACGCCTGCCCAATAATGGGGCAAGATGCCGATATTCATTCTCCGACCATGAACGCATTTGCTCTACCCGGGCGTGATCGTCATCAGGCCGTAACAATGGCTGTATATGTTGGTAATTTTCCAGAACCCAGCGATGGATGTCAGATGGATCACCAAAAGGGTCAGCCGCCTGAGCGCGCGGTGCCTGCTCATGAAACCCGGCAATGCACGGAACCAACTGATCAATATGCCAGGCCAGCAGCTCGCCATTCGCTGCAAGATCGCTTAGCAGCCCGCCATCAGAAAACTGGCGCATAAGCACTGCGTAATCGAGCACATCGCCCTGCCCCGAAAGTTCGGGGTGCTCAGCCGTTCCTGTGAGGGTAACAACTTTTAAATAAATGTCGGGGGCAAAGCGGCGATTAAGGCGGACTTCCTCTTCACAGAAATGCCGTCTTTTCTCCAGCGTGGAAAAATCCAGGAAACCGAAATTTACCGGTTTCTTGATTTTGTACACAAAGTCCCCGGTCAACAGCACCCAGGCGCAATGGGTTTCAACCAGGCGGATATTGCGAGTCTCATGCGCATAGACCGCTGGATTAAGCATATTTTCGATAAGAGTCTGACCTTGCATTGCCTGTGCCCCGTGGTTCCTGGCTCCATTATGACCTGAACCACTACACCTTAAAACTAACGGGGATATAATAAGCAAACCGTTTACCTGAGCCAGATCAAATCTAAACTTTGCTTCCTGAACTAGAATGCCCACTCGAGATCCGACTCAGATTCCAAACACACGATTAATTCCTGCACTTTTTAATACACGATGCTGCTGCTCGTCAGGAGAGGCTTTCTATGACAACCCCGGGTAACTACGTATTCTCATTTCAGGACGGAGACGGTAAAGACAAAATGCTGCTGGGCGGAAAAGGTGCAAACCTTTGCGAAATGACCCAGATCGGTATCAACGTCCCCCCCGGATTTGTCATTTCCACCAGAAGCTGCCTGGACTATCTCGGCAACAAGGACCGCGAACTGCCCGCCGGGGTCATGGACGAGGTACGCGCACAGATGCAGGACCTTGAGAAAAGGACCGGCAAGGTCTTTGGTGGGGGCGACAACCCGCTTTTAGTCTCGGTGCGCTCGGGCTCTGCCATGTCAATGCCCGGCATGATGGATACTATTCTGAATCTTGGCCTCAACATCGAGACCCTGAAAGGCTTGATCGCGCAGACCCGGAACGAGCGTTTTGGCTGGGATGCCTACCGGCGCTTTGTTCAGCTGTTCGGCAAAGTGGCTCTGGGCATCAGCGATGAGGCATTCGATACAGAATTCTCAGCCGTCAAGGAAAAAGCGGGCGTTACGGAAGATATGGCGCTAACAGCCCGTGACCTGCGCGAAATTGCAGATCGTTTCATGGAAGTCGTGGAAAGCGAAACAGGCAAATCCTTCCCCGATGATCCGATGGAGCAACTGGAACTGGCCATCAAGGCCGTATTCAACTCCTGGCTCGGCAAACGCGCGGTGGACTACCGGCGCGAGTTCAACATCACCCCTGACATGGCTAACGGTACTGCAGTCAATGTTCAGACCATGGTATTCGGAAATCTGGGCGATGACAGCGCCACCGGCGTGGGTTTCACCCGCTACCCGGATACCGGGGCCAACAAGCTGTTCGGCGAATACCTGATTAACGCCCAGGGCGAGGACGTGGTCGCCGGCATCCGCACGCCTCGAACGATCGATGTGCTGGAAGAGGAAATGCCGGCCATGTACCAGGAACTGCTTACCCTGTGCGAGCGCCTGGAATCGCATTATAAAGAAGTACAGGACTTCGAATTCACTATAGAAAACGGCCGCTTCTATTGCCTGCAAACACGTAACGGCAAAATGAACGCCGCTGCCCTGGTGCGCAGTTCAGTCGACATGGTTCGTGACGGACTGATCGACAAACAACAGGCACTGCTGCGTATACAACCCGAGTCTCTGGAACAACTGTTATTCCCGCGCCTCGACCCCAAGGCCAAGGCCTCACCGGTTGCACGCGGCCTGCCCGCTTCACCAGGTGCCGCTGTCGGTAATGCTGTGTTTGATGCCGATCGGGCGGAATTACTCGGCCGGCACGGGGAACGCGTCATTCTGGTGCGCGAAGAAACCAAGCCTGAGGACATTCATGGCTTTTTTGCCTCCCAGGGGATTCTCACTGCCCGCGGCGGCAAAACATCACACGCCGCTGTAGTCGCCCGGGGTATGGGGAAGCCCTGTGTTGCGGGCGCCGAAGGCATTAATGTTGATGTCAGTAAACGCGAGGCAACGGTCGGCGAACACCTCATCAGCGAAGGTGACCTGATTACTGTCGATGGCACCAGCGGCGATGTCTACCTTGGGGAAGTGCCGATGATAGAGGCTGAATTCTCCTCGGAACTGGAAACGCTGCTGCAATGGGCCGATGAGGCGTCAACCCTGAAAGTCATGGCCAATGCTGATACGCCCAACGATGCCGAGCGCGCGCTGAAATACGGCGCCATGGGTATCGGCCTGTGCCGCACCGAGCGTATGTTCAATGCCAGCGACCGCTTACCCGTGGTGATTGAAATGATTGTGGCCGAATCAACTGCAGAGCGGCAAAAGGCACTGGACAAACTGCTGCCTATTCAGCGCAATGACTTCAAGGGCATATTCAAGGCCATGTCTCCGCGGCCGGTGACTATACGTCTGCTGGACCCGCCTATTCACGAATTTCTGCCGAGTGAGCTACAGTTGATGGATGAAGTCGACCAGCTTAAGCACCTTAAAGATACCGTGCTGGGCATGAATATACTGCGCGACACCGTAGAGGTTCTGTACCGCGAAGGTGAACAGCCATATATCGAGCAACCGACTGATCCACACCTGGTCGATGAAGCCATCGGCCGCAAGGAAGTTATGCTGAAAAAGGTGCGCTCGTTACACGAAGTCAATCCGATGCTGGGCCATCGTGGCGTACGTCTGGGCATTTCATTCCCGGAAATCTATTCCATGCAAATACGCGCCATACTTGAAGCAGCGGCTGAATGTATCAAGGAAGGCTTTGATGTCCATCCTGAAGTCATGGTGCCCCAGGTGTGTACCGCACAGGAGCTCAGCCGAGTAAAGACTTCTGTCGATGCGGTACACTCCGCAGTGGAAAAACAGTACGGCGTACCGATCAATCTGAAGTTTGGTTCGATGATGGAAGTAGTACGCGCATGCATGCGAGCCGGCAGCCTGGCAGAGGAAGCCGAGTTTTTCTCATTCGGCACCAACGATCTGACCCAGGCGACATTCTCGTTTTCCCGCGAAGATGCGGAAAACAAGTTTCTGCCCCTGTATAACGAAAACGGCATCCTCCAGGACAACCCGTTTGAAGTCCTGGACGTCAAAGGTGTCGGTAAACTCATGGAGCTGGCGGTACAATGGGGCAAAGAGACCCGGCCGGACATCCGCGTAGGTATCTGTGGCGAGCACGGCGGTCATCCGGCTTCGATCCGTTTTTGTCATTGCATCGGCCTGAATTACGTCTCTTGTTCGGGGCCACGTGTACCGGTAGCCAGGCTCGCGGCGGCTCAAGCCGCCCTGACAGACGCTTCAGCACAAACCGGCACACAGTCACTGTGAACCCGGGGAACGGCGCATGATCGAAGTACGCATACACGGACGCGGCGGACAGGGTAATGTGGTCGCCGCCTACCTGCTGGCCACGGCGGCCTTCACGGAAGGCTGGCACGCACAGGCTTTCCCGGCCTTTGGTGCTGAACGTCGTGGTGCGCCGGTGGTTGCCTTTGTGCGTCTTAACGACAAGCCGATACGTCGCCGCTGCCAGGTGGCTGAACCGGATTTTCTGATTATCCAGGACGAAGCCCTGATGCACGTTACTGGCATTACCGACGGTTTGAAAGCATCCGGCCGCATCCTGCTGAACTCGAGCAGCGATGCCGATACCTTTGATACAGACAACGAACATCTGATTACAATGCCGGCAACACGGCTGGCACAGGAACACCTGGGCAGACCGGTGCCCAATACCGCCTTGCTGTCCGCGTTCGTGACACTGACGGGCCTGTTACCTCGATCAGCCCTGAGTCACGCGCTTGAGGAGCGTTTCAGCGGCGATATACTGGAGAAGAACAACCAGCTGATTAACGCTGCTGCGGAAACAATAGACGCAAACCTGTGGAAGGATACTGCCAATGCTTAAAGCCCTGGAAGGTTCGCAAGCGATTGCACAAACAGTCGCGCTTTGCCGACCGCAGGTAGTTGCAGCGTATCCGATCACACCCCAGACCCATATAGTGGAAAACATTGCCAGGCTGGTCGCTGACGGCAGCATGCAGTGTGAACTGGTCAGCGTCGAAAGCGAATTCTCTGCCGCTTCCCTGGTACTGGGCGCGGCTTGCGCCGGTTCTCGCACCTATACGGCGAGTGCCTCTCAAGGCATCCTGCTAATGAGTGAGGTACTCTATAACATCGCCGGACTGCGTGTACCCATGGTAATGACCTGCGCCAACCGCGCGATCTCGGCGCCGCTATCGATCTGGAACGATCAGCAGGATTCAATGGCAGTGCGCGATGCCGGCTGGATACAGCTGTACTGTGCTGATAACCAGGAGGCCGTGGACACTACCATTCAGGCCTACCGGATTGCCGAAAGCACTGAATTACCGGTGATGGTGTGTGTCGATGGATTTACGCTGACACATACGCTGGAGCCAATAGACATTCCGGATCAGGCCCAGGTCGACGAATTTCTGCCCGCCTTTAAATTCAAACGTGCACTCGATCCTGCGAACCCCACCAGTATTGGCACTCTGGTATCACCAGACTATTACACTGAGGCCCGCTATTCACACCATCAAGCCTTGCTGGATAGCGAGCAGGCGATCATTGCTGCCGATGCTGACTGGCAAGCTATCTGCGGGCGTAGCTCGGGCGGCCTTGTCAGTGTCAATGGGCCAGACAATGCGCGTATTGGCGTCATCACCCTGGGATCAATCTATGGCACACTGTATGAAGCCCGCGAAACATACAGCGAACTGCCGGATACCAGGCTGATAAGCCTGCGTGCCTATCGCCCCTTCCCTGCGGCTGCCTTGCGCGAAATCTGTAAGGATTTAACCGACCTGGTGATACTTGAAAGAGCCATCTCGCTGGGGTCAGGCGGTATTGTTTCCGCTGAGGTTCACTCAGCCCTGTCGAGTCTGCCGGAGAGCCCGCGTATATACAGCTATGCAGTAGGACTTGGCGGCCGGGATATTCCGCTTGACCTGTATCGTCGCATGCATGCGCGTATCAGGGATGATAAGCCCGGCGGGTTTTCCATTCTCGACGTTGATACCGAAAGATTGTTGCCGGAAGACGGCGGCCCCGACCAGACAGCGATCACCGCTTAAAGGATGACAAGCATGGATGTCGAAATAGAACTGCCGCAGATCAGTGAGCTCCGCGCTAACCCGCCACGCTTTCAGGGCCTCACACCGGGGCACCGCGCCTGTCTGGGCTGTGGCGAAGCCCTGGCGGCACGCCTGGTAACAGAAGCTGCTGGCCCTGACGTGATGATAGCCAATGCCACCGGCTGCCTGGAGATATTCACCACACCGTGGCCGGAGTCAGCCTGGCGCCTGCCGTGGATACATTCGTTATTTGAAAACACCGGTGCCATTGCTTCCGGCATGGAGGCAGCACTCAAGGCGCAGGGCAAAAACACCAAGGTACTGGCCTTCGCCGGTGATGGCGGCACCTTTGATATCGGCTTTCAGGCATTATCCGGCATGCTGGAACGCGGCCACAATGTGCTCTATGTCTGTTTCGATAACGAAGCCTACATGAATACCGGCATCCAGCGTTCGAGTTCCACGCCGCACGCCGCAATGACCACTACATCACCACCGGGCAGTGCGCGCATGGGCAAGCGGCATTTGAAAAAAGATATTCTTTCCATTGTTGCAGCCCACCATATCCCTTACGCCGCGACCGCTTCTGTGGCTTATCCGTCGGATATACGTAAAAAGGTGCGCCGCGCTATTGATATAGAAGGACCAACCTTCCTGCAGATTCACTGCCCCTGCCCGCTGGGCTGGGGGCATGAGGGTAACTTGAGCATTGAAATAGCGCGCCTTGCAGTACAGACCGGTTTATACCCGGTAATTGAGCTCGAACGCAGCGAACTGATTGGCAGCATGCCGATCCGCAAGTCGAAACCGGTGGTCGAATACCTGTCCAAACAACAGCGTTTTCGCCACCTGTTTAATAAAAACGATGCCCGTGCTATTGAAGAACTGGCACACATTCAGGCGCTGGCTGACCACAACATCAAACGTTATCAGCTGTGCGGCGATGGAGCCGACGCCCTTGATTCCGAGGGCGCCGATACAGTCAAGCGCGGCGGCATGCGCTGGGGTTGATTGGGGAGCCGATATGAAAAAACTGACTCGCGGCGCCTATGCTGAACCTGGTACTACAACCAGCTACAAGACCGGCAGCTGGCGCACACAAAGACCTATCTATACGCACAGGCCCGCACCCTGTCATGCAGCCTGCCCGGCGGGAGAAGACCCGCAGGACTGGCTGGCCAAACTTGATGAGGGCAATCCGCGCCAGGCGTGGGAAAGCCTCGTCAGCACCAATCCGCTCCCCGCAATTACCGGCAGAGTCTGCCCGCACCCTTGCGAATCGGCCTGCAATCGGGGGCAATATGACCAGGCACTGGCAATTCACAGCGTCGAGCGTTATCTGGGTGATCTGGCGATTGAACACAGTTGGCCATACCCGGCCAAATGTCCGGATCCAAAAGCCAAACGCGTTGCCATTGTGGGTGCGGGTCCGGCCGGCCTTTCCTGTGCCTGGCAGCTGACTCGTCTCGGATTACATGCCACCGTCTTCGATCAACTGTCGCAGGCCGGCGGCACACTGCACACAATCCCCGGTTACCGCCTGCCCAAGGACGTGGTTAGAAATGAAATCGGGCGGTTACTGGAAGCAGGCATTGAGTTCAAACCCAATCATCGCATTGGCAAGCACATTGATGTTGTCGATCTTCAAACCGACTTTGACTCGGTTTTTCTGGCGCCCGGCATGATGCAAAGCCGCGAATGGAACATCGACGGCGTAACCCCACAGGATCTGCACGACGGATTGAATCTGTTGAAAGTCTGGATGGATATTGGCGAACTGCCTGAAATGAAGAGTGCAGCGGTTGTCGGTGGCGGTAACACCGCTATCGATATCGCACGCGTATTGAGACGTTGCGGCGTAGACACTCATATTGTTATCCATAGCGGCATGCCAGGCCCCGACACTCCACCCGAAGATGCCATGCGTGCAATACCGCGTGAAATTGAACAGGCACTCGAAGAAGGCGTACAGATTCATGATCATCATGGCATCAAGCGTCTGATACTCAGGGGTGAAAAGGTCACCGGCATCGAAATGACCCGGATGCGGAAACTGCCTGACGCAAATGGCCACCTGCAACGTATCGCCTTCGAGGGCACAGAAAGTATTCTGCACGTCGATCAGGTGATTCCTGCTATCGGTCAACGCGTCGATTCTCGTGGCATGGAAAACCTGATCAAGGGGCGTTCCGCCTTTAAAGTCGACCAGTGGGGATTGATCGAGGGCAGTAATCGCGTTCACGCCGGCGGCGATGCCATAGAGGGTAATACCGGTACTGTTACCGAAGCTGTCGGAAACGGCCGCATAGCGGCAATAGCCATCGCCCACAAACTCTCGGATAAACACCTGCCCGCTCCGGCCACGGACAAACCCGTTGAATACGACACACTGAACGTGGAGTACTTCGAACCGTCGCCACGTGCCGAACAGCCGCTGCTGCCGGTCGAAATGCGTAACGGCGAGGAAGAAATTGAAACCGGTCTCGAAAAATCCGAAGCAGCTCGCGAAGCAAAGCGATGCTTTTCCTGCGGCAGTTGCATGAGCTGTGACAATTGCTGGACCTTGTGTCCGGACAGTGCCGTACTGATGGCCACCGATCCCGCATACACTAAATCACACTATGTGTTTGACTATGACTACTGCAAAGGCTGCGGCCTGTGCTCACATGAATGCCCTACCGGCTTTATCCGTATGCAGCTCGAACCGTAATACTCCCCTGGACATGCCCCAGGGTTGTGCTGCTTGAAAGTCAAGACAATGTTTTTTCGACTTATTTAGCAAACTGTCTGTCAATTGATCGCCATCAATTGACAGACCTGCCGCAAGCCGTTAGCTTTACCAGGCGCATTTTTGTCAACTTTCTGCGAACTCCAGGAACAAGAGGTAGTGTATGGAAGCGCGAGCTCATCCACGTTCCAGCTTACATTTGAAAACCGAGCTTGTGTGCTTGAACACCCAGGCACATCACCAGAGGTGTATCCGCAATATCAGCATGGGCGGCCTTTTTGTTTCCGGCACTCCGTGTGGTAACACAGGCATGGAGGTATCGTTGTTCGTCACACCAATGGATAAGCCGGCCCAGCAGACGCAATGCTTTCCTGCCCGTATCATCAGAACCTCTAACAGTGGTTTTGCGCTAAAGTTCGGTGAAATAGGTGATAGTGACAACCGCATACTGGATATGCTCACAAATCCGCAATGGGATGGCAAGAATGTTTTCGACGGCTTGTTGATTGCGGCGGCACACGAAAATGTGATGAGTCTGTCCGAATGTTTAAGACTCACATCAGTTGTCTGCAACGATTACCGGCGCATCCGCTCGGTGGCCACCTGCCTGGACATGCGCGGCCAACACGCAAACTAAAGCAAATTTCGAATACTAGGACAGACCAACCGCACTCGACCTCTAGAGCCAGAGCATTCGGCCGCATTCGAAGCGGTGATTCAAAAGTGTGTGATAGGGATAGATGCGAATGCGAAAATTCTGCAGCCCACTTGCAGAACACAGCACATCTGTTTGAAAAAGATCACAATGATAAATCGCCTTGCCATTTTCAACCGATGACTGCATTTCAAACTGCACACTGTGAACATCTGCAAGCTGTGTTGAAGACTCTTCGCCACCAACGACACACTCGACAGCAATATCCTCACTGGATAAACCGTTAAGTTCGACACAAACATCCAGAGGCAGCACCTGACCAGAGCCGATGGATGCCGGCACTGGGTTAACCAGTTTACAACTCAAACCACCCCAACTGGACTCTATCTTCCTCTTCCAGGCAGCAAGTTCAATCGCGCCGTTTGCCTGACTGCTGTTTAATACCCGTCCCAGCCTTGCTGCCGGTGCATACAATTGTGCCAGGTAGTCTTTGGCCATACGGATAGTGTTAAAACGAGGTAGCACAGTTTTCATAGAGGCTTTTGCAATTGCCAGCCACTGATCCGGCTCGCCGTCATCGTTGCGCTGATAGTAAGCCGGTATCACCTGGTACTCGAGCACGTTCAACAAATCCTCGGCCTCGCGCTCACGACGATCCTCAGGGGACAGTTCCAGATAAGGTTTCAACCCCCAACCGTTAGTCCCATCCCAGGCTTCCGCCCACCAGCCATCCAGCACACTAAGATTCGCCGCCCCATTGATGGCAGCTTTCATACCTGACGTGCCGCAGGCCTCCATCGGGTATTCCGGATTATTCAGCCAGACGTCAACACCGGATAACAGATCCCTCGCCATCGACAGGTTGTAATTTTCCAGGAGAAACACTTTACCCTGGAATTCAGGCATGAGTGTGATATCAAATATTTCCCTAAGCAGCTCCTGCCCCGGCTTGTCGTTGGGATGCGCTTTACCGGCAAAAACCAGCATGACCGGGCGTTCGGGATCATTCAACAGGCGTGCCAGCCTGGGAAGATCGCTGAAGATCAACGTTGCGCGCTTATAGGTCGCAAAGCGTCTGGCAAATCCGATCACCAGGGTATCTTTACTGCGGTTATCAAGCTTTTCTGTCAGTCGCTCAGAGATCGACCGTGTCATCGGGTAGCGCCCCAGCTGCTCCATGGCGCGCTGTTTTACATTCTCGAGCATACTGACTTTTAAAATCTGGCGCACACTCAAAAAAACGTGGTTGGGAATACTGTCGATAAAATTGCGCCAGAAACCGGGATCTGTCAGCTCGGAACGCCAACCACCGCCCATATACATTTCAAACAACGACTCCCAGGGCGCCGCCAGATAGGTGGATACATCGGCCCCGTTGGTCACATACCCCATGGGATTTTCCTCTGCCGGCACCTCGGGCCAGACATAACTGCTCATCCGGGCTGCAATACGCCCGTGTATTTCACTCACGCCGTTGCGGTAACGCGAACCTCTCAGTGCCAGACTGGTCATTGAGAATCCACTGGATATTTCAGGCACGGAACCAATGTGCGCAAGCAGCGCCGCTGATATTCCTAACTCGGCTATCAACGCACCGAGATAACTTTGTACCTCATCAAACTTGAATACATCATGGCCTGCAGCAACAGGAGTATGCGTGGTAAAAGCGGTATTTGCCGCCGTTAGCTCAAAGGCTCCGTCAAAGTCCATGCCCTCGCGCACATACTCGCGACAACGTTCAAGCAGCAGAAATGCCGCATGTCCTTCGTTAATATGCCAAACAGATGGCATCAGACCCAGTGCCCGCAGAGCACGCACGCCACCCACGCCGAGCACAACCTCCTGCTGCAAACGCATTGTTTCATTGCCGCCGTAAAGCTGTGCGGTGATATCTCTGTCCTGCAGCGTATTGGCATCAACGTCACTATCCAGCAGATAGAGCTGAATCTTGCCGACCTTTACGGCCCAGACTTTCAGCTCAACAGTCCGACCGGAAAGATCCACGTAAACGCGAACTTCCTCACCATCTTTATCGACGGCAGGTTTTACAGGAAGGTCTTCCGGGTTCCGATAGGGATACTCGGCTATCTGGTCGCCATTGCTGTCAATGCGCTGGTCGAAATACCCCTGATGATATAGCAGACCAACGCCAACAAAAGGCACCCACAGGTTGCTCATTGCCTTGCAATAGTCTGCGGCCAGTATTCCAAGACCACCCGCATAAATCGGCATACTCTCATGAAAACCGAACTCTGCGGAAAAATAGGCGACCAGATCCGTATCGCGGTCCAGATAGGTGTCAATACGGGTAACCGGCAATTGTTCCTGGTATGTATCATAGGCGGCAAGCACATTGCGGAACTCTGCAAGCAGGATCGGATCGCTGGCCGCCGCGTCGAGATTAGACTGCCTGAACCGGCGCAGTAACACCTTGGGATTGTGCCCCGAGGCATTCCAGCATTCTTCGTCGAGATGTCGAAAAAGACCACGCACATCCCGATTCCAGCTGTAATACAAATCATTGGCGAGATCATCCAGGCGTTTAAGTCGTTCCGGCAAGCGCGGCCTGATCTCTACATGGAAGCGTGAACCCTTTGATTCCTCATCAACTGTATTCCTTACATCCATCGACGTAATCCCAAATCCTCTGAAATAATTATTACGCCGGCTGACAAACTTCCAGCTTGTCTATCACCCCTTTGACGCCAAGAACAGCTTCTGCAAGGCAGGGGGTCTGTCGCTTACTCGATAGCGTCGGCACCTGGCCGCTGAGCGTTACCAGGCCGTGATGAACATCAACCACAATAGTGTCACGGCTAACACAGCTACAACGCTCAATCGCCGACTTGACGTCTTCTGCAATGACTTGGTCCTGTGGCTCGAGATCAGGAACTACCTCTATATTGTTAACTACAGCAACTACACCCCTGACATCCAGCATGAGCGCTTCTGCACGGCGACGCTTCCAATAAGCATCTACCTCCCCGTCCAGGGTGAGCAGGCCCGACTCGACATGCACTTCAACCTTTCCGTCCCCGATGCTGGCGCTCCAACGCAAAATTTGATCCGCATTTTTGCGGACTAATTCATCATCAGGCTTCTTCATTGGATTCACAACACTCAACTCGCTGCGCACTCCGTGTACGCCATTGACACAACCGGATACTTCCATTGCCACCTGAATCGTGTACAAGTTTGGTGCGTCGCCACTAAGCACCACCAGACCCTGATCAACTCTGACGGTGATGCGGGCTAGACTAAAGCGGCTATCACGGGACAACGCCTCGACAACGTCGCTTTTTATAACTGCGTCGCTACTTTCCATGCCAAATATTCTTCCGCACCCTGACCACTGGCACAGCATATTCTTCCCGGAAACTAATGTATTGACGCCAGTCAAATCCCGGAACGATAGCCAGTAGAACCGGGGCTAATCGCGCTCCATCAACCAGTGCATCGCCCGCCTGGTCAGCTCCTGGCCCGAAGCGAGTGCCAGTTTTTTCTTGATATTTTCCCGATGGGTTTCAATGGTCTTGGTACTGAGCTTCAGGTGGTCACCAATCTTTCCGGTTGTCATCCCGCGACCGATGAGCTCAAACACTTCCAGCTCCCGGTTCGATAGCCGCTGCAGTGGAGACTGACCGGATTTGTTGACACCCCCGGCAAGACCGTCCAGTACACGCCCTGTCATCTCGTCGCTCAGGTATACTTTTCCCTGCAGTACTCTGCGTATCGCCTTGATTATATTACTGGGTGCTTCCTGCTTGTTGAGATAGCCCAGCGCTCCTGCCGCAAGCACCCGGTCTGCAAACAGCGATTCGTCATGCATGGAGACCACCAGCATATACACGTTACTGCAATGTGCCTTGATACGCTCGATCAGGTTGATACCACTACCACCCGCCAGGAAGAGATCGACAATCACGAGGTCCGGCTGTGCTGTCGTCACCAGCTGCATCGCTTCGTTTTCATTGGCAGCCTCACCGCAAACCTCAAGATCAGGCTCATCCGAAATCAGCTGAACAAAACCACTTCTTACCAGCGGATGGTCATCGACAATAAGCACACGACTCATTCAGATGTCCTGCTGTTCAGGATGCAGGGGAAAACAACAGCGCACGCGGGTACCACCCTCTTCGTGAGTACTGACATCCAGGCTACCGCCAAACAAATTGCAGCGATGGAACATGGTACGCAAACCCAGACCATCACCTTCGCCAACATCGCACGGCAGGCCCTGGCCATTATCCCTGACCTCAATGACCGCTTCCCTGTCGTTGGCCTCAAGAATTAGGGTAATGCGGTCTGCCCGGGCATGTTTCACGGCGTTATTTATCGCTTCCTGCACGATGCGGTAAACGTGTGTAGCAGTCTCATTATCAGAAATCAGAATTGGATTTTCGTGTGTCAGTTCGATCTTTATACCACTCTGTCGGGCAACACGGGCAGCCAGTTCCTCCAGAGCGCTAACCAGACCGCGAGCGTCTGTCTGTACCGGCACCAGTCCACGCGAAAGCGTCCGTACCTCCGCCAGCGCCTGTTCAATTCCTGTTGCGAGCTGCTCCAACATGTCGAGCTCGCGCTGCTCAACACCGGTTACACGCTGCATTAAACTCCGGGCAAGCAGACCCAGACCTGTTAGCTGCTGACCCAAACCATCGTGCAGCTCGCGCCCGAAATGCTGCTGCTCGCGTTGTGGCAGACTGATCACTTCAAGCTGCAGGCGCTCATGCTCCACCGTAAGCGCCCACTCAAAGAACACTTCGTTAACAAAATCCGGTAACCTGTCCACTGCCAATTCTGTCTTGACGACATAATTGATTGCACCCGCTTTTATCGCCTCTACCGCCAATACTTCACCTCTCGTATCGGAGATAATTACCACTGGGAACTCTGCACGCCCGTGGGCCGACAACAGCTCCATCCCACTGCCGTCTGCAAGCACATAATTCGCGATAACCAGACTTGGCGTGACCAATTCGATTCTCTGCATAGCGGCTTCCAGTCCGCCAACAACTTCCAGCTCAAGCTCTACTTGCGATGTTGACCGGTGCTGTTGGTTATGGGACGCGAAAACCCGCGCCACCTCGTCGCAATAGGACTTATCGCTATCGACCAGATATATCCGGTACCGGGCGCCGCCCTCCAGGTCTGCTTTCATGGACTACTCTGCTCCCAGGCCGGTTGTAATTTAACAAATGCTGAATAATCAAAGTGTAAATCAAAATCTACTGGCCTGCATGGCCGGAAGAACAGGATTTCCCCCAAGCGGGTATAGGGGATTCCCCGATGGGACGATACGTCAGGCTACCGCATGCTTGGCTGAAAACAGCTGCCACACGATGCACTGCCGGCACCACCGAGACTCCATGGAAAGCTGGAGGTAACAAGACATGAAGGCTTCTGCTCTTATGCTGGATAAATCTGCCAACGAACCTCTGCCAACAGCAGGGGTTAACTTTTCCGGTGACCCGAATCGCCATGTCGTCGACTTCCCGGAACCCGATATACCCTGCAAAAGCTGCGCCTGTCGTGATCGCTGCCTGGGAGCGGACCTGGCTGCTTCGAGCCATTCTGTTCCATACAATTCAATAATCCAAAGCCATTCACTTGCACCACACAAACACGTGTTCCGGCAGGGTGACAGATCGGACGCACTTTACATCGTCAGAGCCGGGTCGGTTAAGCTGTACTACGTGTCAGCGTCGGGCAAAGAGCAAGTGCTCGTCTTTTACATGCCCGGTGAAGTACTGGGCCTGGATGCGCTGGGTGTCGATAGCTATGATTCCTCGGCGCTTGCTCTTGAATACACATCTCTTTGCGTTATCCCTTTCTCCAGCCTGCAAAAGATTCCTGATAGCCACCATTTTCTTTACAAACTGCTGTCGTCTACTGTTGCGCGCGACCACCGAACCATTGAACTCATCGCCCGCAAGGATGCTGAAGTAAAACTGGCTATTTTTCTGCTGGATCTGTCGCAGCGTTTTCGTGTCCGGGGATGCTCCGCAAGCCATTTCAGCCTGAGCATGAAGCGCAGCGAAATCGGCAACCATCTGGGTCTTGCGGTAGAAACCGTCAGCCGCCTGTTCACGCGTTTTCAGCAAGATGGCCTGCTGCAGGTAAATAAACGCCAGATCAGCATTCTGGACTTTATCAAACTGGAACGTCTCGCAGGAGTCCGCGCATAAAATCGAATGCCGGACGATATTGACCCAGCTCAATACTGTTTGCCCCGACTTTACGTAGGCTTCACTCAGGGGTAATCAATCTCGACAGGTGCCCGGTGTGAGTGTGCGAAACTTTGAAATGCGTATGAAATGCAGCTACACAGGCAGCGGCAATGATGTCGCCAGCCTGGGTGTTGAACATTCCATAAACGGGCGGTGGGAAAACTTCGACCTGCAGGTCACTTCACCAGGATTCGAAATATTCGTCTACGCCATATTCACCTGTCAGCACATGTATATGCGAGTCAATAGCGCAGAACGCGGTCTGCAGCTGGCATCCAGCGAAGGCAACATTTCCGTCGGCGCTGATGAAAACTGGAACCTGGATACCTTGATGGTTACGTTCTCTGTCACTGCGGCAAGTGGAACGGCCAATCAGGAAGACATTGACTACATTGTTTCACGCATGAAACTGTGCCCGGTATCAAAAAACATCCACGCAGTATCCGGTGCTGAAACCACTATCACTGTTCTCTAAAGAGTAAAAATAACAAGCTGATAGAGTCTACCCGTACAGGCGACTGTAAAGTCCGTCGCCCTGTATCAATTCGTGATGAGTACCTTCCTCGGCAATTCGCCCGTCTTCAAATACATAAACCCGGTTGGCCTGTTTCACAGCACTAAGCCGGTGTGCCACAATCACTACGGTGCGGTCTTCGAGAAATCCCGTCAAGGCCGCATGCAAACGCGCTTCGGTTTCGGTATCCAGTGCCGACGTGGCCTCGTCGAATATCACCACCTGCGGATCACCCAGCAACAGGCGTGCTATGGCCAGGCGCTGGCGTTGTCCACCAGAGAGGCGGACACCCTGCCGCCCGAGTACAGATTCCAGCCTTTGTGGCATATCCTGCACTATATCGGCCAACTGAGCGCGCTCAAGCGCTTGCCACAGGGCCGACTCGGGGTACTCTCGACCCAGCGTCAGGTTGTTACGCACTGTGTCGTTGAACAACACGGGATGCTGCAACACCGTGGCCACGTGGTCACGCACCACATCCAGGCCAATATTCTCAACACGCACACCATTGAAGCGGATTTCGCCTTCATCCGGGGGATATAAACCAAGCAGTACCTGCACAAGAGTCGACTTGCCACCGCCACTGGCACCAACCAGCGCCACACGCTCTCCGGCCTTGATTTTCAGACTTACTCCATTGAGTACCGGCTCACCGTTCCCGTAGCTGAAGCGTAGATTATCCAGTTGCACGGCCACGCCACGTTGGTCACGGAACGGATTTTCCTGGTGCGGGTATTGCGGCTCCTGATTCAGGGACAGCAACCGGTTTATACGCTCCAGTGCAGCTCGCGCGCCGTAGTAGGCGTACTGGATATTCAGTGCCTCCTGAACAGGTCCCATCATGAACCAAAGGTAGGCGAATACGGCCATCATCTGGCCTATGCTCAGATCGGAAAAAACCACCATCAGCATGCTGACAGCCCGGAACAGATCAAACCCCATCAGAAACACGAAGAATGACAAGCGGCTGGCGGCATCGCTCTTCCAGGAAAAGGCCGCCGAGTCCTTTTTGATTTGCCGCGCAGTGTCCACTACGCGTTGCAGATAGTGCTGTTCACGATTGGCGGCGCGGATTTGCTGGATACCATCCAGTGTTTCCGTCAATGCGCCCTGAAACATTTCAAACGCCTGGTTCTCACGCTTCTTCAGGTGTTTAACTCGCTTGCCCAGCACCACTGTGAAATAAACCACCAATGGATTCAGAAACAGGATCAACAGCGCCAGCTGCCAGTGCATCCATAAAAGTATTGCTGCCGCACCGACCAGCGACAGTACGGCAATAATGAATTTGGCGATGGTCATCCCGATAAAGTCATCGATTGCATTCAAGTCGGTAACAAAATGGGAAGTGACCTCACCGCTCCCTATTGCCTCGTACTCGCTCATGGAAATGTGCTGCAGGCGTAACAGCAAGTCCCGGCGAATCCGGAACACCACGTCTTTGGAAATCAGGCTGAACTGACGCGTCTGCCAGACACTGAGCATGACCGAGATAAAGCGCAGCACCACTGTCAACAGGAGAATGGCAGCGACATACAGGACGGGGCCATGCCAGGCTGCCGGAAACAGGCGATCCATGGCGTAGACCAGAGAACCAGGCTGCTCAAGTAACACCTCGTCCACCAGCAGGGGCATCATAAGAGGCAATGGCACACTGGCCAATACGGCAAACACAGCAATGATATTTGCAGCAATCAGCTCACGCCGATGCTCCTTCACAATACCAATCACTGTTCCCCAATCGTACATTTAAATGCTTCCAGCCAGCGGCTAATAAAGGCCAGCAACCATTCTACCGCCTCGAAATCACAATTCACATCTGCATCGGCATACTGCACCTTTCAGTACTATAATAACCGGCAGTGATCCACCTGACCCATGGAGCATTACGGATGGACAAACCCGCACTCAGATTAGCCGTCCTTAGCGACTATATATGCCCGTTCTGCTATATCGGCTATCTGCGTCTGGAAAAACTGCGAGAACATTTTGAGCTCGCGGTCAACTGGGTGCTTGTCGAAATCCATCCCGAAAGCCCTGTGGAAGGAAAACCGGTTGAAGACCTGGGTTACCCAAAGACAAAACTGGACAGTATGCTCGGCGAACTGGGCGACATGGCACAGGCCGAGGGCGTCACACTGGTTCCACATACCTTCACCACCAACTCGCGCCAGGCATTACTGCTCGCCGAAGCCAGCAAGCAACACGGTGCCGATGTATTCTATCCCCTGCACCACCGCCTGTTCGAGAGCTTCCTGGTGGAAAACAAAAACATCGGTGATGCTACGGTACTAAAATCAATCGCGGATGAATGCGGCGTACCGGCTGACACGGTCGAACAGGCATGGACAGATCCCGGCTACGCTGCAACCTTGCAAAAAAACCTGTCTGCTGCGATACAAAATGGTGCGACCGGCACGCCAACTTTTTTCATCGGTAAAGAAATACTCACAGGTGCCGTCTCTGATGCCGCCTTACTGGCGGCAGCGAGATCTGCCACCGCAGCTGTCTGAAGGGAAATCAGCAGCATCACAGCGACCATGGCAGACCTCATGGCGACATGAAAAATCGGTTCCAGCAAAGCTGGTCGTGGAGAAAACGGCGCGCAATACCAGTTAACTGTTTGCTGTTAGCGTTAAGCCGCACAAACACGACTTACGTACTACGCACAAAAACAGCCATGGACTCGACATGCGTGGTGTGCGGAAACATATCCATCACCCCTGCCGCGTGCAGCGTATAACCCAGCGTATTCACCAGGACACCTGCATCACGCGCCAGTGAACCGGGATGACAGGACACGTAGACAATCCGTTCCGCTCCCAGCTGACCGATATACTTGACCATCTCCTCGGCACCACTGCGCGGTGGATCCAGCAGAATCCGGTCGTAGCTTTGCTTCATCCAGTCCTGCCCGGTGGGATCCTCACCGAGATCAACCGCATGGAACTCTGCATTGCCGATCCCGTTACGGGCAGCATTATCCCGTGCACGTTGAACCAGGCCCGCCTCCCCCTCTACACCGGTAACATGGCTCGCCTGCTTTGCAATCGGCAAAGTAAAATTACCCAGGCCACAGAACAGATCCAGCACTCGATGTTCAGTATCTGGTTCAAGCAACGACAAGGCCTGCTGAATCATCGAATGATTGATTACCGGATTCACCTGGGTGAAATCCAGTGGAAAAAATTGCACATCGATCCCGTATCCCGGCAAGCAGTAGTGAAGTTGTGAACTTTCCGGCCACAACAGCTCAATACTGTCCGGCCCCTTTGGCTGCAAATAGATGTGCAGACCACTGGACCGGGCATAGCTGCGTAACGTTGCACTATCCGCCTCAGACAACGGATCGAGGTTGCGGAAAACCAGCGCCGTCACATCATCGCCAACTGCCACCTCAATCTGGGCGATACGCTCACGCGCCTCCATACCCTGAATTAATTCAGCAAGCTCCTCGATACGCTCGCCAACGGAGGGATGCAACACCTCGCAACGCCTGATATCCGCCAGGTAAGGCGCGCGCTTCTCGCGGAACCCCACCAGCACCCGGCCTTTCTTCCTGACAAACTTAACCCCCAAACGTGCCTTGTTGCGATAACCCCATACCGGACCGGTCAACGGATCCAGCACAAGTCCGGGACTCACCTTGCCGATACGCTCAAGGTTATCCAGCAGCGTCTGTTGCTTGCTATGAATCTGTCGGTCAGCTGCCTGGTGCTGCAGACTGCATCCCCCGCAGATCTCGAAGTGCGCACAGTGCGGCTCAACCCTTTCAGGGGATACCTGGAATATCTCGCATACTTTACCCTCGTCATACTTGCGCGAGCGACCAGTATAGAAAAAGCTGATTTCCTCACCCGGCAGAGCACCATCGACAAACACCGCCTTGCCATCGATGTGAGTCACGCCACGTCCGTCGTGACTCATGGATTCAATGTTGGCACGAACCGGGTAATTGGGAAGTTTAGGTTTTCTACGACGTTTACTCATAATTTTTCACTATCATTCATGCCACCGGAAAGCTCAACAGCGAGACCCCTAAGTGAAGGCGGTGGTAAAGAATTTGTGGCGCCTGCGCTCGCGCCC
>Ga0316189_10001629_pt1 | contig 22243 bp, 10 predicted proteins | sample LowCovwburrow_MG_FD_204930 | JGI IMG/M metagenome (GOLD analysis project Ga0316189, IMG submission 204930) | Coastal sediment microbial communities from Maine, United States - Lowes Cove worm burrow | ecosystem: Environmental > Aquatic > Marine > Coastal > Sediment | place: USA: Maine... | reverse complement strand
TTGGAAAACAACCTGAAGACCACAACCGAGAGCACGGCAACAGGGATAGAAGTACTGATGGTCAAGCCGGCCATCAAGCCAAGGTACACATTGGCGGAACCGAATACCACACCGAGTAACATCCCGGTCAAAACAGATTTCAGTGAGAATTCTGTCAGATCTTGTCCATGTGTATAGGGGAGATAGGTTTCCCCTTCCTTTATTTCATATGCATTTTTGGGTAATTTACGTGGTTCTCCAGACATGTGGACTACTCCTCGAGTCAGATATTCATCAATCAATTACAGGAATACCATAGCAGTAAACAGGTGATTGGGTAAACCGCTTTCGACGCTCAGCCCAGATCAAAAGCATCCCCAAAGACCACAAAGAGAAAGTCCAATCTCAAAATTTATCTTCCTCCTTTCTTCCGCTCCCCATTCTTTCTTCATGTTCCTGCTGTACTGTGGGAATTCCTCTGATTGGGCTTGGCCGTCGTTGACCTGGCGTTCATCAGTCAGCGTAAAAACCTAGTCGCCAGTCTTCGACAAGAGGTTGTTTTCAGTCTTATTGAGCAAGACTGATGAGACCTTAACTGATTGGTGCAAGTAAGCAAGTGCAAGATATTCGGGGAGCGGACAGGGCCGGATTGACCAGCAGGCAGGTCAGATCTGAAACCAATCAAAAACATTCCGTTCTGACTGCGCTCCTAAGGAGAACGTTTTTTAGAACGTTTTTGATATTTACCGGCCAAACGAGCGTATGGTCCACGTGGACAATGCTTGCCGCAAAGCAAAGATGGACTCTGTCCAAGTGGACAATGCTCTCCGCAAAGCAAAGATGGACGCTGTCCAAGTGGACAGTGCTCTCCTGCAAAGCAAAGATGGACACTGTCCATTTGGACAATGCTCTCCGCAAAGCAAAGATGGACACTGTCCATTTGGACAATGCTCTCCGCAAAGCAAAGATGGACACTGTCCATTTGGACAATGCTCTCCGCAAACCAAATTTGAATATTCCCCATGCTACCCCAAGGGCCAGTCCTGCTTCAAACAGTCGTGAAAAAACCCTACAGAGTAGACCCAGACACGGTTTCGGCGTTGAACCATGGTTCCCGTTTCCGAGCCAATAACAAAATGTTCCAAAAAACGTTCCCCTAAGGCACGCAGTCAGAACGGAACGTTTATTGGCCTCCGCTTTCCAGCGCTTCAAGGCTTGAAAATCACCACTGCCAAAGCAGGAACCCGAACTCCGGTTGCGTGCACAACCCGCGATAAACCAATATGATGTTTTGCGCGCATTTCTCCGTGCCACCCGTGCGGCGAGCACAATTTGGGTGCCTAAGCCGCCAAGAGAAACCTTGGTGCCAGGCATCGACGAGAGAAACCTTGCTGCCAGGCATCGACGAGGGCCTGGTGCGACACAATTCTTTATAAAGGTGCGCCTCTGGCAAGACTTGTTCCAACGACTTTTCGGGCCGCCGGGGCAGAACCCGCTACTTTCGATCCCCTGGTTTTCAATTCTATCCGCCTTGTTCCTCCAAACCTCTTTCTAGCAAAGCATGAGGTCTTTGGTTGATGAGCTTGGGTTATAACCCTCTTCTTTCAAAATGAGAATTGCTGTTCATCAGTCCTCTCACTTCAACAAGTCGGCGTTTGATGTTAGAATTGAAGTCTAGATGTGGCTGAATATGGTGGCCACCATATATTTATATTACAGAGGCATGTATGTCTGAGACACGCACCCATGGAATCGGCTTTATACTTCTTCCACTCCTCGCCTGGTCCGTGTCTTGCGGGCCAGGCGCTTCACAAAGCGAGGTGCCGGCCAAGGCCGATAACGTGCCTGGCCTTACCCGTTTTGCCACAGGGCCCTTGGGCTGCGAAATGACGGGCATCTATGTGGCCCCAAGCGGTGACTTTTTCTTCAGCATACAGCACCCATCCGATACGAACAAGCCCCCCCATAACAAGGCAACGATCGGCGTGGTCAAGGGCGTGGATATGAACCGGCTTCCTGCCCATTTCGCAGACTGTCCCTTACCGCGAGGCCAGGAAAAACAAGGCGTCAAGGTGGCCCTTGGCCAATTCCAGATTATTGCCAGGCAGGGGGATAAACTGCCGGGAATGCCGTATGGACTTGGAGCGCTGCTTGACGCTGCCGGTGAGACCGTGCTTGTCGATTCAGACAAACCGGACCTCAATATATTTTTACCCGGTCAGACCACCGACGATGGTTACTTGTTCACCAATTGGGAATCCTTCCCCGGTGGCATGTCCCGCCTGAAAATTAACCGTGATGCACGGGGGACCTGGTCCGTGCAAGAGGCCCTCTGGGTCGATTTTCTGCCCGTGCAAGGAACATTTTCCAATTGTTTTGGCTCCTTGTCTCCTTGGGACACGCCACTCACCTCCGAGGAGTTTTTCCCGGATGATGAAAGCATTTGGTATGCCCGGGAGAGCGCCGCTCAACTGAATATCTTGAGGAAACACATCAACGCAGAACCCAACCCCTATCGCTACGGTTATATTGTGGAAATCCGCGAGCCGGCCAGCGAGAACCCTCGGCCCGTGAAACACTATGCCATGGGTCGATTCTCTCATGAGAATGCCGTGGTCATGCCCGATCGGAGAACCGTCTACCTCAGCGATGACGGCGCTGGCGGCGTGTTTTTCAAATTCGTCGCCGATGCGGAGAACGACCTTTCGGCCGGTATCCTGTATGCGGCCAAACTCACCCAAGATCGCGACTCTAAGGGCAAACTCATCGGGGATGTCGCCAAAGCCGGTTTTGCCGTCGCCTGGATTGAACTGGCGCATGGTTCCCAAGAACAGGTGGAAGCCTGGATATCTGAATACGACCAGGTAAAAGGTTCGTCCAAGAGCCACTTTTTAGCAGCGGATAGCGCGGAAAAATGGGCGCGAGGTGAGGCTGCTGATGATCGGGCTGCCTTCCTGTCTAGTCGATCTGCGGCCAAGGCGAAAGGCGCTTCGGCCGAGTTCAACAAATTGGAAGGTCTCATGATCAACATCACCAAGGCCGCCACGGGGGAGGTTCCCTGGCTGGCCGCCGTGGTCTCGTCGGTGACCGGCACTATGTGTGATGGGGTTGGTGATATTCAGCTCAAGCAGAACTACTGTGGCGTTGTTTATCGCATGTGGCTTGACAAAGGTTTCGATATCCACCGTATGGAGCCCTTAGTCGTCGGTGGACCCTTTGATCGCACACGACGGCCCAACCCCTGTCCGGCTGATAATATCGCCAATCCGGATAATGTTCAGGTGCTGCCCGATGGTCGGCTTATCATCGCCGAGGACGGCGTTCATGAAAACGACATGATTTGGGTCTTTACTCCAGAGAAATGAGGCCGCTCCTGAAATTTTGGGAGAGCCCCGACGCGGGGACAGAATGACCAGAATAAATTTGAGACTGCCATGGCTGATGGCACTCCTGCTGATAAGCGCTTGTGGTGGGGGAGGGGAGTGGTCCGATTCCCAACAGCTTGTGAATGCAGAAGCCGTGGTTCCGCCCCAGTGTTACACGCGAACCGAAGGGCGCTACAACCCGTGTTATGTGTGCCACCAGACCCATTTAGATCGGCCCAATACCATGTCCGATGCCGCGCTCCAAAATGCCTACACTTTTTCCGAGGTCGCTCTTACCAATCATTGGACCAATCTGTTCCGCGATTTTAGTGGGGAAGTGGCAAAGATCAGCGATGCGCACATCGATACATGGGTTGCCGAAGAGAATTATTCCGGTCTTGCCAAGCGTCTTCGGAATAAACAGTGGCAAGGGTATATTCCCGACCTGAATAACCTTCACTTGGGTGCGGCCGCCTTTGATGCTCAGGGCTTTGCCCGCGATGACAGCGGCTGGTTGACCTTTAATTACAAACCCTTGCCAAGCACTTTCTGGCCGCTGAATGGGGCTACAGACGATGTAATGATCAGGCTCCCGCCACGATACAGGCGTAATGCATCGAATCAAGATTCGCGCGAAACCTACCGTCTGAACCTGGCCTTATTGGAAGCCGCCATTAAGAACTTGGATACCATCCCTATTTCCGCGACGGATGAACGCGAGATCGGACGCGATCTGGACGGCGATGGTGCTTTAACCCCAGCGGTGACCCACCTGCTTCGCTCCGCCCACTACCTGGGCGCGGCTGAGCAAGAGCCGGTTACCCCGTTTCTCTACCCGGAAGGGACCGAGTTTCTACATACCGTTCGTTATCTGGGCGTGGCCGCAGACGAGCGTATTACGGTGACGGCCCGTCTGAAAGAAGTACGTTACATGCGCAAACACCACTTCCTCAGCCAGGCCGAGCTCAACCATCGGTACTACGCGGAAAAACGGGAGAAAATCGCCGCCGTTTTGCCCTCTTTTGTGCGTTTGCAGGATCGCGGATTCGACAATGGTTTTGGCTGGGAAGTGATCGGATTTATCGAAGATCAAATGGGCGAATTGCGCCCCCAGACCTACGAGGAGAATTTCTTCTGCATGGGCTGTCACAGCACCGTCGGCGCGACCATCGACCAGACCTTTGCTTTTCCGCGCAAGTTAACCGGGCCAGCCGGTTGGACCTACTCTGACTTGGGGCGGCTTTGGGATGCACCTTCCCAGGGCGAGCAACAGGGGGAGGTGGTTACTTATTTCCAGCGGGTTGGCGGTAGCGATGAGTTCCGTAGGAACCAGGCGACACTGGCACCCTTTCTCGATGGGGATCAACTCGATATGGCTGCCGTGACAAAGCTCAGCTATGCCGAATTATTGATGCCAGATGCGGCAAGGGCTCGCGCCCTCAACAAAGCCTATCTGGTCCTGGTTCGCGAACAGAGTTATATATACGGGCGCGATGCCCACGTAACGCCTACCCATAATGTTTACGAGAAGGTGGATCTGAAAACCGCGCCCACCCTCGCCCCGGAATTTCAATACCCCTCGGACATCCGATTGGACTGGCGGGCGAAGGCGAAAAAGCCTTTGCCCTAATGCCAACAGCTTATGACACGCGCACCTGTTACCAAACCACGCGTTGATAGGCCGACCTGAAAATTCACGCAATCCTCGGAGTCCATGACTGAAGCAGGAACATACATACCTGCCTCCATTTTATTATTCTGCGAGCCGATCAGGTATTTGTCTGGTCAGGCTTTCGTGTATGTTAGAGTGGTTTTGCCTCGTCCTTGGGACGAGGAATGTCCTGTGTTTGCGAGGAGCATGTATGGATAAGGTGATCATTCGGGATCTTGTTGCCCGTGGCATTATGGGTGTGACCAAGTGGGAACGGGAGCGCCACCAGGAAATCAGGATGAACCTGGTGCTGTATACCGACACCAGCAAACCCGGAAAATCTGATTCGATCAAGGACTGTGTAAACTATGCAACGGTGAGCAAAGAGATATTGCGGCATGCGGAAAATGCGGGCCGTTATACGGTTGAGGCACTGGCGGGTGATATTGCCGATCTGTGTTTGAGTATGGAGGGTGTTGAGAAAGTGATGGTGCGCGTAGAGAAACCGGGTGCGGTCCGTTTCGCTCAGTCTGTTGGCGTGGAAATAGAACGAAGTCGGCATTGAAGTAACAAACCGAGTCATCCCAACCGGCAAGACTGGCGAGTGGTTGCGATAGATGTTAAGATCTGGCTCGACGATGGGGCGCTGTCCAAGAAAAACAAAGAGGGCTTGTGGCGAGTATGGGAAGCAAAACCGATCAGGGAACCATTGGACTGAAACGTTCCTTTTTCCCCACCTGGACCAGGTTGGATGCTTATATCTACAACGAGATTCACTTCCCCTTTGCCATGGCCATGCTGGTCTACAACGGTGTCTTCTTCATCCGCACCTTTGGCGAGGTCAGTGAGCTTAGCGGTGGCCGTTTCGACATTCCCCTCGACCTGTTGTTGGTGATCTTCCTCAGCGAGATTCCTGATATGCTGCTGATGACCACCTCGCTTTCCTTCCTTTCGGCCGCTTTGATTGCGGTGGGTCGCCTCAGTGCCGACTCCGAAATTATTGCGCCTCAGGCCATTGGCGTCAGTTTCTGGCGAATGAGTAAACCCGTGCTCAGTTATGCGTTCATTCTCAGCATGTTGCTTTTTTTCCTGTTGAATTGGGGTGCCCCGCGGGTCAAGCGCCTGGCCGGTTCCAAGACACGTATCTATTTTGACACGGAAGCACTGCCCAATATTCAGCCCAGTGTCATCACGCCCTTGAGTGGGAACTCTGTGTTGTATGTGGATCGCATGGACCCACTGGACCCCAGCCGCATGGAAGATCTGGTCATGATCAACCGCAACAAGAAGTATGAAGAGCTGGTGCTTGCCGATAAGGCTTCGGTGTATACCAACCGCTCTCTCGAACTTTTCCGAGGAACCAATTTACGGCTTTCCAACGAGGAGTCCGGTGGCATAGAAATCATCGGGTGGGAGCGCTGGGAGCAGCCCTTTCCCATTCCTGCTGAATTCGCCCGTGAAACCCTCAAAATCAAGAACTACGAACTGTTCAGCACCCCTCAACTCTACAAGTACCTGCAAGTGGTCAAGAAACCAAATTATGAGTGGAACTATATCCTCTATTACCGGTTACTCACCCCCTTCGTCTGCTTTGCGCTTGCCATGTTCGCCGTTCCTCTTGCAGCGAGGCATAGCCGAGTGCGTAAGGGCTCGGGTTTGGGCATGAGCCTGTTACTGGTCGGCGTCTATTTTGCCCTGTCAAAAACAGGCAAGAGTGCCGTAGAAGATGGTCGGGTTCACGCCCTCATCGGGGTCGGATCACCGCTGCTCATTTACCTTGTTATCGGTCTACTGATGATGTTGGGCAAAAACCTCTGGTGGGGCCGTTACCTGGAAACGAGCGGCCACTTGCGCGGCGGCATCAGCCGCCTGTTCAAGGCGGCCATGCAGCTCTTTCGCCGTGGCCGGCGTCGCAAAAGCATGGTCCTGGGTGGCCCGGCCAGTACCCTGGTATTCCCCAGCAAACTGGATATCTACACAAGCAAGCTGTTCTTCTCCATCTACCTCCTGGTCCAGTCATCGTTTATCACCCTCTACCTGTTGGTGGAATACATTCAATTGGGCGACCACATTCGCAAGAACCAACCCGGTGCAGATGTGGTTTTTGGGTATTTCCTTTATAAAATTCCCGAAGTTATCGACACCACCATGTTCATCTGTCTGCTGACAGCGGTGTTGATTCTATTAACAGTAATGTCGCGGAACAACGAAGTAACGGCAGTCCGCGCTTCCGGCGGCAGCATGCATCGGCTGTGCCTGCCCCTGGTTCTCTACGGCATGCTCTTCTCGGCCGGTACCTATTACCTGGGCAATACACTACTGCCGCAAATGAACCGCATGGCCGCCACCTACAAGAACAACATCCGCAACCGCACCAATACCAACATCTTCCGAACGCGAGACGTTTGGTTGCGCACCCGTTCCGGTGAAATCGTTAATTACAAACATTTCAGCGACAAGGACAATCGCCTGATCGGCGTCAGTCGTTACCGTCTGGATGAGGAATCGGGTCAGCCCATGCAGATCGTGCGCGAACAGAACCTGCGCTTCGAGGGCGAATCCTGGTTGGTGGAGAGTACCGGTGCTGCCTGGCTGTTGGAGAAGTCTGAAGAAGGTGACCTGGTTCCAAAACCGTTCCAGATCGAAAATGGAAGTGTCTGTGAGTTGCAACTCGACATGAGCGATCTCAGCCAGCGCAGACTCAAAGCAGCCGAGTTCAGCATTGCGGGGCTCAAAGAACATTTAGACTACCTGCAAAGTCTGGGTTATGACGAAGATCAGTATCGCACGGCGCTCTATGTCAAGTATGCCCAGCCTTTGGTACCCATGATCATGATCCTATTGGCCATGCCGCTTGGTTTTCAGTCCGGGCGGCGCGGGGCACTTTATGGTTTGGCGGCTGGTTTTATTGCCGGCATGTCGTTCCTCGGTTTGATGGAATTGTTCAAGAAGCTCGGTGCATCCGGGGTGCTCAACCCGGTAACTGCGGGTTGGTCCGTGGTCGTGATGCTGGGTTCCATCGCCCTGTACCGCTACATCAACATGGAGTAATGCGGGCAGTTCAAGCACAATAGGGTACTTGCTGATTGAGTTCACACAACGGTTGGGACCTGACCTCGTGCTCGGCCGGGTAGAAAGGCCGTGTCAGGTGCGCTTCCCGTCCGGGACGTAAACTCGGCAAAGCATCTTCCCCATCCTTCATTATCAGGAGATAACGACCCAAAGCGCTTGTGAGACGGCGCGGGTTCGCGACCAGGATGGTGCCAAAAACAGCATCGGTCTTGATAGTAGCATGAGACTAAGATAAGATTCAGCCTGATTGGAGGGACCTTCTGGATGCGATCAATTGAATTGTTTACGGGTGCTGGTGGCTTGGCTATCGGCACACATAGAGCAGGCTTTCATCATGTCGCCTTGATTGAGCGAGACCAGAACGCTTGCCGTACCCTGTTTCGAAATATCGAAGACAGCAATTTGAAGAAAATTCATCAATGGAAAGGGAAGGTTCATGTTGAAGATGTCCGTAAGATTCAATTCGGCGATCTTGGTTCGGTCGATCTGGTAGCTGGCGGGCCACCTTGTCAGCCTTTTAGTATTGGTGGTCGTCATCGAGGCATGCTCGACGAGCGGGACATGATTCCACAATTCGTTCGGGCCGTGAGGGAATTAAGACCAAAGGCCTTTATTATGGAGAACGTAAAGGGGTTAACCAGGCAATCCTTCGCGAACTATTTTCGCTATACACTGTGTTGTCTTGAAATGCCCACGGTTACAAGGATGGACGGTGAATCCTGGGAACAGCACCTGGCCCGCCTGGAATTCGCCAAGACCAACCATCCCCCTGAAACTGGTTACACGGTTCAAGCCAAGCTTCTGAATGCTGCAAAGTACGGCGTTCCGCAAACGAGAGAACGTGTTTTCATCATTGGCTTCAGGGAAGACCTCTGCATTGAATGTGAGTTCCCTTCGGAAACCCATGGTCAGGACAGCTTGCTTTATGATCAATGGGTTACGGGTGCCTATTGGTCTCGACATGGAAACGCCATGCCGGCAGGGGGGCCGCCCAAACGGTACCGCAACCGTGTTGAAAGGCTCAGGAGTGCGGGGGTGAGGCCTAAGTTAAAACCTTGGGTGACGGTCAGGGATGTTTTGGCGGATGTTCCTGACCCGAGAGAAATGAAAAATGGCTTTAATAATCATCGTTTTCAGCCTGGGGCAAGAACCTATGTGGGCCATACCGGGAGCGCTTTTGATTGGCCTTCCAAGACATTGAAGGCTGGTGATCATGGCGTTCCAGGGGGGGAGAATATGATCGCCTATGGTGATGGTAGTGTTCGTTATTTTACCGCGAGAGAAGCCGCCAGAATTCAAACCTTCCCGGATGAGTGGTTTTTCGAAGGTGCCTGGACCATCACAATGCGTCAATTGGGCAATGCGGTTCCCGTGTCACTGGCTGAACTGGTTGCGAGAATGGTTGCCAAAAAACTGAGGTAACAATGGATCTTTACAAAGAGTATAACCCACTTGACTATGACAATTAAACAAGGAATCTTGTCAGGGAGTTGATGACACGCGGGCCTTGGGGGTTGCCACTACCCAACAGTTTTGAAGGTTCCGGGGTGTACGCTCTTTTTTACCATGGGGAATATGAGCCATACCAGTTCATTTCGGAAAGCATCCATCGAAGGCCCATTTACGTTGGCAAAGCGGTTCCACCTGGGGGAAGAAAGGGGAAGACTCATAAAACACGGGATGCTGCACTGTTTAAACGTCTCAAGGAGCACGCCACATCAATCAGTAAGGCGTCCAACCTGGACGTCCGCGATTTCCGGGCGCCATTTATCGTGGTCACCCCATTGTGGATTACCATGGCAGAACGATTTCTTATCGAGCATTTCCAGCCCGTATGGAATGTCTGCCTGGAAGGTTTCGGTAACCACGACCCTGGATCGGGAAGGCACAAGGGGATTAATTCTTGGTGGGATACCCTGCATCCGGGAAGAGAATGGGCGAAAAAACTTCAGAGCACCAGAAATCCGAAGGAGGCCCTGGAAAGACTTGAGGAACATTGGAAGCAAGATTTCCAGCCTCCTTTTGACCTATAATTATGCTCTCGGGCATGAATTTTTGCGCTGATCATGTCCCCAACCATCGAATTACTATCCAACCCGAAGGCTTTTCCGGTACATGTTTGGTTGTTTCACCATTCGGCCAGCGCACCTCTATGCTCTGAGTTGCGGCACCGTTGTTTTGACCGAAGAACACCGTCTGGGTGGATTGGGAGAGGTAGCCCGAACCGGCGTAAATCTCGACGCTTCTACGGCGACCGTCTTTGCCCACGGCGGTTACTCTGGCGCCCACGGCCGTAAGATTACCTGGACGGCCTTGCAGGCGAATGGCCAGCGAGTCGCGGCCTTTGATGCCACGGTTGAGGAAGGTCATCATGGGTCCCGCATTTTGGGTCAAGACGATGTCGGGCCAACCGTTTCGGTCCAGGTCGATGCTGGTTAAACCCATGCCATCTCCTGGCACCACGAGACCGGTTTTAGTGGCCTTGGCATGGGTGAAATCACCCGTGCCATTGCCCCATAGCATGGCGCTGATTCCGCCGTCCAGAAGGCCGGTCTCCGGTTCACGAGTAAAGAAATTTTGCACCGTATACAAATCTAAATGGCCGTCGCCGTTGTAGTCGGCGGCAACCACACCGAACCCAGGCGAAGCCTGTACAAGGCGGGGCAGGGCACGCCATCGGAAGTGGCCCTTGCCGTCGCCCAACAGCAACCCGCTTTTAAGCTCGGTGGCAGAGAACATCTGGGCCTTCTCCAGGGTTGATGGGGTATATATATCGGGCAACAGAGCCGAGGCATAGTCGTGGTAGGTGGGGAATTTCTCCGTTACGAAGGGCATGGCGCTAGAAGAGCAGCTTCGGCCGCGCACGGGTAACAACCCTTCCTCGGCGACCTTGGCCTCGATCAAGTGAGGTTTTCCCGAACCATCCATCTCACCGTAGTAAATACGTGCTGGCTTGTCTGGGCTGGCTTTGTACTTGGAGTTCAGACCGTTGTTCATGACGGCGTAGTCCATATGGCCGTCGTTGTTGAAATCGCCGCCGGTGATGCCGCTCCACCAGCCACTGCGTTTGGCCAGGCCTGAGGCTTGGGTCGCATCAACAAGGCGGCCGCCCTCGTTGTGGAAGTACTTGACTGGGCCCCATTCCAGACAAACCAGCAAATCGGGTTTGCCGTCTGCATCTACATCCGTCCAGAGGGCGGCGGTCACCAATCCCACCTTGCGAAGCTGCGGGGCCAGGTCTTGGGTGACATCGCTGAAGCGGCCATCGGTGTTCAGCAAGAGCCTGCTGATTGGGCTGATGGGGTACTGACCGGGCACGGCCCGTGAGCCAACGAACAGGTCTAGATCACCGTCGCTGTCGAAGTCGGCGGCCACGGTGCTGCCGCTGAAATGGAGATCCTCGGGCAGGCTATCGGCGGGGGCGGGGGTAAGGGTGCCTTTGCCGTCGTTGAGGTAGAGCCGGTCGCGGAGGCGAATATCACCCGGTGGGTGCTCGTAACTGCCGCTGCTGACGAACAGATCCTGGTCGCCGTCGCTGTCCACGTCGAACCACAAGGGAGCCATGTCTTCCTGACCCTGGTGGTTTTGCCAGGTACCGCTGTCCACTTGTTTGAAGCCACGTTGGGCGCGCAGGAACAGGCTGCCCGGCTGACCGGCCGCACCGCTCAGATAAAGGTCGTCGAATCCATCACCATTGGCGTCGGCCCAGGCCAGGCCAGGCCCCAATTGCGATAGCTTGCTTGGTAACAGGGGTTGGGCGGCATAATCGTCGTGATTTATTTCCTGGTGGCGCCAGCGCAAACCACTCGCCTGGGTCACCTCTTGGAACTGCCAGTTACGGGGGTCCGGCATGGCGGCTTGGGCCTTGCCTTTTGGGTCCTCGGTAATGGTATACAGTCGGTTCACGGCCAGGTTTTCAATTATTTGCAGACCACCATCGGGCCAGGTGATTTCCAGGTGATCCACCCGTTTGGCGTCGCCTAGACCAAAGTGGACGAGGGGTTCGTCTGAGGACATGAACCCCCGAGCCGGCAGCAAGACGCGAACCTGTTGTCCCGCGCTGGTTGTTATCTTGACTTTTGACCCATAGCCCCAGCGGTTACTGCCCACCCCTTTCAGACGTAACAGAAGCCGGTTGCCGGAACGGCCCATGTTCTGGTAAAGGCCTGCGGGTTCGCCCAGGTGGTTGACCACCAGGTCCAGATCACCGTCCCGGTCAAAATCGGCATAGGCCGCACCATAACTAATGCCGTCGTGGTTCAGGCCCCACTGGGCAGAAACGCTCTCGAATTTCAGGTTTCCGCGATTGCGAAAGACGAAATCAGGCGAGGGCGCCGAGGGAATGGTTTTTAAGTAGTTCAGGGCGGCCTGCTCGCCGTCTCGATTCCAAATCTCGTTGGTTTTGCTGCTCATGATGTCCACGTTCATGTCATCGCGCGCGGTGCCGTTGGTGGTGAAGAGATCGACCCAGCCATCATTGTCCAGATCGCCGAACTTGACCGACCAGGTCCAGTCGGTGGCGGCCAGACCGCACATGGCGGAAATTTCCAGATAACGGGGTTGGCCGGTGTTGAGAAACAGGGCGTTTTGCATTTTCTGACGTGGCCATTCGTGGGTCAGGAAGTACCGTTTGTCGCTGATGGATCCCATGCTGACCTTGGCCCGATAATGAGTGCTACCGGCCATATCCGCCACAAAGAAATCGAATAAGCCGTCGTTGTTTATATCGGCGAAGTCGGCGCCCATGGAGTACCAGGGCGTATGCGGGATTATGTAGGGCAGCACGTTGGTAAAAGTGCCGTTGCTGTTGTTGCGGTAGAGGCGGTCGCGGGTGTTGAGGTCGTTGCCCACGTAGAGGTCTAACCAGCCGTCACCGTCGAAGTCCATCCAGGTGGCGGACAGACCAAGGCCGTAGTCTAACAGGCCGGCCTGCTCGGTAACATCGCTAAAGGTTTGATTGCCGTTGTTGCGGAACAGGCGATCGATCTGGCCTGAAATTTCCCATTTGCCTCGCGAGTTGTCCCAGTGTTCCCGGTCGATGACATCGGGGCTTGCATTCTTCTCGGGTGGCGCGGGTTTTACCTTCATTTCGGCTATTGTTTTGACGCTGCCGGCGGGAACACGAACATCGGCTATCTGACCATCGAGGAGATTGTGGGCCAGAACCCGATAGGTGACCAGGTACATGTCCAGGTCGCCGTCTCGATCATAGTCGGCGAAGTAGGCCATGATGCTGGCAGCGCTTACATCTAAGCCAAAGGCTGCGGCTGCTTCCGAAAAACGCCCGTTGCCCTGGTTCACATAGAGCAGGTTGGGCGCCTCTGTATTACAGACATAGAGGTCAAGGTCACCGTCGTTGTCGACATCTGCGAAGGTTGCCCCGCGAGACCAAACCTGGCCACCGCCTACACCGGCAGTCGCGGTGACGTCTTGGAAAACGAAGGGGGCGGTCTGGCGGAAAAGCGCATTTGGGCTGTCGGTGGAAAGCAGGTAGATATCGGTCAAGCCGTCGCCGTCGAAATCGGCGACAGCAACCCCTGCACCCGTGTTGATAAAGGGAATGTTGTTGACCGGATCCAAGTGATTGGTGAAGTTGATGCCGGTTTCGGCCGACGGCATTTTGCGAAACACGGTTGAGGCGCTACCTTCTGGCGTCGTTAGTGGAACGGATGTCACCGTATCAACCCCGCTGAAAAGGGGAGGGCTAGCCAAACATGTTGCGAGTAAGATTTGGATTGCGACGAGTTTCATGGGTTTCCACCTTGGGCATTTGCCCGTATTGATATTGGTTCATTTTAAACACAATCGCGGTCGGGTTACCAGGGGGATTGCTGCCATCAAGGCCAGGCCCGGAGGCCGTTGTACTCCCATTATTGGCTGCACGCGGGCTAAAGCCACACGCTACCTGTCACCTTCCCGCTCCAAAACTCGTTGCGCTAGAAGGAGCCCGCCCATTCAAAAGGGAACCGCGCCAGACAGAAGCAATCATTATAGTAACGGTGGCGGAACAAGGACAGGTGGAAGGAAACCGATAGCCGAATGTAGCATAACCCGCTGGGTTGTGTGAAGGTGAGAAGGAGGCGATAAGGTTCAAAAAGGAACCGCGTAAGATAGAAGCAACCATTACAGGTAACAATTAAGGAACAAGGGCAAGTGGCAAGGAAACACCGAACCACGACGCATCAATGCCACGCATTCTTGCCGAAACTTCACGCTACATTCGTGCTCCGATATTCCCTTGGGCCTGACCATGTGCCACATAGTTACACGAGGTGGTTGTTTCTATTTGGCGCGGTTCCTTTTTGAGGCTGGCCGCCTCCATCTCAGCTTCACACAACCCGTCCCGCCGAAGGCCCCAGCGGGTTATGCTACATTCGGCTATTGGTGTTTCCTTGCCACCTGACCTTGTTCCTTCATCGTTCGCTTTAATGGTTGCTTCTGTTTGGCGCGGTTCCTTTTTGAGGCTGGCTGCCTCCATCTCAGCTTCACACAACCCAGCGGGTTATGCTACATTCGGCGACCGGTGTTCCCTTGGGCCTGGCCATGTGCCACCATAGTTACACGAGGTGGTTGCTTCTATTTGGCGCGGTTCCTTTTTGTGGCTGGTCGCCTCCTTCTCAGCTTCACACAACCCGTCCCGCCGTAGGCACCAGCGGGTTATGCTACATTCGACCGGCCCCGTTCCTAGAGAAACACCAGTCCCAAACCATAGACTTGACGTCTCAAGCAATCACGCATGTTTGCCGGAGCCACTTAGGCCTTTGGCATGGAACCAGCCTCTCCGCTTCTTCGGATCGTCTGGATCTCTTCGCGCCAACTTCACATTAGCGCGTTTACCGAATTGTTGTGTGGATTACTTGAATCCTATTCCAGCCTGCTGCTTATGGGCAATTTGATGACAAAGCGGGTGCCCTCGGTGTATTTTAGATCAATACTAAGTTGGCCACCGTGTAGATCCACGTAACGTTTGGCAATGCCCAGGCCTAAACCGCTGCCATGGTCCTTGGTACTGAAATAGGCCTCAAAAACCTTGCGTGCCTCTTCTTCGTCGATGCCTGGACCCGTGTCTTCTATCCACAGGTTCATCCATTCGCTTTCGCGGAACAGGCGCACGCGCAAGAAACCCTCTTCCTCCATGGCTTGAATGGCATTGATGATCAGGTTATGTACGGCACGGCGCAGTAAGTGGCCATCTGCCTGAATCGTACTATTCGGCTCAAGGAAGGTTTCGATATCAATCGCGTCCAGGGTCTTGCGATAGGGCTCCAGTATGTCCATCACAAGTTTGGCCAGGTCCATCTCTGCGGGGTTCAGTTCAACCGGTCGCGCATAGTCTGCAAATTCAGTAGCGATGCGTTTGAGATGTTTGACCTGTGTCCGGATTTCTACGCAGGCCTCTTCCAACGCTTCGCCAAAGTCAGGATGCTCGTCCTGGTAAAGTCGCAGCATGTGGTCCAGTTCTAATTGGATGGGGGTTAAGGGGTTCTTGATTTCATGGGCTACCCGGCGTGCCATTTCAGACCAGGCCTTGAACCTGTTGGCGGCCAAAGCATCTGTAATATCTTCTATGGCGACAATAGCGTGCAGGTTTCCCGCTCTGGCCGAGGGCACCATCAACATTCTGGCCATTATTTCACGCGAATGGGTCTGCTCGGTTTCTGTCCAGTCTACCTCTGCGTCCTGGCCGTGCTCAAAGGCCCGCATCAATTGCGCCGCCTCCGGGTGAGCATCAACCAGCTCTTGCAGTCTGCCTGGCGTTTGTGTCATGCCCAGCAACGGGCCGACACGTTCGTTTTTTAGGATGGTGCGCCCATTGGAATCAAAACCCAACAACCCACCGCTCATGGATTTCAGGGTTTCATCCAATAGCTGCAGTTGCTGCTTCAACTTATCTTGACTCTCTTGTATCCGTTCCTGCATGGTGTTGAAAGCATCAACCATCTGCTGTAGCTCGTCTTGTCGGTCCAGAGGAATGGGGCGGTAGCGCATTCCCCTGGCCACGCGCGAGGCACGCCGCGTGATGGCCGAGACTGGCTCTAGGAAATAGCGGGCCACAACACGAGCCAGCAAGCCCATCAGGAACATCAAGCCCAACAGTATGGAGACGCTGAACTCTATCTGTTCCAACCAGCGAATTTGTTGTGTCCTTGAAAAGGGGATCATGGTCATGGCCAGGACCGCTCGGCTGTTGGGACCCAGCTCAAAAGGTGTATAGGTGATTTCCAGGCCACCCTCGCCGCGTTCCTGGCGATAGGGGGCCCTGTCCAGGTACAATCTTCTGGCCAACGGGTAGTCCAGCCGTCGGCTCATCAGACCCCGGCGGAACGCTTCGGGTTGACTGGTGGTAACCATGGTTCCGTTGATATACAGGCTAAGGTCTTCACCCAGAAGTCTGGCATAATGGCCTACTCTCAGGCTCCTGTTCGACGGTCGTTGGGACTGGATCCCCCCCGGAACAGTTCCCTGTTCGTTTTCATTGATCGCGTTAAGCAGGTTCTTGGCGGCCAGAATCTTGGTGCGAGCCATGTCTTCGGTGGCGCGTACCTGGTTGCCACGAATAGAATTGAGCAGAATAAAGCCCAACATGGACGTGGGCAGCACACTGCCCAGAAAAACAAGGCCGGCCAGTTTAATGGCGAAGGAGCGGTTCCAGCGGGCCAACAGGCCGCGGCCCGGCCGCTGGGCCAGGCGAATAACCTTGATAATGAGAACGGTTGCCAGGAACAAGCTTAGGAAACGGACAAAAATCATTTTGAAGGGCGTGGCTTTGTGGGTAATGCGGTAACAATATTCACGATCTCGGAAGAAAAATACCGTGTTCTTTCCCGAAACTCGCCAAAACCAGGATTCTTTTCCCAGTCGCTCGCGTTCCTCCTGGCTCAATGGTTCGGCCTTGCGCTGGGTGTAGAGTGGTTTTCCGAGAGGATCAAAAACATCGACGGCGTATGCCAGATAAGATCGTGAAGGACCAATATGGTCCGAATCCAGGTAGCGGAGTTCACGTATCAACGAGAGATTGCGAAAATCATTGCCCAAAACCGCCAGGAAGTCGTATTGGCCGAAATCGGTATCAAGGGTCCGCCGGAAGGTGAGCCATTCTGGGCCCGCAGTCGTGATGCGATTCTCGGAGGCGCGTACCTGGTTCTCTGCAAGCACGACGTGTTGACTGATCACGCTGATCGGCAAGCCGCCTTGTCTGGTGAGTTGAAGGGCAAAATCGATTTCGTCGGCGAAGAGGCCGCAGCGTCTGGCAAACATTTCCATGAGATCCGGGTTCTCGTGCTCCAGATGATCGAGCAGATAGGGAATCTGTTGAATGATACGGCCCATACGAAAATAATTGCGCTCCACAAGAAGGGTGATTTCATCGAGTACATTGTTGCGCAAATGCTGCACTTCCTGGTCTTGTTCTCGTAAGACCAGAAAGGGGTAGAAGACGACCACAACCAGAGCGGCTTTCAGCGATATCGGTGCTTGATAATCTTTGAGCACCCAGATCAGGCTAATGGAAACCGCAGCCAGAAACTGGGCGGGGTACCAGCCCAAGACAAGGCCGCAGCTGATCAGAATGGTGGGCAGCTTATGTTGCCAGTGAATATTGGGCATTGTGTTGAACAAAAGAACCAGGTATGCGAAACAGGTAAGAAAGGCGAGGAAGCAGAGTAGGGCTCCTGGGGATAGGAGGCCATCCAGCGGGTGAACAAAGCTGAAACCATTGTAGTGTTGCAGGTAGGCGGGCGCGGCGATGGCACCAAGCAGGATAAGAAGGAAAAGCACATGGCTGAGCCAGACCTGAGTGCGTAGCAAAAGGCTGCAGAGCGTCTGGGCGCAGAGCATGCCCAAGCCGACGGTCAACATCAAGTGGAAGGGGGTAGACAGCAGCGAACCGAAATGGGCATTTCCAAAAATATACGAGGCAAAAGACGTCATGAAATCAAGGTTTTCTACGCGCGGAAAGGCCAGAATAGCCAAAAATACAAGCCAGGCGGCGAGCGCCTTTTTGGGGGGCCAGCCGCGTTGCAGTTGGAACTGTAAGGCCAGGAAGAGCAGGGCCCAGATCAAGGCCAGAACATCGAGAAAGGGCGACTGATCGATTTCAGGAACGAAGTGAATTTCAAAAGGTGGTTCCGGCATGTCCAGGGTTTGGGCCAGATGCTCCATGAAATCCGTATTGTGGGGTTCGATAACCACCGGTTTAAAGCCATTGTAGACGGGCCATGTTTGTGACAGCCATGTCTTGCCTTGTTCCGCCGAATGATTCGAGAGGATCAGTAACTCCAAGCACAAGAAGCCACGGGGATGTTCGGGGGAGGGGAGGGGCACGAGCGATACATAGAAAACCCGGCCATCGCGAAGCACCAGTTCGGGTTGTCCAGGTTTCAGGTGCCGGTACTTATCGGAGAACCACTGACCACTCCAGACAACCGGGCTCATGTTCAAGTTGAGCACGGTCAAGGAAACAAATGTCTCGCTCAAGGCGGGCAGCAGAGTGGATGCATCGGGGTTGTCCATATGGGGTTTGAAGCTGTCGAGAACCTTGAAAATGGCTTCCTGGCTCTGGTCATCCAGATAGCGACGCCAATGGGTCATTTCGTTCAATTGTTGCAGATCTGGGTTTATGGGCAAGGCTCGCACTTTGTTGTGATTGTAGAGTATCAGGCCCAGCGGCAGGCTTGTCAAACAGGCAGCCAGAAGACAGGTGCTTGAGCGCCATTGTTTTCGAGCCAGAACCGCGATAACACAGGCGAGCACCAGGGCAATCAGAGGGACGGGTCTGCTTGGAAAACAGACCGATGCGAGCAGAATACCCAGATATGCGGCCAGGTAAATCATTGGCTCACCTGTAAAACCCAACGGGTCAAAGCCAGGTGACCATCGATAATCTTGAAGTGGTAGGCAAAAGTTGAATTGTAGATCTGCTTGCTGTCTCGATCTTCCAACATCACCTTGAGGTAAATTTCCAGCCAGGCATAATTGGTATCGCTCTGCGAGCTAATAGTATGGATGTCATGGATTTGGTAGCGGTGTTGAAGTTTGTCAAAGGCGAGCAAAACCTGCTGAGCCTGTAGGTGACCCGTGTCGAAGAGCAGCGGGGTTAGTTTGACCGTGACACGGGTGGCTTTGGGCAGTAACTCAGCGAAGCCTGCCCGATCATTCTTTAAGAAGACCTGTTTTAAAACAGTTACGTCAGTTTGTTGGTAGGGAAGCAGCAGGAAAAGGTAAGCTAGCATGGAGTACCGCAGAGAAAAGCTGTGGATTTCGGGGTCGATCCGAGTCATATGGTACCTGGAACCATGGGATACGGCAATTGCAAGTTGCCATTTATAGCCCGCCTCCCGGAATTATTCGAGAATTTCCGGGGGTCGGAGTGTCTATGGCCCCCTTTCGTGATTGCAAAATGCGACCGATAGGTTATTCTGAGTCGAAAAACATCTTGAATGGTGATTTGTGCAGATTGAGTTCGTCAGCCGTCCACAACATTTTAATATCGCCGACAACGCCGAAATAGGGGTCGTTAAGGGGAATTCGGGCTACGGGGTTCACCTTGGAAATCGCCTTGTGGGTTTTGCTGCGGAAGATGTGGCTTCCCTGGCCCTTCAGGTGAAGGAAGGCGCGCTGAATATTCGCTTGCTCTCAAAGCAGGGTGAAAGTGTGGGTGAATACCGCGTGCCTAGTGCTGCGGTGATGCAGCAGAATATGGCAGAGTTGACCGAGGCCGGCATCTATTTTAATAGTGCAGAACGGGATGATCTGGTTCGTTTGATGAACTTGAGCATGTCGAGCACGGTTACCCGTGGCGATATTTTGTTGTTGTTGGACGAGGTCAGTCACATTGCGCCTAGGCTAGATGCAAGCGCCCAGATCGATACAGGCGACCTGCATCCCAACCTGCAACAAGAGGTTCGCGGTCTGCTTAAGGCCATGCCCGAGGAGATCCAACGTTTTGTCATCCTCAATAACTACGAGCACATTCCCGAAGAAGATTGGCACGCCTACCGGTTCCTCAGTAAGGTTGATGCCCGAGTCGATCGTCGTGCCGCCCTTTATATTTCAGGGCAGATACCACAGAACTTTGAGGTTCAAGCTGAACTGGAAGCGATACTACAACGAGGTGCGCTCATCTCGCCTGAGCCAATCCAGCGCGTGGATAGGGTTGCGCTCAAAGAACTGGCTACCTGGTTGGAGGGCCGCAACATTGAGGGCAATACCCGCATCTTTTCTTTGCCCCCAGCCGTAGCCAGGCATATATTCGACAGCTATAACCTGGACATTCCAACCTTTACCAACGCACCGTCATTTGATGAGCTGGAGCAACGATTCCTCTCCGAACTTCAACGGGAAACGGTTGGCAAGTTAGCGTTCCAGAGTCCGTTGGCGCTTCGTTTAACCAACTCATTAGATATCAACCAGTATCGCGAACTGGCCGATTTCCTGGCTGGTAAATCGGGTACTCGATTCAGCATGGAGGTACGCGAGAGCCTGCGTCACTTCATTGAGAACCTGCCGAAGGAAGCGCCAGCCGCGCATTTGTCTAGCCTCAGCCCGCGAGCCCTTGAACGGGTTCACCATTTCCTGGCCAGTGCGGTTCCAGATTTGGAAACCCGCTTACAGAATGAACCCGGTCCCAGTCTTGCCGTCGGCACGCGACCCGGCCCCGATGTGGCGGCCCGGTTTGCCGCTTTGAGTGCGAGGGAACGGGTTGCTTTTTTTGTTTTGGAACACCTTGACCCGGTTCGCCAGAAAGATCTTTTTCAATTCTTTAACGGGCACAGCAAGCTTGTTCGCATGACCCCCAAAATGGAACAGGACCTGGCTGATTTCTTGAAACAACCCCAGTTTCCCCGTCAGCAAAAGGGCTTGACCCACTTCAACCCGGCCCGCTTCTCGGAGTTGGTCTCTCTGTTGAAAAAAAGCCCAGGGCTGGCCGCGCCATTGGGTTTCCTGCCAGAGAACCCGGTGCTTCAAGATGTGTTGGCCCCGGTTGAAGAGGATCCCAAGAGTGGAGCAGGGCGGCGCCGCCGGGCTAGAAAACCTGTTGCGGGGGGAAATTTACCGACCGCGACGGGTGGTTCATCATCCCCAGATCTGCCCCCCTGGGCCAAGGCAAAGGATCCCATCCTGGCTGAAAAATCGGGTCCCGGCAGAGCCCAGCCACTGGCGACAGCGGGGCCGAACAAGCTTGTGCCCGATCTGGACTGGCCGGCCGTGAAGGGTGGTGCGGGTGCCTCGCAAGGGGCAGACCTTGAGTCGATCGCCCAGAAAGAAGCGGCAGAGAAAGGGCGTCTTCGGGCTTTGGCCCGCGCCTTGAGCCATGTTCTCGAGGGCGTGCCGGACACGGAGTTGGACCATCTGGTGACGGGTCTGCTGCGCCGTCACTTGAATAATTTCAAGGCCGTGGCTACTTTAGACCAGGCCTGGAAGGCCCAGGGCCCACTTGAAACACTGATTCAGCACAAGGGTCATGGCCTTTCCGAGACGAATGCTTTGCGCAAGTCTCTGCGCGGCTTGAAGGATGTGCTCACACGCCAGGAGAATCCGGACATTCGTTGGGGTCTATGGCGTGAAAAAGGCTCGCGGCAAACTGCGCACAAAGACCCGAAGCCGCCCTTGCGAGAGAGAGTCCTGGCCAGTGAGAGGGGGGTGGCCCGTTATCTGACCTTGGATAAATTGATTCCGCCCATGAGCGATGGTTTGGAGGAACAGGCCCGAGAGTTGAGTTGGGTGCGTCGCATTGAGCACTTTTTGGCCCGTACCGAAAACCCGCCCGAGGGGGAGGGCAAACACCTCCGTTTCTTGGGTCGGTTCCAGGCTTTTCTGCAAGAGCTTACGGAAACAGTTGCTCAAGATCACAGCCAAAAATGGAGTTCCCTGGCCCAGAGCCCCCTGCTCAAACGCAAAGCCATGCAATTCCTCGATTTTCGTCAGGGTCTGCTGAAAGGGGGTTCGCCCAACCCGAGCCCGCTTTTTGAGGGACCTTTTCTCCGTTCTGAGCTTGGTGGGGCCGCCGAGCAGCAGCAACTTGCCGAAATGAAACGGTTTGAACCGCCCTTCCGTGAGATGTTGGCACGCTTGGAACGGGGTCCTGAAGATCTGATCCGCAAGCTCGTGGACCTGGCCGCTCAGGCACCGGAAAAAGCCGGTATGGATATGGGGGACCGGTTGCGCACCCTTGTTG
>Ga0316189_10001628_pt1 | contig 22252 bp, 18 predicted proteins | sample LowCovwburrow_MG_FD_204930 | JGI IMG/M metagenome (GOLD analysis project Ga0316189, IMG submission 204930) | Coastal sediment microbial communities from Maine, United States - Lowes Cove worm burrow | ecosystem: Environmental > Aquatic > Marine > Coastal > Sediment | place: USA: Maine... | reverse complement strand
ATCAGCAGAAGGCATAGTAGGTCAAGCTCAAGTGACTGAAGGCCTGAACAAGTTAAGGATGGTAATCATGTGTAGTGAGAGATTGGATCGTATCTGTAGTGCGGGATTACCAGAATTGGTGACACGATGAATGAGTTTAACTTGAACCCGGATTATGTATTAGAAATCTACTCGGCAACAGCTCCTGCGTTGCCCTACCTCCTGCTCCATGCAGTCGTACGAGAAAGTAGCTTTGAAAACAATGACTTTCTCGAATTATTTCGCTCACCATAGAGTGACTATGGCATCGCCAAATAATCCTGCAAAAGCCCTTGTTTTCTTTGCTCTTTTCCTTCTCGCAACGATCCCTAATGCATAATCCGGGTTTAATTTTTGCCAGCCTTAGGCATCGCAAAAAACTTTCTTCATCAAATTTCCAAACATTTCTTGGCTTTGCTCTTCAAGCGGATGATGGAAGCTGTCCACGATTAATTCGCCTGCAACGTAAACATCCTTAACAATATTGTCATTGCTGGCAAACAACCAAGAGTTAAGAATAGACTCTTTTGGTCGAGAGCCAATAAATGGGTGATTGACGTCCAGTACCAAAAAGTCTGCACGTTGACCGATTGATAAACCAATTTCGGTAGATAGGGCTTGGTTGCCGCCCAAGTGGGCTTGTTTGTATAAATAGTCTCCGATACTGCTGTGCGCTCGGTCTCGTAAGCGGTTTCTTTGTTGGTCGTTTAGTCGTTGGCTGTACTCCAATGCTCTGAGTTCATCCTTGATTGAGAGCGTTACATGGCTATCAGAGCCTATGCCCCATTTTCCTCCTTGCTGTACAAACTCGGTTGCAGGGAATATGCCGTCGCCTAAGTTGGCCTCGGTAGTGGGGCATAATCCGACTACTGCTCCGCTTCTGACAATTGCTGCTTGTTCGTTGTTGTCGATGTGGGTAGCGTGGATAAGACACCAGTTTGAATCGACCTCGAAATTATTAAATAGCCATTCCACTGGTCGTTGCCCAGACCACCCAATACAGTCATAAACTTCTTTGCGTTGTTCGGCAATATGCAAGTGAATAGGTAGGCCCGCGGAGCTACCCAGTACTTCTTTCATCTGTTGTTGCGTCACCGCACGCAATGAATGAAAACACAATCCAAGCTTATGCCGCTGATGGTCTCCTATTATTTTTGCAACATTTTGGTGATGCTCTAGGTAAGATTCGCTAGTGTTAAGAAAGCGTTTTTGTCCGTCTGCGGCAGTTTGTCCGCCGAAACCGGAATGACTATAGAGGGCAGGGAGCAGTGTTATGCCAATGCCTGACAATTCAGCAGCCCGAATCAATTGTGCGGATATTTCGGTAGAGTGTTGGTATTGGCGGCCATCTGTATTGTTAAATAAATACTGAAACTCACCCACCTGCGTGTAGCCTGCCTTCAACATGTCGATATACAGCTGGGTTGCAACCACTTGTATTTCGTCAGGCGTTAGCCGGCTTACGGTTTTGTACATGAGATCGCGCCAACTCCAAAAGCTATCTGCAGGATTGATGCTGACTTCAGCCATACCCGCCATTAGATATTGAAAAGCATGCGAGTGTAAATTAGCAATTGCTGGCAGTACCGGGCCGTTCAGTCTACGGCAATCAGCCGAGTCTGCGCCTACTTCGACTAATGAGATAACACCGTCGCTAACCTCAATAACAACATCATTGCTCCACCGATAGTTTATATAGGCTAAATCAGCAAAATATCGGTAGGTTTTGGGTTTGATGCTTGTCATGGTCTACTAATGGTATAGAAACTTTGCTTTTGAGTGTAATAAAAATATAGTTGTCTATACAAGTGATACTGGAATTAAGGTAGTCTAATGGCACTTGAGCCGAGCGCAAAACAAAATACCAAACCAAAGTTATACTCAGAAGAATGCCAAAAAATATTGTAAACACCGACGATGCTCATTCACTTAGACGTTTTGTAGCTGATTTTAAGGCTAATCACGATAAAACAAACTTACCGCTTTACGCACGCCTTAAAAAACTTATTCATGAGAAGGTTCTATTAGGAGAGTGGCCTCAGTTGCATCGGGTGCCGTCGGAGGCTGAATTTGTTTCGGCCTTGGGTGTCAGTAGAATGACCGCCAATAGAGCGCTGCGCGAACTCACCGCAGAAGGTGTGTTACTTCGTCGGCAGGGTGTGGGAACTTTTGTAGCTGAAAAGAAGGCTCATTCCGCCTTGTTTGAAGTGCACGACATAGCACAAGAAATTATCTCGCGAGGGCATGTTCATGCGGCTAAACTTGTGCATTTGGCGCGCGCTGGTTCAACTGTAGAAGAAGCGTTAAACCTTGGTGTGAGAACTGGCCATGAGATTTTTAGATCAACGGTTTTGCATTTTGAAAATGACCTGCCTATTCAGTTAGAACTACGAGTTGTTAATGCCTTGGTTGCGCCTGAGTATGATAAGCAAGATTTTTCACAACGCACCGCGCATAACTATCTAATGAAGGTGGCGGTTATGACCGAAGGTGAGCATCTAGTGGAAGCGGTATTACCGACTACTAAAGAAGCGAACCTTCTACAAATAGACAATGGTGAGCCTTGTTTGCAAATCAAACGTCGTACTTGGTCTGAGGAGCAAATAGTGGCTACCGCTCGATTACTAAGCCCTGGTACTCGCTTTCAGCTTTTCGGCCATTTTGGTTCTTAGTTTGGGCTAGCTTCTTTGCAGATTGTGTGAAAATTGCAATAGTCTGTGTTAATCTAGCTTGTATATACAAGTGGTTGCATGCTTTAACCGCTTACACTTACTACGCACTAAAGGGGTTGTCATGGCTAATGAACATCAATCGGCTGCTGGAAGTCGCTTTCGCGCTGGAAAAATTAAGGCTGCCACCGGAACAACTTTAACCGCAAAGAGTTGGCTAACCGAAGCCCCAATGCGCATGTTAATGAATAATCTGGATCCTGAAGTGGCAGAGAATCCAGAAGAGCTTGTGGTCTATGGTGGAATTGGTCGGGCTGCGCGTAATTGGGAGTGCTACGACAAGATAGTTGAATCACTAACTAATCTAGAATTGGATGAAACCCTATTGGTGCAGTCTGGTAAGCCTGTTGGTATATTTAAAACGCATGAAAATGCACCTCGTGTTCTGATTGCAAACTCGAATTTAGTGCCTCATTGGGCAAGCTGGGAGCATTTTAATGAGTTGGATGCTAAGGGCCTAATGATGTATGGGCAGATGACCGCTGGTTCGTGGATATACATCGGTAGCCAAGGCATTGTGCAAGGCACATACGAAACCTTTGTTGAGGCGGGTCGTCAGCATTTTAATGGAGATTTAAGTGGCAAGTGGGTGCTAACTGCAGGGCTTGGAGGCATGGGCGGGGCTCAGCCTCTAGCTGCCAGCTTGGCTGGTGCTTGTTCGCTAAACATTGAGTGTCAGCAAACTAGAATCGACTTTCGGTTAAAAACCGCCTATCTCGATGAACAAGCAAATGATTTGGATGATGCTCTAGAGCGCATTAAAAAATACACCAGCGCAGGGCAAGCTCGCTCCATTGGTCTGTGTGGCAATGCGGCCGATATATTGCCAGAGATTGTGCGACGCGGTGTTGTACCAGACATGGTGACTGACCAGACCTCAGCGCACGACCCGCTTAATGGCTACCTGCCTCAGGGTATGACTTGGGAGGATTATCGCGCTCAGGGCTTGATAGACCCTAAAGCAATTGTGACGGCGGCTAAGTTGTCGATGGCGGTACATGTTAGAGCCATGTTGGATCTTATGGACATGGGCGCGGCCACCTTTGATTATGGCAATAATATTCGACAAATGGCGCTGGAAGAAGGTGTAGGCAACGCTTTTGATTTTCCAGGTTTTGTTCCAGCTTACATTCGACCATTGTTTTGCCGTGGCATTGGGCCTTTTCGTTGGGCCGCTTTATCGGGTGATCCAGAAGATATTTACCGCACCGATGCTAAGGTAAAAGAATTAATTCCAGATGATGCACATCTCCACAATTGGTTAGATATGGCACGCGCGAGAATAAGCTTTCAAGGTTTGCCAGCGCGAATATGCTGGGTCGGCCTAGGACAAAGAGCCATGCTGGGTTTGGCGTTCAATGAAATGGTACGTAGCGGCGAATTAACCGCGCCAGTGGTGATTGGGCGTGATCATCTTGACTCAGGTTCGGTAGCCAGCCCCAACCGAGAGACCGAAGGCATGCGCGATGGCTCGGATGCTGTATCAGATTGGCCCTTGTTGAATGCTTTGCTAAATACCGCGTCTGGAGCGACGTGGGTGTCATTACATCATGGAGGTGGCGTGGGTATGGGTTTTTCTCAGCATGCTGGCATGGTGATCGTCGCGGACGGCACTGAGGCTGCGGCTGAGCGAATTGCACGAGTACTCACCAATGACCCAGCCACCGGAGTTATGCGGCATGCCGACGCGGGTTATGAAACTGCGCGTGAATGCGCGCAAGAGCAGGGCCTAAACCTACCAATGTGTAGCTAACACTCGCACACAAACAACAATCATAGAACACAGGCAGCAATTTAATGTACGAGCTTAATTTAAAACCCGGCGAGCTAAGCTTAGCCAGCTTACGGCGCATTAGTCGCGACAAAGTAAATGTTTGCTTAGACGGTTCCGCTCTGCCTGGTATTAGTGCCAGCGCCGCCGTGCTTAGCCAAGTAGTAGCCGATGGCAGAACTGTTTATGGCGTCAATACCGGGTTTGGTCTGCTCGCTAACACGCGAATTGAAGTAGAAGACCTAGAGGAATTACAGCGAAGTATTGTGTTGTCACATGCCGCCGGTATCGGCCCCTTAATGAGCGACGCGACGGTCAAACTCATCATGCTATTGAAGGTTAATAGTTTGGCTAGAGGGTATTCAGGTATTCGCTTAGAAGTTATTCAAGCGTTGATAACTCTGATTAATGCGCAAATATACCCCTGCATACCGACTAAGGGCTCAGTTGGCGCATCTGGTGATTTGGCACCCTTGGCGCATATGAGCGCGGTGCTATTGGGTGAAGGTGAAGCGAGGTATCAAGATCAAGTTATCTCAGGCTGCAAGGCTCTCGAGCTTGCTGGAATTACGCCGGTACAGCTCGGCCCAAAAGAAGGGCTGGCATTACTGAATGGCACGCAGGCATCCACCGCTCTGGCATTGGAGGGCTTATTTCAGGCTGAGGATTTATTGGCTTCGGCTATTGCAATCGGCAGTTTGTCGGTAGAAGCCGCGCTGGGTAGCAGAACGCCTTATGATCATCGTATTCATTTAGCGCGTGGGCATCGGTCGCAGATAGATGTTGCGGCGGCCTATAGGCACTTATTGGGCGAGACAAGTGAAATCTGCGATTCTCATACCGGCTGTGAAAAGGTGCAGGACCCTTATTCGCTGCGTTGCCAGCCGCAAGTTATGGGGGCATGTTTAGAACAAATTAGAAATGCAGCACGTTGTTTGACCACCGAAGCGAACGCGGTCTCAGATAACCCGCTGGTGTTTGCGAATGAGGGCGATATTGTTTCTGGCGGTAATTTTCATGCCGAACCGGTAGCGCTGGTGGCGGATAACTTGGCGCTTGCCATTGCAGAGATAGGCAGTATGTCTGAGCGACGGATGGCGCTGTTGATTGACACTAACCTTAGCAAACTACCGCCATTTTTGGTTGATAATGGCGGTGTAAATTCAGGTTTTATGATTGCCCAAGTAACCGCGGCGGCTCTGGCGAGCGAAAATAAAAGCTATGCACATCCGGCTTCAGTAGACAGTCTTCCAACGTCGGCGAATCAAGAAGATCACGTTTCAATGGCTACCTTTGCGGCTAGGCGATTATCCGACATGGCTTGGAATACACGCGGTATACTAGCGATTGAATTTCTTGCTGCCGCCCAAGGTTTGAGCTTTAGAAAGCCCTTGCAAACCAGCCCTCAGTTGATGCAGGTTAAGGCTCAGTTGCGAGAACGAGTTTCCTTTTACGATAAAGACCGGTACTTTGCCACGGATATTGAAAGCGCCAACCAATTACTTCAAGAAGCGGTTCACAACCAACTTATGCCAGCCGAATTATTGCCCAGCTCGGCGCAATAAGATATTCCTTAATGGATATGTAAATGAGTAAAGACCGAACACTGGAATTTGATTCGCTCTGGGAGGGCTTTCATCTATCGGCTATGAACGCTGGGCTTTATACCACGCAACACGATGCGGCGATTGCTGTGGTCGATGGCAAAATAGCTTGGGTGGGGGCTGCTGCAAAACTTCCCAAACACCGTAGTAAGGCCAAGCATGATCTGAAAGGGGGCTGGCTTACACCGGGGCTTATTGATTGCCACACACATTTGGTTTTTGGGGGTGACCGAGCACATGAGTTTGAGCAGCGTTTACTTGGTAAATCTTATGCAGATATTAGCTTGGCTGGCGGTGGCATCGCCGCCACCGTGCGTGCAACGCGTGCGGCAAGTGAATTAGAGTTGCTAAGCTTAGCCATTCCCAGATTGAAGGCCTTAATGTCAAGCGGTGTAACTACTTTGGAGATAAAGTCAGGTTATGGATTAGACCAAGATTCAGAGTTAAAAATGTTGCGTGTAGCGCGACAATTGGAGAAGGAGTTTCCGGTGTCCATTCAAACCAGTTGCTTAGCTGCGCATGCAGTGCCGCCCGAATTTAAAAATGACAAGGATGCGTATATTGATTATCTGTGCAATCAGCTATTACCCGCTATCGCTGATTCAGGCTTAGCTGATGCTGTGGATGGGTTTTGTGAAGGCATTGCGTTTAGCGTGCCACAGATCGATCGATATTTTACCGCTGCCAGCAAGCTAGGCTTGAAGGTGAAGTTGCATGCTGAACAGCTATCTGCCATGGGCGGTGCAAGTCTGGCAGCGAAGCATGGGGCTTTATCTGCAGATCACCTTGAATATGCAACACAAGACGATGTCATGGCCATGGCAAGCGCTGGTACCGTAGCGGTACTGTTGCCTGGTGCTTTTTATAGTTTGAATGAGTCGCAAACGCCGCCAATTAATTTATTTAGACAATACGGCGTGGCTATGGCCGTAGCCACCGATTTAAACCCTGGCACTTCGCCCGTATTGTCTCTACCGTTGATGATGAATATGGTCTGTACTATGTTTGGTTTGTCTCCTGAGGAGGCCTTGGCTGGAACCACAATCCATGCAGCGAAGGCGCTTGGCCTAGAGAAGACTAAAGGAATACTGGCGGTTGGCATGGACGCTGATTTTGTTTGCTGGGATGTAAACAACCTCGCAGATCTGAGTTATTGGGTCGGCGGAAACTTCCTTAAAGCTCGCATCAAAGCCGGGCAACTTAGTAATATTGTTTGATCAGGGTTCAGAGTGATACCGCAACATACAGATTTGATAGAACCGTTTGAATATCGGCAGGGGCAATCGCCTCTGCTGGTTAGCATGCCGCATTCTGGCCTTGCTTTGACAAGCCAAGTTAGCGAGTCTATGACCGATATGGCCAAGTCGTTGCCGGATACTGATTGGTATCTTCCCGAGCTGTATTCATTTCTATCGGATTATGATGTAACACAAGTAACGGCGAATTACTCCCGCTATGTGATTGACTTAAACCGACCTCTGGATGACCGACCACTGTATCAAAGTAAGACTACAGGTCTATTCCCAAACATCCTTTTTAATGGTGCGGATGTCTTTCAGCCCAACAAAGAGCCTGATCAGAATCACAAGCTGTGGTGTAAACAGCATATTTGGAAGCCTTATCACGCCAAGCTAGCCGCTGAGTTGAAAAGATTGAAAGATAAATTTGGATTTGTGATTCTATTTGATGCGCATAGCATAGCGCCGCAGGTGCCAATGTTGTTTGATGGGGTATTGCCTGATTTTAACTTTGGCAATAATGATGGCAAAGCAAGCTCGAATGAACTGGTAGCGGCTGTCGCTGGCATTGTGCAAAATACGCCATACAGCAAAATATGTAATGGGCGCTTTAAAGGTGGCTATATTACGCGTTCTTTGGGGAGTCCTGAGCTGGGAATTCATGCCGTGCAACTCGAATTGTCACAGGCGACTTACCTGCGCGAAGTGCCAGGCGTATTTCAATTGGACTCTGCAAAGTTAAATGATGTACAAAACGTCCTTCGACAAATTATTGAAGTGTTGATTGCACAAAAGCGGGTGACTTAGCGGTACAATTCGGGTCGAAATTAAACAGTAATTAGAGCAGCACCGATGGATCTCAGAACAAGCAATATCGAACGTCTAAAATCGGACAATCGAAGCTATGACGTATTGGTTATTGGTGGCGGGATTAATGGTGCCGTGTCAGCTGCCGCCTTGGCTGCCAAAGGTGTGAAAACAGCCTTGATAGATAGAGGAGATTTCGCCGGTGAAACAAGCTCCAACTCATCGAATCTGGCCTGGGGTGGAATCAAATACTTAGAAAGCCATGAATACTTGTTGGTGAACAAACTCTGCAAGAGTCGCAACCATTTAATGGAGAGTTATCCGTCTACGGTTAAAGAAATTAGATTTCTGACAACCATAGCTAAGGGTTTTCGGTTTCCTGTTTTCCTAGTTTATCTGGGGACTATTTTTTATTGGATGATCGGTCGATTTTTCACCAAGGCGCCTGATTTTATGACCGTTAAAACGATTGCCCAACGAGAGCCGGTGATAAATACCGATGAAGCAGCAGGCGGTTTTGAATACTCAGATGCTTACCTTTACGACAACGATGCTAGGTTTGTATTCAATTTTATTCGTTCCAGCATGAATTATGGCTGCATTGCCGCCAACTATGTGGAATCACTAGGGGCGCGGCGTGACGGTGATTATTGGTTGGTATCGGCGCGTGACACTATCTCTGGCGAAGAGTTTGTGATTAAGACAAAGGCGATTGTGAATGCCTGCGGCCCTTACGTTGATGCGCACAATAAGTTAAGCCAGCAGAAGACTGAACATCGGCATTTGTTTTCAAAAGGCATTCATTTAATCATTGATCGAGTAACGGATGCGCCTAGGATATTGACTTTTTTTGCCAACGACGGCCGAATGTTTTTTGTAATACCCATGGGCAATAAGACCTCAGTCGGCACCACCGACACACAGGTAGAGTCTCCTTATGTGGAGGTTACGCCTGAGGATCGTCAATTCGTTTTGGACAATATTAACTCTCTGTTAAAGCTGGATAAGCCATTGACGGTGGGGGATGTTATTGCTGAACGTTGTGGGGTTAGACCTTTGGCGCAAAAAGGCGGTAATGGTGTTGCGGATTGGGTCAAATTATCTCGCAAACATGCCATTGATGTAGACGTGGATAGCCAGCATCTTAGTATTTTTGGTGGCAAGACCACTGATTGTATAAACGTAGGCAATGAAGTAGTCGAGATAATCAAGGACATGGGGATTTCATTACCCTTTGAAGATTTTAAGTGGTACGGTGAAGACGACGATACAGTGCGTGATGAGTTCTACCACCAAGCTAGATTAATGGAGTTGGATAAGTTGACGGTGGTGGGATCATCTGAACCGCTGACCCAGCGACTTTGGCGTCGTTATGGTGGCAATGCTCTGGAGTTGTTGGAGGATATACGGCAGCACCCCCGACAGGCAGAAAGGTTGATGAAGGATGCAGAATACCTGCGTTGTGAGGTTGAACATACTGCGCGACATGAAATGGTAACCAAATTAGAGGATTTCTTGCGGCGACGTTCCAAAATATCTCAAGTGGTTAGAGACCAAGACATAATCGACGCTCCCGGCCTAAAAGAAGCCTGTAAGATCTTTTTTGGGGATCAAGCCCAACAAAAAAGACAGGAGTGGGTGGATTCGATCCAGAGGGATTCGGTCTGATTTGAATAGCTTAAGGTCGAATTCTGGATCTACTCGTAAATGACAGGTAAATGAGTTGGGAAATACCCATTGTCGCGCTACAATTCGCCACTATTATTTTCCTTCAAATATTATAATTCGATGCAAGTAGAACAAACCAACTTAGAAGGGGTGTTGTTAGTGACACCTCAAGTATACGGCGATGATAGAGGTTTCTTTATGGAGACCTATAATCGCGAAAAAGCGCTTGAGTTAGGATTGCCTAGCGATTTTGTACAGGACAACCACTCAAAATCGAGTTATGGCGTATTGCGCGGTTTGCACTATCAGAGCCCTCAGTGGCAAGGTAAATTAGTGCGCGTAGTACAGGGCGAAATTTTTGATGTGGCGGTAGATATTCGAGATGGCTCACCGACCTTCGGTAAGTGGGTTGGATTTCTACTCAATGAGGACAATAAGCAGCAGCTTTATGTCCCCCAAGGTTTCGCGCATGGCTTCTGTGTGACCAGTGACACCGCAGAAGTTGTCTATAAGTGCACGTCATTGTATAAACCAGAGCAAGAAGGTAGCCTGCTTTGGAACGACCCAGACATTGGCATCGATTGGCCGATTGAAACACCTAATCTATCGGACAAAGACAAGGTTGGCGTTCGTTTAGCTGAATTACCCCAATTAGTCGTGTAATTGACAACTTGGAGTTTGAATAATGAAAACAGTGTTAATAATTGGGCAAAACGGGCAGGTAAGCACTTATTTGCAAAAGACGCTAAGCGGTGACTATAGCCTTATTATTGCTGATCGAAGTAAGATAGATTTGTCTGAGCCGGGCAAGGTTGGCCTCGCTCTGGAGCGCTTAAACCCAAGTGTTATTATTAATCCGGCGGCCTACACGGCCGTGGATATGGCCGAAGAGGAATCGGATTTAGCGTATTTGGTCAACAGAGACTCAGTAGCACAATTAGCGTCGTATTGTGCAAAAAGTAATACGCCATTGATTCACTTCTCAACCGACTATGTGTTCAACGGACAAGGCGACACGCCCTATACCGAGTTAGACCCGCCGGCGCCAAGCGGGGTTTATGGCGCAAGTAAGCTTGCCGGAGAGAGAGCCATTATTGAGTCGGGCGCGCCGGCCATAATTTTGCGTACCAGCTGGGTGTATTCAAATCATGGTAAGAATTTTTATAAAACCATGCTTGGCCTTGCCGAATCTAGAGACGAATTATCGGTTGTCGCTGATCAAATTGGCGCACCTACATATGCTGGGAGTATCGCTGCAGCCTGCAAACAATTGCTGGATATTATTCTAGAGCAGGGAGGCATCACGAGTGTGCAGTCGGGTGTTTACCACTTTAGCTGTGGCGGTGAAACATCCTGGGCCGACTTCGCGAAAGCCCTGTTTATAGCAAACGGAATCACCAATATAAAGGTTCACTCCATTACTACAGACCAATATCCCACACCAGCCAAACGGCCGGCGTATTCGGTGTTAAACTGCAATAAGCTGCAAGACACATTTGCAATTGCCCTGCCGAACTGGGAGCGAGCTGTGTTAGATTGTGTGGCAGATACAGACTTAGACTTAAGCGCATAGGCTATTCATTTTGAGCGAATTAGATGGATTTGAAAGTTCAGCGCATGCGCTTGGTGAGAAGGGCCCTTTTGCCAAAAAAATAGTTGGATTTAAAGTCAGGGATGCACAAATCCAGATGGCTCAAGCGATTGAGCAATCAATCAAGAATAAAACCACTCTATTAGCAGAGTCGGGAACAGGCACCGGCAAGACCTTTGCTTATCTAGTGCCCGCACTGCTATCAGCAAGGAAAACCTTGGTTTCCACCGGAACCAAGCACCTGCAAGAGCAATTGTTTCACCGAGATATTCCTGCCGTTTTGCAAGCCTTAGGTACTAGCGCCAAAGTGTCATTGTTAAAAGGGCGCAGCAATTATCTATGTCTACATCGGATGCATCAGGCAAAAATGTCTTCAAAACGATTCGATAGAAAGCAGAGCTCAGAATTGGAAGCAATATCGTCTTGGTTACCACTTACTAGCACCGGCGATATTGGTGAATTTTCTGAAGTACCCGAAGACTCTCGAGTTTGGCCGTTGGTAACATCGACAGTTGATAATTGCTTGGGCCAAGCCTGCAGTTATTTCGAAGACTGCCATGTTAATAAAGCCAGAAAAGCTGCCTTAATCAGTGATATTGTTGTGATTAATCACCATTTATTTTTTGCTGATAAGGCTTTAAAAAATGATGGTTTTGGCGCATTGCTGCCAGCTGTCGACACGGTTATATTCGATGAGGCCCATCAAATACCTGACATTGCCTCAAATTTTTTAGGTACTAGCTTTAGCTCATGGCAAGTAATGGAGCTGGCGAATGACACGCGGGCGGCTGAGTTGAAAGAACGAAGTCTGGTGGGTGATTTGGTTGCTAGTGCAGACGAATTAGATAAGTTGACCGCTGACTATAGGCTTAGCTTAGGTTTGAGTGAGCGCCGTATTTCATGGGACGACCTTTGTGGCGAAGTCGCTAGTCTACCTAAAAAGATGCTCTTATTGGCCAAGACGCTAGACAAATTTTCTGAGCTATTGGGCAAAGCGGCAGTCGCGGGAGAGGCGCTGTCGCGTTGCCACGAGCGCGCCGTGGAGTTAGCGCATGAATGCCATAAAATATCGGGTGCGGGACAGGACGATTCGGTTATTAGGTGGGTGGAAATTGCCAGGCGCACATTTCGCATTCATGAAACACCGCTTAATATTGGACAGGAACTGAGTGGCTATTTTGGCAACAATGACCAATGTCGCGTGTTTACTTCCGCCACTTTATCAATTGACCATGATTTTAGTCACTTTCAACAGCTAGTCGGCTTACCCAGTGATACCCAGATTGGTGCTTGGGATAGCCCATTTGATTATTATAACCAGGCAGTGCTTTACGTGCCCGAGGGCTTGCCCGAACCCAGAGACGACGGGTTTACCAAAGCAATGTTCGACCAAGTGTTGCCAATACTAGAAGCAAGCAAGGGCAGAGCGTTTGTGCTATTCACAAGTTTCAGGATCATGCAGCAGTTTGAGGAGCGGCTGGTAGATTATGATTTCAATGTGCTGATGCAGGGCGAGACCAATAAGCGCGATCTCCTCAATGAATTCAGTTCGAAAGAAAACTCAGTATTGCTTGGCACTATGAGTTTTTGGGAAGGTGTTGATGTGCCAGGAGATTCTTTGAGCTGCGTGATCATTGATAAGCTTCCGTTTGAGTCGCCATTCGAGCCGGTTTTAAAAGCTAGGCTGAACGCCATGCAGGAAGCGGGTGATAATCCGTTTATAAATTATCAGGTGCCGCGTGCGGTGATTACCTTGCGCCAGGGCTCAGGCCGTTTGATTCGTAGCCAGTCCGATAAGGGTGTCTTGATGATTTGTGATGCTCGCCTAAGAACAACTCATTATGGGAAAGTGTTCTTGAACAGTTTGCCACCGATGCGCCGTACTGCCGATCAACAAAAAGTCTGTGGTTTCCTGAAAAGCATTATCTAATGGCAAGCTAAAAGAACAAAATATGAAAATGACATCAGCCGCAATATTGGCAATCGAAACAGCCACCTCCGCTTGTTCAGTGGCGCTGTCTGTCGGGTGTGAAGGCGAGCGGCGAGTTTTTCGAGAGGGTGAGGTTGGTAATAATATTCATTCTCAACAGTTGCTGTCTATGGTCGAGAAAGTTCTGGGTGATGCTGATGTTAAGATAGCCGAGCTGCAAGCAGTTGCGGTTGGGCAGGGCCCCGGTTCCTTCACCGGTTTGCGTATTGGCGTGGGGGTTGCTCAGGGTATAGCCTATGGCGCAGGCTGTCCGATGGTTGGGGTTTCCTCGCTGGACGCCTTGGCCTGGCAAGTGCCAGGCGATGCGGCCGTACTGGCGGGAATTGATGCGCGTATGGGTGAGGTGTACTGGTGTGAGTATCTAAAGCAGGGCACACAATTGACCGCCAAAACCGAGTTATCGGTTTCTCCGCCATCGCTAATAAACAGCGAGTTTGAATGTGTTGCATTGGTTGGTAATGCATGGTCGGAGTACGCGCCGCAACTAAGGGTAGAGTTGCTGGAAAGGGTAGAAATATCTGAGCAGATCATTTATCCGCATGCGGCTTCAATTTTGGAATTAGCCTATAGCAAGATAGCAGCCAATCAAACCACGCCAGCTATTGATTTTATGCCGCTTTATGTACGTAATGATGTTGCGAAAAAATCGCAGAAAAATCCCTTTTAGTTCAAATTGGACAATATCTAAGTTGAGGGGTTGGTGAAAGCTTGCAAGGGTCTTCGTATGTCAAGCGTATAGGCTGTTTAAAATTCCGGGTATGCCCAGCATTCTCAACAGCTAACTTCAAACCCCATGGTGGCAATCTTTTTACCATCTATGCGTACCTCGAGCTCCCAAGGCCCGATAAATTCTTCCAAACCTGCTGCGGGGTTTAACCACTGCAACATACCTGCTCCACTGGCTCTGCTAAGAACCAGCCATGCCCAGAGCTTGGCTTCTTTTTGGTTGATATGAAACGGGTATTGGGTGTTCTCGCGTGATGTTCCAGTCGGGTCTATCCATAGAACCGAAAGTTCATGCCTTCCTTTAGGGAAATTGATTAGCTCAACCACAGAGTATATTTTGTCGCTACAATCAAACTCATTCATTGCCTCTTCCAAAGGAATGCCCACCTCATTTGCTAAGGTTACATAAACGTTGGAGGATTTCTTTTCTTCATACTGCGGTTTCTGGTCAAGCGGCATTGACTGTGCCGTCGACTGAGGTGCGGCTTGCAGAAATAAAAAAGCCATCGCAACTGCGATGGCTTTTGAAATCTTGAAGGAACTACTAGCTTCCGTCATATGATATGTAATTAACGATTTAGAGTCATTGTGCCGCTACCAGTAGAGTTGCTACAGGTGAGGTCGGCGGTGGTGCCAGTTATGACATAGGTTCCGCTTAAAGAGTTGCCGCTGTTAGTGACGGCGAACTGCATTGAAAGCGTGCCTGTTACATCGGCTACCGTGGTCACCCTATTTTCTACGTTGCCATTGGACAGCGTTCTGTTGGTTTCGCCTACTGAACCGCCGCTTGATTTGATGGTTCTAGTAGAAATTATTGCGCCTGGCGTGGTGGTGGTTGTAGTAACCGGAGGCTCACCGGTGGTGGTATCAGTCACCACATCAGGTTCTCGCAAGGTGATCACAATGGTGTACTGACGCGAAACTTGTTCTGCAGTAAGATTCATATTGAAGCCAGTATTGTTGCCTGAAACAGTGGCGTTCTTTAAACAATTACTGCCTGAGGATTCAAATATGACATTACCGCTTACTGAACCATCGGTTTCTGCCAAATCTAATGTAACCGTACCGTTTTGAGTGTTCGGAGTGTTAACAAAAGTACCCACAAAGCGGCTTGTTACGTTCGAGGGAAGGTCACTGACGGTAGTTCCACTGCTGCAGCCAATCGTTAGTATGGCCAACGTAATCATTAGTGCGGTGTTTTTCATAAGATAGATTCAGTAAGGGTTATATGTGTCTGTTATTGCTGCAATATATCATAAATCGAAATGCGAACAAGGGCATTGTAAAGAAATTAATTGAATTGTGGGGAATCCTTATTAATTGACGTATGTCAATCAAGTGTTGGATAAATCTTGTAGCTTGGCCACATGCACTGATGCATCTCGCGTCTGTACTATCTCGATCATGTAGTTCCCGTGTTTGAAACAGGTATTCGCATGCGGAATGTCTTCCAAATACTCTATTATTAGGCCGTTAATGGTTTTAGCCGAGTCAGTCGGTAAGTCCCAGCCCAATTGTCGGTTGATGTCTCTTACAAAGGTACTGCCTCTCACCAGGTAGCTATTGTCTGGTTGCGGATTTATATCCACTTCCATGCCTGGTACGATGGTTGTGAATTCTCCAACCACTTCTTCAAGAATTTGTTCTAGGGTTATAAGGCCTTTGATGTCTCCGTATTCATCTACTACAACTCCGAACCTCCGTCTACGCTCTTGAAGGTTTGTTAGGGCGTGGGTTATCGATGTGTTCTCGGGAATAAAGTAGGGTTCGCGAATCATTCCGAGCATCGATTGTTTATCGAACTCGCCCATCTGCGACAGGTAAAACATTTTTCGGATATGCGCAATGCCGACAAAATTATCTAAGGTGCCATTGAAAACGGGCACACGTGTGTGGTGGGAAGTGGCCAATTGTTCCACTATCTCATCCCAATCATCTTCCAGGTCAATTGCCTCGATTTCAGTTCTTGGCACCATCACGTCTTCCACTGTGACCTTTTCCATCTCCAAGATACGCAGCAACATTTCTTTATGCGAGGTATCGAGCTCGCTATCAGACTCGTGCACCGCAGCTAAAAGTTCTGCGCTGCTGAGAGCGCCGGTTTGTGGAATAATCTTTACACGCAATAGTTTTAGAAAGCCATTGGAGAAAATCTTCACGAGCCAAACAAATGGGGTTAGTAGGTGTTCTAGAAATAATAGAATCCAGCTAGCGGGGAAAGCAATTCGTTCGGGGTGGATAGCAGCTAGGGTTTTGGGTGCAACTTCAGCGAATATAAGCACAATGAAAACTAACAACAGTGGAGCATAGGCGAGGCCAACGTCACCAAACATGCGTAATCCAATAACTGTGGCAAGTGTGGATGCGGCTATGTTTGCCACATTGTTGCCAAACAAGATGGTGCCTAATAATTTGTCAGGTGAGCTGAGTAGACGAAGCACTAAGGCTGCACTTCGATGACCGGCATTGGCTAAGCTTTTAATTCGATATCGATTCACCGCCATCATCGCGGTTTCGGAGGAGGAAAAAAAAGCTGATAAAAGTATCAGCACTACCAAGGATAGAAACAGTGCTCCTAGAGGGATAGCGTTCAAGTATTCACACTCATAATATTGGGGATCGCTATTGTATCACTTCATTCTTAGCCTTGGGTATAGTAAAATCATCGACCCTTAGGAAGCACTGATTGAGACTGAGTAATTTCAGGCCGTCAAAAAATCTCAAGTTCGAGGCGCGCAATGCACGTAATAGCTAGCTATTGCGAAGCTTCGCAACGAAGGAGTTGAGGATTTTAGGCGGAAATGAAATATTCATGACTTGATTAGAGGTTCCTAGCGAAGGTGAATTAGATTTCGTTCAGCAATTGAATGATCGCTAGGCCTCGAAGTATTGATAGAAAGAATAAGAATGGATAGAACTGATTTCATACTGAGCTCCACTGAGCTCACATATTAAAGAGGAAAAACTGTGTTAGAAGCTTACCGCGCGCACGTCGCTGAACGTGCAGAAATGGGCATAGTGCCCAAGCCACTTGATGCCGAACAAACAGCCGATCTAATCGAATTGTTGAAAAACCCACCAGCGGGAGAAGAAGAATTTCTTATGGATTTGTTCACGCAAAGAATTCCAGCCGGAGTTGATCAGGCGGCCTATGTCAAAGCCAGTTTTCTGGCGGCTGTTGTTACTGGTGATGCTTCTTCACCATTGATTAGCGATGAACGTGCTACTGAAATTTTAGGTTCCATGCTCGGCGGGTACAATATTGAACCATTGATTGGCGCCCTAGATAACGACAAGCTTGCAGACGAAGCCGCAAGCGCGTTGTCGCGCACGCTTTTGATGTTTGATGCTTTTCATGATGTGAAGGAAAAGGCTGATGGCGGCAATGAGTACGCCAAACGAGTGATTCAATCTTGGGCGGATGCCGAATGGTTTACAAGTAAAGACCCAGTTGCTGAGAAAATTACCGTGACTGTATTTATGGTTCCCGGTGAAACTAATACCGATGATTTGTCGCCTGCGCCCGACGCATGGTCACGACCTGATATTCCTTTGCACGCGCTGGCTATGTTGAAAATGCCTCGCGATGGCTTTGACGTGAATGGAGATCCTCTGGCTAAGATCGAAGAGCTTAAAGAGAAGGGCTTCCCCGTAGCCTATGTTGGTGATGTAGTAGGGACTGGTTCTTCCAGAAAGTCAGCAACCAATTCTGTGCTATGGACAATGGGTGACGATATTCCGTTTATCCCCAATAAGCGTGATGGTGGGTATTGTTTCGGCGATAAAATTGCACCCATTTTTTACAACACCATGGAAGACTCTGGCGCTCTGCCTATCGAAATGGATGTATCGAAATTAGAAATGGGTGATGTGATTGATGTCTACCCTTATGAGGGCGTGGTTAAACGGCATGGCACTGATGAGCTTGTTTGTGAGTTTGAACTCAAGACGCAAGTGCTTTTGGATGAAGTACGAGCGGGTGGGCGAATTCCTTTAATCATTGGTCGAGGTTTAACTGCACGCGCCAGAGAATCGCTAGGCTTGGGAATTTCTGATCTTTTCCGACAAGCTGATCCTGTTGCGGACACTGGCAAAGGGTTCACTCTGGCACAAAAAATGGTCGGCAAGGCATGCGGCTTGGAAGGTGTGAGGCCTGAGCAGTATTGCGAACCTAAAATGACCACGGTTGGATCACAAGACACCACCGGTCCTATGACCCGAGATGAGTTGAAGGATTTAGCTTGTTTGGGTTTCTCAGCTGATTTGGTAATGCAGTCGTTTTGCCACACAGCGGCTTATCCAAAGCCTGTCGACGTTGCGACACATGCAAACCTACCAGATTTCATAATGAATCGAGGAGGTGTTTCATTGAAACCTGGCGACGGTATTATTCATTCATGGTTAAATCGTATGTTGCTCCCTGATACTGTTGGTACTGGTGGGGATTCGCATACTAGGTTCCCCATGGGGATATCGTTTCCTGCAGGTTCTGGTTTAGTGGCCTTTGCCGCTGCCACTGGCGTAATGCCATTGGATATGCCTGAGTCAGTACTGGTGCGTTTTAAAGGCACTATGCAGCCAGGTATCACTTTAAGAGACCTAGTTCACGCTATACCCTTGTATGCGATTAAAAAGGGCTTGTTAACGGTTGAGAAAGAAGGCAAAAAGAATATATTTTCTGGTCGAATTCTTGAGATTGAAGGTCTGCCTGATTTGAAAGTAGAGCAAGCTTTTGAGTTGGCTGATGCATCAGCTGAACGATCGGCTGGTGGCTGTACTATTAAGTTGAACAAGGAACCAATCATTGAGTATATAAACTCCAATATCACCATGTTGAAGTGGATGATTGCCGAGGGTTATGGCGATGTTCGTACTATTACTCGCCGCATTGGTGAAATGGAAGCTTGGTTGAAAAACCCAGAGCTTCTAGAAGCCGATGCAGACGCGGAATATACTGAAACTATCGAAATTGATTTGGACGAAATCAAGGAACCAATACTTTGTTGTCCAAATGACCCTGATGATGCCAAAACCTTATCTGAGGTATTAAATGGTGGCGAAGTGGGCATTGACGAAGTGTTTATCGGTTCTTGCATGACCAACATTGGTCATTTTAGAGCGGCATCTAAGCTATTTGACGAAATGGGTAAACCGGTTCCAACCGTTACGTGGATTGTGCCGCCCACTAAGATGGATGAAGCGCAGTTGATTGCCGAAGGGCATTATGCGGTGTTCGGTCGATCTGGTGCACGTACGGAGATGCCTGGATGTTCCTTGTGTATGGGTAACCAAGCAAGGGTAGCAGCCAATTCAACAGTTGTATCCACCTCAACTAGAAACTTCCCGAATAGGCTAGGTGATGGTGCAAATGTGTATCTGGCTTCAGCTGAACTTGCTGCCGTATCTGCGGTTAAGGGTAGATTGCCGACCGTGGCTGAATATATGGAGATAACAAAAAATATCAATCTGGTGGCAGATGATATTTACAAATATCTCAATTTCAATCAGCTGCCTAAGTATCAAGATGCCGCTGACGGGGTGGTTTTGGAGAAAGCTTCTTAATATCCAGACAAATTAGCGCTGTTGAAGTCATCGCTAGGGAGTTTCTGATTAAGCCAGGATAAATTCAGGTAGTCGACAACGCTCAAGTTCGAGGCGCTAAGCGCACTTAATTGCGAATTATTTGGAAGTATTGCAATGAAGAAGTTGAGCGTATCGGTTGAAAATGAAATAGTCATGAGCTGATCACGCCCCCTTCAGGTCAAAGCCCCATCGTTATGTATGATGGGGCTTTTTTTATGCCAAATTGATATTTATTATCTATGAATTCCTAATGTATATTAATCGTTTACACGAGAGTCTTATAAAGTAAATAACAAAAATTGTATAAGTTGTTGATTTTATGTTAATTGTTTGATCAAATACGGTTTGGTTCCTTCACGTTCTTTGGATGACTCGATGCTTAAGCTAATATTCCATGCATTAATGGCTGTTAATTTTCTGGTGATTTCCAGTGTTGATGCTGCCTTTCCTGATGACTTTTCTGACGTAACGTGGATTGATCCCAATATATCGTCTTGGGCGCAAACCTCTAGACTGACGGTAGATGTACGGGGAGCTGATTTGATTGTTGACCATACTAAAAAAGGAATTTGGCCGGTACGCAACCATAGTGTAGTAGGCACCTGCTGCAATGCTTCTATTTGGGTTTTTATTCGGCATGATGGTCGGTGGTACGCTTCAACTTTTGAGTACCTTCGCCCAAACCAAACTGTCAAAAAAGTTGTTGCCCTGGGAGGCACGCACATAAAACGCCCGCCATTTCTAACTTCAACGTATAATTGGCGGCCGTCCAATGGCCAGGTCTATGGATTTATGGTGAGCGGCTATGCTCGATTCAATCTGAACGATATTAATGTAAGAGCGCGCAGTAATGTGTTTCTTTATCGCTGGGGTGTTGGGCCAACCGACAATATCAATGTCGATAATCCTGAGCCTGACCCTGAACCGCCAATCGAGCCAGAAGCCTGTCCGCCGCCCGAGCCGGAGGTGCCTGATCCTGTTGATCCTCCTACAATTGAATACCACAACTATGTTGGTACAGCGATTGGCGCAGCGGTCATCACCGGGACAGTGAACGAAAGTCTAACTTATTCGCAAGAAATAGCGATTCGTGTTGGGGATGACAGGAGTCTAGAGTTCACAGTTGATGATCAAAGTTTTACCACTGTGGTTGGTGATAATAATGTCTTCAGTGGACAATTCCAGATCGATCTCTTGAACGGCACCTGTAATGTGCCAGTCAGCGTGACTGGCTCTATTGTGGGTAATCAGGCAAGTGGTAGCGCTTCTGGTTCGGATCAGTGTCTTCTGAGTAGTCTAAATTTTTCGGCAACGTTCAACGCCAACTCAAAGACTACGCCGAAGTTCTTAACTGCTAATAAAACTGCCAATAAGGATGTTCCCAAAGCTTGTGCTGCACAGCGCCTTAGTCCAATAATTTCCATCTTGTTGGAGGACTAATTTAACTCATAAAGTTGCTGCAACAGGGTTTGTACCTCAGAAGCTTCTATGGCGCATCATTTTGGAGTCTCGCCAAATCTTTAGTGATCAACCCTTTAAAAAATTGATCCATATCTTCTAAGGTGCTGCTGTCTCGTTGTAGCCATGGGATGATGCTTAACAGAATGCTGATATGTGTAAGCTTTGGATACAAAATTGCTTTTGACGAATTGCCTATGGCGTTTAGCTTCTCAACCAGAATCTCTTGGTTCTTTACGCCTACTATGTCATCCTTTTCTCCGTGCAGTAGTAACATTTGTGGTTCATCGCCGTCGACAAAATTCATGGTTTGCATTCTTGGATAGTTCTCTTCGGGGCCAAATATTTCTACTAGGCTTGGTCGGGTTGGAGTGAAGTTATAAGGGCCTGCTAGACCGCTAAATCCTTTTATATCCAGTGGTGTTAGACCATGCTTTTCGAGATACTGGCTGTCGGTGGCCAACATGCCGCCTAGATGTGCTCCGGCCGAATGTCCAGCTACAAAAATGTGATCTGAATTGCCTCCATGCTGCTTAATATTCTGTTTGGTCCAGGCGATGGCTGCTGCACCATCTTCGATAAACACAGGGAATCGAGCTTCTGGGTATTTTAGGTAGTCGGGTATGACGACCACATAGCCGCGGCGAACAAAGGCATCGGCAATGAAGTAATACATTTCTTTGCGGCCTGAATCCCAGCTTCCACCATAGAAAAATATCAATACAGGTTTATCATTACTTTTTGTCTGGGCGTGCGGCGAATAAATGTCTAACTTTTGCCACGGTTGATCACCAAATTGTAGGTTTTTAGTAACGCTGTGATCGGATGCAATTTTTAAGGATGAATTTAATAAAAACAGTCCAGTAGAGCTACAACCGCTCAATAAAAATGCTGAGAGCGTGGCGATCAAGTTAACTTTTTTCATAGTTGTTTTTCAATTGCGGCGTTATTTGGAGAAAGTTAATGTTAAACCCGGATTATGCATTAGGGATCGTTGCGAGAAGGAAAAGAGCAAAGAAAACAAGGGCTTTCGAAGGATTATTTGGCGATGCCATAGTCACTCTATGGT
>Ga0316189_10001627_pt1 | contig 22252 bp, 14 predicted proteins | sample LowCovwburrow_MG_FD_204930 | JGI IMG/M metagenome (GOLD analysis project Ga0316189, IMG submission 204930) | Coastal sediment microbial communities from Maine, United States - Lowes Cove worm burrow | ecosystem: Environmental > Aquatic > Marine > Coastal > Sediment | place: USA: Maine... | reverse complement strand
TTACCAACACATAACTTGAAACCAACCGGTTTTCCGCCAGAAAGATCTCTTAATTTTTTAATAAATATTAGCAAGCCATTCGCATCAGAAAACGTTGAATGTGATGGTGGAGAATGGACAGCAACTCGAGATTTTACCAAGCGAATTTTAGCAATTTCTTCTGTATTTTTCTTTGCAGGTAATATTCCACCATGCCCGGGTTTTGCTCCTTGAGAAATTTTTAATTCGATCATTTTCACTTCAATTTTTGTAGCTCCTTCCACGTAAGCACTTTCATTAAATTTACCATGCTCATCCCTACAACCAAAATAACCAGTACCTATTTGCCAAACCAAATCACCACTATATTTTAAATGATATGGGCTAATACCTCCTTCGCCCGTATTATGAGCAAAATTACCTATCTGAGCACCCTTATTTAAAGCCATTACAGCATTTTTACTTAAAGAACCAAAACTCATCGCTGAAATATTCAATAAACTAGATGAGTAAGGTTGCTTACAGTCTTTACCACCAAAGACTACTCTTGGAAACTTTCCTATTTCTTTAGGGTTATTTTTACAATACATCGAATGATCCATCCACTCATAACCAGACCGATAAACATTCATTTGGGTACCGAAAGGCGTTGTATCATTTTCCTTTTTAGACCGCTGATAAATTAATGATCTAAATATTCTATTTAAAGGTCGTCCTTGTGTATCTGTTTCAACAAAATATTGCATTATTTCTGGGCGAACAGATTCTAGTATATAACGAAACCTTCCCAACAATGGGAAATTACGCCTAATAGTATGTTTTGTTTGAAATATATCATATGTTCCCATTAAAATAAGTGGCACAACGAGTAAAAGGCTCCATAAAATCGGATTCCAAAATTGAGAAAAAGCCAAAATTAGAATTATACTTATAATTGAAATAATAATAAACTTCTCGCGTACTTTCATGTGAAATTATTTTGAAGTCCAATTTAAGAAAATGATTTTATAGCTGTTCATTTTTAATCATATATCCTTTATAATAATTCTATCTTTACCAAAATATTTGAATGTGGGAATTATAAAAGTAAAAAATATTAGAGTTTATGCTTATCACGGCTGTTTAGATGAAGAAGGTAAAATTGGATCTGAATATCGAGTAGATCTTGCTGTCAAAGCCGACTTAAAAAAATCTGCAAGATCAGACAAGTTGAGTGATACGGTAGATTATGTACACTTGAATAAAATTGTAAAAGAAGAAATGGCCATTCGAACAAAACTGTTAGAAACTGTTGTCAATAAAATTTTGGATCGTATACTTCAAGAGATTGCTTTGGTTCATACAGTAACGGTTAGTGTTTCTAAAATAAATCCACCTATTGGTGGTAATGTGGCTATGGTTACTATTCAAATGACCAAGACAAGATAATAAATTGCTTTTTTATTGCAAGAATTGTTAATTTACTTAAATTTGTAACCCATTAAAAATGGCGTCGTGGCCGAGTGGCTAGGCTGGGCTCTGCAAAAGCTCCTACAGCGGTTCGAATCCGCTCGACGCCTCAAAAACCTCACCTGTTAAGATGAGGTTTTATTATTTATTTAAGAATTATTTAGCTTATTTTCAGGATATTTGTAGACTTTTCACCAAAAAATGAAGATTTACCCGATAGAGACAGGAAATTTTAAACTTGATGGAGGCGCCATGTTTGGTGTTGTTCCTAAAACAATATGGCAAAAAACGAATCCGGCAGACAGTAATAATATGATAGACATGAGTATGCGTTGTATGCTTATAGAAGATGGAGATCGTCTTATTTTAGTCGATACTGGGTTGGGCACAAAACAATCTGATAAATTTTTTAGCTATTATTATCTATTTGGAGATTATTCTTTAGACACATCATTAGCAAAAATTGGATTTCATAAAGATGATATTACAGATGTTTTTTTGACGCACTTGCATTTTGATCATTGTGGCGGAAGTATCAAGTTTAATTCAGACAGAACCGGTTACGAGCCTGCATTTAAAAATGCTAAATTTTGGAGTAATAAAAATCATTGGCAATGGGCTACCGAGCCAAATGCAAGAGAAAAAGCTTCCTTTTTAAAAGAAAATATCAATCCTATAAAAGAAAGTGGACAGCTTAATTTTGTTTCGATCTCAGAAACTAATTTCGCAATAACATCTGAATTAAATTTTGGCATTTTTTTTGCTGATGGACATACAGAAAAGCAAATGTTACCTATGATTCAATATAAAGGTAAAACCATAGTTTTTATGGCAGATTTATTACCTACAGTAGGTCATATTCCATTACCTTATGTTATGGGTTATGATACAAGACCTCTTATAACATTAGACGAAAAACAACGTTTCTTAATAAAAGCGGCTGATGAAAACTATCTATTGTTTTTAGAGCATGATGCGCACAATGAACTATGCACAGTGAAACATACTGAAAAAGGAGTCCGCTTAAATAATACATATAAATTTAATGAACTGTTTAATTAAAATAATGACGATGAGAATTTTAAAACCAATTTCTGTAGCTTTTTTAGCTGCAATCACACTTGTTAGTTGTGGAACTGCAAAAACTACAACTTCTACTACTGTTGAAGCTGTAAAAGAAATAGCAATTTTAAAAGTAACAGAAACTAATGTTGCTAAAAAAGCAGAAATGAGTGAGGCTCAAATACAAACTTGGCCACATACTGATATTTTTATAGATTCAATACCTGGCATGAGTTTAGAGAAAGCTTATGAATTTGTAAATAATAAAAAGGGCATTACTGTTATTGTTGGTGTAATAGATTCTGGTATAGACATAGAACATGAAGATTTAAAAAATGTTATTTGGGTAAATGAAAATGAAATTGCAAGCAATGGAATTGACGATGATAAAAACGGTTATATAGATGATATCCATGGATGGAATTTTCTTGGCGGAGAAAAAGGAAAATCAAATCCTGAACAATTAGAAATGACCAGAATGGTACAAAAATGGATGCCTAAATTTGATGGAAAATCTGCAGATGATATTGCTGAGGCTGATAAAAAGAACTTCGAATTATTTACAAAACTTAAGAAAATCATTGATGATAAAAATGTTAATGCGGCTAGACAAATAGAAAAAGCATCGAGTCAAATTGACCAATATAAGTTTATCAAAGAGATGATTGTAGAAACAAATGATACCATTAAAAAAGTACTCGGTAATCAAGAAATGAATTTAAGTAGTTTAAACGCTGTAACACTTGCCAATCCTAATTTAATGAATGGTAAAATGATTATTATGAGAATTTTAGAGTCAGGCGCTACTGTAAATGATTCTTTTATTGATCTTGATAACATCATTGCTCATAATAAGGAAGTTTTAGACCATTATAGTATCCAATTAAATGCGCAGTACAAAATTGATTTTAACGGTAGATTGGCTGGTGATAATCCTCATGATATTACAGATACAAAATATGGTAATAACTATGTAATTGGTTCGAAGGACGATGAAATTCACGGTACACATGTTTCTGGAATTATTGCTGCTGAAAGAAACAATAATGTTGGTATGAATGGTGTTGCACATAATGTTCAAATAATGGCTGTTAGAGCTGTACCTGATGGTGATGAGTATGACAAAGATGTTGCTTTGGCAATTCGATATGCAGTAGATAATGGTGCTAAAGTAATTAATATGAGTTTTGGGAAAAGTTATTCGCCAAATGCCGAATGGGTTTTTGACGCTATAAAATACGCAGCTGAAAAAGATGTATTATTAGTTCATGCTGCTGGTAATGACAATAGTGATATTGATACAGCCGAAAATTTTCCCAATGACTCTAAAGATAAACTGGTAGAATTCGTAGATAATGTTTTAACAGTTGGAGCTATGACACGTTTTTTTGACGAAAGAATAGTAGCCGATTTTTCTAATTATGGTAAAAAAAATGTAGATGTTTTTGCACCTGGTTTAGAGATATACTCAACATACCCAAAAGATAGTTATGAATCTATTCAAGGTACTTCAATGGCAGCCCCAGAAGTTGCAGGAGTCGCTGCGTTAATTCGTTCGTACTATCCTAAATTAACAGCTAGTCAAGTGAAGCATATCATAATGGACTCCGGACTAAAATTTAATAAGTCTGTAATAAAACCAGGAAGCGAAAATGATACTGTAAATTTTAGTGATTTATCTGTTTCTGGAAGTATATTAAATGCATATAATGCTTTAGTATTAGCTGATAGGCTATCTAAAAAATTATAGTTTGTCATTCTGACTAGAATAAAGAATCTATTATGAGATACTTCAAATGCCCCGCTCCTTCTTTTCAGGCGGGCATTCAGTACGACTTTCAATATTAAAAAGGTGGGTTCAAATTTGAGCTCACCTTTTTTTGGTATCAAAATTGATATTGATATCTTGCACCTAAATAATTTTTAACATGAAAATAATTGCTTTTTTACTAATACTCGTAGTTCCATTTTTTAGTAATGCTCAAAATCCGAATTATTGGCAACAACATGTTGATTATACGATGTCAATTGATATGAATGTTGAAGATTTTCAATATGATGGTATTCAAAAAATAGTATATACAAACAATTCTCCTGATACTATTGATTATGTTTTTTATCATCTCTTTTTTAATGCCTTTCAACCTGGCAGTGAAATGGATATCCGTTTACAAAATATTTCTGACCCTGATGGAAGAATGTTAACCAATATTGGTACTGAAGATATGCCTGTTAAAGTTAGTAGCATTTCAATATTACAGCCAAACGAAATTGGGTATATCAGGGTGAATTCTTTAAAGCAAGATGGTATCGATGTAAAACATACGACAATTGGTACAGTTTTAAAAGTAAAACTTAATTCTCCAATCAAGCCAGGAGAACAATCAGTTTTTGACATGACTTTTAAGGGTCAGGTTCCTGTTCAGATTCGACGAGCGGGCAGAAATAATAAAGAAGGTGTGGCGCTTTCAATGACACAATGGTATCCTAAATTAGCCGAATATGATTTTGAAGGTTGGCATGCAAATGCATACATAGCTAGAGAGTTTCATGGTGTATGGGGAAATTTTGATGTAAAAATTACTATTGATAAAAATTACACCCTTGGCGGAACAGGTTATCTGCAAAACTCTGATGAAATAGGTCATGGTTATTCAACTGAAAAAGTAAATCACAAAAAGAAAGTAAAAAAGTTAACTTGGCATTTTAAAGCACCAAATGTACATGATTTTACTTGGGCCGCAGACCCTGATTATATTCATGACACTTATGATGGGGAGAATGGTGTGAAGCTACATTTTTTATATAAAAACAATCCGACAATTATAGAAAATTGGAAAAAATTACAGCCAAAAACGGCTGAATTACTTTCTTATTTTAATAAACATATTGGTCAGTATCCATACGATCAATATTCAGTAATACAAGGTGGTGATGGTGGTATGGAGTATGCCATGTGTACCTTAATAACAGGTGAGCGCACATTTGGCAGTTTGGTAGGCGTTACAGCTCATGAATTGGCACATACTTGGTTTCAATTTTTACTCGCTACCAATGAACAAAAACACGAGTGGATGGATGAAGGTTTTACTGATTATATTTCTGATTTAGCAACGAATGAAATATTGCAGCTAAATAAAGAAAATCCGCATGAAGGATCATTTGAGAGTTATTTTAATTTGGCGGGATCTGGCACAGAACAACCTCAATCGCTCCATGCTGATAGATTTTATTTCAATAAAGCTTATGGATCTTCAGCTTATAGTAAAGGGGCTATATTTTTAGTACAATTGGGCTATATAATTGGAGAAGAAAATCTTCAAAAAACAATAAAAAAATATTTTGAAGACTTTAAATTCAAACATCCAACACCTAATGATATTAAACGTACGGCCGAAAAAATTTCTGGTATCCAACTTGATTGGTATTTGAATTATTGGACACAAACGACACATGCAATTGATTATGCAGTAACCGAAGTAATTGGCAACCAAATTACCTTGAAAAATAACAATATAATACCAATGCCTATAGATCTAAAAGTTGTTTATATTGACGGAAGTACAGAAAATTTTTATATCCCTTTACGGATGATGTATGGCAGTAAACCTACAAGTGCTACTCTAATTAATGATTGGGCATGGGTACAGCCTAATTATACATTTAAAACACCGAAAACTATAAAATCTGTTGAGATTGACCCATTAAAGAAAATGGCAGATATTAATAGAAGTAATAATTTTTTTGAAGTAATAAACAATTAAAAAAAGCCGCTTAGTGCTGAATTCATTTCAGTAACCGTCGGCTTTTTAAAAGTTCTTTATCAAACTAAGAATGACATTATTTATAATGCTGCCAAAATATCTTCAACACTTGCTCTTTTAGCATAGTCAGGATTGAAATGACTATATATTATGGTCCCTTCTTTATTGACAACATATGTAGCCGGTACCGGTAATTTATTTTCGGCATTTGCGTTATTTTCAGAAATAGAAACTTTTAACATTTCATTGACTTTATTTACATAACCTTCGGTAACTTTATAATCAACGTCGAAGGCTCTTAAAAGGCTTCCATCGGTATCAGAAACTATTGTAAAATCAGCTCCAGTTTTTTCCTTCGTTTTTTCTATGCCTTCTTGATTTTCAGGAGTTATGGCTATTAGCTTTACACCTTTTACCTCTAAATCTTTGGCTTTTACAGCAAACTCAGATAGGTGTTTATTACATTTTGGGCACCAGAATCCCCTGTAAAAAATAATTGCTACTGTCTGATCCTTATACAAGTCAGCCAATGCAATTTTTTTACCATCAATAGTCAAGTCAACAACAGGAGCTTTGCTTCCTACTTCCAAACCTTTAGGGGCATTATCAGAATCCATACCATAACTAGCATAATCAATTGATTCTTCAGTAACCGTTTCAACTGCTTCGTTTGTTTCTTCTGTAGGTTTAACTTCTTTATTTTTACAAGCTACTAAACTTATTAAAGCAAGCATCATAATTAATTTCTTCATTTGTGATTTATTTATATGATTGAGTTAGTAAACTAAGTCGGAATTTAAATTAAGAACTTTCACTATTTATTATTTAATTTCTTTGAATATCACTCATAAAAAAACCTGAGAAGATTCTTCGACAAGCTCAGAATGACAATCTCAGGTTTTAAACTATTTTTAATTGAAGAAATTATTTCAACTTCTTCTTTACTGCCACTTCTTGGTAGGCTTCTATAATATCTAATTCTTGAATATCGTTATAATTTTTAATTTGAATACCACAGTCGTAACCTTTTGCTACTTCTTTTGCATCATCTTTAAAACGTTTTAAAGAATCGAGTTCTCCTGAAAAGACAACCACACCGTCTCGTATAATTCTAATTTTAGAATTTCTAAAGATCTTACCGTCTGTAACCATACAGCCCGCAATTGTACCAACTTTAGAAATTTTATAGGTCTCTCTAATTTCAGCATTACCCGTTATTTCCTCTTTCATTACCGGAGATAACATACCTTCCATTGCATCTTTCACATCATTAATTACATCATAAATGATTGAGTAATTTCTGATATCAATTTCTTCTTTATCAGCTATAGATCGTGCATTTGTAGAAGGTCTAACATTAAAGCCAATCACAATTGCATCAGAAGCTGAAGCTAATAAGACATCAGATTCTGTTATGGCACCAACTCCTTTATGAATAATATTTACCTGAATTTCTTCTGTAGATAATTTCTGTAATGAATCTGTTAAGGCTTCAACAGAACCATCAACATCCCCTTTTAATATGATATTCAATTCTTTAAAGTCGCCTAAAGCAATTCTACGTCCGATTTCATCAAGTGTAATATGACGCTGAGTTCTTACCGATTGCTCACGTTGTAATTGAGAACGTTTAGTAGCAATTTGTTTTGCTTCTCTTTCATCATCAAAAACATGAAATTTATCCCCTGCCTGAGGTGCCCCATCTAAACCTAATATAGAAACTGGTGTAGAAGGTCCTGCTTCCAAAACAATATTTCCTCGCTCATCGTGCATAGCTTTTATTTTACCGCTATTCTTTCCGGCAAGTAAAAAATCACCAACCTTTAAAGTTCCTGCTTCAACTAAAATTGTAGAAACATAGCCTTTACCCTTATCTAACAAGGCTTCAACAACAGTACCGGTTGCATTTTTATTCGGATTTGCTTTTAGCTCTAACAATTCTGCTTCAAGCAAAACTTTCTCTAATAATTCAGGAATACCTGCACCTGTTTTAGCTGAAACGTCATGAGATTGTATTTTACCACCCCAATCTTCTACTAGTAAGTTCATACCTGCTAATGCTTCTTTTACTTTGTCAGGGTTTGCATCTGGCTTATCAACCTTATTGATTGCAAAAACAATTGGTACACTTGCTGCTTGCGCATGACTAATAGCTTCCTTGGTTTGAGGCATTATTGCATCATCTGCTGCAATAACTATAATTACTAAATCAGTTACCTGTGCACCACGAGCACGCATCGCCGTAAAGGCTTCGTGACCTGGTGTATCTAAAAATGTAATTTTTTGTCCATCCGGCAATGTTACACCATAAGCACCGATATGCTGTGTAATTCCTCCTGATTCACCTCCAATAACATTTGCTTTTCTAATATAATCTAAGAGTGATGTTTTACCGTGATCTACGTGACCCATTACAGTAACAATTGGAGCTCTTGGTTTTAGATCCTCTTCTTTATCTACAACGGCTTCAATTGCCTCTTCAACTTCTGCCCCAACAAATTCAACTTCATAGTCAAACTCTTCTGCAACAATAGTTAATGTTTCAGCATCTAAACGTTGGTTCATCGTTACCATCATTCCCAGAGACATACAGGCCGAAATAATATCGGTTACTGGTACATTCATCATGGTAGCAACTTCACTAACAGTTACAAACTCTGTTGCTTTTAATATTTTACTTTCAATTGCTTGAAGTTCTATATCTGCATCAGTTTGTTGACGGTGTAGATCTCTTTTCTCTCTTCTGTATTTTGCACCCTTTCCTTTCTTAGATTTTCCTTGAAGTTTCTCTAAAGTTTCACGTACTTGCTTTTGTACATCAGCTTCAGTAGGTTCTTCTTTAACAACAGACTTTCTACCTCGACCTCCTCCTGAATTTCTCGCTGCAAAGCTAGCACTTCTGCTTGCGGCCTGTGCTTTTCGTTCTGCAAAACTAGCTCCAGGTTTACTTGTAATACGTTTTCTTTTCTTTTTATTGGCATCTTTATCATCTGCCACTTTTTTAACTTCAGGTTTTTTCTTAGGTTTTTCAAATTGTTTTAAATCAATTTTTTCACCTACCTGTTTTGGGCCAGATAATTTTTGATATTTAGTGGTAATTTTTTCTTCAACAGCTGGTTTTTCTTCTGCAACAGGTTCAGATTTAGCTATAGGCTTATCAACCTTATCCTCTTTTACAATTTTATCCTTTTTTGGGGATGCTTCCTTTGCTATTTCTTTTTTTACCGGTTCTTCTTTAGTAACTGGAGTTTCCTTTTTCGCAGGTTTTTTTGTTGCTTCAATATCTATTTTACCTACAGTTTTAAGCCCTGCTAATTTAGCAGATTCAGTTTTAAAAACTTCTTTTTTTGCTTCTTCCTTAAGGCGTTTTTCTTCTTGCTCTTGTTCCAAAGCAACACGTAGTGCTTCTTTTTCCTTTCGTTTTTCCTCTCCTACTTCACGCGAAGCAACTTTTTTACTCTTGTCAGTTTGAAATTCATCTAAAAGAACATTATAAACCTCATCAGATATTTTTGTAGTAGGTCTAGCCTCAATTTCAAAACCTTTTTTTGAAAGATGCTCTACCGCTCTATCCAACGATATATTTAATTCTCTTAAAATTTTATTTAGCCTTAATGTAGCCATATAATTATATTATTCTTTTTTATTTTATAATGAATAACAACCCAACAATTGAAAAATTAATCTTCAAATTCTTCCTTTAAAATTCGTTGTACTTCAATAATAGTTTCTTCTTCTAAATCTGTTCTTTTTACTAAATCATTAACATCTTGATCTAAAACACTTCTAGCAGTGTCTAAACCAACATTTTTTAATTCTGCAATAACCCATGCTTCAATTTCATCAGAAAATTCTGTTAATTCTACATCTTCGTCTTCAAGACCTTCGCGCTGAACATCTAATTCATATCCTGTTAACTGACTAGCTAAACGAATATTTACACCACCTTTTCCGATAGCTTTAGAAACCTCTTCTGGCTTTAAATATACATCAACTCTTGGTTTTTCACCTTCAACAGCTTCTTTAATTTCCATTGAAACTACTTTAGCAGGACTCAATGCCCTGGCAATAAATATTTTATCATTCTTGGTATAGTTAATAACATCTATATTTTCGTTACCTAATTCACGTACAATACCATGAATTCTTGATCCTTTCATACCTACACATGCACCTACAGGGTCAATTCTGTCATCGTAAGAATCGACAGCAACCTTAGCTTTTTCACCAGGAATACGTGCTACTTTTTCAATGGTAATTAAACCATCAAAAACCTCAGGAATTTCTTGTTCAAATAATTTAGTTAAAAATTCTGGAGAAGTTCTTGACATAATAATTGCCGGCTTATTCCCTCTTAATTCAACAGATTTTATGATCCCTCTTACAGATTCCCCTTTACGGAAATAGTCTGAACGAATTTGTTCACTCTTTGGTAAAATAATTTCATTTCCATCATCATCTAACAAAATAACAGCATTATGACGAATATGGTGCACCTCTGCACTATATATTTCACCTTCCAGATCTTTAAATTGTTTAAAGATATTTGTATTATCATGCTCATGAATTTTTGAAATCAGGTTTTGACGTAACGCTAAAATTGCTCTTCTTCCTAAATCTACTAACTTAACTTCTTCAGACACATCTTCTCCAACTTCAAAATCAGGTTCGATTTTTCGAGCTTCTGATAACGAAATTTCTTCATTTGGCTCTTCTACCTCTCCATCGTTTACAACTATTCTATTTCTCCAAATCTCTAAATCGCCTTTATCAGGATTTATAATTATATCGAAATTTTCATCAGAACCATACTTTCTTTTTAAAGCGGCTCTAAACACATCTTCAAGTATCGCCATTAGCGTTACTCTATCTATACTCTTATCATCTTTGAATTCTGAAAAAGATTCAATTAATGCGATGTTTTCCATTTCATTCTTAAATTAAAAAATTATTTTCACTATTGCTTCTTTAATACTATCATAGGTTAAAGTTGCATTCTTAACAACTGTAACTTTTCCTTTACCAACAGGTTTAGGTTCTCTAGCCTTCCACTCTAAGGTAATACTTTGATCAGTTGATTCGATCAATGTTCCTTCAAAATTTTCAGTATCTGTTTTAACTTGAAGTACTCTACCAATATTCTTTTTATACTGTCTCTTATTTATAATAGGAGAGGTTGCCCCGGGGGTCGTAACTTCTAATGAAAAATCTTCTTCTTCACGATCTAAATTATGCTCAATATGTCGACTAATTCTAATACATTCTTTTAAAGGAACTCCATCATCTCCGTCAACTATAACAATAATTTTGTTATCTGAAGAAAAACTCAAATCAATTAAAAATAACCTTTCATTTTCTTCAACAGCTTCATTTACTAAACTTTCTACCGTCTCTTTCTTCATTTTTTGTATAAAAAGAGGGGACTTTACGTCCCCTCCTATTTCATAAATCTTGTTATTTTTCGCTGCAAATATACAAACTTATTTGTGATTCGCAAAATTCATAGAATTATATATACATTCATTGAGTTATTATGCGTAATATTTATATATTTATCCGAGTAAAATTAAACCAAAAAATTATGAAGCGAATTTTAGTTCCGATCGATTTTTCTGATCAAGCTAAGTATGCAAGTAAAGTTGCTGCAAGTATTGCAAAAAAGACCAATAGTGAAATCATTTTGTTACATATGTTTGATATTCCACCAGACACTATTGATCCTGCAAGTGCTAGTAATTTACACGGTGGTGCTCAAAATATTTATTATATGAAAGGAATTCATAGAGAATTTCAGAAATTTATGGCACTTCCTTTTTTTAAAGGAATAAAAGTTATTGAAAGTGTTCGTTTTCATAAGGCCTTTGAAGGAGTAATTGAAGAAAGCAAGGAGAAGGATGTTGATTTAATTGTTATGGGATCGAATGGCGCCAGCGGACTAAAAGAAATACTTGTTGGCTCTAATACTGAAAAAGTTGTAAGACTATCACATATCCCGGTATTGGTCATAAAAAAAGATATAGATAATTTTGAAATAAATGATATTGTTTTTGCCTCAGATTTTGGTAATGAAAGCAAAAAGACATTTCAAAATGTTATGAATTATGCAAAGATGTTCGATGCAAAATTGCATTTACTTTTTATCAATACGATTCATAATTTTGTTTCAACCAGGGTTTTAAATGAGAAACTTTCGTCATTTACAAATGACTTTGAACTAACTAATTATACTGTAAACGTATACAGCGATTCGAGCATAGAAGAAGGTATTTTAAACTTTACTAGCGAAATTGATGCTGATTTGATTGCCATCAATACTCATCGAAGAAGTGGCTTATATCATTTATTCAGTGATAATATTGGGAAAGATCTTGCTAATCATGCCTTAAAACCTGTGATAACTTTTAAAATTTAATTTTAGTGAAGAATAAAGTAACATTAAAGCAATTAGCCAATGAGTTGAACGTCTCAATTTCTACGGTGTCAAAAGCACTGAAAAATAGCTATGAAATTAATGAAACTACTATAAAAAAAGTAAAGGCCCTAGCAAAAAAATATAATTATAAGCCTAATAAAACTGCACTTAATCTTAAAAATCAACAGACCAAAACTATAGGTGTTATTATACCAAATATCTTAAATTATTTTTTTGCCAAAGTATTGTTAGGAATTGAAGAAGAAGCTAATAATAGAGGTTATCAAATAATTATTTGCCTATCAAATAATCATTATCAAAAAGAAGTTGATTGTTTAAATTTATTGTGCGACGGCAGTGTAGACGGATTTATTTTATCGATCGCTAAAGAAACACAGGTTTTGCAAAAAAGTGAACACTTTAAAAATGTGATTGATGATGGCTATCCTATTTTAATGTTTGATAGAGTATCTTATGACATCGAAAATTGCGATAAAGTTATTATTGATGATGTAAATGCAGCTTATAAAGCAACTAAATATTTGTTAGAATCTAATTGTAAAAAAATAGCATTGATTAGTGCTATTAGCGGGATAGGTATTGGCAAGCTTAGAGCACAAGGTTATAACAAGGCGATTAATGAAGAAAATGCTTATTCAAATAAACCTCTTTTGGTTACTATTGATAATAAAAACAAATATGAAAAGGTAATTTCCAATTTATTTAAAGAACATAAAGATATAGATGGTATTCTTGCAACAGATAATGTGTCTGCGGCAACAGCTTTGAAAATAGCAATTAAAAAGGGACAACAAATACCAAATGATATTTCAATAATTGGTTTTAGTGATAATAAAATTTCCAGGTTATCTGCTCCTCCGTTGACTACAGTAAGTCAACATCCTCTCGAAATTGGTAAAAGTGCGGTAAATATTATTATTGACAGAATTGAAAGTAATGAGCCACTAGCTTTTCAAACTAAAATTATTGATTCAGATCTTACCATTAGAGAATCTACAAGAAAGTTGACTGTTTTAAGTCATTAGAAGTAAATATTAAAATAAAAAAGCGTTCTTTTATAGAGCGCTTTTTTGTTGGCTCACACGGACTTCCCTTCGACAGCCTGTTCGTTAGGCACAGGCAGGCGCTCATCATAAACCTGTCTGCCGACAGGCCAGGTTTGTCACCTTCTGTTGTTTTTTCAAAACAAAAAATGCCTTCCTAAAAAGGAAAGCATTTTACCAACTTTGTTGGCCCACAAGGACTCGAACCTTGAATGTCGGTACCAAAAACCGGTGTGTTACCAATTACACCATGGGCCAATTGCGGCTGCAAATTTAAAGTAAAGTTTTAATTAGACAAACATTTTTAGTAAATATTTAGAAAGCCAACTTTAACAATTTTTTAATAACAAATCTAATGTGCATTGTACTAAATTTCAATGATTAATAGATAATATTTACTAAATTCGCCCACAGTATAAACCAACATTTATGAACAACCTCAATTATAAAAAACTAAATATCATTTTAGGATGGCTAGTTTTTGCAATTGCCTTAATAACATATACTTTAACACTAGAGCCTACAGTAAGCTATTGGGATTGTGGTGAATATATATCAACCGCTGTAAAATTAGAAGTAGGGCATCCTCCGGGAGCCCCTTTATTTCAAATGCTAGGAGCCTTTTTCGCTATGTTCACAAGTGATGTTACTGAAATTGCCAAAATGGTAAACTTTATGTCAGCTTTAGCAAGTGCTTTTACAATTCTATTTTTATTCTGGACTATTACCGCCCTTGCAAAAAAAGTTGTGGGAAAAATTGAAGATGCTACTTCCGGATTATCAATTGCTGTTTTAGGAAGTGGATTGGTTGGAGCATTAGCATATACCTTTTCTGATAGTTTTTGGTTTAGTGCAGTAGAAGGTGAAGTGTACGCTATGTCATCATTTTTAATGGCTTTATTATTCTGGTTAGGATTACGTTGGGAAGCTGAAATGGATGATCCTAGAGGTCATAAATGGCTTTTACTCATCAGTTTTATAGTTGGTTTATCTTTTGGTGTACATATACTTTCATTATTGGTAATACCATCCATAGTATTTATTTATTTCTATAAAAAATATGAAAATATAACTTCAAAGAAATTCATTATTGCCAATATCGTTTCTGTACTTGTATTAGCTTTTGTTTTTAAATTTTTATTCCCTTACACTTTATCATTCTTTAGTGCCTCAGAATTATTCTTCGTGAATAGCATTGGATTACCATTCAATTCAGGAAGTGTAATTGCGGGTATTGTTCTGATTGCGCTGTTTTATTTTGCTATAAAATATACACGTAAAAAGAAATTGTATGCTACCAATCTTATCGTTTTATGCTTGTTATTTATTATGATAGGATTTTCATCATGGATTATGCTTCCTATCAGAGCAAATGCAAATACTACCATTAATGAAAACAATCCGTCAAGTGCAAGAGAATTATTAGCTTATTACAATCGTGAACAGTATGGTGATGCCAGTATTTTTTATGATTCATATTATTCAGAAACCAGGCAACAAGACGCAACTGACCCATTTAGAGATGACAAACCTAAATACGAAAAAGATAAAAAGGCTGGTAAATATGTAATTGTAAACAATTATAAAAATGCATTACCAAACTACACAGATAAACATAAAGGTTTTATCCCAAGAATGGTGGATCCTTCGCCTAGTGTTGTTGCTAATTATAAATCAGTTGCTGGTATACCTCAACGCAGTAAAAGAAGGCCTACTTTCGGTGAAAACCTGACATTCATGTTTCAGTATCAATTTGGGTATATGTATGGACGCTATTTTATGTGGAATTTCGTAGGCCGACAAAATGATGTTCAAGGAAATCTTGACAATAATGGTAATTGGTTGAGCGGTATTAATTTCATTGATAGTATGCGTTTAGGTTCGCAAGCAAATTTACCAGATGAAATGAAAAATAATAAAGGTAGAAATACCTATTTCTTTTTTCCGCTTATTCTAGGTATTATTGGTTTACTGTTTCATATAAAATTTGATAAAAAGAATTTTTATATACTGTTCCTATTTTTTGCTTTTACAGGGTTGGCCATTATATTCTATACAAATCCCAAACCATTTGAACCTAGAGAACGAGATTATGCCGTAGTGGGCTCATTCTATATTTTCGCGATTTGGATCGGCTTTGGAGTCTTAGCACTATTCGAACAGTTTAGGGATAAAATAAACCCTAAGGTATTATCAATAGGAGCAACTGCTATTTGTCTTCTTACTGTTCCGGTTTTAATGGGTTATCAGAACTGGGATGATCATGATCGATCGGGTCGATATGCAACACGTAATAATGCAAAAGCATATTTAGATTCTTGCCAGGAAAATGCTATTATGTTTACGATTGGTGATAATGACACCTTCCCACTTTGGTATATGCAAGAAGTTGAAAATTACAGAACAGATATTAAGTTGGTAAATACCAGTTTATTTGCAACTGATTGGTATATAGATCAGCAAAAAAGGAAAACTTATGATGCTGATCCTATTCCGTCTGAATTGACACATGAACAATACCGAACTGGCACCCTGGATGTGGCATATCATATCCCGGTTGATTTAAAGGCAGTCGCAGTAAAAGATACAGCAAATCTATCTTCAAGTGAAGATAACCAACCGGAAAAAACAGTTGAAAATAGAGTAGATATTGACTTTTTTATGAAATGGATCACCAGTAGCAGTGATAGAACAAGTTTAGATCTATTTGATGATGGTGACCCAGAAAAGATATATCCATCCAATAAATTAAGGCTGTATGTTGATAAAGAAGCTGTACTTAAAAATGGTATTGTAGAGCCCGAAGATGCCGATGAGATCTTACCATATATTGATTTTGATATTGATGAAAACGGATTGACAAAAAATAGAATATTAATGCTCGATGTTTTGGCTAATGCCAATTGGGAAAGACCTATTTATTTTACCGGTGGTGCGCACGCGGCTGAAGAATATATTTGGTTGAAAGATTATCTTCAGCTAGATGGACTGGCCTATAAATTTGTGCCCATTAAAACTTCAAGTAAATATCCCGATGGAAAAAGGGACAGAAGCGTCTTAGATATTGGCAGAATTAATACCAGAGTCATGTATGAGAACGTACAGAAATGGGATTGGAAAAATTCAAATAGTGACGATATTTATATTGATGTAGAAACTAGAAAAAATGGAATTTCATTTAGAAATAATTTGGTGAGACTTGCAGAAGCATTTATTATTGAAGGTAATAATGAAAAAGCTGAAGAAATTTTAGATTTATCTATTGAAAAAATGCCTATTGCAAGATATGGTCACTATAGTATGGTATTAGGTTATATAGAAAATTACTATATGATCGATAAAAAAGAAAAAGCACGTAATGTAGCTAATACTTTAGTAACAATTTTTAGAGACAGAATTGACTATTATAGCACCTTGGATAATAAAGGAATAGCGACAAATTACGAGGATATTGAAACTACACTCCTCATGTATAATAATATTGTCGCTGCAGCGGATGAAAACGATAAAGAATTTGCCGATGAGCTTAAAAAAGGTTATATAGAATCAATTAGATCATTAGAAGGTGTCGTTGAGTAATTTTAATTTTTATAAGTGGATATTTTAAAGGTAAAAACACCTTGGCTAGTTAAAAAAACTTTTAGGTCTTATGTCTGGAATATACCTTCTAAAGAAAAAGTGATCTACTTAACATTTGATGATGGGCCTACCCCGGAAATTACAGAAAAAGTCTTAGATATTCTTGCTCAGTATGAAGCTAAAGCTACCTTTTTTTGTGTCGGAAAAAATGTGGCAGCAAACCCAATTATTTATCAACGAATTATTAATGAAGACCATGCTATTGGTAACCATACATACAATCATTTAAAAGGCTGGAAAAATGACAATGCCACCTATATAAATGATATTGAAAAAACACAAGAGGTTTTAAACTCAAAACTCACAACTTATAACTCCAAACTTTTCAGACCTCCTTACGGTAAATTAAAACCATCACAAGGGAAAGCATTACAAAAACGAGCTTATAAAATTATTCTGTGGGATGTGCTTGCTAGAGATTGGGACAATACCATCTCAAAAGAATCGGTTTTAAATAATATAATTAACAACACCGAAAATGGCAGTATTGTTGTTTTGCACGATAGTATAAAAGCATCAAAAAACATGCTATATGCTTTGCCAAAAACATTAGAATATTTTTCAAAAAAAGGTTTTATCTTTAAGAAAATTGAGCTACATTAAAATCCTTTATCATTCCTGCGAAAGCAGGAATCTAGAATTTAGCATTCTTTTTTTATGGATTCCTGCTTTCACAGGAATGACAATTTTTTAAGATTTATTAAGTAAACATTATCTCTAGAAATCGAAGCATTTCAGACTGAAAAAAAAATTTGACTTTAAATTATTGAAGGTAAATTAAACGTATTGTTGTACTAAGCTAATCAATGTATTAGCATCTTGCTCACCTGACTGTCGCCATTTCATTTCGCCATTTTTATAAATAATAAAAGTAGGATTCCCTTTGATACGCAAGGCATTGGCGAGGGTTTCATTTTTATCAATATCAATCTTAATTACTTTAGCCTTATCTCCTAAGGCAGCAGCAACATCTCTAAGCACTGAATGAAGATTCGAATTATTTTCATTCCAATCTGCATAGAAATCGATTAAAGTAGGAATGTTTGTACTAATTAATTCGCCAAACTTCGCCATAAGCATGAATTTAAATAGGTAATAACATCAAGTTCAGATACATTACATTTACAAATATAACATTTTTGTTTAATTATACTGTTTTTGTGCTAATTTTCACAATTTTTAATATTGTAATCGTTTGTAAATAACATAATTACAAAATTAAAGTCTCGCGTAAGCCTTCACTTCATTCGCTCTCACATGAAAAGCTCAAATGCTACTATTTAAAAAGGATTCATTATGCCACTAATTTTCGTTTGAGGGTAATAACTGTAATTTCTGGCCAAATTCCTACTCTTCCGGGATATGCTAAAAAACCAAAACCTCTATTTACATTTATAAATCTACCTGCTTCTTCGTAAATACCAGCCCAATATTTATAGCGCCACTTTACGGGACTCCATTTAAACCAACCCGGTATTTCGATACCAAATTGCATACCATGTGTATGACCGCTTAAGGTTAAATGATAATGATCTTCATGTCCTTTCACTTCTGTTTCCCAATGACTTGGGTCATGACTCATCAATATTTTAAAATCATCCTTATTTATACCTGTGGCGGCTCGCTGTAAATCACCGGCTTTTTTAAACCCTCCGGCTCCCCAATTCTCAACACCAATTAAAGAAATTTGTTCACCGTTTTTTTCCAGCTTTCTATTATTATTTAATAATAAATCAAATCCTATTTGTTCGTGAACATCTTTTATTTTTTCCATGTTCTGAGTCTTTTCTTCCTCACTATCCCAATCAACATAGTCACCATAATCATGATTTCCTAAAATGGAAAACTTGCCGTCTATGGCTTTTAGGCCCTTAAAAGTCTCGATCCAAGGATCCATTTCATTAGCTTTATTATTAACTAAATCACCAGTAAATAAAATTACATCAGACTCTTGTTGATTTATGAGATCAACCCCGTATAAAATCTTTTCGGCATTATCAAAACTCCCGCTATGTATATCTGATATTTGTGTTATTTGATAACCATCAAATGAGGCTGGTAAATCATCAAATTCTAACTCATATTTCAATACCTTATAGTTGTATTTACCTTTATACATGCCATAAAGTAAAGAGGTAAAGGGAATTGCTGCCAACCCCATTGCAATTTGACTTATAAATTTTCTGCGCGAAGGAATATAAAACGTATCATTTACAGAAAATAACTTGTCATAAGTTCCTTTAAATAGTCTAAAAACATCTTCCCCAAATAAAATAGGGACAACGACCAATTTTAATGCAAAGAGGGTTAGTAAAAATCCGAAAGCATAACTTTTAGCTGGTGATAATACTCTGCCATCACTGGCTTGTGTAAATTGGTAGATAAAATTACCAACTACTATGATAGAAATGGTAATATGCAAATAATATATCCATGATTTTTTTGTAAGCGTTTTAATAGCCTGAAAAGCATAAAAATCAATAATAATAAAGACTATAATAAAAATAACCCACCGCAGCATTTCCTTAAATTTTAGAATACAAAAATACCTTAAACCTGTTGAATACCAGAAACTTTAATATTTATTTAACTAAGTCAATGAATTTACGAATTGCAGCTATATTTGAAGTTGCCAATATCATGAATAAATGTATTCTCTTGATGACCGTTTTTTCTAAGTTTTTAAATCTTACTAATTTAGAAAACATGATATATACATGAGATGGTAATTAACAAGCTGACTTCTATTCAAGATGATAATAGTTCTAGTCAGCGAATACTAATTCACCTTTTGCTTCTTTTTCTTTAAAATCCTTTACCAGATCCAGCGCATCAGGAATTACATCACTACACAAAATTATAAGTGAGCCTTTAACTGCATTTTTTACGGCATAGGTTATGGCTTCTCTTTCGGATGGAATGATTGTTGTTTTTTTGTTTGGATCCTTCATTTTTATACCATCATTCAACATTTTTATCAATTCTTCTTCTGACTTTCCGCGTAAGCGCTTATCCTGGCGAATAATGATCTCATCAAACATTTCTGCAGCTATACTACCCATTTCGTTATTATCTTCAACACGTCTATCTCCTATCCCGGCTATAATACCCACTTTTATAGTTGCATCTAATTCATCGATGAACTTTTGTAGGGCTCGCATGCCAGCAGGGTTATGTGCATAATCTAATAAAATGGTAAAGTTTTCGAACTCAAATAAATTCAAGCGGCCAGGTGTTTGTGCTGCAGAAGGAATAAAGGTTTCCAAACCGGCTTTCATATCTTCAATACTGATACCTTGAATATTTGCCGCTAGAATAGCAGGTAAGACATTTTGAATCATAAACTTGGCTTTTCCACCATAGGTTAAGGGAATGTTTTCTACTCTCATAATGCGCATTTTCCATTCTCCTCTACAAATAGTGACAAATCCGTTTTCAAATACCGCGGTTATACCACCTATACGTTGTAAAGCTTTTATTCTAGGGTTATTTTCATCCATAGAAAACAATGCTACATTACAATTTACAGTACGTCGCATCTCGTAAACTAAGTCATCATCAGCATTTAAAATAGCATAACCATCAGGCAAAACCGTTTCAGGAATGACACCTTTTACTTTTGCTAATTGTTCAATAGTATGTATGCCTTTTAATCCTAAATGATCTGAAGCCACATTGGTAACGATACCTATATCACAATTTTTAAATCCTAGTCCTGCTCGCAGCAAACCCCCTCTGGCGCTTTCTAAAACTGCTAAATTTACGGTAGGGTCTTTTAATACAAACTCTGCACTTGCAGGGCCTGTACAATCTCCTGTCATTAGCAATCTATTTTGAATATAAACACCATCGCTTGTGGTATATCCAACACGATAACCATTCATTTTGGCTATATGAGCAATTAAACGTGTAGTGGTTGTTTTTCCATTAGTTCCTGAAATAGCGATAATAGGTATACGCCCCGTATCGCCTTTTTGAGGAAAGAGTTTATCAATCACTGGTGCAGCAACATTTCGTGGTAAGCCGGTAGTAGGTGCCAAATGCATTCTAAATCCAGGCCCTGCATTTACTTCAAGAACAGCACCTCCGGTTTCTGATAAAGGTTTGGTAATATCGGTAGTCATGATATCAATACCACAAATGTCTAAGTCTATAATTTTCGAAATTCGCTCAGCCATGCTTACATTTGCCGGATGGATAATATCTGTAATATCTTCTGCAGTTCCACCGGTACTTAAGTTTGCTGTATCTTTTAAAATTAGTCGTTCGCCCTCATCTATAACAGAATTTAAGCTATAACCCGCATCTTTAATTATGGTTTGAGTTAACTCATTTGTAGTAATTTTTGTTAATTCATTTTCGTGTCCATAACCGCGGCGAGGATCGCTATTTACCTGATCAATCAATTCTTGAATTGTAGACTTCCCATCTCCAATTACATGTGCCGGTGTTCTTATTGCTCCGGCAACCAATATATTATTAATGACTAATAATCTGTAATCATCACCTGTAATAAATTTTTCTACAATAATAGCGCCATTACGCGAACTTTCTTTAGCATTATTAAAGGCAATAAGTGCATCGTCGTAATTTTGTATATCAACGGTAATACCACGTCCGTGATTTCCGTCAACGGGTTTGATCACTAAAGGATATCCTACATATCGGCAAGCTTCTTGTAAACTTCTTTCTCTACGTATAATTTCTCCACGTGGTACTTCAACCTGCGCTTGTTCTAATAAATATTTGGTGTCTTCTTTATCACAAGCCAGCTCAACACCTATACTACTTGTTTCACTAGTTACCGTAGCCTGAATACGTTTTTGATTTGCACCATAACCTAATTGACACAGTGAGTATTTGTTCAATCGAATCCACGGAAT
>Ga0316189_10001626_pt1 | contig 22264 bp, 19 predicted proteins | sample LowCovwburrow_MG_FD_204930 | JGI IMG/M metagenome (GOLD analysis project Ga0316189, IMG submission 204930) | Coastal sediment microbial communities from Maine, United States - Lowes Cove worm burrow | ecosystem: Environmental > Aquatic > Marine > Coastal > Sediment | place: USA: Maine... | reverse complement strand
GGTGTTCGCCACACACGATCAAGGTCAATGCCGCTCGTAGCAATAGCACGTAATTCGGCTGGTAACAACGCACGGCCATATGCGAACATTGGACCGAACCACATGTCATTACCACCAGCCTGATGCAATCCGCGAGTAGAGATATCTGCTGGTTGATCTGTAATGCCATTACAGAAAATAAGTGGAAACCCGCTCCCAGAAATACGTGTCAACTGCTCGCTAAGAGAATGAGGGATAGTACCACTACTCTGTTGAGCACCATTCACATACAACGCTACGCCATTCGTCTGGTCGTCATAAGCTAAGGCGACATGCATAGCACCATAATCATAGTATTCAAGAGATGTGTCCGCTGCCAGCACAATGTTTTCTACGCTGCTTACGTCACCCAGGGGGTAGACTTCAGCCATTACTATCTGTTCGTCGGTGACTCCACTAACGGAAACAACAAGACCCATCGTATTTAATAAAGGTGCCGCAGCATTGAGAGGCAAAAACCTGGCATCGGTCTGTGCCGTTACGGAGCCCCACGACATCATCATGTTATCTTCGCGTTCGATACTATTTTCAGGTGCAAACCACCCGCCAATAGTAAAACTAGCACTTGCGATATCGTAACACAATCCACTATTTGCTACAAACGCGGCAGACAAATTAGTAGCGTTGACAATGCCACCGCCAAATCCATGCGGACCTGGGCATACTAAAGAGTTAGTAGCATCGCCCAAATCTAGTTTACTACTCAAAGGACGATGATATCGAGATGCATCTGAAAATCCAGGCTCACAATGGGGCCAGTATCCCAACAGAAGCGGATCATCAATAGTAATTTCTGTCGTGGGCTTCAGAAACGCTTCTTCGGGTTGTAGTCCACCACAGTCATGAAGGTCTTGCATCTCGCCTTCGTGTAAAACACGTCTGAAATAATACACTCCAGAAACGAGGTTGCCCCAACCAGAGGTACGAGGATAATCGGTGGCACTTTGCGTGGTTTCGTTTGAATGACCAATGCCAAAAGGCTTATGCAACGAAGTGCCTCGCAAGCCCGTGTTCGCAATCGTAATGTCTTCGCTAGTAGTGCCACTGGCAGTGACTCGACCGTCCTTGTACAGCACAATTTCATTTGCTGAGCCGGGCTCAATATACTTGAAAGTAAAGCCGATGTGAGTGAATCGTCCAGATTCTACCGGCACGCTAAGCAAATCTTGATCGAGACCAGTGCTCTCAAGGGCTACGTACGCACGTAGCTCTTGCCCCTCAAGCTCTTTATCTACAACGGCACCATCGAACTGAGCACCTTTAGCACGTACCCCGGAAAGTCCAATACGCCAGCCACCATTGCCTACGCCAGCCGAGAATAATCCAAACAGCCCATGAGCACGAGTAACGCCCAAAATCCAGCCATACAGACCTGGAAAATTGATTTCGCCTGCACCCGTGCCAGTGACCATATTGGCATGACCATCGCTCGCAGGATAGATCCACCCACCAGCACTAAATCCACTATTTGAAATGGCAGGAGCCAAAAATTGTTCTTGTTGTCGTCTTCCTCCACCGCCAACAAGAAGGTGACGACTGTGCGGAGAAGATTGATCTGCGGTACGTGTCCAGTCTCCCTGAACACTGTATCCAATGTAAGTCGTGCCAGACTCAGCATTCACAATCGTATCGCCTCCAGGCCAATGCGACAACATCTCTTCTTGGTTGGCATTATCGGCAACATTCACATGGAGGTCGAATGACAATCCACTTGGATGCTTAGCTGTGACTGGCGAATAGTTCTTGAAAAGCGGTGCTCCACTTGGCTCAAGTAGCGGCCAAAAACCAATCAAGGTGCCATCATTGATTAGACTGTTCACTGCATGCCCTCCAGCACTCTGTAGTCACCAGTGAACGTAGAGACACGATATCGCTTCATGACATTGCCGCCACCGTCTAAAACATCCACGTTAACAAATAAGTTCCGACAGTCAACAATGGGACGACGCGAGATAAACCATCCCGCATCACGCCCCTCCATATCTAAACCATAATGCTCAGTGATGTAACAATGCCGGTCTGCATCATTGGCCCAGCATTCGCTAGAGAGCTTGCCTTTGCCCTCAAAATGACTCTGAGATGTCTTGAAAGCTCGGAAGGTAGCATGGGACTGGTCGGGAGAAGGCGTCTCTAGCAATAACCCTTCAAAGCACATGACTTCTGAGATGGCTGTGCCGCCGACACGGAACGCCTCGCCGCTCTCTTTAGTGCAGCGGATCTCGTGCTCTGTGTCAAAATGGGTGGTAATGGCGAGTACGCCAACGTCACCCTCTTGCTCGAAGGTTGCTTCTACCATGTCTTCCTTACGCCTTGGGCTAAGCGGAGTGCTATGCCCGTTACTCAAATTACACTAAAAAAGCCCGCTGCCTTACGGCAACGGGCTTCGTGTCAATCAGTCACCAAGACTAGCTCAACAGGGTGAACGGGTCACCTGTTGCAACGGTCACGCCAAGGTTCTGAACACTGGAAACAAGTCCATGCTGAGCTACGGTACCGGCTGCCCGGTCTGTACGCAGTTCGATGGTTGTTTGCCAAGTCCAAAGCACTTGGTTCACGTTGTTGGTGCTGCTTGTACTGTTAAAAGTAGCCATAGCATCCTCCAATTAGACTTTAAGTCAAACGTTTGAAAAGACCAGAATTGGTCTAACACATAATACACTAACAGCCAGATCCCGCCACGGGGAAATAGTCGAAGGCAAGGCCAAGACGCAGTGCTCCAGAGCCACAGACGCCAAAAGAGCCGATTGGAATACCCAGAGGCAGAATAAGGTTAAGATATACAAACTGCGAAGCATTTGCATCATCCTCACCCTCAAGGCCCGGAGCACCATCCTGTCGTCTGATGTTCACGGTCGCAGGTACAGATGTAGTGACTTGGGTCTCTGTGCCTGACGGCATCGTTCTTCCGTGAGACCACGTTCCACTAGCGGTCATCTGCATGATGGCAGGATCGAGCCCCTGATCCATGCTCACACGCAACGCACTGTCATCTCGCAGGAACAGCTTCATGTTACTGATGCCTACGCCACTGCTTCGCAGGTTCACTGTAAAGACAGATGTCTTAGACTCTTGATGCGAGGGAGGGCTACTGTCTACTACTGAGAACTTGGTTCCTCGAAAAATGAGTGTACCTGATGTACTGGCGGGGAAAAATGGATCGGCAGCCTGACAGCCAGACGCCAAGATCTGCCTAAAGCCCAAGCCACCAGGAAGGTGACGACGCCCCACGGGACTGGCAGGGTCGTCTACATCCCATTCAAAAAACTGAATGATCGGAATCTCAACGCTACCCATTGATCAATCCACACTCTCTCGCTAAACGCTCTTGTTCGTCTTGCGGCAACGGCATCAGCATCCCAGCCCTGGACTTCACGAAGATGACACGACCCTCCATGCGTACCATGTGTACGCCTCGCGGCAGCACGTTATCTTTCGGCTCGCCAACCTTGCGAAGTTTGATGTCGTCCATTATGAGAAGTCATACAGTAAGCGATACCTGAAAGTACCGGCACCAGCACCACCATACGTTCCAACGGGAACGTTAACATCAACCTCAACGGCAAGGTGTACGTATTGCGATGCGTCGTTGTCCAGTATGCCACTCATCCATGGCTTACCTAACGGATACTCTGGTTCCGTAATGGTGCCAGAGAGATTGGGGGTTTGCGGCACTACCGTCGGAGTGTTCCCATCGGCAGAGTTCAGGGATACGCTAGGAACATAGTGAAAGTTCTTCCTTTCAAGAAAACGATAGGTTCCAGCACTGAAGGAGGACACGTTAGTCAAGAAGAAACGCATATTGAAGACGCCGCTAGCATCACCCATCGCATCAATTCTCGCGTACCCCATAAGGGTATCACTAATGGCACCAGAACCCGTAGTGTTCATGTCGCCAAAATTCAACTCGCCACCAGCGGCGGTACTCAAGATCTTCACGAAGCCCGTGTCTTTAGCTGCTCGTTGTCCTGAAGGGTCTACAGTAACGCTCTGCTGGATCCATTCAACGTCCGGAAAGTTTACCATTAGAGAGTCCTCAGAGAGATGTCAGAGTTCACGTCAGGCACAGCGTTCAGGTCAGCGGTGAATGCAAATTCAAGAGTCGCTGTTGCCGTTAGGTCGATATCGCTTTCCTGTTGAGTGAGATTGGTAATTCTAAGTGTCACAAAACTAGACGGTGAAGCATGCACGGTCTTCAGTCGATTGATTTCATCTTGTACGTGATTGATAGCACGGTTCGTGTCTACGGTTCTGTCGCCAGTGTTCTTTGACTGAGCTTGGCAACTAATAGAAATGCTGCCCTCGGTCGGCGTCTTGATATCCTGTACAATGTTGCCTAGACGACGGAAAGGGATGACGTGACTTGATTGCAGTCTGACAGCCTCAACGTGAGACACCGAGCATGTGCTGCTCACAATACCGCTAGGTACTCGCCCCGTGGGATCATCAGTATAGCTTACGCTGAAGTCTACTGTACCACGACATTTGTTCTGTGAAATCGATAGAGATGTCGGATTGTTGACGTTCAGTCCAGTAGGTGTAGCAGACTGCTTGTACTTAGAGTAGATGCCCGATGCCTCGGTAGGCAATAGAGGCTGTACCTCATAGATGAAGCCAGAGCAGGCACGAGCAAAGCCAAATCCACCGTCGGGCTGAAGTGGCTCTAGGGTACGGCCCAGTCCTTGAATCGTGCCAGCAATCGTAACCGTTGATACGCCAGCTTGGTCCTCATCGTAACTCTCGTTACGCTGAGTGAAGTAGAATGGCACACCACTAACGATGGTGAAACTCTCCGTAACAGAATACGTACCATTCGCAACGTCAGCAGTCTCTTGACGCTGCACCGATACCTCATATACAGGACCACCGGCAGGATTAGAAGGGTGGGTAAAGCCCCAGTTACCAGATGCGTTCGGTTCAGTGAAGCATGGTAATTGAATAGGCATATTGGCAATGCCCAGTAGTGGTTTGACGGCACGTACGGCCTGCTCAAACTTGTCAGTCTCTCCGTCAGGTCCCTCGGCACTGACTTGGTGATCTACCTTGAGCGTACAGCTATCCTGCTCCTCGCTAAAGGACCACTGGTTGCTCAGGCTAGATGTCACGCCGCTCACTCCAGAGACAGTGATGCTATCTTCTAGCTCGATGGAATAATCAAACCTCAGAACATGAATGTCGGGCGTGATGTTCAGGCTGTTGACCTTGGGCTTCAGACCAGAGCAAATGACCGTTCCTTCGGCCATCGTCTTATTGCCAGGACCAGCAAGAATGGTAAAGTCGAGATAGTCAGTGGCAAACGCTGCCTTCAGTTCATCCTGCTTGGCATACATCTGCTCATAACTACCTGAAGGCAGAATGAGTACCGTGCCAGTCAGTGTGAGTGAGTTCACATTGCGTAGACGTGTACCAGTATCATCAAACTCAGGACTGATAGACCAATCGATAAGCGGTGCGGGCACGAGCTTACAACCACCGTAGAAAACCTCTACGGCTGAAATAGGAGCGTTCGGTACTTCAGATTCAACTGACATTACTGGTTACCCTGGCTGTCCAAAGGATGATAGGAGTCCGCGTTCGCGGAGCACCTGGAAAATAGATTCTAGCTCTACCATAAGCGGCTCAAGTTGAGCGTCGGCTTGCTCCGTTGCAGCCTCGCGTACGGCAGTACGAAGGTCAGTCACAAGATTTTCGATACCGCTCACACGCACGCTGCTCTGTTGGTTGGTCTGCAACGTGATGTTCACATCCTGAGTAGCAGTAGTAGCGGCTGTACCGCCACTGTCCGAACCCGTCGTGTTACTCTGGATAGCTGAGTTGCTCAGCGACATGTCTTGCAATTCGCTGTTCATCTTGTCTAGCGTACCAAGGATAGACTGTAGCAGTTCTTGGTTAGCACCGTTGCCACCATCAACGTTGCCAAGTGCTTCGGTTACTGAACGCACGATAGCTGCCACAACTGACTCGTTAATGCTACGAATAGCATCGATGCCAGCAGCAATAGGACTCACATTTCCTTCAGCAAAGTTCGGGATGCTGCCACCATGCATAGGAATGATAGCTTCACTTGTATTCGCTACAGCAAGGCTCGCTCCACCGGGCATAGCTCTCTTCTCACGCATAGCGGCACGAAGAACTCCAGCGGCCTCGCCTGTAGATAAATTGCCTGCCGCAAAGTTAGGAATGTGTCCAGTGGCGGCGTTGACGCCAGCTTGTGCCTCAATGACAGATAGCTTAGCACCAACAGCGGCACCAATACCACGAATGATCTCGTTACCTACTTCACGGAACACAGAGTTCTGATCAGCAAACAACTCTGCCTCGCGTTCGATCTGTGCAAGCGTGTTCTTGTCGTCAGCCGCGATCACCTGTGCTAGTAAGTCACGACGCTCAGCATTAGCCATATCCAATACGACACTCTGCTCAACAACCTCGTCACGCACGGCCATAAGGTTTTCGTTTGCACGTTGCTCAAGAAGCTTAGCGGTATCCAGTTCTTCTTGAGCTATTGCAACTTGCTCTCTAGCCGCAATGACTTGCTCGAATTGTAGTTGAGCACTTTGTAGTCCAAGCTCTTGCATCTTGGTAAGCTGCTCAACCTGTTGCGAATTCAGTTCTTCAATAGAAGGAAGACCTTCGGAGGCGTTGACGCCAGCACCAACCTGGCCAATCGCTTGCTGTAATTGCTCAACACTGAATCCGCCAATGGATGCAGTACTAGGTAGAGTGCCCAGGGCACTCAATATTTGCTGCCTAAACTCTGCTGGTAGCGACAGAAGCTCTTGCGAGATCTGACTGAAGTCAGCAGAACCGAGCTGATTAAAGGCCTCGAATGAACCGCCTAGTTGCTGTGCAACGAAGTTCAGTCCAGCGATACCCTGTGATAGTGCTTGGTTCTCGCCAGAGGTTTGACCAAACACGCCAATACCAGCCTGAGTAATCTCTTGCTGTGCCTGCTGCAAGAACTGTAGCGTCTCTTCTGCCAACTGACGCTCAAGATCGATACGTGCGGATAGTGAGATATTAGCATCGTTCAACACAGTCGTAAACGCATTATTCAGTGCGGTCAATCTACCATCAAATGTCGTAATGCCACCAGTCAGAACGCTCATATCACGAGCTAGTAATTTGCTCTTGATTTGTGCTTCAACAATCGCACCGGCAAATTGTAGCTGTGCGTCGATAAGTTCGTCATAGGCCTCAGACAACGTTTTAGTTGAATCCAGCGTTTCCTTCTGGGCGTCCTTTAGCTCGCCTCGTGCATCTGCCTCCTCTTTCAGCAAATCAGAAATTTTGTCTTCTGAAAACTGTTCGAAGCTGCGTTCGATATCACGTAGCTCTTTACTGAAGTCACTAGAGGCAGTCTGTAGCTTCTCTAGAAGCTCTTTTCTTTCCGCTTCAGCTTTAGCGGCATCTTCTGCCGCATCTACTTCCGCCTCAAGAACCTTGATCTTAGCTGAAGTCGCTTCAATACTACTCTTTTGCTTAGTGGCTTCTATCTGTAGCTCAATATTTCGCTTTTCTGTTGTTAGTGCAACGATGTCGTTGGCATTTGCAGAGTCAGCAAGTCTTGAGTTTACATCTTCAAGTGTCTTCGCAAGGATGTTTAGCTCTGACTCTGTGGTTGCACTAACGCCCTGAAGTAACACTTGAGCTTTGGCCACGGGGCCAGCAAAGGCCCCTAGAATAAGATCTTGAAGACCCTGATCTAATCCAGAGGTGCCAGCCAATACATCTTCAACGTCGCCCAAAGATGCTCCCTGGAATGCCGACAGCACATCAGCATCAACAGTCTTTCCAAACTGCTTCAGTTCTGCGTTGAACTTTTGAGTCGCCGCAAAAGCATTCAACGCCGCGTCAGCCTCAACTTTTCTCAATGCTCTAGCACGAGTAGCCCGTGCCTCCAATAGTGCGTTCTCTTCGTTCTGAATCTTGATCTTGCCTTGACTTTGCTTTTCAAGAATCTTTAGAATCATCTTGGCATTGTCTTGGAAGTTGGCGGGCATCTGCTCAATCTCTCTAGCAAATTGATTCAGGCCTTCTTCGGTCATCTCCTCAGTGCCCTTCAGAACTCTGGCGAGGAACTCTACGGCACTATCTCCACTAATGCTTAGTCCAACCCCTAGGTTGTTCAGTTCTCCCACAAGCTTAGAAAGCTCCTGGTTCAGTGCCGTATTGTTTGCAGAAAAGCTTCTCTGCGACAACATGAACTCTTGATCCATACGGACAAGCGAGTCAGACATTGCCTCGGGGCCAAGTCTGGCCATCTCAAGATCTAGTCCAAGGGCACGAACACTCTCGGCAAGCAGTGTTACTTTTTGAGCTTCCTTGAATTCTGGGAATCCAATATCTTTCTTCGCCGTACCGGAAGTAGTCAGATCCGATCCTGCTCCAACTACCTGAGCCAACTCTTTCAACGCTTCAGACGCCCTAATTGATCTCGACTGTAGCTTAGCAAGAAGAGAGTTCAGTTGTTCGGTCGTGCCCTCTTGCTCTGCAATAGATCTAATGTAATCTTCTTGCTGCGTAACCAAGCTTCTTAGGCTATCTGCTCCACCCTTGAAATCTGAGAAAACAACCTGGGCAATATCGGCACCCTTAAAGAATTCACCCAAGCCAAGACTAAATTGCTTGAATGTATTCTGGATGCCAGCACCAAAATCTTCCATGGCAATGCCATCAACGTTTTCCTGAAGGGCCTTAATGAAATTCTGACCAACATCGTCCTCGGAAAAACGAATATCTAGATCTTTAGTAGCACGAGCATTTTTCTTGTCTCTTTCGATGTCTGCTTTGGCAGCTTCGTTCTCTTCAACCGACGCAATGATACGACCAATAGACTCTTGAATAACTCCAAAGGCAACAGCCGCTCCAGCGGCCTTCTGTCCAAGGAATGCAAACTGAGCACCCATCGTCGCACCAGCACCACCGATACCAGTAAATTGAGCTGCAACATCTGTAAACGAATTGCCAAAGCTATCTAGCTTGTTTTCAATGGCATCAAACGCCTTGGGCATAAATCCAGCAGCGAGGGTTAGTGCCACCAATCCGCCTGTAGTACCAGCCATCGCACTAGCGTTCTTGGCACTGGCCATGGCAGTTCTGCCTAGAGTGGCAGTAGTTCTACTCAAGGACAACCCAAACTGAGCTAGCTTAGTACTAGATACTTTTACCTGAACTCCACGAGCCCTAGACACAGCAGTATTGCCAGCAACTTGTATAGCTAAGCCCTTGAAGTCAGCGGCCAACAGCTTTGTGCTTTGACCAAGGGCCTTCATTCCAGCAGAAGCCTGAGGGCCAAGAAGAGACTTAGGTTGGGTGGGACCAATAAATCCCTTCTGGCCGGGCTGAGTGGGCTGTCCACTTTCTCCACGTCCAAGTCCAAAGATACTACGACCAAGAGTGATACCACCCAAGGCCAGAAGGGGAGTAATGGAGCCACCCATTTCAGCAAACGCACTCTGTGCAGTTGTCAATACGCTAACAAGCTTTGTAGCGATATTGAGAATTTTAGTCAACGCATCGCCTACACCAGCGTCCCCAAGAGACTCGGCAAATGCTTCGCCAGCAGCAGTTAGCTTACCAAGCTGACGTTCCAACTTAGCGTCAGTGATGAGACGTTTAGCATCAGATGTTCCGGCAGACTGAGCGGCTTTAGCAGACAGTTCGTTTGCACGCTCCAATGACTTCAGCGTAGCGATCAAGCCCTCAAACTGACGAATGCCAGCGATAGACTTAGCAACGTTAGCCTGTTGTGCTTCAGTCAAATTATCGAAACGACCCTTCAGATCATTCAAGACAGAAAGCGTAGGACGCAAGGTTCCATCAAGGTTTTGAACTTCAATGCCTAGCGACTCAACGGCATCACGAGCTTCGCCAGCGGCGAACACACGAGTTTGCAGGGTCTTGAAGAACGTACCAATCTCGCGACCAGACTTACGAGTCTGTTCACGAAGGGCAGCAATCAAGCCAACGGAATCATTTAGATCCTTTGAGAACTCGGCAAGAGAGTTACCACCAGTTCTAAAGGCGTCGGCAACATCCGAGGCGGCAACAGCAGCCTCGTCCTCAACCTTGGCCACCTTATCCAGAACTGAAATGGCATCTCTGCCCGCATCACCAAATTGCTTTTCGGCTGAAATGAAGAGTTCGATAGCCTGAATAGATGACAACGTAGAGATCTGAGTGGCTAGAATTGCAGCCTTAGCTTTCTCTTGTGATTCCTCAATGGTGAAACCAGCCTGCTTGAAAATCTTGGTTGTCGCAAGAACTTCTGTCGCACTCACTCCGAAGTCCTGAGCGGTCTGTAGAGCAGAGTCACCTACCTCTTCCATTCTGTCGGCAAGACCGCTAATATCAATTCTGACGATATCCCTGAGGGCACTGTCAAACTCGAACAGGAACTTGACGCTCCCTTGGATCACACGGTTCAAGGTGGCGAAGGTGGGCAGCAAAATAGCGAACTGAGCCATACGCTGCAAGAACATTTGAGCCGCACGCTCGTTCTGGCTCAACTGACTTTTCGTCTTGCTGAGAGACTTGTTCAGCTTCTTGGCGTTTCGGTCAGATTTACCTAGGGCATCAGACGTACGCTGCAATGCAGGCGGCAGGCCTGCAACCTGCTGACTGATCTTACGAAATACCTGAGAGTTGATTTGAACATCAACCAGCTTCAGGATGCCTTCTAACTGTACCTTAGCCATTTACTTTGATCTCTTAGTGAGAAACCTAGCCATCTGTTTGACGATAGCTTTTTGAATCGCTCCGACGTTCTGACCTAGCCATTGAACGTCATAGTTTTTGTATTGTTCTGGAAAACTCCATTGGCCTGTGCTGCCAAGAACGCCCTGAGGTAGCATCAGTCCACCAAGCGGGTCAGACAAACGAATGCTACGCTGTGACTTAGCGGGGATTTTTTTACGTGGAACGAAACCACTTCCGACCTCTTTCTCCTCAACAATCCATTCCATCCAAGACTCAACTTGCAAGTGACCTGTATTGGCGGCAGGGTGAGGGGTCAAAATCTTCAGCATGGCAAGGTCACCAAACCTCATAACAAAGAGCGTATTCGTAACACTGGCCTTAAAGGTTCTCTCATACGCCTTCAATAGCCTAGGTGGTTCCGTGGCAGCAATACCTAGTTGACTCAACCCATTCGGGCTTGAAATGAACTTGTAGAAGGGTGTCTGTGAGATCCCCTCAATGCCCATTCCACCGAATGTCATCGCTTCTACTAGATCCTTCGCCGCCCACCGCTTGAGGTCCGTCAGTGCAAGAGCCCAGTTAACTCTTACTGCCCTCTCAACAGCTTGTTCAGGCTTGATCAGTCTTAGCCGCCACCGATTTACCACGCTTCTTTGTCGCCTTTCTTACAACCTTCTTCTTTTTGGGCGTCTCTTTGCCCTCAGCCGCAATCGCCTTGTTTGCACGATCCCGCAACTGCTTCACAACTTCTTCCTCGATCTCGCGATCAAGCATTCTCTCTTGTGCGTCCTTCAAATACTGCTTCTCTGGATAGTCGTTAGTGAGATCTTCACGTACAGAATCCAGTAGCTTTGTTTGAAGCTCTACGACGTGCGAGTAAACGTTAGACCGTTCATTAAGATCACGCTCACGCACGTACTCGCCATAATCATTCCAGTAACGCTTGCCCGTAGCTTTCAGCGTTGTGCATGCAGCCATAATGGCTTCTGTTTTGATCATTTCTGCAACGCCCTCGGCAGAGTTCATATACACGCTTTGCTGCACTAGGAATAGTTCCCACATGCGTGAACGTGCCGCAGAGATGTCTCGTGCTCTAGCAATGCACGTATCGTCATCTCCCTCAGCCTGAGCCGTCTTGAGTTCTACTTGTAAAATAGCAATCTTGCCAACTTCAATCTTCAGGGCACGCTCATCTTCTTCGGTCCACATGCCATGCTCTCGCATGATCTCCCGAAGCTTCTCACGGGGAAAGATGGCCTCTTTCAACGAATTACTAAATGCAATCCGATAGTGCCTCTCGCCTTCATTTTCAATGGCAATCGTAGGCGACTTGAGTTCAAATTCCTGCTCCACGCCCATTCGGTCTATTGCCTTGAATTCACGTTCAATCTTTGTCATACCTTGCTCCTATATCCCTTAACCACTTCCTGTCTCCATGCTTGATACTCTTTCTGCACGGCATTGTGCAGACGGTAACTATCCATAATAGTAAGTACACAATTTACACAGTCATCAAGACCAACAATCTCAAGTACTACGGAGCCATCGGAGGCGTAAATGACGCCAGCATCAAATTCTGACCTGATTGCTCGTAGAATATCTAGGTTGTCTGCATTGGCATATATTTTAACTGACGGCGTGCATTGCATGTCAGTAAAACTAAACTCAACTCGCTGTACCGTACTCATGAATGTTCGGGTTATCGCCAAACGATCATCATTGGTAACACGCAAGGGACGGTAATCGATCTCGTAGTCGTTTAGCTCGTCTCTATGGGCACGGATAACATCATTGAACATGGTCTTGATATCGCCCTTGAAAATGCCTGCTTCGCGAGTACGCTGTGTATTAGGATATAACGACTCAAACTTCTCTAGTGTACGCACCATGAGAGATTTGATACGACGCTCGCCACTACGGGTAAGCTGTTGTCGGGAGGGGGTATTCATCTATTTAGTTTCCTTACGTTGGTGTTCGCTCCCATGATCTTGCGTGAGTGCTGGTTACGTAGGTTCTGTTCATTTACAACACCTTTACGCATTACTTTATCTTGCTCTTTGTCTAGGTGCTTACGCATATGGGCGTTGTTTCGTCCATATACTTGATTAGCAACTTCCTCTTTCTCTTGCTCAGAGTACGGTCTCCACACGCCAAACTTACATCCTTCACCGTGAAGAGTCCGTCTGCCTAGCGGCACGCCCTTTTGATGGCCGGTACCACAGGTACAAGTTTCAATGTAGTCACCGTCCAAAATGACGATCTGCTCTTGGTGACGGAACGAAGCATGGGGACGCTTTGCTGCGGTTGACTTCTCCTGTCTCTCTTTATCGCGACTCACTAACCAGTCGTCAAATTTATCATCGTCATTCAAGATGTGCTCGTCAGGACAGTCCACTCCTTCAAAAGCCGAATCATAAACACGACTCCAGTACACAACAAGCTTCTGATTGATATTCAATTCGCCAATAGGACGGTTGAACATACCCGGTAAGTTCTCTCTCTGTAGCGTCCACAACAACCGCCACTCGGGTGCCCTCGCCACTTCTCTAAGGTCTTTGGAGTCCCACGAATCCTCAGAAAGCATCGAATTCAAGAGGTATTGAATGAAGTATGGGTACTGATTATAGCACTCCATGTACTCCTCTTCGGTATTCCATAAGGGCTCGTTATCAACGGTACATGCCACTCTCATCAACAACTTGAGTGCAGACACCTCATGAGCCATATATTCTGCGGTCTGTCTCTTGAGGGCATTCTCCTTGGCCAATACTTCGTCTTTCTTATCTTTCGTATTGACAATCTGTGCCTCAATCTGGCGGCGACGAGCGGCAAACCCCTTCCGATCAAGTTCGCTCTCTAGGTAAGCAATGTGGCTATCTGCCTCTTTGAGAATAAGCTCGTCGTCATCTGTCCAATATCCACCAGCACGAGCATCAGTAAAAATGCTTCCCTCTGTCGGCACGTTTAGCTTGCGACTCTTGACTTCTTCAACCTCTTTCCAGAAAAGATAATCATTGCGATCTTTGACGGTGGGGTCACGCAAGATTACTACTTCCATTCCAGGGGGAACGCCCCAGTCTTCTGGGACCGTAACGTATCGCCTATCCCACATCAGCTTATAGATTAGATCTTGTATTGACATACGAAAAAAGCGGCACCCTATAAACGGGTACCGCTATTTTATTTCCTTGCACCCAAAACGAATTGTTAAAGCCAGACGAACCGTGGCAGCGTCACCCCCTGATCACTGCCACGGCCGCCTAGCTAATCTTAGAAGATTCCCAGGTCAGAACGCAGGAAGCTCGGGCCTCCGACGTTGAACGAACTCAGACCAGTTTCGAACACCAACACACGGTGGTTAGGCTGGAAGAAGTCGTGGGAAACGTTGAAGACGTTGAAGCTTGAGTAGTTGTAGGTAACCGACATGTTGTCGCCACCGGCATCACCACCGCCCATTTCAACACTTGTCAGACGGTTGGCGTCACCAAGGTCAACCTGGAGACCGTCACAAGTACGGATGATAACCGTGTTGGATTCAGACGTGTTGTCCGGTCCACAGTCGATATCCGAGGTAGCGTCCACAAGGTCACCCTGCGAAGTTGTCACCTCAATAGAGGTCGTAGCTTCTAGGGCGAAGTCAGGAACACGAGCGAACGGACGCTTGCGGCCAAGCTCGAAAATATCTTCACGAGCAATCGAGAAGGTCACAGTGATGTTCTGGATGTGCTCAATGATGTGGTCAGTGTTGGCATCGCCAATACGCTGATCAGAACCATAAGCAGTACCAGGACCCTGAGCACCGAACCCACCATTTACGTAAGCGGCATCAATACCCGAACCGTTGAACTGGATGATACCAGGAATGTCTTCCGGCAGAACCGAACGACGGATATCGATCTCTTCACGGCGTTGGATACCAGAACCGACGATGATAACACCGAAGCGGTCGAATCCACCGGCAAGTTCAGCAGCACCACCTTCGATGGAAGCTGAGGTCAAGCCATCGTGACCGAATACACCAGACGGCATACCTTCAGGGGCACCAGGGTTTTGACCTTGTGCATCGTCAGGCCAGACCACCAGTTCTTCGCCACCATTGCCAGCGTTGTGACCAGCAGTTACACCGGAAACGGCTTCAATTGAACCCCAAATCTTATCGTTGGAGATAATCGTAATGTCTTCGGTAACGAAGCCATCGATCGGGTAGGTGTACGAAACATTCGAGATTACAGCACCCGACACAGTTACGATAGACAAAGGACGACCCGTGGCACGGAATTGCGTGTCAGGGTAAATCTGCATCGTTACGTCCAGCTTGTAGCTGGCCGTACGGGCAACAATGTCGTTAGCACCGGCAGGGTCAGTACACATCAAGAACAACGGCTTCGTACCATCAACGGCACGACTCATCGTCATCTCGATCTGCGGCTCACGCTCCGAGTACTCGTAAAGCTCAACTTGGCCTAGTTGGAAAACTTGGTCAAGTTGAAAGTTAGTTGTCATACCCGCACTCTGCATACCACGCGGAACTTCCCAGAGGCCACCGACCTCATCAAGTCCGGAAGCAAGGGGGCCAGAACTGTATTCACGCGAGTTAATCGGTGCTACAGCACCAGTAGGCGGTGCGGCGTTATCTTTGATGGCTACTTGTTGAATAGCCCAGAAGACTCTATTGTTAGTCATGATCTTTTATCCTCCCCTACTGGGGCGTAAACTTTGCAAAGTGAAGTAGCGAGGTACCAATTTGCTACTTTGTCCCTATATATTACACTAAACTACAGGCCAGTATCACTAATCGTAGGAAGAGTGCTAATGGGGCCAAAAACGTGCCCAAGAGGTGTAGTTGGAGCATTTAGATAAATACTGATTTCAAACGTGACCAAAGCTCTCTCGTATTCTTCAACAGAGGGGAGATTGATTGCGTCAACTTCATCGATGTATCCCATGTATCGGATGGGAGTTCCTGAGCCCACTGTGGTCACAATCTCATTATTTCTAAGTAGATCTTGGTAAGGGATATACTCAGGAGATAAGGTGTTGTGAATCCCTGACAGCGGCAGGGGTGCAAGATTAAAATCAATGATGTACAGAACTTTTCGCCACTGAGACGTAAGGATGTCAATGATATTGTCTCGCTGCATATCATCTAATGCCCAAATATGAGCCTTTAGTTGTTCTTTGATAATGGCACTTCGGTTGCCTATCTCATAAGCTTCAAACGCACGACTGTCTACTTCTAAGAAAACTGCCGGGAATGGCTGGGCCAATCCAGACGGATACACCAGTTGCATCGACGTGCCGGGATTGGTTGTATATTTACTTTCAATGAACCCTTGACTGAACTGCTGATTGAATTGGTGCTCGAAACCAGTGCGAACCTCACGAGCAGAGAACTCACCTTGGACCTTGAGGTCCAAAGATTGTGCTGTGTTGAAGATCACGCGGCCATTCGTGTAGTCAACTGTGTGACCAAACTCAGGGTCACCTACGCCTCTAAATGCCCCCTCAATGTACAATCCTGACACCGCAATGGGCGGTGACGCAACGTTAGTTCCATCCAGAGGCACCCCAGACTCATATACCCACTCCCTAAAGGGAGACTGCCACACTTGTCCGTCAGACAGGCCAGTGTAGTAATCGTCGGCATCCGTGTCGGGCAATAACAAACTCATGTCGCTACCATCATAGAATGCGGCACCGGAGGCAACATTGATAAAGGCACTCTCACGCAAGAAATGCATGTCGAAGAAGAACTTTGCGTTCAACTTCAAAAGTGATCTAATTTTGTATTCGAGTCCCATTAGCCAATTGTAATATCAGGAGTTCCAGGTTCAAGTTCTTGAATTTCAGTACACTCACACATCAAGTAACGACGCTGGCTAAATCCAATAGGACGTGTACGATCAATCGTATATCGCCTACCTTCAATGCTCACGCTAAGGGCCTCATCAATGTGTGGCAAAGCCTCAATTACAACCGTGAATGTAGCTTGATTGCTCTTGAGTTCACCAATGCCCTTGCTGTCATCGCCCATTCTAGGGCCAACAACAATCTGTGCGGCGTACTGAACGTCACGATGTGTAATCTTCGTTCCTGAGTTGCGAGTATTCGCCTGCGGTACAGGCACGCTACTAAAGAAGGGGTTATACTGTTGGGGGGCAGGGAGACTCTGTGTGGTGTTATCCTGCTGTACCGCAGGTTGTAGGTGCAAAATGATATCACGAGCCAATCCTTTGGCCGCATAGGTCTCGTCCATGACAGCATGGTAGATGCCCTCTAACAAAGGGATATTCAGCAATCCGCTGGCGGCACTGAGGTCTTGATTGTTAGGTAATAGTACCATGAATTCTCACTTTGATATATCCATCGGAAAGCACTAACGTTCTTTCCGATGCGGCATTCTCCGTGACCAGGGCTCCGGTCACAGGATCAATTAGCTCTCTACTAAAGCCCAGGCCACGCATTGTCACCAAGTGAGGTCCAACCTCCAGCGGACCTAAGAATCTTCCTACGTGTTCTCCACCAAATGACGACGAGTTTGTAAACATACCGCTAGGACCCACGTACGCCTTGTCCCCCGTGAAAACCGTACCTACAGTATGAATCCAGTCTGTCGTAAAGTCTCCATGTACACCAACGCCAACAATGCCACACGGCACTTCGGTCATCTGGAAATACTGACGCCAATACTCCCTAACAAAGTTGACGTACGCAATATCGTTCAACTGAATGCCAACATGCTTCACGCCACTAGGGTCATGTGCATACTCGGCAAACGTAATGCCAGACGCACTGGCATACGAAAGAATCCCACCCGCCTCTTGTGTCCAGGGGCAGATGTAGTCAATGTTGACTTGCTCTTGTTGTCTAAGCGGGCGAAGCATCTCTAATTGTTTTCTTGATCAGTTCAACACGACGCTTCATGGGCCATGCATTATCGTAGTCAAGCTTCATACCATCGAGAATACGATTCAAAGTTGTGTCGGGCAAGTGGCGTAACTCGTTGTATCTAAAGGCAATCTCACTGAACTTCCCTGGAAAAAGAGAATTCAGGTAGTTCTCTCTGTAAGTGGCGTCAACGAACGAGCCCGCATACGCCTCATACATCTTGAATGACACGTCTACCGGATCCATGTTTGTCGCCAAGCCATAGATCTTCTGGTGGCCGATGCAGAGCACGCCTTTGGGGTTTTTGTAATGTACCAGCACTAGTAGATCATCTTGCCGTAATTGCCGGTCTGACGACCAAGGAACGCTCTGATGGCGTCCTCAAGTTCTTTGGTCTTCGTGTCAACGTCCAGCTTGTGTAGCAAATAACGGTTTTGCAAGCGGCCACCCTGGATGCTGACTTCAACACCATCGGCGTTCTTGACGGTGATGCCGTCCTGACTTGCACTGGCTACTGTTGCGACGTGCGGACCAGAGACGGCGTTAGCAGTCAGTCTCTTGAGTGCCGAAACTTCACTGGTCACAACGATCCATTCCATCATCATGATGACTAGATCACACAGCTCGTCGTTATTGGGTGAGATTGTGCCCGCACTCAGGTCAGCAACGATAGGACTTACCTTCAGTCTAGTTCCACCGAAGCCACCAGGAATACCCAGCGGCCTTGATGTCACGGAGAGACCAAGACGATGATTCAGGCGACGAACCGCTTTTACCAGAATGCGTTGCAGGTATCCATCGTCGAATACCGCTCCTTCAGGGTCGCCAATGTCAAGGCGAACTGCCTCATAGATCGTCGCCGTCTTGTCGGTCGCGGGCACGAAACCAATAGCGATATCGACAGCGTTCACGCAGAACTTCTCTGTCGCATGTACAAGTTCATTTCCAGCAGTGATAATGTTCCACTGGATCTCCCATGTGCCTAGCTGGAAACCTGCGGGCACAACGCCTGAGGCTTTGTATGTACCAGTGGCAGGGTTAACTGCGGTGCCAGACGCAGCTACGACATCGGCAGAATCCTTGAATTGGTATCCTACAAATGTTGCTGCAACGGGGTTCCCCCCGGAACTCAGATAGATGTCTAGTACAGACACATCTGAGCCAACTGTTAGTGTTCTGACTTCGCCAGCCATGCGATCCCCTTATGTTTTAGCGACTCCGGTGCTCTACTATAAAGTACACTAAGAAAAAAGGCGACAGTCCACTCACATGGACTGCCGCCTTTGTTGGGTCAGGTGAATCGTTTAGAACTCACCGAGGATGACTCTACGAGGATCAAGAACGGCAAAGCCGTGCTCCATCCAGCCGTAGATACCCGCACGCTGCTCACGATAGAGAGCCGGGTCCTCGAATGTTTGTAGTTCTTCACGGATCGGCATCACGAAGCTGTCCATAGTGGACAGGTCGAGGCCGACGCAGAATTCACGGGCAGTCACGGAACCAGCGGTCTGGTGAGTACGGGCAAGAGTACTAGACAAGAATGTCTCGTATTCCTGACCTTCACCGAACTCGGTCATTTCGTGAAGCACAACACCGTAGATGCTCGCAAGACCGTACTCACGGTTGACGAAGATCTCACGACGAGTAAACTCGTCGATCTCATCCACGTCCCACGCACGCACGTCTTCCATCGCTTCGAGGCTCAGGTAAACGTCGGTCAAACGACCAGCGTTACCGTTACCACCCGCACCACGAGTCATCGCAGTACGCATACGGCTAATCAGTTCTTTAGTGAACTGACCGGCTGCGGCAACAGGTGCCACAGACGCCCCCGTGAACGGAGCGGCCCCGTTCGCAGTCACAACAAGTCCACGTCCGTCTGCCGCAGCAAGAACGGTACGCCAACCATCACTGTTGATCTTACGAACAAAACCAGCTTCGTAGACACGGATCGCACGCATGATAACGTCGAAACGAGCTTCCTTCGCGTACTTCAGAGACCAGTCGATGCTGTTAGCGATGTTGAAGGTCGGAACCCACAACTCGTCGCCTTCAACGTGACGCTCCGGTACACGACCCTGCTTCGGCATAGCGAAGGCGAGGAAGTTGTCCTCATCGCCCGGCTTTACGAAGTCCAGCGGGTAGTTAGCTTGTGCCCCAGGTGCAAGCACCTGCTTCTCATAAATTCCACCTAGATTGTCACGGTCAAATACGCCTTGACGCAATGGTGTCTGAAGTTCCGCTGCAAAGGCATGTTGTGCGGGTTCACGGATAGCCTTATCGGCTGCCGCTGTTGCACGTAGTGCCTGCTGAGCGTCTTCAGGATAACTTCTGTAGTTCATATCATCCTCCTTTAAAGCTCAACTCGGATTTTCAGGAAACCATCGGCACCAAGTGCAGACAGTGCTTTGCCAATTACAGGACGAATCGCGGTTGCTGTCACGTTACCAAACGTGCCGTTGTTGCGGGATACTTCGCCGTTGTCCCCGAGATACAAAGTATCACCAGGAGCGTAAGTGCCAACACTAATTGCACCGGGACCAGTTTGTTCAACTTGGTCGGTGTGGAATTCGCCTTCAGTAGCAATACCAACCACCGATCCCTTGGGTACAACGTTGCGTTGTCTGTACTCAGGGTTTCTCATGTGGTTGATGTCTTCTACATCGTCAAGCAAAAGTCCTGCTGCATTGGCCAGTTGACCAGATACAGCCGTAGCGTCAGCATAGGCACCAAGGCCATTTACGCCGGGAACGTACGACAGAATACCACCGCGTTCAGCGACACCAGAAACGGTGACATCAATGTTCGTCTGAAACGTTTGGCGACTTTCTTTAAGAGCCATATTACATTTCCTCCATCAATTACTGAACGGGATCAAAACCAGGCTTGTTAGCCGGGTCCTTATCCTGTTTTGTTTGTGAACCCGCCACTAGACTAGCCAGTGTACGGAACGGGCTCACGCCAGAATCACCCTCTTCACTCTGTGTCCCGGCTAAGTTGATGCCGTCGGCGGCTTGAGCGGACTCAAGCTCACCTTCGGGATCGTTCCCGGCAGAACCAGCGATCTTGTGAATAGGTGTTTTTAGAGAACCGGGGTTCACGCCACTCTTGGGCTGATCTCCAGTACTCGGTGAGTTGATAATGTGGGTAGGTTCGCTGTTACCATTCATGGTATCAGGATTCGCCCCACTCTCGGCACGAAGCTGAGTCAGAAAAGCTTCAAAGACGTTAGCCTTCGAATCCTTCATTTCTTCCTTCTCGCCATCCTTTTCCTTGCCCTTCTTCATGAAGGGAGGAAGAGGCTTCTTTGCTGCCTCAGTCGAAGTAACTTCGATAAGCATCAGTTCTTGCTGATCACGCCAGCAAGCGTAGTCGGCAGTATCCAGACCAGAAGCGTGAGTTACGAACAACTCAAGAGCTTCGGCAGATACGTGCTCGCCCAGCAGAGAACGAACGTCTTGATCGCGTACTTCGGCTTGAGCCGCAGCAAGCTGCGTTTCAAGTTCGTCGGCACGAGCAAGCTTCTCGTTCATGCTAGCACGCGACTTTTCAAGCCAAGCAAGCTTAGCAGTGAAAGCAGCGTCACCACTCGAAGCAGAGTCGATAGACGCAATTTCGGCAGGAGTGTTACCGGACGCACCGGCTTCAGTCTTGACGAGGCCATCAACGGCTTCTTCGTAGTTCTTCAGTTGAGTTTCTAGTTCTGCAATTTCGGTAGCCTTGACTTCCTCAGCAGCAACCAGTTCTTCAACTTTAGCCTTTAGTTCGGTGACCTCAAGTTCCGCTGCTTCCGCACGGTTCTTCAGATCGGTAAGTTCGGCTGCCTTTGCCTGAATGGCATCGCGTTCGTCTAGAACACTACCTACGGCAGCCTTAATGTCTTGGGGCTCTTGGCCCTTTTCGTTAGCATTAGTGCTCATTAGTACTTTTCCTTGTGTAAATGTCTCACAATTCGTCACACGTTCTAGAAGTGATTCAATGTCAAGCTGCAACTGAGCAACTTGATTCATTGGCTGTGCAGTATCAATAACAGACCGCTTATTCGCGGGCCGATCAACAAAACCACATCCTCCAAACGTGATGGAACGAAGAACGCGACCAATCCGCATTTCCTGACCAATTTCAGGATCTACATACCTTCCAGTTCCACCGGATACACGAAGGTGATCCTCTAGGAAGCTGGTGCTCTCATTTCGGGCGACTGTTTTGACAAGCTCTTTGTTGTCGTCATATAAACCATACTGATAGTCATCGAACCATGCTTCCATTGAAACGAATAGCGTATTTGCCGCTGCCCTCTTTTCAATATCTGCTGCACGTTCTGGGTAGATCAGCTTGAAAACAACCGCCTCTGTCCAAAGATCGAAGTCCTCTTCAGGTACTTCAGTTCTCCCGATATCTAGGACTTTGCCATCTAGGGTACGTGCCTGGACACTGTACATGACTCCAACGATATCCTTGTCCATGTGCTGCCAGTTGAACGGCTTCATCACGGGCGTCTCTCTTGCGGCCCACGCTTCTTCGCGAGTGAAGATGTCATCATTGTCGTTGACACCACTACGCTCCCCCGCTGAGACGAGGCAGGACTCCATATACATAAGGTCCATTTGAGGCTGCATATCAAACCCGTACCTCGTAA
>Ga0316189_10001625_pt1 | contig 22276 bp, 14 predicted proteins | sample LowCovwburrow_MG_FD_204930 | JGI IMG/M metagenome (GOLD analysis project Ga0316189, IMG submission 204930) | Coastal sediment microbial communities from Maine, United States - Lowes Cove worm burrow | ecosystem: Environmental > Aquatic > Marine > Coastal > Sediment | place: USA: Maine... | reverse complement strand
TCAGGTTTAAACTTTTTAAAATTTCATTTTCATTGATCGAAACTTTTAAATTTTGAATCTCTAAAATAGGAGAATTTAAATTCATTATCCAACACTTCCTTCTAATTTTAATGTTAATAATTTATCTGCTTCTGCAGCAAATTCTAAAGGTAATTCTGTAAAAATTTCACGACAAAATCCACTAATCATTAATTCAACTGCTTTTTCTAAACAAATACCACGTTGTAAAAAATAAAAGATTTGTTCTTCACCAATTTTTGAAGTAGATGCTTCATGTTCAATTTTACTTGTTGAATTTTGAACCGATATAAATGGAAATGTATTCGCATTCGATAAATTTCCAATTAGTAAAGAATCACATTGAGAATAATTTCTTGCTCCAAGCGCTTTATTCATTATACTTACTAATCCACGGTAACTATTTTTAGATTTTCCAGCTGAAATACCTTTCGATATAATCCGACTACGAGTATGTTTGCCAATATGAGTCATTTTTGTTCCTGTATCAGCTTGTTGATAATTATTTGTAAGTGCAACCGAATAAAATTCACCTTGCGAACGATTACCAACTAATACACAACTTGGATATTTCCATGTAATCGATGATCCTGTTTCAACCTGTGTCCAAGATATATTCGAATTCGCACCAGCACATAATCCACGTTTTGTGACAAAATTATAAACCCCACCATTTCCAAATTCATCACCAGAGTACCAATTTTGTACCGTAGAGTATTTTATCTTCGCATTTTCTAATGCGACTAATTCTACAACTGCAGCATGTAATTGATTTGTATCATATTGTGGGGCAGTACATCCTTCTAAATAGTTTACTTGACTATTTTTTTCTGCCACAATTAACGTCCGTTCAAATTGACCAGATTGTTGATCATTAATTCTAAAATAAGTCGATAAATCCAATGGACAAATCGTATTCTCAGGAATATAACAAAAAGAACCATCTGTAAAAACAGCCGAGTTTAAAGCTGCAAAATAATTATCGCCTATCGGAACTACAGAACCCAAATATTTTTCAATTAATTCCGGATAATCATAAATAGCTTCCGATATAGAAGCAAAAATAACACCAGATTTTTTCAATTCTTCTTGAAATGTTGTTCCAATAGAAACACTATCAAATACTACATCTACGGCTACATTTGCTAATCGTTTTTGCTCATTTAAGGAAATTCCTAATTTTTCAAATGTTTTTAGTAATTCTGGATCGACTTCATTCAAATCTTTTAATTTTTTTTGTGACTTGGGAGCTGAATAATAAATAATATCTTGATAATCAATTTGTGGAAATTTTAGATAAGCCCATTGTGGTTCGGACATTTGTTTCCATTTCTTATAAGCTTTTAATCGAAAGTTTAATAAGAATTCAGGTTCTTTTTTCTTTTGAGAAATTAATTTTACAGTTTGTTCATTTAAACCTTTTTCAATAATATCTTTTTCAATACTTGTTGAAAATCCATATTGATAAGTTTTATTCACTAATTTTGTTATATTTTTATTTAGGACCTTGTTTGATTTCTTAACCATATAAGAATTATTAAATCTAAACTATATAGATGAATTTTATAGAATATTTTATTTATTTACTAAGTTTTAATTTCTATTATAAAGAAAGTACAATTTAAATCAGACTATAGCCATGCAAATTCTAAATTATTTTTTTTAGTTTATTCTAAAAAGTTATAAGTAATTTAAATTATAAATGATAATGATTTAAATTACAATCATAGTACAATAAAGAATAAGGTTGTTTAAAATAAGTCAACCGACAGAACTAATTTAACAAAAATTAGTTAAATATCTATTATATATTGCCTTTTTATTCTAAGGAGAAATCAATGTCTCAATCTGTATCAGAACGGACTCGAATTAAAAGTGACCGTTACGAATCTGGTGTAATCCCTTACGCTAAAATGGGTTACTGGGATGCTTCATACGCAGTAAAAGCAACTGACGTTCTTGCATTATTCCGTATCACACCACAACCAGGTGTAGATCCAGTAGAAGCTGCAGCAGCTGTAGCTGGTGAATCTTCTACAGCAACATGGACAGTTGTATGGACTGACTTATTAACAGCTTGTGACCGTTACCGTGCTAAAGCTTACCGTGTAGATCCAGTTCCAAACACAACTGATCAATACTTCGCTTTCATCGCATACGAATGTGATTTATTCGAAGAAGGTTCTTTATCTAACTTAACAGCATCTATTATTGGTAACGTATTCGGATTTAAAGCAGTATCTGCTTTACGTTTAGAAGATATGCGTATTCCTCACTCTTACTTAAAAACATTCCAAGGTCCAGCGACAGGGATTATTGTAGAACGTGAGCGTTTAAACAAATATGGTGTTCCATTATTAGGTGCAACAGTAAAACCAAAATTAGGTTTATCTGGTAAAAACTACGGTCGTGTAGTATACGAAGGTTTAAAAGGTGGTTTAGACTTCTTAAAAGATGATGAGAACATTAACTCTCAACCATTTATGCGTTGGAGAGAGCGTTTCTTAAACTGTATGGAAGGTATTAACCGTGCCACTGCAGCTACAGGTGAAGTTAAAGGTTCATACCTAAACGTTACTGCAGCTACTATGGAAGAGGTTTACCAACGTGCAGAATACGCTAAATCAGTAGGCTCTGTAATTATCATGATCGATTTAGTTATGGGTTACACAGCAATCCAAAGTATTGCTCTTTGGGCTCGTGCTAATGACATGGTTTTACATTTACACCGTGCCGGTAACTCTACTTACGCTCGTCAAAAGAACCACGGTATTAACTTCCGTGTTATCTGTAAATGGATGCGTATGTCTGGTGTAGATCATATCCACGCTGGTACAGTTGTTGGTAAATTAGAAGGTGATCCTTTAATGATTAAAGGTTTCTACGATGTTTTAAGAGAAGTACACTTAAATGTTAACTTACCATACGGTATCTTCTTCGAAATGACATGGGCTAGTTTACGTAAATGTATGCCTGTTGCTTCTGGTGGTATCCACTGTGGTCAAATGCACCAATTAATTCATTACTTAGGTGATGATGTAGTATTACAATTTGGTGGTGGTACAATTGGTCACCCTGATGGTATTCAAGCCGGTGCTACAGCTAACCGTGTTGCTTTAGAAGCAATGGTAGTAGCTCGTAACGAAGGTATTGATTACTTCAACAACGATATTGGTCCACGCATCTTACGTGATGCTGCTAGAACATGTGGTCCTTTACAAACAGCTTTAGATTTATGGAAAGATATCAGCTTCAACTACACATCTACTGATACAGCTGATTTCGCTGAAACACCTACAGCAAACGTATAATAAGTTACATTTAAAAAATTAAAGGAGTATTGAATAGTGAGACTTACACAAGGTTGCTTCTCGTTCTTACCAGATTTAACTGATGAACAAATTGAAAAACAGATTGCTTACTGTATTGGTAAAGGTTGGGCAATGAACGTTGAATGGACAGATGATCCACATCCTCGTAACAGCTACTGGGAATTATGGGGTTTACCATTATTTGACATTAAAGATTCTGCATCTGTAATGTTCGAATTAAAAGAAGCTCGTAAAACATGTGCAGCTGGTTATATCCGTATGAATGCTTTTAACGCAGCATATGGTACTGAAAGTTGTGTTATGTCATTCATCGTAAACCGTCCAGCTAACGAACCAGGTTTCTACTTAGAGCGTCAAGAATGCGAAGGTCGTCGTATTGCTTACACTACTAAGAGCTACGCTGTTCAAGCTAATCCAGAAGGTGGTCGTTACTAATTTATTTCAGTAAACACTACTAAATTAAAAACATTGATTGATTAATTTTATATTAATCAATCAATGTTTTTATTAAAATAAAAATATTTCATATTTATACTTTAAGATTAAAATCGATATAAAAAAGATTGAATAATGTCTAAGAGAAATTGATATGTCTTTTTTAAAGAATTATTAACTCTTTAAAAAAGACATGAATAAAATTATTCTTCTGTTTCTCCTAGAAGATAACGAGTAAACCGTCTAATTCTAATATTTTCACCAAGAACACCAACTACCTGTTTTATATATTCATTTACAGTTATATTTGGATCACGTATATATTCTTGTTCTAATAAAACTTGTTTTTTTAAACTTTTTTCTACTCGCCCTTGAACAATTTTATCACGAATTTCTTCAGGTTTATTTTGTAAATCTTCTTTAGCACTTTCAAATTTAGAAGCTTGATCTTTAATCTCATCTGAAATATCAGAAATTGAAACTACTTGAATTTCTAGATTTGAAGCAATTTGCATTGCAATATTTTTCGCTAAATTTATAAATTCTGAACGACGAGCAACAAAATCGGTTTCACAATTAACTTCGACTAAAATACCTAATTTACTTCCAGTATGAATATAAGCGTAAATTATACCTTCATTTGTATTTCGACTTGCTTTCTTATCTGCGGTTGCCATACCTTTTAATCGTAATGACTCAACCGTTTTGTCAAAGTCTCCATTATGTTCAGTTAACGCTTTTTTACAATTCATCATACCTGCACCAGTTGCCTCACGCAGTTTTTTAACTGTTTGAGCATCAATTTCTGTTTACATACAATTTTCTAAAAATTATGTTTACTTTAATTTAGATTTACCATTAATAATACTATCGGTTAAAGATTTTAATATTAATTTAATTGATCGAACTGCATCATCATTACCTGGAATAGGAATTTCTACTAAATCAGGATCACAATTTGTATCTAAAATTGAAACAATTGGAATTCCTAATTTTCGACATTCTCGAATTGCTGTCATTTCACGTTTTTGGTCAATTACAATAGCAACATCTGGTAAATTTTTCATTGTTTTTATACCATCTAAATGTTGACGTAATTTTTTTAATTCTTTTCGACGTAAAGCAGCTTCTTTTTTCGTTAATAACTCAAATGTATTATCTGCTTCTTGTTGTTCAAGATCTTTTAAATGTTCAATTCTTTCTTTTAAGGTTGACCAGTTGGTAAGCATGCCACCTAACCAACGGTGATTAACATAAAAGGATTCACAGCGTTTTGCCTCTTGAGCAATTAGAGTACTGGCTTGACGTTTTGTACCAATAAATAAAAATGATTTTCCTTCAGACGCCGTTGATTCTAAATATTTATTCGCTTCTTTTAATAAGGTTGCAGATTGTACTAAATCTAAAATATGAATATTATTTACTTCACTATAAATATAAGGGAACATTTTTGGGTTCCAACGATAAGCTTTATGACCAAAATGAACGCCAGCTTCTAATAATTGAGATAAACTTATATCAGACATAAAATTTTAAATTACTTAATTAAATATACAAAATTTCTAGCTAAAATTTACCAAATCTTAAAAAACTTGTCTAGTTTTTTATAAACTATTGGTAATATTGTCAAATGCTGGATTAAATTTTAATTTTGTTAGAGTTGGTTTTTTAAAACAATTTCTATAATTTTTCGATCCGGTTCCAGCTGGAATTAAATGTCCAATAATAATATTTTCTTTTAAACCTCGTAACCAATCAATTCTTCCTTCAATTGCAGCTTTAGTAAGAACTCTTGTTGTTTCCTGAAAACTTGCAGCTGAAATAAAACTTGGATTATTTAATGCAGCTTTTGTAATACCAAGTAATAAGGGCACGTAACATGCAGATTGTTTACTTTGCATTTTAATAACTTCATTAATATATTGAATATGATATAAATCAATAACTTCTCTTCTTAAAAGTGGTGTATTTCCTTCATAAGTTATTAAAACTTTTGTGGTCATTTGTTTAATGATAACTTCCAAATGTTTATCATTAATTGAAACACCTTGTGATTTATAAACAGATTGAACCGAATTCAAAATAAATGATTGAACTTTTTTAAAACTTTTATAACTTCCCTCATAATTTTGAATTAAACGATTAGATTTAATTATTTTACGACGATCACAAATAAACAATTTTATTAAACCATAATAATTAAAATAAACTTTCAATAATTTATGCGGATTAATTTTATCATTTTCTTGAAGAGATGTTCCCAACTTTCTAAATTCAAAGTTTGGATCTAAACTTGTTTTTTGAATTAATAATCCTTTTTTTTGACTTGTTGGCATTCGTTTTATGATCAAATTTTTCTTTCGCGCTTCCAAAATCTCTTCGATTCTAGGTAAACCTTGCACAATATCACCAGTAATTTCTTTTTCAAGATTTAATAATCCAATTGTTTCACCATTCTCAATAAATTCACTATTTTTACAAAAAACACTATTTACATCTTGTTCAAAATAATCTTCAGTTATTGAATAAATACCAATGGATCTAGTAGTTTTTAAAAATGGATATTCAAAAAATTTAACCAAAGTTAATTGAGAGTTTATTTCGTTATTATCTTTATATTGAGGTTGATTCATATCTGAACTTTGGAATAATAAAGTTCGATCCATTTTTCCAGGAATAATTTGTTTTAAATTATTAGGTCTTAGTATTAGACTACATTTTAAGTTTGTTTGAGAATCATTAATTGAAAATTTTTTAATAAATTGTGGAATTAATGAACTATATAACTTTCCGTTTCGTTTTAAAATAAATTTCGAAAATTCTGCTTTTATAGTTAGTTTATTTTTTAACAGATGATTAATATTAGTTTTTCTTATTGTTGAAAGTTTCATCATATTATAATAATTTAAAGAAATATGATGATTTGTAGTAACTTGTGGAGAAATACGATCCGAAGAAATAGTTTTATATTGTAAATTTGTTTTATTTATTAGATCTTCATTTTTACAATTTGGAAAAAAGTATGGCCTACCTTTTTGTAAAGTCAGTAAATCGTTATTTTCAATAATAATTTTTCCTGTTTCATTAACATTTGTACTGTTAATAATAAAATCATTTACTTTTTTATTTGGGAATCGCGCTTTTTTTACTGTTAAACAATCTTTATTTGTAATTAAAAAAATCTGTTTGTTTTCTTTATTTTTAACCTTAAATTTAACAATTTCTAATGAATTTAGAGTTATTGCTTCTAAATAACCTAATGTCATATATTTATCAACAAATTGATTTGGTTGAATCAAAAAACATGATTGGATATTTTTATATCGTAAATTAGGAGAAATGTAATTATTTAAATTAAACTTTTCACTAATATTGAAATCAATTGAATTTGTTTTTTGATTATTAAATAATTCAATATTTACATTTCGATTTATAAATTTATTTGGTTTAAAAATTAATGAATATGAAATTAAATTTAAATTTTTCGTTCCCTTAATTTTTTGATTCGATTTATATAAATACACTGAATTCAATGCTAATTTTATATTTGCATCTTTATCCGCGTTATTATATAAACTTATATTTTTTCTAGTTGAATGAGGAAATTCATAAATTTCTACTGGCCGAACTAATAATTGTTCAATATTTTTCCTAATTATATTTTCACAAAATGATAATTGTTTAACAGAAATATTAGAAAGAATCATTTCACCAGGGAAATATAGTTTTTTTGAAGTGCTTTTAAATTTTTTCCCCTCGTAAACTAAACCTGATTTAATTGAAATTGTTTGTATAAGATTATTTTTTTGGCGGGTAATAACAATTCCGGATGTTTTAGAAAAAAGTCCTGGTATTAATTCAAATCCTTCAGAAATAAAGTCACCATGCTCAACTAATAAAATATTTGGTTCACAATTAACTTGATGAATTTCTTCTCCTAACCAAACAATTGTTCTATGCAAAACGATAGATTTATACTTTGTAGCTAAATTAGTTTGATTTAGATACGAAATATTTTTATTAATATTATTACACTTGAAAAAATTTCTGTGATCGTAATATAGAATTCCTCCTGTTAAAGTAAGAAATTGATTTGTCAGTAAAATTCCAATTTGTTTATTTCGAGTTACTTGTAAATATAATTTTGAATTTTTTACTAGAATATTTAAAAGATATTTTTGATGATGAAAATGTAATAAATAATTTTTATATCCTATATTTTCTGTTAATTCTTGTACATTAGCATGTTGTAAGGAGTATTTATTATTTATAACTCTAATTAATCGTTGATGTAATTTTTGCTTTTTATTAATAAATTCAACAGATCCAGAATAATGATTTATAATTTTAGTTCGAAAAATAAAACTATGTCTATTTAGTTTATAATCCGGATAAAAATTTATAAACGAATTTCTTGGACTATTGTAAAGTTCTCCAAGTAAAATCCAAAGTAGTTTATTATTATTTAATAAATTAACTTTATGTTTTAATCTTGGCATAAAAATTTCACCACAAGTATCACTTAAAATTGGTTTAATTTCTGTTTTAACTTGTCTATTGGTGTTTATTAACTCTCCAAGAACTGTATCTTTTAAAACATATTGATTATTTTTTGGAAATAAAATTGTATTTTTTAAAACTTCTATCTTAACTAAATTTTGAGTTTTATTTTCTGGAATTATGATTATCGAACCTGAATTTTTAGTAATTAAAACATCTTCACCTCGATTTGTTCGTAATACAATACCTTTCAAAATTTTATAAAATCTTACAATTCCATTTACTGGACTAATAATTTGTTGTCTCGCTTCTGAAGTAAAGATACCACCTGTATGAAAAGTTCGCATGGTCAATTGGGTACCGGGTTCACCAATTGATTGACCAGCTAAAATACCAACAGCTTCACCAATATCAACCAAATTTTCGTTGGCTAAATCCCACCCATAACATTTTTGGCAAATAGCTCTGTATAAATTACACGTAAAAGGTGACCGAATATAAAATTCTTTGATTTGTTTATTTTTACATTTTTCAATTAAATTTGGCGTTAATTGAACATTTTCTTTTGCAATTAATTCTTTTGTTTCTATATCAAAAATGGGTTTGCTTAAAACACGCCCTAAAATTTTATCATAAATTGAATCAATATTTTTAGATGTTAATTTAAGAACTAATGAATGAGTAGTTAAACAATCTTTTTCACGAATTAAAATATCTTGCCCGACATCAATTAATCGACGTGTTAAATATCCAGAGTTAGCAGTTTTTAAGGCGGTATCTACAATTCCTTTTCGTGCTCCATAACCAGACATTAGATAATCAGTTATAGTTAACCCTTCGCGAAAATTCTTTTTAATAGGTAATTTCATGATTTCACCACTTGGATCTGACATTAGACCTCTCATACCTACTAATTGACGAACTTGAGATAAATTACCTCGAGCTCCCGAAAACGCCATTATATAGACAGAATTTAATGGATCATAATTCTTAAAATAATAAATAACTTGTTCTTTTAAAGATTCACTAGTTAAACTCCATGTATCAATAATTTTTTGAAATCTTTCTACATCTGTAATTTTTCCTTTAAAGTAAATCTTTTCAGCATTTATAATTTCTTGATTCGCCTTTTCCAACATTAAATTTTTAACAAATGGAATTTTTAAATCTTCAATACTGATAGAAATTCCAGCTTGACTAGCATATTTAAATCCTAAATATTTTAACTCATCTGCTAATGCACAAGCTTGCATCGAATCATAATTGGTAAAACTCCATGCTAATAATTGACGAAGTTGTTTCTTACCAACTAAATTATTTTGATAAATATAATTTTTCATAAAATTTTTTTAGTTTTTCACTTTCTTATTTATAAAAAATTTAAAGTTTTTTGAATTACATAATTTAAAATGGCTCTACCAGTTGTTGTTTGTAAATATTGAACGATGATTTCTCCATTTTTCGTTTTGCGAATTTGTCTGTCTTCATAATATTCGATAATTGTTTCATCCTTTAATTCAATTGTTTTTATTAAATTAGATGAAACCAAATTTTCTTCATTAATTCGAACCCAAATTGTGCTATGAATTTCAAGCTTATTTTGGTTATAAGCTAAAATAACATCATTTAAATTTGCAAAGTAATGATTTGAACCCAGTAAACCTTTTATATTATTAACAGTTAAATAATAACAACCTAAAACCATGTCTTGGCTTGGCATAATAATTGGTTCACCATTTGCTGGTGATAAAAAATTATATGGTGCCAACATTAACATATAACATTCAGCTTGAGCTTCTAGCGATAAAGGAATATGTACTGCCATTTGATCACCATCAAAATCAGCATTAAAAGCTGAACAAACTAATGGGTGTAATTTTATCGCACGACCTTGAACTAAAATAGGTTCAAAAGCTTGAATTCCTAATCGATGTAAAGTAGGAGCACGGTTTAAAAAAATAGGATGACTTTTTAAAACTTTTTCTAAAACCGGATCGATAATTGATTCATTTTGTTGAATTAAATTTTTAGCAATTTTCATATTACTTGCTAAACCTTGATTAATTAATTCGCGAATTATAAAAGGTTGAAATAATTCAATTGCCATTTCATAAGGTAAACCACATTGATTTAATTTTAAACTTGGTCCTACTACAATAACCGAACGACCTGAATAATCAACTCGTTTTCCTAGTAAATTTTGACGAAACCGACCATGTTTCCCTTTTATAATATCTGATAAAGATTTTAAAGGGCGATTATTTGCACTTAAAGCAATTTTCCCTCGTTTTCCATTATCAATTAAAGTATCCACTGCTTCTTGTAATAATCTTTTTTCATTCCGAATAATAAGTTGTGGAGCATCAATTTCTAATAATCGAAGTAATCTATTATTTCTTGTAATTATTCGACGATATAATTCATTTAAATCTGAGGTAGCAAAGCGGCCACCTTCTAATTGAATCATAGGCCTTAAAGCGGGAGGAATAACAGGCAATATGGTTAAAATCATCCAAGCTGGACTAGCTCCGGTTCCAACTAAGTTTTCTAAAATTCTTATTCGTTTTATAGTTTGTTCACGAATTTTATAAATTCGTTGTTGTTCCCATTTCCTAAACCATCTAGATTCATCATAAATTGGTTTTTCTTTGTTTAAAACTTTTGTACATACTAAAATAAAGCATCGCATTCTAAAAATTTCTGATTTTAGATTGAGTTTTTCTAGTTCTCTTTTAATTAACGGTGCTCCAATTAAGAAATTAGGCGTTGCACGGAGTAAATATTTTGGAGTATTATATCGTCGATTTTGTGGCTTTGGATATGGTTTTAATGGATAACCACTATAACCCAATTCTCGGCTTCTACGATATTGTTGTAAATCCCAATGCAATCCATAAAATGAAATTTCATCTTCAGCAATAAAATAAGCTAAAGAAGCTAATTTTATTCTTTTTATTCTTTCGTCCCATAAGTCAACAATAGTTGAAGTTGTTAATTTTAATCCTTCACATTTTTTACACTGCTCTGAATGTGCCGTATAAGTTGTATCAAGTTTTTTTTCACATTCTTCAACTTCTAATAATAGTGCCATAAAATTAGGTCGACTATTAATATACCATACATGTGTTACAGGATAAATTAAATTAATATAACCCATTCTATGTCGTCGAACACGTGATTCTGTCAATTCAACTCCACATCTTTCACATATAAGTCCTTCATAACGAACACGTTTATATTTTCCACACGCACATTCTAAACTTTTACTTGGTCCAAAAATACGTTCACAAAATAAACCATCCATCTCTGGTTTAAAAGTACGATAATTTATCGTTTCAGATTTTTGAACTTCTCCAACAAATTGACCATTTGGTAATCTACGATTTGCCCATTGTAATATCCGAAAAGGAGAGGCCAATTTAATTTTTATATAATCGAATTCTTTAGTAGATTCTATCATTAGTATTAAAATGAAATATCGTTTATATTTGAAGTGGGAGAAAACGTTTTAGATAAAGCATTATACTTTTCAATTAAGTTAACTTCAACTTCATATTTGTTATGCAAACTAAATTTTTCAATTTTATAAGTACTCATATCTAATCCAATTGAACGTAGTTCATGTAACAAAACTTTAAATGATTCTGGAATCCCAAACTTCGGAATTTGTTGTCCTTTTACAATAGCATTTAACGTTTCATTACGTCCTTGCATATCATCTGATTTTATTGTTAATAACTCTTTCAGTGTAAAAGCCGCTCCAAATCCTTCTAATGCCCACACTTCCATTTCACCAAACCTTTGTCCCCCATGTTGAGCTTTTCCTCTTAATGGTTGTTGTGTGATTAAAGAGTAAGGTCCGGTTGCTCTGGCGTGCATTTTATCATCGACTAAATGGATTAATTTTAACATGTAAGCATTTCCGACTGTAATAGGATTTTCAAATTCTGTTCCTGTTCTTCCATCAATTAAAACCATTTTACCTGGAGCATAAGGATTAAATAACCAGCTTTCATTTTTTGCTATGGATGCTTGTCTTAACTTTTTATTTATTAAAATACGTGAAATTTCTAATCCATACATTTCATCAAATGGCAAAATTTTAAAACGTGAATTTAATTTGTCACCTGCCAATCCTAATAAACACTCATATAATTGACCAACATTCATCCGTGATGGCACTCCCAAAGGATTTAAAATAATATCAATTGGCGTTCCATCTGGTAAAAAAGGCATATCTTGACGCGGTAAAATTCGTGATATAATTCCTTTATTTCCATGACGTCCAGCAATTTTATCTCCAACTTGAATCTTACGAATTTGAGCAATAAATACATAAATTTTTTCAAATTTATATGTTAATTTAGTTCGACGATTAAAAGTTACTGTTTCAATAACTCGACCATATTCACCATCTGGCATTCTATACGAATTATCTTTGACTCCTTTAGCTTTCGCTCCAAAAATAGCACGTAATAATTTAGATTCTGGAAGTTGTTCAGATGTATTATTTGAAATAACTTTGCCTACTAAAATATCACCCGGTTTAACAAAGGTTCCAACCGTTACAATTCCATCGTCGTTCAAATGTTTAACTTCTGATAAACTTAAATTCGGTATATTTTTTGTTGTTCGTTCTGATGTTTCAGAATTTCGATCGATTTCAATTTTATACCGTTCAATATGAATGGAAGTAAATATGTCGTCATAAACTAATCTTTCACTTATTAAAATTGCATCTTCAAAATTATAACCTTGCCATGGCATATAACCAACTAATACATTCTGGCCTAAAGATAATTCGCTACTTGTTATTGCTGGCCCATCTGTTAAAATTTGTCCTGATTTTATTTTTTCACCTTGCCAAACAATTGGACGATGATTAATACAGGTTTGTTGATTGGAACGAAGATATTTTTGTAATTTATAAGTAAGTTTTTTTCCGCTATTGTCTTTTATAACAATTTTATTGGCTGTTACAAAATTAACAACACCAGATGCTTGTGCATTTAATGTCATTCCGGAATCAATTGCAATTTGATTTTCTAATCCAGTTCCAACAATTGGTTTTTGAGGAAGAATTAATGGAACAGATTGTCGTTGCATATTAGAACCCATCAAAGCACGGTTTGCATCATCGTGTTCAAAAAATGGAATTAAGGAAGCTGCTACAGAAACAACTTGAATTGGAGAGATAGCAATAAAATCAACTTCAGAAGGAGTAACATTAATAAAATCTTGTTTATAACGAACCGGAATTATATTTTTGATTAAGTAATTTTCTTTATTAGTTGCAATATCTGCAGGTGCAATCTTATAAAAATCTTCAATATCCGCTGTTAAATAAATAGGTTGACCATTTTTTATTACTTTACCATTTAAAACTCGCCAAAATGGAGTTTCTAAAAATCCTGATTTATTCACTCTTGCACATGTAGTTAATGAAGCAATTAATCCAACATTTTGACCTTCAGGAGTTTCAATCGGACAAATTCGACCATAATGACTGGGATGAATATCACGAACAGCAAAACTAATTCGATCACGATCAAATCCCCCTGGACCTAGTCCACTAATTCGACGCCGATGAGTTAAAGATGATAATGGATTAGTTTGATCTAAATATTGAGATAATTGACTCGACCCAAAAAATTCTCTTACTGTTGCGTTTACGATATTAAAACTTAAAAGCTGACTTGAATCGATTTTATTTGTTTGATTACGTAATTTTCTAACCAATCTTTGAAATCCAATTCTAAATAAATTTTGTAATAATTCTCCAACGGAACGAACTCGACGATTTTTTAAATGATCGATATCATCCTGAACAGTTTTAGAGATAGTTAAATTAATTAACTTATCAGTAATTGCAAAAATATCTTCATAAGTTATTGTTTGTAGTCTCTCACTAATTTTTAGATTTAGACGATTATTAAGTTTCAATCGACCAACTCGTCCCAACCGATAATACGTTGGATCAAAAATTCTTGAAAATTCTGAAATATTTTTGAAATAACTTGAACTTAAATTAAATCTAGATAATGGTTGATTTAAACGTTTTGAATTTATCAATAATGGTTTAGTGAAATAAAAAAAGTCTGAGTATTGAAGATTTTGATAAATTTCTAAATCGGTCAATCCCATTTCTTTTAGTAAATAAAGAATCGGCTTCTGATTAATTCTATCTAATTGAATAATAATTTCATCTTCTTGATTTTTTAATGGATATTTATATGAGTTAATTTTTGTATTTTTTTGAAATCCAAATCGAATCCAAGAACCATATTCCGGAATTAAAGTTGCTGTATATAAATCTTTTTCATCATATTTTCTATGATAATTAGTTTTAATTTCATGATCTTTGTTATAAAGAAGAAACTGTGTTTTCGTTTTTAGATATTTATGACGATCAGGTCTAGAAGATAATTTATTTTTTCCAAAAATATATTTTAACTGTTCTTTTAAACTTCTAGAAAAATAAATTGTAGGTCGTAAATTCTTAAGTTCAATTAAATCTTTTATATTATTTAATTTTGGAACAGTTTCTTTAACTTTTTGTTTTAAAAATGAAAAATTACTCATTTCAATTAACCAATTTTGTGGTTCTTTAGTAATTAAAAATAATTGAGAGTTAAATTGAATTTGAGCAAATGTTTGTGAATTCATGATAAATTTATCATAAATAAAACATAAGTTTAAAGACTGTTCGTGTGATATCTTATTGACAGGGAGGAAATCAATTAAATTTGCAATCAGAAATTGTTTTAACCATGTCGAGTTATTGTATTTATTATGGAATTCTGATTTATTTTGAAGCCAGCTTGATTGAACAATTTCATATTTAATTAATAGTCTTAATAAAAAATTAAAGTATTTTAACAAATAATTTAATTTATCAACTTCAAAATTCGTTTTAAAATTTTGATCATTGTTCTTTAATTTTAACCACTTTAAAAATAATTTAATTAATTGGATTTTTGATTGGGTTTTATTCGTTTTTGAAATAATTCGATATAATTTAAAACATTTTAAAAAATAAAAGGAAAAATTTTTTCTAGTTTGTTTAAGATATTTAATCGAATAGTAATAAATCGAATTATTATTCCAATGTGGAACAATCTTTTTTTTCTTTTTAATTGGATCGTAAATTGCTGTTGGAATAGGAAAAAAAAGATCAAATTCAGAAATAAAAGCTTCACCAGAAGGTATAAATGATCGTAATTTATTAATATCTGTTGATAATTTTCGTTTAAATTGATTTCTTATTTTTTGATTTTTATTTTTTTCAAAGTAAACACCAGGACTTCGAATAATTTGACTAACAATAACACGTTCACATCCATTAATTATGAATGTTGCATCAGTTGTCATAAGGGGTAAAGTAATGATTGGGAATTGATTCTTATATCGAACACTATTTACTACTTTATTACGTACCTCAATCGGGATAACTAATTGAGCTCTATAATTTCCACTATATTTCCTAGCAATCAATAAACTATAAGATGGTTTTATTAAGCTATATTCTTCTCCAAACATAAGATATTCAGTATTCTGACTAAAATCTTGGATCCTAGAGAATAGAGCTAACTCTTCAGTTAAACCTTGAGTAATAAACCAACAAAAGCTTATTCGTTGCATCGCCAGAAAATCTGGAAGAGCATTAATATAATTCATATTTTTTTTCATAATTTTTGCTAGTAAATTTATGAATCAATTATGTTCAGATTTGGCAGTGCCTGATTTTGAACTTTTTTTAAATAAGTTAAGAAGATTTTAAATCTTCTTAACTTAAAAAAATTTAAGAATGATAATTATTTAATTTATGTTAATTTTAAATAAGAAGCCAATTTTGCTTTTTTTCTTGCAGCCGTATTTTTATGAAATACATTTTTTTTAGTACCTTTATCAATTAAACTATAAACTGAATTTAAAAGCTTTTGTACTTTTTCTTTATCTTCAAGCTTATTTGAAGCTTTATAAACTTCTAAATCTTTGAGAAAGGTTTTCGTTAAAGTTCGAACTGAACTTTTATAAAATCGATTTTTTAATCGATTTCGTTCATTAATTTGAATCCGTTTTTCTGCTGATTTACTATTAGCCATATCATTATTATTAGTTAAATATTTCAGTAATTATTGATAAATTGGAGTTTAGCTTAAAATGCTATATTTGGCAAAAAAATAAAAGTTTTTAAGAGAAAAATTTTTCTCATAATAATAGATATTAAACCTTGATAAGATTGAATTTTTTAGGCAATATAATAATATAAAATTACTTATTATAAAAGTTTTATGGCAAAAAATAAAGGTACGCGAATTTTAATTACTTTAGAATGTACTGAATGTCGTTCAAATTTAAATAAACGTTCACCTGGTGTTTCACGCTATCATACACAAAAAAATCGTCGAAATAATCCAGAACGATTAGAATTAAAAAAATACTGTCCACATTGTAATAAACCAACTATACATAAAGAAATAAAATAAATTATGGGACCAAAAAAACAGAAAAATTCACCGATAAGTTTCAATCAAAAAATTGATTATAAAGATATTGATTTATTAACATTATTTGTAACTGAACAAGGGAAGATTCTTCCACGCCGTGCTACTGGTGTAACTGTTCAACAACAACGAAAATTAGCAAAAGCAATTAAACGTGCACGAATATTATCATTATTCCCTTTTGTTGCATCTAATTCGATTTAAAGCCATTTAGTGTTGTTATATATTAATATATAACAATACTAAGTTTTTAATTTTATTGATCTATAGTAATTTATAAGGAGAATTTTATGGGAAATTTTATCGATAAAACATTTACAGTAATTGCTGATATTCTCTTGAAAGTTTTACCAGCTAGCAAACAAGAAAAAGAAGCATTTTCATATTATCGAGCAGGTATGAGTGCTCAATCTAAAGGTAAATATGCTGAAGCATTACAAAATTATTATGAAGCGCTCCAAGTTGAAGAAGATCCATACGACCGAAGTTATACTCTTTATAATATCGGTTTAATTTATGGAAATACAGGTAAATATACTCAAGCGTTAGAATTCTACCACCAAGCTCTTTCTTTAAATCCTAACCTTCCCCAGGCTTTAAATAATATTGCTGTTATTTATCATTCTCAAGCATTACGTGCACAAAGCTTAGAAGAAGATGAATATATAGAATTATCAAAAGAATTATTCGATAAAGCTGCAGAATACTGGATTCAAGCATTAAAGTTAGCACCTGACAATTATCCAGGTGCACGAAACTGGTTAAAAGTAACAGGACGGTTAAGTGATAATAGTTAATTTAATTATAATTAAATTTCTATATTTCATAAAAATGAGATTATATTCAAGAATTCATTTAATTTTGTTGTACAATAGTAAATAATTCTTAAATATCTAATTTGTTAAAATTGCAAGTTACAGATAAGACCGCGAAAGTATATTTATTCTCAAGTATTTTAAATATGTTAAATCAAAATGGTAAAAACTAATTTAAATAAAGGTTACGTTACTCAAATTATTGGTCCTGTATTAGACATCAAATTCCCTGATGGTAATTTACCACCAATTTATAGTGCAATTAAAATTGAATTAGCAGATGGTTCAGAAAATATTGTTGAAGTTCAACAATTATTAGGTGATAACAAAGTACGAGCAGTATCAATGCGTTCAACTGATGGTTTAAAACGTGGTGTTGAAGCTATTGATTTAGGTGCTCCAATTACTGTACCAGTTGGTACTCCAACATTAGGACGAATCTTCAATGTAATTGGTGAACCTGTTGATGAAAAAGGCCCAGTTTCAAATGATGAAACTTTACCAATTCATCGTGATGCTCCAGCATTCACTGAGTTAGAAACAAAACCGTCAATTTTTGAAACTGGTATTAAGGTAGTTGATTTATTAGCTCCATATCGTCGTGGTGGAAAAATTGGTTTATTCGGTGGAGCTGGTGTAGGTAAAACCGTTTTAATTATGGAATTAATTAACAATATTGCCAAAGCTCACGGTGGTGTATCTGTTTTCGGTGGTGTAGGTGAACGTACACGTGAAGGAAACGATTTATATGAAGAAATGAAAGAGTCTGGTGTAATTAATAGTAATAATTTCGCAGAATCTAAAGTAGCTTTAGTATACGGTCAAATGGTGCGACAAGTTCTCGTTTAAAGCTACTTCGGTAGTCTGAAATTCGAGGGAATTCCGTCTCTTATTACGGGATTCTAACTATGAAAAGTTGAGGTTCGATTCCTCCGAGTTGCCGTTCAACTCGCCTCTTAACCTTGATAGGCACATTCAGGAATGGATTGCTGAAGTTTAGCAAAGGTTTTGAGTAGCTATACAATGCATTGCATATAACGGATTATTCCTTAAGCCTCTTGTTCCGAACGTATAGTGATTGAAAACAATCTCAGGAAAATCAGTATCTATATGAAACTGAGTCTTGTACATGGTAGTTTCGTTTGGCTAACATGGACGGAAAGTCATATGACACAAGAAAGGGGTATTGGGTAAACCTAAATATAGCGAGAAAACGTTTCATGGAACATTGGTAAACTCTCTCAGGTTCCCCTTGGGGTAGGCGAAACACCTTATGCCTTTTGAGAGTGCAGGAGTCACTAAGAAGCCAACGCTTCCTTGCAACGGTGAGGTCGATATGCTGAAAGAGTGACAGCAAAACATAAAATTCTTTAGGAGAATAAATGAGTAAATTCTTTTCTGAATTGACGTGGAACAAAATTAAATGGGGAGACTCATATGATAAAGTTCGAAGACTCCAACGAAGAATTTTCAAGGCCAGTAAATTAGGTGACAAAAGAAAGGTATGGCATCTGCAGCAAAATCTTATCAGAAGCCCACATGCTAAATTGATTGCAACACAACAAGTCACTACGCTTAATAAGGGCAAGAGTACACCGGGTGTGGATAGCTTTATTCCGACAACGCCGCGTATGAAATTGAATCTTGCAAAGAACTTACATTTAAATGGAAAAGCTTCATCTGTGAAAAGAGTGTGGATCCAAAAACAGGGAAAGATTGGAAAAAGGCCGTTAGGTATTCCTACTATCCAGGATAGAGCGAAGCAAGCCCTTGCAAAGCTTGCTCTTGAACCGGAATGGGAAGCAAAATTCGAACCGAACTCTTATGGGTTCAGACCGGGTAGAAGCTGCCATGATGCTATCGAAGCTATTTTCTTAAACTTACGCCACGACGTCGATAAACTTGTATATGACGCGGACATAAAACATTGCTTTGATGAAATTGATCATAGTGCTTTATTAGCAAAATTAGGGTCATTTCCATTAATGGAAAGACAAATACAAGCTTGGCTTCAAGCTGGTATAATGGAAGAACACGCCAACATGCCAAGAGAAAATACAATGGGTACTCCTCAAGGTGGTGTAATATCTCCCCTATTAGCGAATATAGCCTTACACGGACTAGAGGAACACCTCTTAAATTTCGTATCTTCAAGAGATTTCCCGAAACCACACGCGTTAGCAGCAAATGGAACTCAAGCGAAAAGATCTGCACTTGGTGTTATAAGATACGCCGATGACTTTGTTATAATTCACCGGAATCCTGAGATCATGGAAAAGGTCATTAACGAAACGAACAATTGGTTAACAAACGTAGGTTTAGAAATATCGGAAGAGAAAACTAAACTGAGATGGGCTAGCCAATCATTCAAATTCCTAGGTTTTCAAATAACCTCGGTAGCGAAACATGGTAACTTCCGCGTGAAAATCACTCCTTCAAAGGAGAACGTCAAGGCGCTTACGTACAAGACACGTAATATCATTCAAAATAATAAATCAGCAAGTTCATATGGACTTATTTATTTATTACGGCCAGTTCTTATAGGTTGGGCGAATTACTTCCAATATTGCGAATGTAAGGAAACTTTCAAGAAAGTCGACAATATTATTTACAATCAACTGAGAGCATGGGTGCTCCGTCGTGCCACTCGAAAAGGACGTATTGAGACTATGAGGAAATACTTCATTTCTGGTAGAACATACAGGTTCCAAAATAGGACCTATAATGCCAACTGGATTTTCTCTGGAAATCGAGTTAGTAAAGGTGGAAAACCTGTTAACGCACATCTTCCTAAAATTTCATGGATTTCAAGTAAATCCTATGTAAAGGTATCTGAAAATTCTTCAGCCTATGACGGTAATCATATTTACTGGGCTATCAGAAATTCTCGATACAGTAGCTTATCGACAAGAGTGAGTAACCTTCTCAAGCGTCAACTTGGGAAATGTTCCATTTGTAAGAAAAAGTTTCAACTGGATGACCGTGTGGAAGTGGATCATATAAGGCCACAATCGCAAGGCGGATTAGATAGATATGATAATCTACAGTTATTACACAAACAATGTCACATTAATAAAACTGCGAAGGATCTTAGTAAACACTAGGATACCTGCCTGGAAAATTTTGCTAGGAGCCGGATGAAGGGAAACTTTCACGTCCGGTTTTGAAGACGAGGATATCTATAAATGGATTCCTTAGTTTAACAATGAACCACCAGGAGCACGTATGCGTGTTGGTTTAACAGCTTTAACAATGGCTGAATATGTGCGCTAAGTGACGAAATAAGCCAAAAGCTTATAATTTGATAAGAAGGGCGTCAGGACCAACCTGACTTCATTGCTCGTTAGATGAATAAATCGCGATCTTACCTTGAGATGAAAGTTGAGGGGGACAATAGCATGATCGTAAAAACTCTTTGGATGGATTAGTCTTCTCTAATCCGATGGGGGGTAGATACAGTAAGAAGGATGAAAGCTAAACTGCCTGAATCATAACAGTACTGAAAGTCGCCATATTTTACTACTTGATTTTGAAACATGAAGCATGGGTTTTCAAGAATCGCCAAGTAGTATCTTTATTTCACCGCTAACAATATTCTAGCAGTGAAAACGAGTGTAAAGACAGAATTTCTATACGAAATAAAAACTGTGAAAGTGGCATCCTTAATCTTACATTACCGCTTCTTATACAAAAACTTAGGATCGCCTAAACCAATGAGAATTGGCAGGGTGACGGATGACCCATAGTAGGTTCCCTCACGTTGAAAGAGGAAATTGAAGGGGTTTGGAATTATAAACATTCTAGTACTCTATGGAAGAGTAGCAAGGTATCGTTGTTTCAACACAATCAAAGGAGAATTTTGCCGAATGGCTGATACAGTTCAACGGAGATTAGAAACTTTAAGGAAACGAAATCTTAAGAATCCAGACGCAGTGAATAAGGATCTGTATAGAATCCTTTGCCGAACGGATTTCTTAAGTGCGTGTTATCAAAGCATCAAATCCAAAGCAGGAAATATGACACCTGGAACGGACGGAGAGACTCTGGATGGGTACTCCGAAGTCGTTGTAGATCAAGTCATAGCTGCTCTGAAGGACCAATCCTGGCAATTTAAGCCAGTCCGGAGGAAATATATTCCAAAAGCTAATGGAAAACTGAGACCCTTGGGTGTACCATCCCCCCGGGATAAAATCATACACAAGGGTATGGAAATCATATTATCCGCTATTTACGAGCCTGTATTCTCGGACGCCAGTCATGGATTCCGAACTGGACGGAGTTGTCATAGTGCACTTCGCTCCGTAAGGAGTACATGGTCGGGGATAAAGTGGGTTGTAGAGGGAGATATAGATGGTTGTTATGACAATGTCGATCATTCCAAATTGATGGAGATTCTTCGACGCAAAATACAGGATGAAAGATTCCTGAATTTAATTTGGAAACTTTTACGTGCCGGATACGAAGAAGAGGGGGTATTGAAACCTTCCAAGAAAGGTTGCCCACAAGGTGGAGTCGTATCACCCGTTCTGGCGAACATTTACCTACATGACCTCGATGTCTTTATTCAAACACTCGCGAAACAGCATAACGTTGGGAAGCGACGGGACAATAAAGCCTATCAACGGTTACGTGGGAAAAGAGATCGCTTACGGTATTCCCGCGGAACGGA
>Ga0316189_10001624_pt1 | contig 22280 bp, 19 predicted proteins | sample LowCovwburrow_MG_FD_204930 | JGI IMG/M metagenome (GOLD analysis project Ga0316189, IMG submission 204930) | Coastal sediment microbial communities from Maine, United States - Lowes Cove worm burrow | ecosystem: Environmental > Aquatic > Marine > Coastal > Sediment | place: USA: Maine... | reverse complement strand
GTCTCGACCGCAGCAGAGCAGGCTGTCAGCGGTTCGGTTGGGACCGAGGCGGAACGCCGACATGTGATCGTCAACATGGCACGTACCGTAGACGTCGACAGCACCGGGCTGGAGTTGCTCGAGACACTCCATCACGAACTCATCGAGAAGGGTGTGGTCGTGCACCTGGCGGCGCTCGGGGTAGGGCCGAGGGCCGTCCTGGAGCGGTCGGGGCAATGGAAAGAACTAGACCGAAGGGTCCACCCAACGATGCACGACGCCATCGGGCACCTGGGTCGGGCCAGCTTCGAGTCGTATCGGGTCGCCCCCAACACCCCACGCCTGGCTTGCCTACCCGAAGACGAACCGGCGGGGTCGACAAATGAGGGCGAACTACTGGGCCGCCAGGTGGGCGAGGCCATCGATCCGGGCCCGAATCCCCACAGGAACCGGTAACCCCGCGGCGATAAACGCCGCTGCCCATCGGTGGGCCCAATCATGGTGCCGAGCCGCCATGCGCATCAGATACTGGCGTTTGTCGGTGGTATCCGCCTCAATCAAGCGTTCGATTTGCAGGAGCGCCGAATCGGGGTTTTCGGGGAGGGGTAACACGATCGGCTCGCCAACGGTCCCGGTTTGCAACGAGACACTTGGCGGGTTGCCCGTCATCAGGGTGCCAGCCGCCATCGCCTCCCACAGTCGACCGGGAATTTCGCGTTCATCGCCGGTGACAGATGGTTGGTCGAATTTGGCGTAGTGAGTGATGGCCACGCTGGCCCGGCGGTACGTCTCAGCCAGGTTTTCTCGATGGGCTTGGGGGTCGGTGACTCTGGTGCCGGTGATGGTGTCGTACAGATACATGCGTCCACGAACACGAGCCCATTCCACCAGGGTCTCATGGAGTTTCTCATCCCGGCGGCCGATCGCCATCACTTCAAGGGAACGCGAATCGGGTCGATGAAGGCCCGTGAAGCGTTCCACATCGACGGCCATCGGCAGATAATGCACCGGAATGTCGGTGATTTCCCGCAGCTTGTTGGTGGCGGCCGCCATGCCCACAAAGATATGGTCGACGGCAGCAAAAGGCTCATGGGCGAGCTTGCGGTTGTTGAACAGTGACAACCACAACTCTGGTACCCACATGATGACCGTGTCAGCCGAGCGCTCCTGTAAGGCCGGTTGGAGCAGGGGGATGTCCCAAGGGGTGAAAGCCACAAACACCGCGACGTCATAGTGGCGGTGTTGGGTTTCAGGGGCAAAACCGCCCGCTTGTTCGGGGAGGTCGAGCAGTGATGGTGTCCGATTACGGGGACGGGTCTGCTCAATACCAAACGATCGAGACAGGTTTGTCATCAGCCGGCGAAGCCGGACACTGCGGTCATGGAGGCTCTCCGAGATCGTGAAAAAGTCAGCGTCGGAGCATTCGGCCAGAACATCTTCGGCCTCCAGGAACGGGACGTATCCGGGCTGTCGGCCAAATTGGTCTGGACGATCTCGCTGCGTAATTATCAAGACTTTCGGTTGCGACATCGACGTGCTCTCCAGAGTACGTCTCCACATTAGCGCAACTTGTCACGCAAATCAGGGTTGGGCGCGACAGTGGCGGTGCAAGGGCTCCGAGGAGCCCGCACCGCCACCAAAATAGTGTCTGGTCAACAGGTTGGTGAGGTGATCGATTAGTGGTTGACGGCGTCTTCGAGGCGGTCCAACAACCCAACCAATGTGTCAGGCACCTGGCCATCAAACTGGGCATAGTGTTCACGAATCAAGGTGATTTCGTTTTTCCAGTTTGGAGCCTCAAACGACAAGAGCGCTTCGAGTCGCTCAGGGCTCAATTCCACACCCGAAAGGTCAAGATCTTCGGGGTTGGGGAGCAGTCCGATCGGGGTGTCCACCCCCTCGGCTTCACCGTCGAGCCGTCGCAACACCCAATCGAGTACTCGAATATTGTCGCCGAAACCGGGCCAGATAAAGCCACCGTCTTCGTCGCGGCGGAACCAGTTCACCCAGTACATGCGAGGCAGCTTCGACGGATCGGGTGCATTCGCGCCCATTTCCAGCCAATGCTGGAAATAATCGGCCATGTGGTAGCCGCAGAATGGCAACATGGCGAAGGGGTCGAAACGCACCATGCCAGTGGCGCCCGAGGCGGCCGCGGTCTTCTCTGAGCTCATGATCGACCCCAGGAATACGCCGTGGTCCCAATCTTGGGCTTCGGTGACCAGGGGTACGTTGGTGGCTCGCCGGCCGCCGAACAAAATGGCGGAGATGGGCACCCCGGCGGGATCCTCCCATTCGGGGGCGATTGCCGGGCACTGGCTGGCCGGGGTGGTGAACCGGGCGTTGGGGTGGGCCGCTGGGGTCTCAGACTCTGGTGTCCAAGCGTTGCCGCGCCAGTCGATGAGGGTAGCGGGAACCTCGTCGGTCATGTCTTCCCACCACACATCCCCCTCAGGAGTGAGGGCCACATTGGTGAACACGCTGTTGCCCCACAGGGTTTTCATGGCGTTGGGGTTGGTGGCATCGGACGTTCCGGGGGCCACGCCGAAGAACCCGGCTTCGGGGTTGATGGCGTAGAGTTGTCCGTCGTCGCCGAATTTCATCCACGCGATGTCGTCGCCGATGGTCTCGATCTTCCAGCCGGGAAGGGTGGGGATCATCATCGCCATGTTGGTTTTGCCGCAGGCAGAGGGGAACGCGGCGGCGATGTAGCGCTTCTCGCCGTTGGGGGGAGTGATGCCAATAATGAGCATGTGCTCGGCCAGCCATCCATCACGGCGAGCCATGGTGGAAGCAATTCGTAGGGCGAAGCACTTCTTGCCCAGCAGGGCGTTGCCACCGTATCCTGAGCCGTAGCTCCAGATCTCCCTGGTCTCGGGGAAATGGACAATGTACTTATTGTCGCCGTCGCACGGCCATGGCACCTCGGTGCGGCCATCGATAAGGGGGTAACCGACCGAATGTATGGCCGGCACCCAATCGGCGTCACCCAGTTCGTCGAGAACAGGGCGGCCCATGCGGGTCATGGTCCGCATCGACACCGCCACATAAGGTGAGTCGGTGAGCTGGATCCCGATATGGGCGATGGGCGAACCCAAGGGGCCCATAGAGAACGGCACCACATACATGGTGCGGCCTCGCATCGCTCCGGTGAAGAGCCCCTTCATCTCAGCCCGCATTTCATCGGGTTGGCGCCAGTTGTTGGTGGGTCCGGCGTCGGCTTCGCTTTCGCTGCAGATAAAGGTGCGCTCTTCTACCCGGGCCACATCCGCTGGGTCGGACTGGGCGAGGTAACTGTTGGGGCGCAGCTCATCGTTTAGCCGAGTGAAGGTGCCTGAATCCACCAGTTCGGCGGCGAGCCGGTCGTACTCCTCCTCAGTACCGTCACACCAATAGATCGAGTCGGGCTGGAGGATTTCACTCCAGTCGCTCACCCATTGAAGCAGTCGAGCATTCTTCGTCGGGGTTTCGATGATCGTCATTGCCGGTCGTCTCCGTTGTCGATGGCATTAACAAGGCAGGTTGTCCTCGTCAGGTGTCGCTGGGGTCGAGCCAGGCGGGAGTTTCCATGTCTACTTCTGAACCTATCTGGAGGCGATCAGCCTGGTTGGCCCCATTGAGATTGAAGACCACTCGCTGTCCAGGGCGCAGCATACGAAAGATCGAACCTTCAAGCGCTTTTGGCGCAAGGTCGTATTCGCTTTGATCAGAATCACTAACGACGACACCGTCGCCGGTAAGAGGATCGTAGAGTTTTACGACACCCTGCTTTAGTTCAGCTTGCATGCTCATAACCTGGATTGTGCCTCGAAAATGAGGAGGTTGCTCCCGTTGGTGACCCAAACGTTGATGACCGACACTAGGGCATCCATCGCTCCAAGTGAAAGGCAATCAGTAAACTATCGCTAAGAATTATACTCGCTATCGCCGCCCTGTATCTTCAACCCCCTGGTTTCCGCTATGAATCGATCGCCTATTGCCCTTCCTGAACTGCACGAACTCCCGGTAACGGCGCTGAAAGGGGTGGGGGAGGCACGGGCGAAGGGCTTACGCGAGTTCGAGATCGAAACAGTGCTGGATCTGCTCATGCACTATCCCCGCCGCTACCTCGACCGCACCAAAGAAGCCCGAATCGACGAACTGGTTGAAGGTGAAGCCGCCTCGGTGCTGGTCACCGTAGAGTCCACCACGAGTCGTCGGCTCCGAGGAAACCGGGTATTGGTAACCTCGACGGTGTCGGACCGGAGTGGGCGTCTCAAGCTCACCTTCTTCAACCAGCGCTGGCGCGAACGGCAGTTGGCGTCAGGGCAGCAAGCCTACATCTATGGCAAGCTCGAGTTCTACCGCAATCAGCGGCAGATGACCAACCCTGTGGTCGACATGGTAGGTGATCAGGTGGGCCGGATCATTCCCGTCTACCCCCAATCCGAGAAAAGCTCGGTATATAGCCGGGACGTGAGTGAATGGGTGGCTGAAGCGTTGCGCCGCACCCTGTCGCTCGACGGTTGTTCAGGGCGGGGTCTGTTAGAGCCCCTATCGGTGGAGTTGCGAGCCGAGCACGGTCTGGTGGATCGTGAAACGGCGTTCTACAATATCCACCGGCCGGAAGCCTTTGCTGACCAGGTTTTGGCCCGAAAGCGGCTGGTGTTCGACGAGCTATTTCGGATGCAGCTCGCGCTCGTGCTCCGCAAGCGACTCATCGAAGCTACCTCGGTGGGGATCACCCACACCGTGGACGGCAAGCTACTGCAGCAGTTCACTGATAGCTTACCTTTTCCCCTAACCGGGGCCCAAGAGCGGGCCATCGCCGAGATCCAGCGAGACCTGAAGCGTCCGATCCCGATGAATCGCCTCCTCCAGGGCGACGTAGGAGCGGGGAAGACCCTGGTAGCGGTGGCCGCCATGCTTACCGCCGCCGATGGTCAGCATCAGGCAGCGTTAATGGCGCCGACCGAAGTTTTGGCTGAACAACATTATTTGGGTATTCGTCGTCTGCTGGATGGGATGACGGTGGAAGAAGAGGGGAGTTTGTTTTCTGCTCGGCCGCTCTCGGTGGAGCTCCTCACCAACCGGGTGACGACCAGCGAACGCAAACGAATCCTTTCCGGGCTCGTCACCGGGACAGTCGATATCATCATCGGCACCCACGCTCTGATCCAGGAAACGGTGATGTTTCATTCGCTTGGTGTTGTCGTCATCGACGAACAGCACCGGTTTGGTGTCGAGCAACGGGCGGCACTCAAGGAACGAACTACTGGCGACGAAGAGCCCGATGTGCTGGTAATGACGGCCACTCCGATTCCCCGAACGGCAGCTATGACCGTCTACGGTGATCTCGACGTTTCGGTACTCGATGAACTGCCTCCGGGGCGGACCCCGATCACCACTCACTGGGTTCGGGCGTCGGGGCGGCTCGGGGAATCGTCGAGTGAACCCGCCGACACGATCTCTGCCGCGGCGGCGGCCGAGGCCGAAGAGGCCCTGGAACGGATGTGGGGCGAGGTTCGAGTTCAGATCAACGAGGGGCGTCAGGTGTACGTGGTGTGCCCCCTTATCGACCAATCCGAGACGATAGAGGTGGCATCGGCTGAAGACACCCACCAACGGCTTTCCACCGTGGAACTAGAGGGAGCCAGGGTGGGGTTGTTGCATGGTCGACTTCACCCCAACGAAAAAGAACAGACCATGGATGAGTTCCGTCGCGGGGATCTCGACGTGCTGGTAGCGACCACGGTGATCGAGGTGGGTGTTGACGTGCCGAATGCCACCGTGATGATCATCCTTGACGCCGACCGATTTGGCATAGCGCAGCTTCACCAGCTTCGAGGGCGAGTGGGGCGAGGGCAGCACCGCTCCACCTGCTGGCTGGTAGGGGAGGCAACCACGCCGGATGGGGAATCACGAATGGAAGCCCTGGTGGAATCGACCGACGGGTTTTATCTGGCCGAGGTCGACCTTGACCTGCGAGGGGAAGGAACCATTCTGGGAGAAAGGCAGAAGGGTCGGAGTGATCTGCGGTTGGCGTCGCTACGTCGCGATCGTGATGTGGTGATCGATGCCCGTCGAGCGGCAGTAGAGTTGGTGGACAGCGACCCTGAACTGGCACATAACGATGTGTTACGCGAAGAACTGGCCGTCTTCCTCGATGAAGAAGACGCGGCCTTCCTGAGTAAGGGTTGATGGTCGCCATCGTCACTCTTGGGCTTGCCCACATCTATCTATAACGGAGGTCGCCGCGATGCGTGTCATCGGAGGATCAGCCCGGGGGCGCCTATTTGATGCCCCGCCAGGCACCGATACCCGCCCCATCACTGATCGAGCGAAAGAGGCCATCTTCAACATGGTGCACTCGCTGGGCGGTTTGCACGGGGCCACCGTCCTCGACTGTTATGCGGGCAGCGGTTCATTCGGGATAGAAAGCCTGAGTCGAGGGGCTGACGCCGCCATTTTTGTCGAGCGGTCCCGTCGGGCGGTTGCGGTGCTCCACAAAAACCTGACCAAATTGGGGATGGCCGATCAGGCCACAGTGATAGTGGCTCCGGTGGAACACGCCCTCCGCACGATGGCCGCCGTCGACGTGGCCTTTCTTGATCCGCCTTACGCCTTGGATCCATGGGGTGAACTTTTCCAGACCGTGCCCGCCACCCTGGTGGTAGGGCACGCCGACCATGAGGTCGTCATACCCGAAGAATGGGAGGAGCTTCGGCGAAGAAAATACGGGCGGAGCCGCATCTTCTTGGCTCGACGAGACCTAAAGTACCCAACCGCCCCCGATCCCGGGTAGCGTTGAGAGCCGCGGCGGGGTTGCGACCACCAAGTTCAGCTAGGGAAATTCAAAGGATCTGTCATGTCCGTGGCTCTATATCCGGGTTCGTTCGACCCAATCCATAACGGGCACGTAGCCATTATCGAGACGGGAGCGTCGCTCTTCGAACGAGTGATTGTGGCCATAGGGCACAATCCGGCGAAGCCTTCGGGCATGTTCACTCCCGAGGATCGGGTCGCAATGGTGAAAGCCTCTGTCTCACACCTCTCGAATGTGGAGGTCGAAATGTTCAGTGGCCTCGTTACCGTGGCTGCAGCCAATCTGGGAGCAACCTGCTTGCTGAAAGGGGTCCGGTCGAATACCGACGTGGATGCCGAAATGCTGCAGGCCAACATGAACGCAAAAACCGGTAATGGCATTCCCACCGTTTTCCTTCCCGGCCTCGGAGAAGACGCCCTGGTGTCGTCCCGGTATGTGCGAGAGATTTCCTCGGCCGGAGGCGACGTCTCCGCAGTAGTTCCGGCGGCGGTTCGAACATCGTTGGCGGAAAAGGGTTAAATCATGGACGACTATCAGAACGACCCATACGACGATAGTGGCGAACTCGACCTGCCCGATCCGTATTCGGTGCCCGAGGTCGAGGTGCTGCTCGAAGAAGCAATCGAGACTTTGGTTGAGGCTCGGCCCATGCCGATGTCGACGACAGTAAAGGTGCAACGCGACGAGTTGTTGGCTTTATTGGAGGAAGCCCTCGATCGTCTCCCCTCTGAAGTCCGAGCGGCCCGATGGCTGCTGAAAGAGCGAGAGGATTACATCGCCAAAGCCCGTCAGGAACATCAAGACCTGATCACCGAAGGGCGGGCTCAGGTCGAAATGATGGTGAGTCGCGAGCAGGTGGTCAAACAGGCCGAAGCTGAGGCCCGACAACTGTTGACCAACGCCCGTCGCGAAGCCAACACCATGAAACGCCAGGTAGAGGAATACTGCGATCGCCGTCTGGCCAAGCTCGAAGCGGTGCTGGTGCGCACCACCGAGCAGGTGCAGCGGGGTCGCCGGAAGCTAGTTGGATTGTCGGACGACGCCGACTACTCCCGAGGGGAACATGGGGACGAGGTACGCGAATTGCGCCCTCGTAGTCGTCGTCAAGACCAGGAACGCGTTCACGATGACGATCATGAGTCTGATGTGGATCTCCGCGAAGAACACTACGAGCACGACTAGTAGCCATGGCACGAAGTGATCGAAAACGACTCCGAATCAATGTCGCTGACCTGCGTAAACGGCTCGGTCAACGGAGAGATCAGCGGGTTGAAGTGCTGCTCGACCCCTGTGAGGTGTTGAGCTCTCGCACCAAACCCGAGCCCGTAACGGCCGAGTTCACTGTGGAGTCCATCGAGCGGGGAGTCTCCGTGCTGGGAGCGGTCGAATTCTTGTGGGAGGGCGACTGCCGCCGGTGCCTCGAGCCGGTGGAGCAGATGTCGACCGCCGAAATCGACGAGATCTTCCAGATTGACGCCGGGGAAGATTCCGAAATCAACGACTTTGACGGTATCCAGATCGACATGTTTCCGATTCTCCAAGATGCTGTGGGTCTTGCTTTGCCCCTAGCGCCACTTTGTAGCGACTCTTGTGCGGGGCCCGACCCTGACCGGTATCCCGCGATTCCGTTCGACGAGTATGAGCGAGAGGTGGGAGGCGAAAGCGCCCCACCTGCCCCCGACCCTCGCTGGGCTGGGCTCACCGATCTGAAGATCGACCCCGACTAGCGGTGGCCGTGGGGAGTCGTTAGGAGTCGGCGCTGTTGTTGGTTTCCGACGTCGGGTCGGCGGATGCCGGATTGTTCTCCGGGTCGGCGGTGACGGAGGCCGGATCCTCGGCGAGGTAGCCAAAACGTTCCCCATCGATCCGCCAGAAACAGACCAGCCACGGGAGGGGGGTGCTGCCTTCCGAGGCTGGGGTCATGGCCACCACTGCCGGGTCGGGTTCCACCAGCTCAAAGAAGATGGGTCGGGTTTGGGTAACCCCATCCAGCGAGGTGGTGAGGTCTCCGAGTACCGTGACACGCGAGGAGGTTGGGCTGGCGGCGGTAGCCAAGCGGGTTTGGACGATTGAGGAGGTTCCAAGGGCCGTTCGTTGCCCAAATGCCTCGCGCCCCAACGAGGCTTGAGTGTCGGGGCAGAGTAGTTGGTAAGCCGTCTCGGTGTCTTCGTTGGCTACCGCGGCCAAGAAGGCTCGGGTGGTCTCTAACGGGGGTTCGGCATTGCCCACGAGGAGGCGAGACGTGGTAACGACCACGAAAATTGAGGCCCCTATCGCTGGCACGATAAGGAATAACCAAGGCCAAATCGGCCACCGTTGTTTCCGGTGGTAGGGTTTTGGCGTTGGTGGCGGAAACTCGTTGGTCACGATAACGCTCTGGCGGGTTGAGGTGGCGAATCGAGGCGATACGATTGCCTACCGCGCTCAATTTTCGTGAGCCCGTAGTGCAGAACGACCACCTCGCCCACCCAGGATAGTCCTTGGGGCGGTGTAGCGCTCAATGAGCAACAAGGACTTGTCATGGCAGTACCAAAGAAGAAAAAGTCAAAATCCAAAACTCGCAGCCGTCGCGCCGCCGCTTGGACCATTACCGCTCCAGGAATGGGTACCTGCGCTCGCTGTGGCCAGCCGAAGATGTCGCATAGGGCGTGCCCCTCGTGTGGCACCTATCGAGGTCGGCAAGTAGTCGACGCGTAGCTGCTCGGTCGTTTAGGCACGAGCATGTACACCTAAAACTGGGGTGGAACCGATGACTAGTCTGGCGCCGATCGCGGTGGACGCTATGGGCGGCGACTTCGCCCCAAATCAGATCGTTGCCGGAGCGCGGCTTGCCGTCGAGCGTGATCAATGTAATGTCATTCTGGTTGGCAACCCCGACCTGATGGGTGACTACGGCAATATCGAAGTTATTCCCGCGAGTGAAGTCGTGGAGATGGGGGCCGAACCAGCGTCAGCGGTGCGGCGACTCAAGGATTCGTCGATCGTTCGCGGCGCCGAGGCGGTACGCGACGGTCGGGCGAGTGCCCTCCTATCGGCCGGAAACACCGGAGCAGCGATGGCAGCCTCATTGCTTCGGATGGGGCGTATTAAGGGTGTCTCGCGTCCCGCAATTGCTTGTCCTTACCCGGTTCGAGGTTCTACTCCCTCAATGGTGCTTGATTGTGGCGCCAACGCTGAGTGTCAGCCGGAATGGTTCCCACAGTTCGCTCTGTTGGGGGTCACCTATGTTCGCGCCGGGTACAACGTGGCTACGCCTCGGGTGGCAGTGCTGACGATCGGCGAAGAGGCCGGTAAAGGCAACAATCTGGTGAAATCGGCGTGTGAGCTCTTAGAAGCCTTCGATTGGGAAAGCGTTGGAGCTACCTATGTTGGCAACGTCGAGGGGCGTGATCTGATGGCCGGGGTGGCCGATGTCATCGTCACCGACGGGTTCACGGGAAATGTGGTGCTCAAGTCGTTGGAAGGCGGCTTCTCCATTTTCCAAGATGCGGTAGACGAAGCCCTGCGCTCCATTGGACGCTACGACGACGTGGGTCCCACCCTGAATGCGGTCTACGACGGTTACAACCCCGCCCTCGTTGGATCGGCGGTGTTGTTGGGGACCCGAGGGGTGACCCTTATTTCTCATGGTTCGTCAAACGCTGATACCATTGCGCACGCCATCGCCACGGCCCAAGAAGTCGCTTCCCTGGAACTGGTAGGTAAAGTGCGGGAAGTTTTCGCAACTCGGTAGGCAAGTCGGTTAGGATCCCGGCTGCCGCCAGAGTTTTTGTGATGTAGTAGAGGGATGCCGCTTCGGGGGCAGAACCGACTGCGTCAAGAGGAAATGAAGCTACGCTTGCGTAGTGAAACGCGGACTCTAGCCCCCCGTAGGCTGGAAAAAGAGGAGACCGAATGCCGGCAGAAACCCATATGGAGCAACCCCCAGCAAGCCGTGAGTCGATTGTTGAGCTCGTTCGAGATCGCTTGGCCGATATTCTCGAAATCGACCCCGACCAGATCCGTGAAGGTGATTCTTTCGCTGATGATCTCGAGGCTGATTCCTTAGCCTTGATCGAGTTGGTGGAAGCACTGGAAGAAGAGTTCGCCGATCGTACTGTAGGGTTTCGCATAGAAGACGAAGATTTGCAGGATCTCAAAACTGTTCGAGATGCTGTTGATTATGTACACGGCAAGGTAGGGAAGTAGCGCTGATTAGTGAGGAGTCGGTCGACGAATTTTGTGCACGCTTGGGTCACACCTTTGGTGACCCTGGCTTACTGACTCTTGCTCTCACTCATCGAAGTTATGTGGCTGAGAATTCCGACAGTCAACCGAACGAGCGGTTGGAATTTCTGGGTGACTCGGTACTGGGTTTGACCGTCACCGACTACATATTCACTACCTATCCCGACTTACCCGAAGGGCAGTTGGCGAAATTGCGCGCTTCGGTGGTGAACACCACTTCACTGGCCGAGCGGAGCTTAGAGCTTGGCGTTGGGGCATTGCTTCGTCTGGGGCGAGGTGAGGATCTTTCCGGCGGGCGAGAAAAGGAATCTATTCTTGCCGACGCCTTTGAAGCCATACTGGGCGCCGTTTATGTCGATGCGGGATGGGAAGTAGCCCGTGAGGTCGTGCTACGACTCACCAAGGTGCCTATCGAAGTTGCGGCCGAGAATCCTGGACGGCGCGACTACAAAACCCAACTGCAGGAACTCACCGCCCAACTTGGTTTGGGTACCCCTTCATATCAGATCGCTGGCTCCGGCCCCGATCACGATAAGCGGTTCCAAGCCGTGGTAATTATTGACGGCGTGCCCCAAGGGGAGGGCCAGGGCACGTCAAAGAAGCGAGCAGAGCAACTCGCCGCGAGAGCGGCCTATGGGGCCATCCGCGAATCGGCTCGCGAACTGGAGAACGATGCGTAAACTAGAACTTCCCGAGGTTGAGACCTACCGTCGCGATCTTGAACGTGAAATTGTCACCCGCAAGGTTAAGGCGGTCACCGCCCCCAACCTGAAGGCGATGCCACAGTTCACTACCAAGGCAGACTTCGAACAGCCACTCGTGGGGGCCAAACTTGTGGCTGCTGAAAGAGCCGGCATGCACCTAATCATGCGGTTCGATAATGAATATTGCCTGGTTATCCATTTGGGTGAAGAGGGGCGGCTCTACAAGGTAATGCCCAAAGACGCCGCGATTACCGGCACCTTGGCCGTTGTGACTTTCACCCAGGGTGGCGAGATTCGCGTGGTCGACCCTGGCGGCGAATCGACGGTTTATCTGGTGCATGGTGAGCAACTGGCGAGCGCCCTTCCTCCCGCAGGGGAACTGGGGCTCGATATCCAAGCCCAACCGATTTCATGGGTGGAGTTTGGCCGTGCCGTTTTGGCCTTCGATCAGCCGCTGAAAGTAATGCTTACTGATCCGGCGTCGTTTGTGGGAATCGGCGACGTCTACTCCAACGAGATCTTGTTCGATGCCGGGCTTCGCTACGATCGCCAGTCATCAAGCCTGTCAACTCAGGAGATACGTCGGCTCTACCGGTCGGTGGCGGGCATTATCCATGAGGCGGTACGGAATCGGGGAACATCCCTGGAGGATCGGCCCTTTACCGACCTCATGGGCGACGAAGGCGAATATGCTGAGCAGCTGAAGGTTTGGGGCAAGGATGGCGACTTGAGTCCGCGGTCTCGGGTCCCGATCAAGAAGGCAAAGTACAAGAATCAGGTTGTGTACTACTGCGGTACTCAGGTCTAGGTCTCCTCGGAGGTTGGCTGTACGCCCGAAAGGCGGGAACTGGGCGCGCCGCTCGCTGGTCGGAAGGTTTGCGTGTTTCTCAAAGCTCTAACTATCAAAGGGTTCAAGTCGTTCGCCGACACCGCCCGACTGGAACTTGAACCAGGGATCACCGTAGTGGTGGGCCCCAACGGTAGTGGCAAGTCGAACGTGGTCGATGCCATGGCCTGGGTGCTGGGGGCTCAAGCTCCCACCTCCGTCCGGTCCCAAAAGATGGACGACGTGATCTTTGCTGGTACGTCGGGCCGGCAGGCTCTCGGCCGGGCCGAAGTGGGGTTGACTATCGACAACTCTGATGGCTTGCTCCCCATCGAGTTCAACGATGTAACCATCACCCGCACCCTCTTTCGGAACGGCGACAGCGACTACAAAATTAATGATGTGTCGTGCCGCCTGCTCGACATTCAAGAGCTGCTTTCCGATTCTGGTGTTGGCCGCCAGCAACACATCATCGTGTCCCAGGGGCGAATCGATGATGTGCTCAACGCCCGACCGGAAGAACGGCGTTCGATCATCGAGGAAGCGGCCGGTGTGCTCAAATACCGGAAGCGCAAAGAACGAGCCGAACGGCGGCTGGCAGCCACCGAAGAGAACTTGCATCGGCTGAAAGACCTTCTGCGTGAGGTGCGTCGCCAGCTCCGCCCGTTGGAGAAACAAGCCGACGCCGCCCGTAAATACGAGGTTTACGCCGATGAGCTGAAGGCGCTCAAGGTTTGGCTCGCCGGACGAGAACTCAAAGCCCTGGTGGGCAAACTCGAACAAGCCAAAGGTGTCCGGCAAACGAGTCGGACTCGCGATGACGAAATTGTGTCTGCCTTGGCCGTTCTGGACGCGGCCATTCTTGATGCCGAAGCCAAACTGGCGGCACTAGGAGCCAGCGATGTGGCCGAATTGGTGGGACGTTGCCGGAGCCTCCAAGAACGGATCCGAGGGCAGCATAATGTGGTTGGGGAACGCAAACGCCGTTTGCAGGGTGAACTCGCCGCCACTATGGATGATGGGTCCATACAGGCACTTGAAGCGCAAGCGGCCCGGATTCGAGATGACCTCGTAACCACCGACTCCGACGAGAAGGCACTCGCCCCGAGGTTTGAGGAACTCGAGCGGTCTGAACACCTGCTCAAGAATGAGCAGCTCACATTCGATAGTGAATGGGGCGACGGCCTGGCGCCTAAACCCACTCGAGCCCCCGAGATGAGGGCCGAACTGAGCGGGTTGGAACAGGTGGCGAAACGTACCGCTGCCGAGCTGGATCGCCTCCGGCAAGACCGAGCAGCCATGACCAGTCGCCTTTCTCGCCTGGGGGAGGAGCAGGGTAAGGCTCATGATGAGGTGGAAACACTCGAAGCGCAACTGCCCGAGCTGAAGAAGGCACTGCAGGCGGCAGAAGAGGCCAAAGACGCGGCCAGCAAAGCGGTATCTGAACTGCTCGACGCCCGCCGCCAAGCTGACGCTGAAGCGGGTAGCTGGCGGGCGCGCGCTGAGGCGTTGAGCCAGGCACTCGACGATGCCCGATCACGAGCGGGCGCGAACGCCTTAGGTGGCGCAGATGGGGTGCTTGGCACCCTGCTCGACCTGGTCGATATTGATGATGGTTGGGAACTGGCGGTAGAAGCCGCCATCGGCGAGGCGCTGAACGCGGTGGTGGTCGATTCACCCACCAACGCGGCCGAGGCGCTCGCAGCGTTGGAAGCAAAAGACCTGGCGGGAGCGGTCCTGGCCTTGGGAGCAGGAAGTGGGTCGGTGGAAAGCGCCGACGATTCCATTGCCGCCATGATCTCCGGTGATGCGAACCATGAGGCCGTTGCGCTGCGGCCCCGAGTGCGAGCCCTCAATCCTGAAGTCGAACCCCTCCTCGACACCTTGTTATCAGTGGCCTATGGCGTCGACGGCACATGGCGTGACGCCATGGATGCCAGCCAGCGTCATGCCCGGGCTGTGGTGGTAACCCGCCAGGGCGACCGTTTTGGTCCCAGCGGGTGGCGAGTGGGATTGAGTGGTACCGGGGCCACTGGTGCCGCACTTGATGAAGCCCGCTCAAAGGCTTCCTGGGCCAAGGATGAAGCAGCGGCGATCGCCGAGCAGCTATCAAACGCCCAGGCGGCGATGGGTAAGGCCAATCAGCAAGCCCGCAGCGCCGAAGACGCCGCCCGGGATGCCACCAACCGGCTCCAAACGGCCAAGGGCACGATGGAGCGAGCCAAAAACCAGCTTGGTCAGTTTGAAAATGACAGTGGACGTTTGATCCAGCAGATCGAGGAAGTCGAAGCCCGTTCTGCCGCCGACAATGTGCAGTTGGAGGAATTGCGGGCCGCGTTGCCCGCCGCAGAAATCGAAGAAGCCGAGTATCAGCGGCGGGTGGAAGCACTGTCACGGTCTCGAAGCTCACTGGCCGAGCGAACACGAGCTACCGATAAGGCTCGCAAAGATTTGGAAATCGAACAGGCTCGACTAGCCCAGCAGCGTCAATCTCTGCTGAGCCGCCAAAACGACGTTGTCGCTCGGCTGGGGGAATTGGCCGAAGAGCGGGAACGGATGCGCGAACGCCGGGTGCGCATTGAAGCAACGATCGAAACCGTCAACGGGTTGGAGGCCAAACTGGATGGTGGCAGCCATCAGGTTTCGCACTGGCTTGGCGTGCTCGAAGCGGAGCAGCAGGTGCAGTCGAAATCGGCGCAGGCAGTGTCGAACGAACTTTCCCAACAGCGGCAGCAGCGAGTGGCCCTGGAGCGTGAACTCGAACAGGTACGCAAGCGCCACGAACAAGCCAACCTGGAAGAAACCGAAGCCCGCGTGAAACTTGAGGCGATCACGGGAGCAGTACGTCGCGAGCTAGACACCGAACCGCGAGCGGCTATGGACGCAGCACAACCGGAGATCCCCGGCGGCGCCAGCGCCGAAAGTCGGGTGCGGGAGTTGGAACAACAGCTCTCGAAGCTCGGTCCCATCAATCCGTTGGCCTTAGAGGAGTTCACGGCACTGAAAGAACGTCATGAGTTTGTGGAGTCACAACTCGACGACGTGAAAACCACTCGGAAAGATCTCAGCCGGGTGATCCGCACCATCGACAGCGAGATCGTCGAAGTGTTTGCCGCCGCCTACGCCGATGTGTCCGAGAACTTTGTGAAATTGTTCGCTACCTTGTTCCCAGGAGGAACCGGGGGTGTGCGGCTCACCAACGGCGAAGATCTGTTGAACTGCGGTATTGAGATCGAAGCCAAACCTTCGGGCAAAAACGTGAAGAAACTCTCCCTGTTGTCCGGAGGGGAACGCTCGCTGGTGGCGTTGGCATTCTTGTTTGCAGTGTTTCGCTCCCGCCCTTCACCCTTCTACGTGATGGACGAGGTGGAGGCCGCCCTCGACGACGTGAACCTGAGTCGTTTCCTGGGTTTGTTGGAGGAGTTCCGCAAAGAAGCTCAGCTGATTGTGGTAAGTCACCAGAAACGCACCATGGAAGCCGGCGACGTGCTCTACGGAGTAAGCATGAAACCGGGAGGGTCCTCGAAGGTGGTAAGCGAGAAAGTCGACGAGTCTCGGGCCTTACAGGGGGGCTAACAACGGGTCAATTCCATGAGGCCGTGATCAGGCAATGTATTGGTAACCCAATGGAATTGTTTCCTGGTCAGGCGGCCTTTTCAGCGGGGGTGACTTGTAACGGGTGGGGTTGAGTAATAGGTTTGGACGTAGCGGCGCAGCTCGTGATTTCGTCGGTTCTTGGCCAGCGAAAAATTACCGCCCAACCAGCGACCGCTAGACCGCCGCCATACCGCGCAGGGCAGAGAAACGAGTTTTCGATGGGGAAGTCACCAAAAATTGTTCGTAAGGTGGCGTCGTGTCCAGAGCGAGCCGCAGTGTGCGGTGCTAACCGGCCCGGGCTGGTCGCCCTGGTATTGATTCTGGGGACAAGCACGTTGGCTGGAGCCTGTGGCACCAATAGTGGATATTCCTGGGCGTCGAACGGCAAGCCCTCCAGCCCGGCCGCCACGCCAATCACCTTCTCCTTCCGGATCCAGGAAGACCGCATGATCGTGGAACCCCCCGCGACCAATCAGGCCGAGGGGTTGGAACACACCCTGCCTGGGTCTCGTTCGCCGGGATTGCACTCCACAGTCTTGTTGCCAGTGCCCGTGCCTCCCCATGGCGCTGAGCCGGGCATAACACAGGACTAGGCCACCCATCACCCCGACTGCCCCGCCAGCTCCACGCTACGTTTCTCAGCAAACCGGTGGAGCGGGGCACCCAAGAGCACCCCCGCTCCGCCGGTTGGTGAGAGGGAACGCCTAGGGCGAAACCAGATCCCGCAGGGTGCGCTTGAGGATCTTGCCTGACGCATTTCGGGGAAGCGGCTCGGTCACCACGGTGATCTGGCCCGGAATCTTGAATTTGGCCAGTCGGCCATCGAGGAATGATTGGAGGTCTGCCTCGGATATGGTCATTCCCGGTTTCACCATGATGTGGCAGGCCAGGTCTTCGCCCAGACGGTCGTGGGGAATACCATAGACCGCAGCCTCATACACGGCCGCATGTTCATAGATCGCGGCCTCGACCTCAGCACAATAAATGTTCTCACCACCGCGAAGCACCATATCCTTGGCTCGGTCGCTGACGTATACCAGACCAGTCTCGTCGACCCGGCCGATATCGCCGGTGCGAAGCCACCCGTCGACGATCGTTTCAGTGGTGGCCTCGGGGCGGTTCCAATAACCTTTGATAATCATCGGCCCCTTGAACCAGATCTCGCCGACCTCACCGGCCGGAAGGGGTGTACCGTCAGTGTCAGTGACGCGGACTTCCATTACCGGGATTGGGCGACCGGTGGAGGTGGGATTGGCCACGAACTCGTCCCCAGTAATTTGAGGGCCGTAGGCGTTGGTTTCGGTCATGCCGTAGCCGAGCCCGGGCCGGCCTTGAGAAAAGTTCGCTTCGATGCGTCGAACAAGTTCGGCGGGCATTGGGGCGCCCCCGCCGCCCACTGACTCCAGGCTTGAGGTATCACGCTCGTCGAATGTCGCGGCCTCCAACAAATCCCACGACATGGTGGGGACCCCAACAAAATTGGTCACCCGTTCGCGCTCGATCAGTTCGAGGGCTCGATCGGGGTTCCAACGGTGGGTCATTACCAGTCGGGCTCCGCTCACGAACGAACCCAACATCACAGGCACCAAACCCGTTACGTGGAAGAGGGGCACGGGCAGCATGAATACACGCGGCGGAGCATCAGTCTGGGCTGTAGGATCGATTCCATCTTGGACCTGGCCCACCATGGCCCGAGCCATGAACGACATGAGGGCACTGATCACGGCTTGATGAGTGCTCAATGCCCCCTTGGGGTGGCCGGTGGTGCCACTGGTGTACAAGATGGTGGCGTTGTCGGTTGCCTCGATCTCGGCTACTGGCATCGTGGCGTCAGCGGTGAGTTGGTTTTCGAGCTTGGTGGCCTGTGGCGCAAGATGGCCCGCCAAGGCCGTGAACTCGTCGTCGCTGGCCTGGCTCCGGGCCACGATGATGGCGGAGCGAATCGCTCCCGGTTCGGTGCGAGCCAGGCGCTCCAGGCGCTCGTCGTCTACCAGGGCCACGCCAGCGCCCGAGTCGTCGAGGGCAAAGTGAAACTCTTCGGCCTCCCACCACGCATTGAGGGGCACTGCAACGGCGCCTATCGAGACAATGGCAGCGAAAGACGCCACCCATTCGGGGTAGTTGCGCATGGCGATCGCTACCCGGTCTCCTTTGGTTACCCCGTGTCCGTCCACCAGCAGGTGCCCAATCTGCCCCGCCAGTTTGAGGATCTGCGGCATTGTCCAACGCTCGTCTTCATAGATCATGAATTCGTCGTCACGCATGGCGGCCAAATCGAAAATGGTTCGCAGGCTGGGAGGGGCGCCAGCAAAAACCTTCATCGGGACTCCGCCGACTTCACCGTCGGTTATTTCCAGCAAGCTGCCGGGGGCCATTACGAGGGCACAGGCTTGTTCAAACGAGACTGACATCCCTCCCTTATACACCAGGGTGAGACAATTGACTATTCCACTGGCAATGGTTTCAGGTGGCGGTGGCGGTGGCGGTGGCGGTGGCGGTGGCGGTGGCGGTGGCGCTGGGGAGCGGGTGAAGGCCTATGCCGGGTGGGGGCGTCGGGAAATCCACCACGAACCGACGGTGACCGTGACACACGACAATCCGATTGCCGTGGCAAAAAAGATGTTGGCTCGGTCATAGGCGGCGAGGGTGCTAACCCGATCAGGGCTCCCGATGAGGGCGAGTCCGGTGGCAACACCGATAGCGGCGCCCAGGTTGCGTAACGTATTGAAGGCGGCGTTCACCTCGCCATACACGGCTTGGTCGACCGAACCAAGAGCCCAGGAGTTCATGCTGGGATTCGAAAGCCCCCAGCCCGCTCCAAACAGCATCACGGTCGGCATGAATCCCACCACATAGTTGGGCTCCAAAGTGAAACTGAAAATACTGTAGACGACCGCACCAGTGGCGACCGCCGAGCCGATAACCATCAGCCACCGTTGGCCGTAACGGTCGGCCAACCGGCCCCCAATCATGGTGGCTGATCCGGCGCAGATTGGGCCAACGGTGATAGCCAGCCCGACCTCAAAAGCCGAGTATTCCCACACCGAGCCCAGCCATAACGGCCACACCAACCAGATCGAAAGTGAGGTGGTAGACATCAGCAGGTTGGCCAGGTTTGCTACCGCCACGGGCGGCATCCGAAACAGTGTGAGGTCGACCAATGGTGTGGGGTGACGGCTTGAGCGGCGCAGAAAGAGCGCCGCTGCGGCTGCCGAGACCAGCAGTGTCAAACCGAGCCTCGCCCCCAGGCCCCAGGTCGGAGCGTTGCTGATGGCGAGAATGAGTGTTCCGATGGCAACAATGGCCATCCCCGTTCCCACCAGGTCAAGCTTGCCTGACACATCAGGGGCCCGAGAACGCCCCACAAATCGCAGGGATGCAGCATAGACCAGGAGTGACGCCGGCGCGGTCAAAAAGAACACCCACCGCCAATTGCTGATGTCGAGCAGCAGAGCAGCCGTTGACGGAGCGATTGCCGCTGACAGTGGCCCGGCGGCTGCCCAAGTAGCCACCGCGGAAGGGCGTCGTTCCGGCGGGAACTCGGGCAACACCATTGAAAGCGACGAGGGGATAACGAGCGCCCCCGAGACGGCCTGGAGCACCCGGGCCCCGATCAGCACCCAGATCGACAGAGCCAGCGACGAAAGAACCGCGGAGACGACAAAACCTATCAAACCAATATTGAATATTCGGCGTCGCCCGAGTCGGTCGGCCAACCGTCCGCCAAGTGGCAAAACGGCGGCTGAGGCAATGAAAAACCCTGACGCCACCCAGGAGACGAGGGCGGGAGAGGCACCAGGGAACGAGGCGCCGATTGGTCCGAACGCCAGGTTGACGGCCGTCGAGTTGAATCCGAAGATCACCCAGCCCGCCGCGCCAACGGCCAGTGCTCGCCACGCATGAGGCGGTACCGGAGCGAGGGTCGCCGAGTGCGAGGACTGAGGGGGAGAGTTCACGTGGTCACCCTAGATGCCGCAACCAGTGCTGTCGAAACCGTCGACCTGCGGATCGTTCTCTATGGTTTCTGAGCGATAAGGAGAAACTCGTGTACATCCACCGAAGGAGGGCGACGAGAATACCGGCCGGGGCTCACCCCATAGATGGCCTCAGGCTCTAGTCCGACAGAACGGGCGAGCAACCGAAGTTCTCGAGGGGTGAAGCAGGTGGTCCAGAGTTGGGCTTCTTGGGACTTGCGATCCTGGTCCAGCAGGGAAGTCTGTTCTCGGTTCACCCCGAGGTTGGCATCGAACTGGTCTTGGTCCTCAAGAAACCTCACCTGGAAGTACGACGAGAAGGCCGAGACTGCTAGCCGGCCTCCGGAACGTAAAGCGGTGGCCATCATGGTGAGGATTGGTTCCTCGATCTCCACCCCATCGACCGATCGGGAATCTGGGCCACCCGAAAGTCCGAAAGCTCCCTGACACAGGGAGATCACGGCGGCGAACTCGTCCCGCCAGCTACCATCCTCGGCGTTCATACGAACGAACCTTGCCACATCTCCCAGCCCCTCGGCCGAAACAGCCTGGTTCGCGAGGTCAATGAACGTAGCTGAAATGTCTATGCCCACCACCGGAATCCCCCGTCGAGCTAACTCGAGGGAGTGGCGGCCTGGCCCGCAACCCACGTCGAGCACTGGAGTGGATGTATCGAGACCAAGTTCATCGACGAGGAAATTCACCTCATTGTTGGTGCCCTTGGTGAACGAGTATTTGAGATAAGCCTCACCCAAATAGTCGGCTACTGGCTCGAACCAATGATCGCTCATGCCATGAGTATGCTACGGCAATCGCTGGAACCACAGCAGACTCAGCACCGCGGCCAGACCAAAGAGGCCAAGTGCACCTAGGGCGAACAGATCAGTGACTTCCTGATCCACGAGCTCGGTGCCCACCGCGCTGCCAATACTGGTGTAGACCTCAGTCAACTCGGTAACCGTTGCGGCGGCAAAGAAAGTGCCCTCAGTGTCTTCCGCGATACGGCGGAGGTTACTTTCTGAGACCGGAACTGGAATCCGATCCGACTCGATGGTCGGAGTGTTGGGGTCGTCGTAAAGGATGAAACCAGCCGCTGTGCCAAAGGCAATGGTGGAAATCGGGACGTCCTGGCTAACAGCTTCGGCCACCGCGTCACTATCAGCGCGGCCCACGGTGGTTTCACCGTCGGAAAGTAACACGATGCTCGCTGGAGGGGGTTCTCCTGTGCTGTCGGCGGGTACTGACTTCAACGCATCGAGCGAGGTAAAGATGGCTTCACCGATGGCGGTCGACTCGGCGAGTTCGAGGCCTTCCACCGCCCGTTTGGCTAATGCATGGTCTTGGGTGGGAGGAACCAGCACCGCGGCGGTGCCAGCAAAGGACACCAACCCGACGTTCATCTTTGGTGGCAGCTCATCAATAAATTCGATTGCGGCTGCTTGGGCCGCTTCGAGCCGTGAAGGCCGCACATCGCTGGCTTCCATGGACAAGGAGACATCGATGGCGATAATCAGGGTGGCCCGTTCTCGTTCCACTTCGCGTGGTGTTGCTGGTTTCGCGGTGGCCAGCACGAGGCCCGCCATCGCTAACAAGAACAGAGCAGCGGGCAGGTGCCGTCGGAAACCCGGTGAACTTGAAGCAATCGATTGAAACAACTCGCTGGAACTGAAGCGCAGGGCGTACCGTCGCCGTCGACCCAGCAGCATCAGGTAGACCGCGGCAAGGACCGCCACCACCAACAAAAACCACAGCCGGTTCGCCGCCAGAAACGTGAGGGTGAAATCAAAGAAGGGAAGGGTCATAACACCGGTCCTGACGAAGCCATGATTCGCCGCTGGCGCTGGGTGCTGAATCTCACCAGATCATCCAGCCAGGGCCGTTCGGTAGATAATAGGAGATGGTCAACACGGGCCGACCGGAGGGTAACCCCTATCTGTTCCTGTCGCTCCTGGGCTTTTTGGGCGTACTGGCGTCGGACCCGGGCCTTCTGAGTGGCAACAACATGATCGTGGCCAGTGCCGGGGTCGCGAAGGGTGATGACCCCAACGTTGGGCAACACAAACTCTCGGGGGTCGGTGAGTTGTACCGCAACCACGTCATGACGCCGGGCCAAGGCCGCGAGGGGCCCTTCCCACCCTGGCATCACCCAGAAATCAGATACCACCACT
>Ga0316189_10001623_pt1 | contig 22287 bp, 17 predicted proteins | sample LowCovwburrow_MG_FD_204930 | JGI IMG/M metagenome (GOLD analysis project Ga0316189, IMG submission 204930) | Coastal sediment microbial communities from Maine, United States - Lowes Cove worm burrow | ecosystem: Environmental > Aquatic > Marine > Coastal > Sediment | place: USA: Maine... | reverse complement strand
CGATAGGACCGTCGATAGGACCGTCGATAGGACCGTCGATAGGACCGTCGATAGGACCGTCGATAGGACCGTCGATAGGGCGGCTCGTGACCGACCTCCTCGGAGTGGCGATACCCAACCTGAAAGAACAGCAAACTACGGACGGCAAGCCCGACAACATCAATCCGCTGGAAAAGCCCAATGAGATCGCGGTCCAGGGGGGGCGGCCGCGGGCGCGTTTGAGCGCTGGATGTCCCGACACCTTCGCCGACTCCACCGCCACCGAGACGAAGGGTCCTACCACGACCTGCGCGCGCGGCGAGCTCTTCGCGGGTCAAGAGAGATGTCCGCGGGAAGCAGGGAGGGGCGGTATGGAGTGCCGCCGGGAGGGGGCCTGCGAGCGCGGCTCACTTGCAGTATTCGCGGCCGGGGTGCGGCTTCTTCACCCAGGCCTTGCGGCGGTCGAGAAACGCGGTCACGTCCTCGTGCATCGGCCCGGCCTTGGCGCGGGCCTTGGCGTTCGAGGTCAGCTTGGGCCGGCTCCCCTTGCGCCTGGGCTTGGGCTTGAGCGGCTCGCGGTCGACCGCGGCGAGGGCCTTGCGCTGCCAGGGGTAGATCGGAGGACCGTCCGCGCATCCTCCGTCGATGTCGTCGGCGGGGCAGAAGAAGCGGATGTGCAGGTGATCGTCGTGGGGGAAGCCCGGCTGGCAGGTGACGGCGGCGAAGAGCTCGACCGTCGCCTTCGCTGCCGAGACTCGGGCGGCCTCTTCGAGGAGGATGTCGCGGAGGTGTTCGACGACGAAGATCCGTTGGACCGCGGCGCCCTCGTGCTCGAGGAGCGCTTGGACAAAGCGCCAGGTCCTGGGGACGTCGAGGGTCACCGGGCGGTCGTCGGCGGGATCGCTGAGATCTCCGTACTCGGTGCCGGCGCCGCTGGGATCGAGGGGGATCGCCTTGCTCTCAAAGGGGTCACCGTCGGGGCCCAAGAGGTAGAAGAGCACGTCGACGTCGCGGCCAGCCTGGTGCGAGCCGTGGCCGCTGATCGGACCGCCCTCAGGGAGCGAAAGCTCGCCGATCAGCGCCTCGGAGCCCGGAAGCTCCCGCTCGACGACCGCAGCGGCCTCGATCACGGCGCCGATCATCTCGACGACGCCGTAGCGGGCCTCGTCGCGCTTGCTGGGGTTGTAGCGATAGCCAGGGCCCTGCCGGGGCAGGCGGATCCCGCCGGAGAGCTGGCCGTCTGCGGCGCTGCCGGTCGAGGTCGTCGCTTCGGGGCCGAGGGTCCGCGGATCGACGGCGCCGGGGTCGAGGACCAGGGCGGGCGGCTCCGCGCTTGGCGATGGCGCCTCCGCCTCCGCTCCACCGTCTGAGGACGTCACCTCCTGCGCCCGGTCCTCAGTGGGATCGGCCTCAGGAGCTATCGTAGGGACATCTTTGGCGCTCTTTGTGGGCGGCGGCGACTCGCTCGGGGGCTGTGTACCGCCGCTGCAGGAGCAGAGGAGCAGGAGGGCGAGCGAGGGGATCGGGCGGCGCACTTCTTGAAGCTACGGGCGGAGACGCGGCGATCGCAACAAATCGCGGAAGCGCAGAGTTGCTCATCGGTAGGTCCTGCAGGGCTCCGGCAGGGCTTCGGAGGCGCTTCCGGGGGCGCTCCCGGGGGGCTCCGGGGGCGCTCCGGGGGCGCTCCGGGGGCTCAGTCCGCGGTCGCGGTCCGGTTGTCGGCGGCGATCTGAGGGCTTAGGCTCGGATTGTCCTATGGCTGACACCACTGTCTCGGGGTTGACGAGGCTTCGGAGCAACCGGGTCATCACCTCGCCGATGACCGGGATCCGCTACCGGATCTGCAGCGTTCTCGGAGAGGGCGGCTTTGGCCGGGCCTACCTCGCGTCCCAGCTCGACCGCAGAGGGCGGGCGACCGAAGACGTCTGTATCAAGACGACGACCGACCAGGCGAGCTGGCACCGGGAGGCCTACTTCGGCGAGCTCTTCCACAACAGCCGCCGGGTCATCCGACTCTACGACTCCTTTCCAATCGCCCTCAAGCGGTCGGCGGGCGCCGGCATGCTCTACTGCCTGGTCTTTGAGCTGGCGGAGGGCGGGACGATCGCCGACTACCTGGCGAAGACCAAGAAGTCCTGGCCGCAGGCGCGGGCGAGGCGAGAGATCGTCGCCCTCCTCAAGCTCCTCGACCAGCTCCACGGCGGCGGCGCGACCCATCGAGACATCACGCCGATGAACATCTTCGTCACCGGCCGCGGGACGCTCAAGCTCGGCGACTTTGGGATCGCGCGCCACGAGATCGCCGGTAATCGGGTGATGGTCGACGCTTTTAATCCGGCGTTTGTCACCCGCGGTCACCTGGCCGAGGTCCACCGCCACTGGCTCGCCGTCGACGACGTCTTCCAGATGGGGCAGCTGCTGGCGATGCTCCTGTGCGGCAACGCGAAGACCAAGGTGTCAGCGGCGATGCTCCGCCAGATCGAGTGCGAGCCGCGGCTGCGAGAGATCATCCGCCGGGCGATCGGCCCGCGATCGCGGCGCTACGCCAACGCCTACGAGATGCTCGAGGCGCTCGTCGGCGACGACGAGAAGCGTCCGCCGCCGGTGTCGAGCCTCACCGGCAAGACCGTCGCCTTCGCCGGGACGATGTCGATCAAGCGCTTCGACGCGGAGGTCATGGTGCTCCAGGCCGGCGGCGAGGTCGCCCGCACCGTCAGCAAGCGGGTCGACGTCTTGGTCCAGGGCGCGAGGCCAGGGCGCGCCAAGGTCGGGCATAAGGGGCTCAAGCTCAAGCAGGCCAAGCGCCTGATCGAGCAGGGGCAGCCGCTGCTGATCATCGGCGAGAAGGAGTTCCGCCGGCTCATCCGCCAGGCTCGCTAGGAGCGGGGCAGAGGCCCGCGCGCTCTGAACTCTGAACCCTCAGGGAGCGGTGCCAGAGACGCGAGTCGCTGCAGCGATGTCGTGTCGCGTCCGCCCGTCGTCTGAGGTGGAAAAGACAATAGTCCATGACGGGAGGGAATTGAGCCGCCAGCCAGCGAACCTTCGGGTTCGGATGCGCCAAGATTCCGTGAACGAGCCGAACGTTCAGCCCTGGGGGGTGCCGTCGCCGTCGTCGTGGTGCTGGCTCGCTCGGGTCCCGGGGCTCCGGGCGAAGCCCTGTCCGCGGGTCCGCGGCGCGCCTGCTTGGGTGAAGCTCGAGGGCCGCTGGGAGGCGGCGACGCGAGCAGCGGCAGCAGCGGCCGTAGCTCCCGCAGGGGCTCCCGCAGGAGGGGCTGCGTCGGGACGGCGCAGGCCCTTGGGGGGCACGCCGGGGATGGCTCGGTCCCCTGCCATGTGCTGCGCGGAGGGCTGCTGGGGCGGGGCCCGCTTGGCCAGTCGGTCGCCGAAGATCGACCGCGCCGAGCGGAAGCGGACCCTGGCGGCGACCTCGTCGCGGCGGCGACCGAGCACCCAGGGCGTCATCGCCAGGCCGCAGGCGAAGCCGAAGAGGTGGCTAAACCAGGCCATCCCCATCGCGTCGGAGAAGAAGCCCATCACGGCCTGAAAGATCACCCAGATCCCGACGTAGACCCAGGCGGGGATGGTCAGCTGGATGTAGAGGATCGGCACGACCTGGAGGAGCTTGGCCTTGGGGTAGATCCACAGGTAGGCGGCCATCACCGCGGCGATCGCCCCGGAGGCGCCGATCACCGGGGTCGCCGTCGACTTGGTCAGGAAGAGCTCAAAGATGCCGCCGATGAGGCCCGCGCCGAAGAAGAGAATGAGGAAGCGGCGGCGGCCGTAGATGTGCTCGACGTTGTCGCCGAAGACGTAGAGGAAGTAGAGGTTGCCGAGGAGGTGGAACCAGTCGGCGTGGAAGAAGATGTGGCTAAAGAGGGTGTGGACCTGGGTCAGGTCGCCGCGCAGCGCCCCGGCGATGAGGGCGTAGTCGCGGGCATAGACGAGCCCGTAGACCGAGGCGATGTAGGTGCTGATGAGCAGGGCGACGAGGGCGTAGATGACCCAGGGTGTGCCGCGGGCGGGGTTTTCGACCTCGACCGGGAGCTGGGTGAGGATCTGTGCAGCCCAGATGAGACCCCGCTTGGCGAGCTCGACCTTGCGGTCGGTCTGACCTGTGCGGGTCGACGACTTGGCGAGGGCGTAGCGCTCATCGCCGTCGAGCCAGAGGCCGCGACAGACCGGGCAGCGATCGATCGGGCTCTTGAGGAGGTCCGGGAGCACGTGCTCGTTCATGAAGCCGTGGCCGCGAGGACACATCCGGTTGGCGGAGCGACCGACCATGGTCTTGAGGAAGGCCGGGTCGATGTCGACATCGCCGAGGGCGTCGATCTCGTCCTGATCGAACCAGACCCCGAAGCAGACCGGGCAGGCGTCGATCGTCAGCGAGGCCTCACTCCCTGGGCGCGAGGGGGGGAGCTGACGCCACTGTCCCTCGGCCTCCTGCTTGAGGTGGATCGGTACGAGCTCGTGCAGCGAGCAGGCCGGGCACTGGGCGTCGATCGGAGCCCCGCCGACGCTGGCGTGGCTCTGTTGGATCAGGGTGATCTGTTGGGGTTGCCTCGGCTCGGCCACGGAGGGTGATCATAGACGACCCGGCGCGTCCGTTGGGCGCCTTGGGAGGAGGGGGCCTCGGTCGCCGTCACTTGGGCGCCAATCCCCTCGTAGCGTGCGGCGAGCGTAGTGCCCGCGCGTGGCGAGCATGTGGCGAGCATGCTGCCTGCGTGTGGCGAGCGTAGTGCCCGCGTGTGGCGAGCATGCTGCCTGCGTATGGCGAGCATGCTGCCTGCTGTTGCGAGGATGGGGCGAGGATGGGGCGAGGATGGGGCGACGATGCTGCCTGCGTGCGGCGAGGCGGACGAAGGCGGATCCTTCGCGGCGAGCGGCCTGCTCGGCTCAGGGGATCGCGTGCAATCCTGCGTTATCGTCGCTGCCCGCCGGGACCGCGACTACGGGGGGCGCGGCCTTGCCTGGGGCGGCGTCCAAGAGCGGGTCGCTCGGCGCAGCTTCGGCTTCGGGTTCGCCGATCGCGGTCGCGATCGCGGCGGTCTGGATCGGCTCCGCCTTTTGGTTGGCGCTGTAGGTCGCCGCCGATGCGGCCGCGACGGCGATGGTCGTCGGCGTCGGCGCCGGGGCCTTGGCGACGCTGCGCGAGTAGCCGGTCAGGGCCCAGTCCTCGTTGAAGAAGAGGGTCGCGAGCAGCACGCCCTCCTCCTCTGGGGCGTCAGCGTCGGGGCGGGCGCGGAGGAGCAGGGCGTGGTCGTCGCGGGCTGGCTCGGGATCCTCGGCGACGGCGATATAGTCGTGGTTGCCGTCGTTGTCGGAGTCGACCGGGACGAATTTCCCCGGCGTCTTGTTGAGCATCGTCTCGAGCTTCTCCGGCGAGTTGAGCCGGTTGAACTGGACGAGCCAGGAGACCAGCTCGAGCGAGCGACCGCTGACGAGGGCCTCGCCGCCGCCCTGCATCCCAGCGTGGGCGAAGTCATCGTTGCCGCCGTCCGGCGCAGCGGGCTTTCCACAGGAGATCGTGAGCGTGGTCGCGGTGATCGCGATGAGCGAGATGAGCGAGAGGCGGAGCGGGGCGGGTCTGTGTCGGTTCATCGTCGGTCCATCCATCCGCAGACTGTCACCGGCAGGAGGTAGGTCTCTTGCGGTGCAGGTCGGAGGGAGCCAATACTGTAGCCCGCGAGAGAGCGGCGCCGATAGGGTCAGGAGACCTCACTCGCGGGTTCCCGAGCAGACTATGAAAACGCTCTTCAGCATCGGCCAGCCGCCGCCGACCGCCGGACCGGAGGCTTGGATAGGCCAGCTCATCGACGGCCGCTACCGGGTCCTCCAGCTCCTCGGCGAAGGGGGGATGGGTGCGGTCTTCGTCGCCGAGCACACGGGCCTGGGCAAGCGGGTGGCGCTCAAGCTCGTCCGCCCTGAGTTCGCCGAGGATCCGGACTTCGTCGATCGTTTTCACCGCGAGGCGATGGCGACTGCCCGCCTCGACCACCCCAACATCGCCAAGGCGATCGACTACGGCACGCTGGACAACGGCGACGCCTATCTGGTGATGCAGCTGGTCTCCGGTCGCGGCCTCGAGGAGGTCATCGCCAAGGGCGAACGTCTGGGCTGGCGCGAGGTCTGTGCCATCGGCGCCCAGATCTCCGGCGCCCTCGCGGCGGCCCACGAGATCGGTATCGTCCACCGCGACCTCAAGCCCGACAACGTCATGATCGTGGGCCTCGGCGGGGGAAATCCGCGGGTCAAGGTGCTGGACTTCGGGGTCGCGAGGATCCAGGACGTGGCCGCGCTCGGGGTGCCGGCGCGCGATCTCACCCGCCAGGGCTCGGTGATCGGTACGCCCGGCTACATGTCGCCGGAGCAGGCCTGCGGCGACGTCGCGGCCCCGCGTTGCGACCTCTACGCCCTCGGCGTGATCCTCTGGGAGCTGCTCGCCGGGCGTCCGCTGTGGAGTGGCGAGACCCTCACGGACCTCTTTACGGCGCAGCTCTCTGAGGACCCCGGACCGCCGCCGACGCCCGGCGGCCCGCTTCCGGTGGCGCTCGAGGTCTTGATCCTCCAGCTCCTCGATCGCGAGCCGACGCGGCGACCGGCGAGCGCGCGGGATCTCGAGGAGGTCTTTCGCGAGTTCGCCCAGGCGCCGGAGGCCAGCATGCAGGGGGCGCCGGTGGAGTCGCCCCCGGGTTCGTCACGGTGGAGCGCGCCCCGTCGAGGGCTTGTCGCGGCGGTCGCGGCCGTCGTGGTGATCGCGGTCGTCGGGGTGCTCCTGAGCGGGTCGGAGGAGCCTCCGGAGGCGCAGGAGGAGGGCTCTGCGGCGGGTGATGAGGCGGCGGTGGCGGAGGAGGTCCCGAGCGAGCTTGCGGCGGCGGCGGAGAAGCTCGATCGTTCCGAGCAGAGGGCTGAGCGGCGCTCTGCGGCGCAGGCGGTACTCGCTCATCGGCCTCGCGGCTCGGTGCCGCCCTATCTCCGGACCCTCGCGGAGATCGTCGAGCAGGGGAGCTGCGAAGCCCGCGCAGAGGGGGTCGAGGCGCTCGGTCGAGGCGGCGACAGGCGGGCCCTACCAGCCCTCGAGACCCTGGCGGAGATGAGCCGGGCGCTCTGCAAGCGCTCGGATCCGCAGTGTCTCGCCTGTCTGCGAACGCCGCTCGGCGACGCCATCCGCGAGCTCCAGGGCGGCGACGGCTGAGCTTCCCGCGCTCGATAACGAGCATCGACAGATTGGCAGCGCTGAGGGCGATACCTTGCCAGGACGGCGGGGTGGGGGAGCTCGACCCGATGGGCTGCGCCCGCTGGGGCGGTCTCTGTCGCCATTGCGCGCCGTCGAACGCCGTCGAGGCGCATGTCAGGGCCGGCACGCCGCCGGCACGCAGCCTGCATTATGGTCATCGCGATGGCTGCGATCGATTCCCTCCTCAACCTCATGGTCGCTCAGCGGGCGGACGCCTTGATCATCGTCGACGGCGAGGCCCCGGTGCTCGAGCGCAAGGGGGAGCGGGTCCCCCTGTCGATGCCGAGCCTCGATCGGGAGCTGGTCTCGGTCTTTATCGACGAGGTGGTCCCCGCAGATCGCCAGCGCGAGCTCGCCAACGGCGGCGCGATCGAGACGTCCTACGTCGCGGCGGATAGCCGGACCTTCCGGGCGCGGGTCGAGATCGGCGGCGGTCGCCGGGGCCGTCTGCGGATCGCGCTGCGCACGGGGGGGGGCAAGGCGAAGAGCTCAGGTGCGCGGGGGGGTGCTGGGGGTGGACGTGCAGCTAGCGTCGCGCCGCGTCCGCCAGCGCCGCCGAGGCCAGCCCCGGCTGCGGTGAGCCCAGCTCCAGCGGCTGTCGCTGCGCCGCCGAGGGTCGCGCCAGCCCCGACCGCGGCGACGACGGTCACGCCCGCGCTCTTGCCGGTGGACGGTGGCACCTATCGGATCACCGACGGTCCGCTCCATCAGCTCCTCGGTCGGGCGATCGTCGAGGGGGCTTCCGACGTGATCATCTCCGCGGGGCTCGAGGCGCGGATGCGGATCGGCGGCAAGCTGGTCGAGGTCGACGGGGCTGTCTTCGAGGTCGACGAGCTCGCGGAGCTCCTGGGGAGCGCCCTGACCGAGCCGAAGCGCCAGCGCTTCGCGGCGGCGGGCAGCATCGATCTACCGGTGGAGGTCGAGCTCGACGGTCGTCTCCACCGTCTCCGCGGCAACGCCTTTCGCCAGCATCGCGGGCTCGCGCTCAACCTCCGGCCGATCCGCGACATGGCGCCGACCCTGCGCCAGCTCAACCTCCCCGAGGACCTGACCAAGCTCGTCGAGTACCGTCACGGCCTCGTCCTGGTCTGTGGCCCGACGGGCGCTGGCAAGTCGACGACGCTCTGCGCCCTCGTCGAGCACCTCAACCGGACGCGGGCCTGCCACGTGATCACCCTCGAGGATCCGATCGAGCACGTCTACACTCCGCAGCGGGCGTTGATCCATCAGCGCGAGATCGGCGTCCAGGTCGGGAGCTTTGAGGACGGCCTGCGCGCTGCCCTGCGCGAGAGCCCCGACGTGATCCTCGTCGGCGAGATGCGTGATCACGCGACGGTCGCCGCGGCCCTGACCGCGGCGGAGACCGGTCACCTCGTCCTCTCGACCCTGCACAGCGCCGACGCTGTGATGGCGATCGATCGGATGATCGACGTCTTCCCGGCGGAGCAGCAGCGCCAGGTCCGGGTCCAGCTCGCGGACGTGCTGCGGGCGGTCGTGACCCAGGTGCTCCTGCCCTCGCGGCGACCGCCGAGGCGGGTGCCGGCGATCGAGCGGATGCACCTGAGCGCTGCGATCGCCCACTCGATCCGCGACGAGCGGACCCATCAGCTCCGCTCGCAGATCCAGACCGGCCGGGCGGAGGGCATGTCGACCCTCGAGCAGTCCCTCGCCGGCCTGGTCCGAGCGGGCCTCCTCGACGCCGACATCGCCCGGGCGACGGCTCGCTCGCCGGAGCTGCTCGACGGTCTGATGCGCCGCTGAGCGCTGGCCTCACCGCGCGCTCTCCGGTGGCTTCGCGGTGGAGGGCGCCCGGTGCCTCGGATCGAGCGCGCAGACGGTCGTGTGGTGATATCTACCGTCGGCGCCGAGGTAGGGCTCGCGGCTGTCGGTGCAGGCCCGGCGAAACTCGCACTCGGAGCAGCCTGCGAGCCGCCCGCGGTGGATCCCCCCGAGCCGCTGAAACTCAGGCTCCGCGACCACCTCCTGCAGGGGTCGCTCGCCGAAGCGGCCGAAGCTGTGAGAGAGGCCTGGGGCGTTGCGAAGCTCCCCGTCGGCGCCGATCGCTAGCTTGCGGTGAAACGCCGGGTGGTGCTCGATGGACTCGCGGAAGAGCTCGTCGCGGACGAGCATCTCGGCGAGGGAGGGCGACGGGGGCGGGCCGAGGTCGAGCTCTTCAGTGCGGCTGAGGATCGTCCCGACGCCGGAGCGCGGGCTCAGCCACTCGCGGGCCTCGGTCGCGCCGAAGAGGACGACCGAGGTGATCCGCGACCAGCGAGCGACCCTCGGGGCTAGCTGGGCGGCGTCGATGGACGCGTCAGCGGCGAGCCAGAGCTCGAGGAAGAGCGGCGGTCTATCGTCGAGGAGCGGCATCAGTCGATCGATGAGCGCTAGCCCGTCGGGGCGCTGGATCCTGAGGAGAGCGTGCTCGCAGCCGACCTCATGGAGGGCCGCGAAGATCGCGGCGAAGTTGTGCTCAGATCCCTCATCGACGTCGATCACCGCGTTTGTGATCGCCGATGGGTGCTCCCAGGCGAGCGAGCGCTGCGCTAGGCGAGCGGCTAGCTGGGGAGGGAGCTCCAGGCGGAGGAGATCGCCGGCGGCGCTCAGCCATCGCCGCTCAGCCTGATCGCGAGGGATGGGACATGTCCCTGCGCTCAGGCTCGGGGCGAGGCCGGGGGGGATCGCGTAGGCCTTGCCCCGTTGGAGATCGTAGAGGAGCGATCCCTGGGTCCCCTCGACGACCTGGACGCTCGCGGGGAGCCGAGCGGCGGGCGGCGTCGGCGCTCGCTGGCGGTCATCATCATCTCCTCCGCGGCGGCCCTGCGGAGGAGCAAGCGCTTGGTGTCCGGGGGAGCCGCAGGGTGGGTTCGGGTCGGGCGTCGTCTCGCCAGGGAGCTGAGGGGAGGAGCCGGCGTTTGCGTGGTGCTCGCGGGTGTCCGCTGCCGAGGCCGTGCTGACCGGGGCGACGAGGCGCCGCAGGATCGGCGTGTGGGGGGCGTGGACCAGAACTCGTTGTCCGCGGGCTCGAGTGAATCGCTGGGGGGCGTTTGTGAGGGTCCTGTCGGTGTCGGGAGGGGGGACGTCGGCTCTGAACCGTGGTTGGGCTGCGGCCGCCGCTGCGCCTCGGTCCTCGGCCACCGCTTCGACGCCGAGAGGTCGGACGTGACGCTCCGCGGCCGATGTGCTCCCCGCCGAGGAGAGCTCTTTGGTTCCTCTGTCGGCGCCGGCGAGGGCGAGGAGGTGCTCCGCGATCGCCCGCTCGATCGGCGCGTTGAGAGCACGGGCGAGCCAGTCGAGCTGGCCGCTGGGGTTGACCTCGAGGAACGTGTGCTGACCGTCGGGGCCGACGATCATGTCGATCGAGCCGGTGTCGAGGTTGAGCGCCGTCATCAAGCGCACAAGCTTGGCCCGCAGCGTCGGCGGTAGATCGTAGGGGACGAGATGGAAGCTCTGGTCGAGCTCCGCGGTGCGAACGTCGACAGGCAGAGCCGCGCCGCTGCGGGGGATCATCGCCAGGGTCCACATCTGTCTCGCCACGAAGAAGATCCGGAGCTCGATCGTCTTCTCTAGGCGCTCCTGGGCGAGGCGGGGGAAGAAGCGGGGGGGCGCGCGTTGGAGGAGCGTATTGGAGCGGAGCGGGGTGGTCGTCGCGGCGACCGTGGACGAACGGGCTCTAGTGTCATGCTCCTCGGCCGGTGCGCCGGACTGGATCGCCTTGCTCACCGCTCGCGGCCAGCGTTGGATCGCCTGGAGGAGGTCGGCCCGGTCGCTGCTGATCTGGGTGCCCGGGATCGCCAGCCCGAGCGCCCGCGCGGCCCCGAGCTGTTCGAGCTTGGTGCAGCGAGTCTCGCGCTCCCACGAGCCGAGCGAGGGCTTCGCCTCGAGGCGAGAGAGCAGCCAATCATGCAAGGCCGCCCACTCCTGGAGGCGGGCGCGAGCGGCTTCACCTGTGCCGATGAGCGTTGGGTCGGGGGCTAGCTCGCCCCGGCGATACCAGAACGCGTCCACCTCGGAGAGCCGGAAGGCGCGCCCGCTTCGGCTGCGGAGCCTGGCTTCCTCGCGGTCATCGTCGATCGTGATCGAGACGTCGACGATGGGATCATCGCAGTCGATCTGGAGCACATCGGCGCCTGCGTGGCGGAGCCAGCGGCTCACCCTGCGGGCGGTGACATCGGCGGTCGCGGCGAGGATGAGGAGCATCAGCGGGTCCTTGGGGGGCGGATGACAGATGACAGATGACAGATGACAGATGACAGACGAAGGATGAAAGACGAGACGGGCGCGCCGTCGCGCTCGAGCACCCGGCGAGCGCCGCTGCGCTCATGGTGTGGACGACGGCGGACGAGTGGACACGGTCGACGGAGCAGACGATGGTGGGCGATGAAGGACGACGAAGGAGGGAGGAGGGAGGAGGGCGACGAACAATTGGGCCGCGCTCGGGCGCCGCGAGCTGCGGCGTCCGAGCGTTGTGCGGCGGGCTGGCTATTCGACGTAGTCGAGCTTTTTGCCGATCACGAGCTTCCCTTCAGCGTTGCGGCTGTCGGAGTAGTAGTCGTTGGTGCCGGCGGGGTTGGAGATGAGGCGGGCGCTGACGGGGGTGTTGCCACCCTCTCCGCCGAGGACCTCGACGAGGGGGCTCTCCTCGGCCTTGACGAGGGTCTCAGCGACAGGAGTCTTGGTGAGTTCGGGCATCTTTGTAGTTCCTTCTGGATCGGTGGTAGGTGCACGCGGTTGGCGTTGGCATCGGCGTCGCGTGCCCGTCGATGCGCACGTCGAGCCCTAGTCGTCCGCGCCGGAGCTTCTTACGTCCTCGCTGGAATTTTTTTGGGGGGGCGTTCGATCGTGCGTCCGCTGCCGCGCCCGAAAGGGTTGGTCAGAGGGGCCGCCTTCGCCGTGAAAATGCGTCAGGAGAGGGCGTCGCGAGCGAGGGCGCGGGCGTCGCGAGGGCGAACCACGAGGGCGAACCACGAGGGCGAGCCGGGTGTCGAGAGGTCAGGAGCTGCGCTCGCGATCTCGATCTCGATCTCGAGCGATCGATCGGGCGACCGGGCGACCGGGCGACCGCCCGGCGACTAGCCAGCTTCGCCCGGCGACTAGCCAGCTTCGCCCGGCGACGAGGAGGGCCGCGACGACATGGGCGAGTCCATGAGCTGTGACGCTGACTGTAGCGCGGCGACCTGCGGGCAAGGAGGACTGCGACGACATGGGCGAGTCCATGACTCGCTCGATCCCTTCTCCGGGATCTTCGTCTTCACCGGCGGTTCAATGGCGGCGGTGGAGGTCGGCAACAAGGTGACGGTCAGCGGCACCTACGAGGAGTACTTCGGCCTCAGCGAGATCACCGGCGCCGACGTCACGGTCGACGACCCCGGCGAGGTCCTGCCCTTCGCCCCGATCGAGGTCGCGGACCCGTCGACGATCGCCACCGGCGGCGCCAAGGCGGAGGAGTGCGAGTCGATGCTCCTCTCGATCGCCGATGTGGTGATCACCAAGCAGAACGCGGACATGCAGGACTACGACGAGTTCGAGGTCACGGGCGCCCTGCGGACCGACGACACGATCTACGACGCTGTCACCGACCAGGGGCTCAACAACGCCTGTCCGGTCGGCTCACAGTTCACAGAGCTTGTCGGCGTGCTGGGCTTCGCGTTCTCGAATTCCAAGCTCTGGCCGCGCTTCAAGGCGGACATCAAGCACGTCATGTGTGACCCCGCCCCGTAGCGACCAAACCGAGACCCCGGCTACCTCGGCTACACTGCTACGTACGCCTCAGCGCTCTCACGTCCGACGAGCGCTGGAGCGTACGCAGCGGAGTACTGGAGAACTCGGCAGAAGAGCCCCCAGGCCGAGCACCTCCGCTACGGCTCGATCACTAGCGTGTAGCTAGCGAACGCGGGCTGATTGGAGCACCCGTCACCACTATCACCATAGTTGATCATCAGCGAAAACTGGCTCTGGCCGGCGACTTCAGGGATCCCGCGTAGCGAGCTCTCGTCTGGATCAAACACAAGCCCCACAGGAAGCTCGCCGTCGACCTCCCAGGGCTGGGAGCCCACCGATCCTCCGACCGCGAAGAACACCTCGTAGGGCACACCGACCGCGCCAGGCATCAGCTCCCCGGGCTCGATCTCCTCCGGGAAGTTCTCACACCCCGTATCCGGCTCCGTCGGATCGCTGCTCGGCGACGTATCGCTGGCTGAAGCTTGGGTATCCCCGCTCGTCGACCCGCTCGTCGACCCCTCGCTCGTCGACCCCTCGCTCGTCGATCCCTCGCTCGTCGATCCCTCGCTCGTCGATCCCTCGCTCGTCGACCCCTCGCTCGTCGACCCCACGCTCGTCGATCCTTCGCTCATCGATCCTTCGCTCATCGATCCTTCGCTCGTCGACCCCTCCGTGACTGAGGATCCCGAAGAATCATCACCAACACATCCGACCGCGGCGATCGCAGTGAAAGCCAGGAGGCTGGTTTGAAATATGCGCATCAAACCCTCTAGTGCAAGAAGCTTGCCGGTCACAGAAGACCACCAGGCCCCTCCTCGGGCTCATCTCTGCCCACCTATGACATGGATGTCGGACTCGACGGACGGGACCTCGGACAGAGTTCTCCGCGCTGAACACACGATCAATCCGCACAAGCGCAGGTGCAGAGCTCGTACGAACTGACTCCAGAGAAGCGGTCGACGAGGGCAAGCGAAGACGCGCGGAATCCTGGCCGCGGCGGCTCCCGGCCCCAGGGCATTGTTGCCGAACTCGAGCGCTCCCCAGCGCGCGAGCGCCACGCCCCCGGCGCCTCCGGGGAGCCCCTGGATCGTACTATTCGGCGGATGTCCGCGTACTCGCGCCCGTCTTCGTCTCCCTCCTCGCCCTCCACATCGTCGCCTGTCTTCGACTTCCCCACCGATCCCCGTCTTCCTGAGCCCTGCGCGGACGACCCTTTGCCCGATCTTGGAGCGACCTCCAGGGCCGGCGAAGGAACGGCGTCCGCGACGATGCGTCGTCTCTTGGTGCGCTTGAAGGGGTCTGCTCGCGACCTCGAGGTCAGGGCTCGTTCATCGAGGCGCGCTTGTGCGAGATGCATCGCCCGAGGCACTTCGATAGGATCCTTCCGGTCGCCTAGAGAGTTATGGAGCGCAGCGATCAGAAGCTCTCGGTGCTCATCATCGATGACGATCCGAACAACCTCAAGGTCGTCGTCGACACCCTCATCGCCTACGGGTTTCGGGTCCTCGTCGCTCGAACCGGAGAACGGGGGCTTCAGCGCGCGGAGCGGCTCAGCCCCGACCTGATCCTCCTCGACGTCAACCTCCCGGGCATCGACGGTTTCGAAGTCTGCAGGCGCCTGCGGACCAACGAGCTGACCCGCCGCAGCCCTGTCATCTTCATGACAGCGCACGCGGGTGAAGACGACAAGATCCGCGGCTTTGACGTCGGCGCCGTCGACTACGTCACCAAACCCGTGAGCGAGCGGGAGCTCCTCGCCCGGCTGCGCACCCAGATCGAGGTTCGGGACCTCAGCGAGGAGATCGAGTCCCAGCGTCGGTTGATCGCCGACCAGGCAGAGCAGATCGCCGAGCTCAGAGCTCGTCTACGAGCTCAGAGCGATGCGCCGAGCGATGCGCCGAGTGAGACGCCCCGCCTCCCCCGAGTGAACCCCTTCGAGGGCCTGAGCAAGCGACAAAGGCAGGTCGTCGCCCTCCTCGTCGCTGGACGGGCGAACAAGGAGATCGCGTACGAGCTCTCTCTCTCTCAGACGACGGTCAGCACCCATCGCGCGCGGATCCTCGACAGGCTCGGGATCGAAGGCCTATCAGAGCTGGTCAAGCTCGCGCTCGAGCATGGTCTCGAGACATGAGCCACCTGGACGGTGAGGCCCTCACGGGGCCGCCCGACGAGCTCGTCGACGCAGTCATCGACGCCCAGCTCCACTCCGCGGTGAACCGGGCCTACGTGAGGAGCGGCTGGCTCGGGCTCGTGATCATCCCGCTCTTCGTGGCCCTCGGGCTCTTCGTCTCCCTCGGCGATGTTGAGCGCAGCTGGCGTCAGGTCTCTGTGCCGATGGGCGTCGCGGTCTTCGTCATCGTCGGCTGGTGGATGGCGAGACGAGAAGAGCTCAGCCGACCACGGCTCTTCGTCCTTGCCTTCGGCATCGCCACGCTGCCGGTCGCGCGGACGCTGCTCGAGTCGCAGACGGCTCCGCTCAGCCCGGCGCTCTACGTCCACAGTCCGGACTTCGGCGTGTGGCTCATCGCCATCCTCCTCGCCTCTCTCCGCCTCGATCGTGCCCTCGCCTCAGCGCTCGGTCTGTGGTGCGGGGCGCAGAGCTTGCTCCTCTCGTACCTGGCACACCCAGTGTTCGCCGGCAGCCTCAGCGGGCCCCCGGCGCTGCTCGAAAGCCTGACGCGCCTCGACTGGGCGCTGGTCCGAGCCTCGATGATCGCCGCCTTTGGGATTCTCGCCGGTCACCAAGGCTTGTTCGTCCGCAGACTGGTGCGTCAGATCCTCTACCGTCTGCGACATGAGGAGCTGCGTGTCGGGGAGCTCGAGCGGGCGCATGAAGATGTCGAGCAGCTCAATGAGGCCAAAAGCGCGCTCCTCCTGGACATTGGCCACGATCTTCGCGCCCCGCTGAATGCGAGCCTGGCCCACGCCGAAAGCCTCCTCCGGCTCGACACGCTCGACGCGTCCGTCCGCGAGAGTCTCCTGCGGATCCGCGAAAGTAGCGAACATCTTCGCGGCCTCGCCGAGGACCTGCTCGACGTCTCGACGATCGAGTCTGGTCGCGTCGGCCTCACTAGCCGGCCGGTGCACCTCTCGGGTCTCCTGCATGAGCTCGCGGCCATGGTCCTCGACCGCGCGCGGGCCCCAGAGCTCGAGGTCTTCGTCGAGATCGATGAGGCCACGCCGCCGTGGGTCTTGGCCGATCCAAAGCGGCTGCGACAGATCCTGCTCAACCTCGGCACAAATGCCCTCAAGTTCACACCTCGCGGCAGCATCTGCCTCGGCGTCGCGCCCGGCGTCGGAGTGCGCTTCTACGTGCGAGACACGGGCGCGGGGATCGCAGCCGAGCGTGTCGAGACCCTCTTTCAACGCTTCGTTCAAGCCGGAGATTCGAGGCAGAACAGTGTCGGCATCGGCATCGGGCTCGACATCAGCCAACGCCTCGTGAGCCTCATGGGGGGCGAGCTTCGGGTGGAGAGCGTTCTCGGCGAGGGCAGCACTTTTTGGTTCGACGTACCTCTCGCACCGTTTGCGGCTGAGACAGGCTGCGCGAGCGCGGGTGACGACGTCCCCCCGCTAGAGCGGCTCGTGGCACTGAGAGAGCTGGCGGTAGACGGCAACATGACCGACCTTGAGAGGGAGCTCGTGGCGATCACGGACCTGGATCCTCGCCTCACGGTCTTCGGCCGCGAGCTCATCTACTTGGCGCAGACCTTCGAGGACGAAGCCCTCATCGGGCGGCTTGATCAGCTGATCGCGAGCGCGTCGAGTCGATCCCTGGGCGAGCCTCGATGAGGTGGCCCTCGGCGAGCCTGGTGACGTCTGGCCGACGGGGGCGTCCCGTTCATCGCCTCGCGAGGGGAATGCCCTCATCGGCTGCGTAATCGAGGAATGCCTTGCTCACATCCGATCGCATCGAGAACTCATGGTAGGTCGAGCCGACATAGGCCTTTCCCCGGAGCACAACGGCAGGTCCGGTCTGCTCGACAAGGATCTCGATCGGCTTGGAGGGGTCGAGGTAGGGCGAGGCATGGATGGCGTCCAGGAGGAAGCCCTCAGCCTTGCGCCGGCTCTCCTTGTCCACCTCGGGCGCGAGGCGTAGCTCGATGAGGACGAGGGACGCACGGTCGCCAGCGTTCGCCGAGACCAGGGTCTCGTGCCAGAGCGAGGCGGTCGGGATCGAGACCAGGTCGTCGTCGGGCGTCTGCAGCTTCACGTACCAAGGGTCGATCTCGATCACCTTGCCGCCATAGCCCTTGAGGACGACGCGGTCCCCGAGCTGGAACGAGCGGCGCCCGGCCAGGAGGGACGTGAAGGCGACTCCTCCGAGCCAGGAGCGCGTCACGTCCGTGGCGTTCCAAAGGCCAAAGACGATGACTACGATGAAGGCGAGGAGCAGCCCGTCGGTGTCTTCATAGCCGACCAGCTTGCCTATCGAGACCACCGCGATCGGGAACAGGATGCCGATCCCGAGCAGGGCCGTGAGCCGCCTGGACGCCCAGGTACGGAACCATTCGAGCTGCGCTGCAGGGTCTACGAGGGTCCCCCCTTCGAGGCCCGCCGCCTTGCGACGCGCCGTCCTCTTGGACTCCACTGCGCGCTGCGCGGTGCCCACGGTCCACTGCCCAGCGCCCAGGAGCCCCAGGTAGGCCCAGACCCAGGGATCGCGCAGAGCGTCGAAGAGAAGCTCCATCTAGGCCCCCTCCAGGAGGGACAAGAGGTCGAGGCCGAGGCGGCGCTTGAGCGCGAAGAGCACCCACGGGATCGCACCGCGTCGAATGCGAAATTCGCTCCCTGCCATCGCGATCACGTGCCTTCCCTCCTCCCCTCGAAAGGGGCTGATCACGCTCTCGCTGAGATGCTTGCTCAGCCCCAGATCATCGGTAATCTCCTCAGGTTTGGAGGGGCCGCTCATAAGGAGCGTGGCGAGCACCCGCAGCTCGTCACGGGCTGAAGGGCGCAGTAGAACCCCTCGAAATCGGCGGTGCTCCACCTTGCTCACCGCATCCCCGGGGAGCTCTGGGTCGCTGCCGTCGTCCTCCAGACGCTCGTAGAGCCGGAGCTGCTCACGGACCGTCGCCTCTTGCTCCGACCACCGATCCTCCCCCCGGAGCGCCCCGTCGTCGTCGTCATCGCCGGCGGGAAGGCAGAGATCGAGGTTGTTGATCCCGCGCAGATACGCCCAAGCGAAGGCATCGATCCCCACTAGGACATCTGCGCCGCTGGGGCGGACAGCGGCGATGAGTTCTTGGAATTGCCTGAAGCCGCCAATGCGACGCCTGATCAGCGTGTCGGCGCCGGCGATGCGCACGCGCCCATCGGCGCGCCCCCACGATCGGATCCGTTCGACCAAGCTCTCAGCGGAAGGGCTGCCCTCTTCCTGATGGAAGAGCGTCGCGGCAGGCCGCCACCCCGCTGCCGGGGGGGGCCACCCGAAGGTGAGCACGGCTCGAGATCGACCGACCATCACTCCCCATCCTAGAGCACCGACGCGAGTGTGTCGCCACCTACGCCTTCGAACATCGCACGAAACCCCTGAAATTACCGCCCGGAGAAGCCGGAAAGCTCGACACTGTCCCTATCTCCGGCGCCCTTGGACCAACCAGCCCCTTCAAGCGCCTCCTTCGGGGTGCCGCGGCCGACGGCGACGTTCAGAGGATCTTGCCCCCCCGCAGGGTATCCCGGGCGATCGGGAGAAGTGTTCATAGGGGCGCGCCGCGCCTTGCCGGAGCCGTCGTCGAAGAAGTTCGAAGTTCGTCAGAAAAGTTCGACATTCATCGAAGAAATTCGACGGCCGCCTCGGGGATGACGAGGCCGTTCATCTGTCCGAAGGGTGCTAGACTCGGCCTTCGATAGGATCTGGGGCAGAGGCGGCGCTCGATGCAGTCGACTGACCCCTCTTCCTGGACACATGCTCGCGTCTATTCGTGAGCAGTGGTGGAGATTCCTTTCCTAGGAGTAGATGGATGAAGGTCGAAAGAACGCGGAGGACAGTGCAGCGCGAGAGTTCGTCTCCGAGCACGACGGGGTCCAAGGGTCGCTCGTTGACGCCGCCCGCCTCCGGAGCCCCCCTCATCGACGGCCACTCTGTGCATACGCGCGCCAGCCGCGGCGTCGAGGGCTCTGGCTCCGCGCTCCCGCACGGCGATACGATCCAGCGCCTATTCGGTCGACACGACGTATCACACGTCAAGGCGTTCACCGGATCCCGCGCCGCCGAGGCCACTCAGTCGATCGGCGCGAAGGCGTACGCCACGGGATCGAAGATCGCATTCGGCGAGTCACCGAGCCTGCACACCGCGGCGCACGAGGCCGCCCACGTCGTCCAACAGCGCGCGGGCGTCCAGCTCAAGGGGGGCGTCGGCAAGGCCGGTGATATGTACGAGCGCCACGCCGACGACGTGGCCCAGCGGGTGGTCCAGGGCAAGTCGGCGGAGGCGCTGCTCGACAGGTTCGCGCCCCCGAGGAGCCACTCGCCTCCTCACTATGACACCATCCAGCGCCTGAGCCATGAAGCCACGGATGCTGAGCAGGCGGCAAAGGCTCCTCGAAGAACGGTGCTCCAGCTGCTGGCCCTGAGCGATGACCAGCTCAACGTAGTAGGCGAGAAACATGAGGAGTCGACCCCTCGGCGGCCACAGGAGACCAAGTACGCCGCCACATTCAGCGGCTCAGAACACTATTGGATTGAGCACGAGTTTCGCACCGGCTCCGGCGCCAGGTCAGACATTGCCGATCCATGGCAGTTTCGACTGGAGCGAGAGGCTATAGAGGTAAGAAGGGCGATCGACGGCCTGGAGTTTCAGCTCGGGATCGGCGAGATCACCGTAAACGCGTTGGTCGAGGAATTGAAGGACGGTGCCGATTACATCGACTCAATGATCTACACGTTGGAGTCGATGCTTGGGTCAGATGATACCGAGAAGATTGACGCCTGGAGCCTTCAACCCGACCAAATGAGCAAGTATGAGGGCCTCCTAGGGGGAGTGACGAAAATGTCCAAACGGTGGGGCAAGGTCGCGAGAAAATTTAAGAAGGGAATGCCGGACATGGTCAAACCACCGGGTGAGGAGCAGCGGAGAAGGGTGAAAAAGCCAACGACATACGGAAATTATGCAGCAGAGCTGGAGTATGCCCTAAAAGGTAAGAAGTGCCTGGACGTCCTGGCGTACCGGGATAGCGAGAGTGACCTGCAGACGATCAAGGAGGGGCGAGACCAGGGGATGCATGAAGCAGCAGAGGCCCGATCGTCTGTGCGGGGTGTGTGGAAGATCGGCCAGAATCATGTGGATAGGATCAAGGATAGATACAAAGAGCGATCGTACAATCTTATGACCAGGGCTGAGTTTAATGAAGACTTCGAGAAGTGGAGGGGATAGGACGCATTGTTCGGGGCTCACCGGTCGCCCCAGGGTGCAGGTCTCCTCCAGCCCCCCGCTTCGCGGGGGTGTCCTCCGACCCTTGCTTCGACCTTGGAGCGCTCGGAAGAAACGCCCGAATTCGTCCCCCCGCCCACCCGGCGGCGTGCAGGTGGAGTCCGAAGGCTGAGACCGTCCCCGGACGCGGCTCGGTGTCGGGAGCGGCGGCGGCGAGGCGCGGGGACCGGCATCACGCGCGCTCCGCGACGCAGCGTCCCTCCCCTGAAGAGTCACAGCGCTCGACGGTCATACAAGGGACCCGCCTCAGCAGTTTCTCAACGTGAGCCAAGAAGAGACGCGCCGCCCACATGGCCCAGAGGAGCAGGCACGCGCGCGCAACACCGTCGGCGGACTCACGAGCGCTGACCATCGTTCTGCGCGTGCAGCTCGGGAGCAAGCCTCTATCATCAATCGATGCGAAGACTTCCACATAGCCTACTCATCTCCGTCGCCCTCGCGCTCGTCGTCGCCTGCAGCGGTGACGATGGAGCGACGAGCGCATCCACAACCCAGGTCTCAACGAGCATGAGCGCGTCCGGATCGTCGACCTCGTCCGGGTCATCGGCCTCTTCGGGGTCGTCGAGCTCATCGACCTCGGGCACGGCCACGAACTTAGGCAGCTCGGGCACTTCGGCCGGCGACAGTGATACTTCCTCGACCGACGACAGCTCGTCGAGTTCCAGCGATAGCGAGGGCTCGTCGAGCTCCACCGGCGATGAGATCAAGACCTGCGACGACCTCTACCCGGTCTTCGAGGCCGAGGTGACCGCGATCCGTGGGTGCGCGGAGGACTCTGAGTGCGGGTTGGTGCTAGAGGGCACGAGCTGCGGCTGTACCCGCAACTGGGTCGCCCGTCTCGACGCCGATACAGCGAAGTTCTACGACCTTGTGGAGCTCGCCCTTGAGCTCGAGTGCGAACTCCCCTTCACCAGCACTTGCGACTGCCCCGCGACGGACGGATACAGCTGCACCGACGACGTCTGCGGGTGGAACTACATCTAGCTCGCTCCATCGCCGGAGCGGCCCAGCCTCGCGACCCGCTCCGCGAGGAGCTTCTGCTCTTCGCGGTCGCGCTCGCTGAACTTGGCACCCCTCGACACAAGGAGCTCCGCGACCCCTAGGTGGCCCGGCCAGCCACCGTACGCCGACAAGGATGCCCGCGCTCCGCCACACCTCGCTCGCGAACGGGCTCGAAACCCTAGGGACCTACGGTATCCCGGAGCCTGGAGAGGAACTGTGTTGTTGCTCAACGGTTCTACAAGGCGCCGCGACGGCGTCGTACGCCGAGCAACATCAGCGCGAAGAGCCCGAAGGATCCGCCTTCGTTGGGTGGCGTACGGCAGCCGCAGCCTTCGTTCTCGCCGTGAGCAGTGTCATCAATCGTGCCTCCGGATAGGCCGACGCCACCGCTGTCACTACTACCCGTGTCGTCGCCGCCTCCCGTACTGTCGTCGGAGCCGGCACCACCATCGCTGCCGGTCTCAGAGCCCCCCCCATCCGTTCCTCCGTTGGTGCTCGCCGTCGCCGATGCTTCGTTCGAGTACGCGGAGTAGACCTCCTCTGCAAACGCTCGGACGCGGTATGTGTACGTCGTTCCGCCGTTCACGTTCGCGTCGAGATAGCAGGTCGTGTCGGCCGGAGCGCTGGCGATTTCCGCGAACGCTCCGGCGTCTTTGCGCTCGATGGCGAAACCTTCCTCCGAGGACGCGTTGTCTTGCCAGCAGACGGTGATTCCCGACGCGTCGGCCATCGCCGTGAGACTTGCGGGGGCGGCGGGGACCTGCTCGGGGAAGTCGATGGTCGCAAGGCTGTAGCCGATGGTGCTCTGCGCCTTGTAGAAGAGAAAGAATTTGCTCCCCAACGCGACGAGGCGTGGTCGTTGCCGGCCTTCTCCGCCAAAGGTGGTCGCGCCGAGCTCCTCGGGCACCGTCCAGGTCG